>Ga0315279_10006605_pt1 | contig 14610 bp, 14 predicted proteins | sample YL17G06_20_MG_FD_203694 | JGI IMG/M metagenome (GOLD analysis project Ga0315279, IMG submission 203694) | Sediment microbial communities from Yellowstone Lake, YNP, Wyoming, USA - YL17G06_20 | ecosystem: Environmental > Aquatic > Freshwater > Lake > Sediment | place: USA: Wyoming | collected... | reverse complement strand
GTCCCTCTGCACTCCCAAGTTAGTTAATATCCTTGTCTGGCTCTACGCCCAGCGCTCTGTGGGCGACCTTGGGGTCAAGCCTTCCCCAGATGCGGGATGACGAGTTCGAGTCCTCGGCCAGCATCTGGCAAAGCTCCTGCTTGTGGGGGCAATCGCCATCTATGTTTTTACCGAGGGCTAGCGCCGTGCAACTGAAATTGCTTGGGCAGCGTAACACCTGTTTTTCAGGATCAATTACGCCGGTGACTTCCACATTCTCACCGTCAAGGTATACCATGATACCGAGCATATCTAAGACAAGGCGTTTGTTCTCAAAGTCCAGCTCCGACAATCTCTTCTGCATATCCTCAATAAAGCGTTCAAGGTTCGGCACGTTGATAACGGCGTCCTGGCTGGCCTTAAGCTGCGCCTCTAGCTCGGTCTTTTGAGCCTTCAGCGTTTCTTTCGCCTTGTTCAGACGCCGGTTTTCTGCCTCTACCAAGTTAGCCGGGAAGCCCTTTAAGGCCCACTGTAAAAGCTGACGCTGCTCACCGTCAGCCGCCTTAAGCTGGCGCTCCACGCGCTCTAGTTCAGCCTCAAATGCCCCTAGCTGGCCCGCGTCCTGGCGCTGTTTTTCAAGCTCACCAATTATAAGGTCACGGTCACTCAAATAGCGTTCAAGCTCACCCCAAACCATGCCCTCAAGCCTCTTGGCGGTCCAGCCCTTGTTACAGCACCGCTCAAGCGGCACGTCGACCTTCGTCTTGCCCATACAGCGATAATATAGCTTGACATATTGCCTACCGTTCTGTAGGCTCCTGCGGGCTATGCCGGCCACGTAGGCACGTCCACACTGGCGGCAGCGTATATGCCCGCGCAACAGGTATTCATACTTGGTAGTAGGTACTGTCTTAGTCCGGTTTACCTGTAGCTGTTTCTGCGCCGCGTCAAATAGCTCTTGGCTGATTATGGCCGGTGTAACGCCCTCAATCTCAATCCAGTCTGATTGCGGCCGGGTGCGTTGCCTGCGGCCCCTAACGGTGGTGAAAGCATAGGTCTTGCCAGTGTAAGCCGGGTTAATCAGTATCGCCTGTACGCTGTGCCTATTCCACATTTTACCGGACTTGCTAGGCGCGTTCAAAGCCCGCAGACGATAGGTAATCGCATTGGTAGACAAGCCCTCATTGACTAGCCAAGAGTATATATCACGTACCCACTTAGCCTCGGTTTCTTTTATAATGCGCCGCCCACCGCTCTCTTGTGACACCTTGATATAGTCATAGCCGTAAATAGTTGTGCCGCCTCCCCCCGGTAAGCGGCCTTCCCTCGCCCGGGCCCGCTTACCACGCATGCAGCGCTCCCGGATCTTCTCTGCCTCTACCTTACTGGCGTAGCCCCGGATATAGCTTATCAGCTTACCAAGCTCGGAATTGTCGACGTCCTCGGTCACGGCCTCAAGGGTAACGTGGTGCTTTTCAAGTTCCTGTGTGATTATGACGCCATGCCCAGGGTCACGCGTAAGCCGGTCAAGGGAATAGCAAACGAGAACGTCAATAGCCTCATTCCTTATCAACTCCCGCAGCTTGTCCAGTTCTGGCCGCTCAAGGGATAGCCCGCTATAAGCCTCACTAAAGCGATAGGACACGTCATAACCCTTGCCTTGGCAGTATTCACGGCAAGCCTCTAGCTGTGTCTGTAGGCTCGTGCCTTCACGCTCTTGATTGTCTGTGCTGACTCTGCAATAGATAGCGGTCTTCATTATTCCGTGCCCCCTATGATTAATTCAGCCTATTTTATTACATTGTATTGAGTGCATCAGTTACAATATCTGCCAATGTGTCATCTCGTCAATTTAGTGTTCGCTGTTAGGTCAATAATATCCTGACGGATAAGTTTCCCATTAATGTATTCGATGTTGCGGTTAATATATTCTCTTATTAATGGCCAGCTAAAGGTAATTCCCTTGGTTTCTAATAACGCCCATTGGCTGTCAAGATAGTCGCAGAAAATCTTGCAGCGGTCTAGTCTGTCTGTAATATGGTAAGCATTGAAAATATTAATGCTAAATCTGGCATCTAAGATTGGAGTATCTACAATCATTGCATCAACATAAGTAAACCGAGACATCAGTCGAAGAACATAATAAGCTCCTATCGTTGTAATCCTATAGTAAGATTCACTCTTGCTTATAGTACTGCTGGACTTGATGGGTAATTCAATCAAACCTTTGGATAGAAGTCGTTCAATCGACCAGCTGATTTGACCTGGATAAAAACCTAAGCTCTGTAGATATTGGAATATGGTCGATATGTTTATAAAACCTTCCGTAGTCGAGTCTTGCGTCCAACGATGCATTTGTGAAAGCAATATTGAACTAAGGAAATGCTCTCTTCCATCTGGGGTTGATATATCGAACAGATTCATAAAATTGGACATTAAGGGAGAATAATGTTCATTATCTACATAAACTACAGCTCTTAAAAATTCATGTTCTCCAACTAAGAATTTCCCCGTTTCGCGATATTTATTAAGAATTTTTTCTGTATTAACATGCCCACTCCCTATAAACAATCGGATATATTCAAGTGCCGTACGGATATTTCCGCCACATATGTTATCCAGAAACTCGATTAAGTAATTATTGTTATTGAATGAATACAAAAGCACACTAAAATAATCCTTTAAACTTTGAACCTTGACGTTAACCTCTCCTGAAAATCCTAATTGTAAGCCCTTGGTATCAAGAAGCTTAATTGCATAAATCAGTCTCTTGCTTATTACTTCATCCACTCGAGGGGGACCTATAGTAAACGCTCGTGGGTGATAGGCGTCCAATGTACCCGATAGCTTTGAACTGTAAAATGTTTGAGGTCTAAGCGAGATGAATACTGTGAGTGCCCAATTTGCCGCTATACTTTGTCCAATAATAAAAGTTTTTTCTTGGAATTCATCAGAACGTTGGTCTACATTATCTAAAAACATGACAATCTGTTTGCGATGAGCTTTTTGGATATGTTCCAAACACTTCTTTAAGTATTCCTCTTTTTTCTGTTTTATCTCTTCTAAATATTGAACTAATTTAACTTGATATTTTCCCTTGTCTTTTTCTCGCAAATCACCATATATTCCTTTTTCAAAACGTTTAATATCACCGTGCAGTACCCCGTAAATAAAAGCCCTGCTATCAATGTCAATATTGTATTTGGTTAATAACTCATTTTTTATTTCATCTAAAATGAAACTCTGTAAATCACTTTCAGTTGAAGGACCAATTGCAAAGTCGATATAGATAACCAAGGTTTCGGAAAATACATCTGGGGCTTCAACTTGATATAAGTGCTTGATAAACATTGTCTTTCCAACACCTTTATCTCCGATTAGGAGAATAGGTCGCCTGCTCAGACTTTTTGCTAGAAGGTCAGGGCTAACAAGCTCAGGGGTAACACCTTTTTTTGTTCGAGCTGGCCTAAGGTCTGAAAGCTCAGTGGCCTTCTGAAATAATATAGAATATCTTGCTCTTAATATTTCTTTACTGAGCATTGCATATTGTGAAAGTGCTCCACTGCTACAATAGCATTGTTCTAGAAATTCTCTCTCACTATACTTTTCATCCAGATGAGCTAAATCTTCAACAAAAATGTCAGAGAGTATTTGCAGGTCAGTTTGAAGAGGGTTTCTTCTTTTAAAACCAGGATAGTCTAGAATCTTTTGTGATAATTTCGCTGGAAGCGGAGCCGTAATTGTATCAGAAAGCTCTATACTGAGCCTTCGTTTTTGGACTCCGGCGGGAGACAAGCACTGCCATAACAGAAGGAAATTATTCGACATATTGTCTAGTGAATCGAAAACTAATGCTCTTCCGTCTAGCGGTGCAATACCGTCCCCTCGAAACGCAATAAAAGCTATAAGCTCATGACCATTACAAACCGCACCGTAAGGGGTTCCCTTAAGGTTACAATATGATATGGCCTGTTTAATGGCTTCACCTACTTGAGGTGAATTACGAATAAAATAGTCGATATTATACTTTAGATTAATAAGGCCAAGTGGCAATTCAAAATAAATACCTTCCTTTTTCGCTTCTATGATTAAAAGACGCTCCGGGTAAAAAAGAGAGTAATCTGCATATGCTCTATCTAAGCGCTCCTCTGCAATACAATTAGAACGCTCCCATCCAAGGCATTCAAAAAGCAGTCTATCAATGAATTGTAGCCTTGTTGTCGCTTCGTTTCGAGATTGGTCTGCACTATGAAATAATTTTGCCAATTCTTGGATGTTATGTTGAGCCTGTTCAAAGTCGATAGACATATTCTCTACTCCTCGGCGAACATATTCGCGCATTAGTCCCTTAATCAATTTACGTGGTTATTTATTATTACTTCTCATCCCATGAACGTTGGTGTCTCTTTTCAATCCACTTTGCTTCCACTTGGGCTTGTTCCAGTAGGGTGAGTTGCACTTAGGACACCTCTTTGGTGGTCTCTCCAACCTTCCAGCCCACTCGTGTTTGCACCTTGTGCACTGATATATATTTATCATCGAACCAGATTATATAGCCATTAACTATATAATGTCAATGACTTACGAACTAATCTCCTAAGTAAAATCGTTCCTTTATTGCGTAGCAGCTTCCACGCTTGCGCCGCCATATCTGAAAACCACCGGACGTTTTTTCCGGCGCGGCTTACTGTCTTTTTTACCTAGCGGTCTACCCAGGCGCTTACCGTTTGCCCGCGCTCGGTCGAGGCCCGCCTTTGTTCTCTCACTCCGGCGGTCACTTTCAAACTTGCCCGCCCAGGCCGCTATCGCAATAAACAGTTCCCGCATCGGCCCGGTGTCCTGTGTCCACCTTTCCTGAATACTGATAACATGGCAGCCGTATGTCTCAAAAGATGATACGAGTTGCAATACCGACCCTATGCCCTGGCGCGATAGCCTGTCTAAGGCCCAACATAGCAGCACGTCATACCGGCGCTTGCCGCCCCGTATATCGGATAGCAGACGGCTTAATTCGTGCTGGTGGCCGTTGCGCCACGCTGATTCATTCTCTTGGTAGACTTCTGCCAGCTCATAGCCCCGGCTTTCGCACCATGCCTTGATAGCCGGTAGTTGATTGCTAACATTCTGCTGGCCGGTAGATACCCTCAGATAGCAGGCCGCCCTCATCCGTCACCTTACTCCTTATAACGTCCCGCGCGGGCATGCGGTACATAATCGGCGGGGGCCCGCTTCCGCCCTCTGAATAGCAGTCACCTGAGAAGTTTTGTTGCGTAAAACGGCGTTATTCACCCTTACCGTCAAGGCCGTCTCATTCTTACCGTCCGTCACTTTCAGCCCCCTTATGCAACAATCTGTTATCTTTTGTTGCCAATCCCTTGCAGTCTATTACGTCCTTCAGTTTTAACCCGTTGGCTTTCAGGACGCCAAATATATAAGCCTGGCTGCAACCTAGTTCATTGGCCGCCACCTCCACGTTACGGTGTACCTTTAACGACTCATAAACGTTTTTGAGCGGTATGTTTAGCCGTTTGCGTCCTAGACCATTAACCGTTACCGATTTGCCACAATGCGGACACCGGACTTTCATTGGCTAACCCTCGAATAGAATCTTTTCGCCTTTTTATGACACTTCACACTCACTTAGCTTCACTCCTACGTACTGACACTTTATGACAGTACGAATGACACTGACATGACACTGACTGACACTGAGTCAGTGTCAGTGCGTAAATATGACACTGTCAGTAAAAATTTTAGCTTCAGTTCGTGCGTAAGTGTCATACTGTCATAACTGTCATACTCTCTCTGCATTTTTACACCGCCTCATATCGCCGGACTTGCCGTCCCCTATCTGTTGTCTGGTATGAGTTCTTAACTAACCCTATCTTCAGAAGTGGCGTTACCACGCTCTCGAGCTCTTTTGCGGACATATTGAATCGCCGGTATACCTCGCGCTCCGGTACTGGCCCGCCCTCAGCTCTTAAGAAATCCAGTAGCTTAGTCTCTTGCGCCTTACCGTTTGACGTTCCAAAGCTGGCAAATACCTCAGCAACGCTCACTTCCAGGTACTTTCCTACTGCAATCGCCGCCTCTAAGTGGTCTGCTGAAATAGCCTCAGACATGGTATCTGCCGCGTAAAGCAAAGCTATCTTCCAAATAAAGTCTTGAACCCTGACAATCAGCGTAGGTATCAAGCCCGGTTGCTGACAGCGCCGGTAATATTCACCGTAATAATGCTCAAACAGCTTGCTTGCCTGGTCTGAGATGGTTATCTCTCCATTAGGCACGCTATCAGCCCAATCACGAAGCTGGTTTAACTCCTGGACTAGTTTATTGCGCTTGTCCTTGTCTACCTTTGGCGGATTCGGCATAGGGTCTTTGGGTAACCCATAGAAATAAAGCCACCGGTTAGCAAAACCGCCGTAAATGTCCCTCTCGGTGAGCGCCTTCTGTAGCCAATCCTGTGTTGTGCCCGCCATTATGGAGAGAAAAGGTTCTCGCGCTGGCTTCACGTCTTTTTGATGCACCGGCGGATTTACTAGCTCTGGCGAATCGTAAAGCTCAGTCAGCGCCGGGATGATATTACCTAACGAGTCTTGTCTTGCCTTTGCCAGCAAAGACAGTAACTCTCCAAGTTGTATAAGCCTGATTTTGCGCTCCCCAGATAGTTCGTCTAGTAAGCCTTCGTAGCTTCGGATACCTTTGACTATGCGGAATGGCGGACTCTGCTCATCATCTGAATACGAATGGAGTCTGCCCAGTATGTCACCGCCCCGCAACCATGCGGTGTCTTTGCGCGTTAGTCCGCTTCTGCCTACAAGACACGTGTAGAAGTTGGGATACAGCCGGGTCGCGTGATAGACGAAAAGACGCCGGCCTATCGTACACCCAAACACTTGAAGGAAGGTGGCATAGTGGAAGGCGTCCGCCGCCTCGGTAGTCTCAGCTACTAACTCTCGGTAGTCTTTGAACAGGCCCCGCCAAGCGATAGCCGGTAATTCCAGACTGGCCGTAGCGATATTAATTGGCTTTGGCAGGCCCCTTTCAGTGATGGTTATTTCTGACATTATTGGCCCCCGGTGAGTAAGTCGTCTAGCCCCTTAAATTCACCGTTCCAATCAGCCTCAAAGGTGCGTATTCCACGATTGATTAGATAGGTCATTAGCGCATCACGGTATAGCTGCACAGCATGATTGGTGAGCTTGTCCATATCAAAGGCAACAACCGCCCTTGCTGGTGCTAGCTCGCGGATTATCGGTATCACGCCTCGCCAATTCCCAACACCGGGCACCGCTAAAACTACACGCTTCAACTTCAAGGCGGCGATGTCTGCCTTCAGTGGGCCTTCCGTTATCCATACTTCGCCGTTAGCGGATACCGGCCCTGCTACATGTACCGGCGCACCTGGCGAACACCCGGCATTAAACCCCCTCGATGATAACCACTTGTACCGCCCTGTGTCTGCCTTATCGCAGCGTACCTGAAGCCCAGCAATGCGGCCCCGGGTGTCTGTTACCGGAATAGCAATGCCGGCTGGCCCCGCTAGCTTCCGTTCTCCGGCTTCAAGGTAAAAGCCTGGTACTCCGGCCAGTCTGACACCCCTAGCCTGAAGCTTGTTTACCAGTTCACGGCATCCGTTAGCTGACAGTGTCCTGTAGCCTAAGCTGGCTATCTGTGCATCTGTCAAGCCCCGGTGCTGTAGGTTCTCACGGTGTGTCTCAAATAACGGTAGCTCTGCCAACAAAGCACGGTAAGCCGTGTCAAGTACGTCCGGCGCTGCTTTCGCTGTCTGTATAGAGGCAGGTCTAGGCTTAGGTGGTGGTAATGGCATGGAATTTTCCAGCACATGAATCCAGCCTGCACCTTTGTTTCCTGCTGGCTTTTCGCTGCCAATCCTGGCGCATATCGCAGTTTTACCGTCCCGTGAAATGAGACACCAATCAGGCTTACCGCATACCGGGCACGGACTACGCCTATTGACTCTGACCCATTTTGAAGCCGCCACGCTAGTCATTTCGCCGCCTCGTGCTTGCATTCAGCAACTAGCTTCTGCCAAAACCGTCGCCAGGCCGCCTTCTGTGCTGGTGGAGCTAGCCCAGGGCGGATGTCTACTCGAATCTTCACCGGTGTTCGATTACTCGTTCGACCCACTTTCCCCCTCATTTTGTGCCTGCTCACTCTTCTCATGGACTGGGAAGATACGCAGCTCACTATTCCCTATCACGACCATTTCTTGGCCAGGTTTGACTTTTCCCTTTGCCCACTGAGTGGGCAAAATGATTGCCAGTGAACCACCGATTCGTATAACCTTCTTAATATGTGCGGTTGTCATGTTCAATCTCCTCCCTCAATGGTATAATCAGGCTGTCGGCTATTCATATACACAAAAGCCGCGTAAAGGGAACATAAAGAGAATATGACAAGGAAACCAGAGCCTTCTTTCAAGTTGAAGCAAATTATCTGGGACTTAGCCGCCACGGCGGGTGCGGAAAACCTTACTGCACTGCGGAAGGACCTTGATTATAAGCTGGAAGAACTTCGCAAGAACAAAAGCGAAAACTTTTCTGAGGGTATACCTGATATTAGAAAAATCCAGCGCATCATCGAATTAGATATAAACCGTCTACCGCCGGAAGTGGTTGTAACCAAACTACCATCCCATGTGTGGCGGCTGAGGCATGACTATGAGGAGATAAAAGAACTCGCAGACAGTATGAAAAGGGAGGACGAAGTGCCAGAAGAGGCACGAACCGAAGCGGAGCGATACAAAGAAACGGCGCGACTGTCGATTGATTTCGACCCTGAACGTTCGGAAGATCAGGGTATATTCGGTTTCGTGGATGGAGGGCAGGCAAGATTCTGCCGCGTTCGCGTGTACAACAGGGGCGGAATGACAGCACAAAAATGTGCGGGTAAGCTAATGATCTTACCTCCACATGATAAGAACCGTTTGAGTATGTATAACCTGCATTGGGTATTTGACGATCCTTACTTGCCGACAGACAGGGTCCGGCCGATCGATATTCTTCCTAAGGACTACTGCCCTCTCGATGTTGCATTTGCATTGCCGCCGAGTCAAAAAGACGTATCAAAGACAGTCTCTGGCCAAACAACAACGTCGGGCAGGATATTTGCAAGTAGCGTACCGGGTGATACGAAATCTTCGCAGCCCTTTGAGGTTAAGCTCAAAGGGTGTTGGATAGCTACTCATCTTGCTCTCGTCACACATAAAGACGACCAATATCATCTCTCTTCCGGTGAATACTTCGTAAAGGTGGAAGTTCACTACAGTGGCGTTGAGGTCGAGGCAAAGTGCTTCAAGATAATCTCGCCATCAGACTGGCATAACCTGAAGATGGAGCTGGTCGAGTGTCCCCAAGCTGCGGAATAGAACGAGGCACAAACGCCCTACTAGCGCAAGAAGACTTCGGTGTCCTCCTAACAGCCTCACGTGATACTCTGTACTCTTTTTACTAACTGTCGCAGGCTCGTGCCGTTATGGGCCTCAATGAGTGATGGCCGGTGTGCTGTTGAATCTTGCCTGTCGAAACCACAGTTAGATAGTCAGGCAATAACAGGGAACATACCCAGGGCGAGATATCGCATGTTGTCCCGAGCCCTTACGGGTCCGGGTTCCTTCGCACTCGCACCTCTATTGTTTGAAGTGAGCGATGTTGTGCTAAAGCTGGACGAAATTGACTTGTTGTGGGGGGACGGTGTTACGAAAGAAGATACGGGTAAAAAGATTAATAAGAATCGGGGAGACAGGATTTGAACTTACGACCCCTTGCACCCCATGTTACCTAGAGACAAGCTGGCATTCGCTTGCTAGACCAACTGCTTGCCTCCTTTCTGGGTGCGGATTGTAGCTGAAGCTGCATAGGATGTCAAGCAGTTGAGGACCCCAGGGCATCTCTGAATAGTTAGACCAGTATCAAAGGGTTTACGTAGTCAAAGAGGGAACTTTTGGGAAGGGCATCCCCCCTTTGGGAACCTACTTTGCGGTTCTCAAAGGGGTCATACTAGTCAGACACAGGGTGGATCTACACTCTCAGAACTCACGGGAAATATGAAACTCAATCAGCTGCTGTAAAGAAACCCTGAAAGTGTGCCGTCGGCTGGAGAACCAGCCGCTATCCTCGCAGCTAGCATTGCTACACTCGATTCCGACTTGCCCTCTTGTCAAGAGCGCTTCGATACCACTGGCGCTAAGTTCAGTATCAACCTTTGCGCCGCAGCGGTCACAGGTAAAGACCCAGGGCCCCTTTAAGAGCTGAAAGACAGCGGCATTTATCCTGGTTTGAAGCGCGGCAATCTTGGGTTCGACATTTGCCCGATACCACGCGGGCCATTCCGTGGCAGTGAGTTCGTTGAGCCTTTGCTGAGCTCTTGCTATCGCCGCAGTCTCTACTCTCGCATTGAATTCCTCGTTCAGGTCAGCACCGACCTTCTTCTTAACCTCTTCTAGGTAAACCCCCTTAAACCACGGTGGCCAGCCGTTTTGGTCGCGGAGTATGGCATCCGCTTTCTTCTTGGCTTCGCTATCTATCAGCTTGGCTATCTCCACGGGCAACCATGGCTGGTTGAGGATGCCGCAAAGCCTTTGATAAATCAGCTGGGGCATTTTGGACTCGTAATCGGCCTTGAGTTTCGCGAATCTGTCAGCCGCCCTCTCTTCGATCTCAGCATCTTGTGCCCAGATGAAATCGAGCCTTGCCTCCTCCAGAGTCATCTCGGCACCGTCCAAATGCGCCTTTAGCCCTTTAAGTGAGGAAATCTCCTTCAGCGCGTTATCAAGGCTAACCTTAAGTTCCTCGACCTTTTGTGAAAACTCCGCTCTCTCTTGTTTGACCTGAGGATAGTTCTTAATGGCTTCCAACTCTTGAAGGTATCTCTCAATGGTCTCTATACTCATTGGAGTGCTCCCGCCAGACCGACTTCAGCCCAGGTAATGAGGTCAAGGAGACCGACCTCGGTAGATGAATAGATAGAGGTATATTTGCGGCTGAGACCATCAGGCACCCTGACCATGGGGTTTAGCTGGTTCAGCCTGCAGTAGGATGCTGCTCTGTCAAGGAAGGTGATGACAACCTCTTTAGGGAATAATTTCAGCACCGCCTGGTCACCAGTGGTAAGATACCTGGCATACATAAGTTCCTTTTCCAGTTTGCCCGCCTCAGCCTTGAGGTCGGCCAGCCTCTTCGTTTCGGCCCTTATCTCAGCTAGTATGGGCTTTAGCTCAGTCATAGCTTTGTCACTGACCCCAGTGATCTCCTTCGCCCCGCTGGCGCAGAGGGACGTTAACTCAGCCACAGCTTTATCACTAAGCCCGGTGATTTCCTTCACCACGCTACTGGAGAGGGCCTTCAACTCGCTCACAGCTTTATTACTAACCCCGGCAATCTCCTTCACCCCGCTGGCGGACAGCGATTTTATCGCACCCTCAATTTCCATTTTTTGTTCGCTAAGTGCCTTCATTTGAGCACCTAGCTCTGTCGCCTTTTTTTCGGACTCCTTTATTTCGCTCCTCTTGTTAGCCAGGAGTTCGGAAATTGACTTATAGTGGCCCAGCTCCTGTTGAAGCTCCTCAGGACCCCCGAGCTTGCTGACGATTTCATTCCAGATTACAATCTGCTCTGTTTTGACTCCGCGCTTTCTAAGGCTTTGGACTGCAGCGATGGCTTCGCCCAGATCCTTATGGTGCCTCGACAAGCTGTCGGCCTCAGCCTGCCACCTTTCAGCTTCCAGCCTTTTTGTCTCAGCGATAGTTCCCAATCTCTGCATTTCTTTCTCAAAGCCAGTCTTGGCGTCGTAATCCTTCAGCTCAGCAAAGAAGGTGTCTACTGCTTCATTCTGTTTAAGGCCCCGTTTAGCTCCTATTTCCACGATGGTAGTGTGCAAAGCTGCGAGCTTTTCCTGACCAAGGCCCAGCTTGTCTAATTCCTGAAGTCGTTTTAGGAGCAAGCCCTTCTGCTCGAGTTCGGCCTCAAGAACTTCGTTTTGCTTTTTCAGTCTGTTTTCTTTCTTTTCCAGCACCGTCATGTCTTGATTTTTACCCCGGATAGCTTTCTCAGCTTGATTGACCTTCTGGTCCAACTGGTTCAGTTTAAGTTCAGCCTGGTCCAACTTAGCTTGGACTTCGTTGAGGGCCGTAACCTTACCTTCCATATCGTTAAAGAATCGCCCTATAGCGTTGTATAGCGGCCCCTTGCTGGCGCCGTGTTTAGCCAGGAAGTGCGTCCAGTCCAGACCGCCTGTTTTCAGCCCATCCACCAGTTCAGCGTAAATTTCGTCCGTAAGCGACCGCGTCTGGTTCCCCACTACAAACCTCCCAAGTTTAGTCCAATGCAGCCCACAAGTCCCCGCATTTCTCCGGTTCTTAGGGGTTAGGCTACCCTGAGCTACACTGCAAGACCCAGTATAACAGATAAAAATTCAGCAAGGAAAGAGCTGCAAAACCCGCGCAACAACGCCGTTTTTGCCTATGGTAAACGGCTGTGGTAAACTCAATGGTAAACGCTAGAGCAAACTGTAGGGTAAGTTGATATGGCAAAGGCTATCCACAAACCGCCGGCCCGAATAAGGTATGAGCAGAGCCACCCTACTGTGTCCTGCAGGCTTTCAAGAGACGAGTACGCCCTGTTGAAGCAACGCCTTGAGGACCTTGGTGGAATATCATTTGCTGACTTCGTTAAGGACTCGCTAGGCCTCTTACAGCTCAAAATGCCGGATATCGAGGAGATACATGACCGCGCATGGGGCGACGGCTACGTCAAGGCGACGAAGGACTGCCAAATCTGGTATTATTGCGCTGTGTGCGCAAAGCGAATAGACATGGCGCCCAATAGTAAGTCCCATAAGGCAATGATAGGCTTTATGAAGAACGCCGGGTGGAAGCACAGCAGTTGTAGCGGATAACCGTCAGGAAACTTGACAAGGCTCAAAAATGCTAGGAACTGGCCCTGGCCCTGGTCCTGGCGGTGCTCCGGTGATCCGAGCTGGTTCACCTGGTAGGGCTCCTGGCCCGGGCGCAACGTACAGGTAGGCGGGAACCTGCTCAGTATCTTTTTCTCCAGGGAAAAGTCTTCTACTCGTTGACTCCCCAGGAGAAGCAGCGGTGCTGGCCTGGGGAAACCCGATAGCGGCTACTCATCCTGAGTTCCGTTGACAAGGTTTTAACTAAATCTACCTCAATCCCCCATATTTCCGAAGCTAACTTACACAAAAACTGCGATTTTTAGCTTCAATTAAAAAAGTAATTACTTCTTTTCATTTACTAAAGGTACTTTTGTAAAGTATTCTATCCTCAAAGCTATGTTTCGAGAGTGTAAATAGCTTCTGCACATTAACAAACAATGACTTGACCTTGATGGGTAGCTAACCCGAACGATTAGGCCAAACCCCTTATAAGGAATAGGGTGAAAGCCCCTAGAACTGGCAAGGGATAGGCCGAAAGTGGATTAGTAAGTCATTCATCACTCTAGCCCTAATTCGGGGGGATATACGCTAATACGAACGAAAGAGGTGAAAGCGTATGGAGATAACGACCCCCGAATATATCGCTATGTTGCTCAATCCTGCACCGAGCAAACCGCAAGGGCGCAAGGTTTGGAGCGTTGACCTTGAAACTGTGTGGCTTCCGTTCTTCACGGCCTCTAATGTGATGGGCAAAACGGTTATACCCCCCGAAGCTCTAGGCGCACCACTTCGGTTAGCGTACGGCAAGGATGGAGTTGCGAAGTTTAACCCCAATACGGGCAAGCCCGTTATAAGGGTAGCTAAGGAATTGGGCGAAGGTGTTAAGATGGTTCGTGAGAACTTTGTGGCGAACCTTCAACACTTCTCCGCAACAGTCCGCAAAGCCGAACCCGATAAGTACAAGGCCGAAGTTAGCACCAGCATAGAGGCAGGCAAGCCCATCAGAGAAGCCGACAGGATAGCGATAAACAAAGCTGTGGCCGAAGCTATGGCCGAAGCTATAGCGAAGCAGGATAAAGCGGAAGCCCAGTCCGAAGCTCCCCAAACTGAAGCCCAACCCGAAGCTGTACCAGCATAACCCGAACCGAAGCCCCCGAAGCCGAACCGATAGCGAGCAAACCCAATACATAAGCGTATATCCCCCGAATTAGGGCTAGAGATAGAGAGGGGGATATATGCCGAAATGGGCAACGAACGAACGGCAAGCCCAAACGCTAGACCTATGGGCGAAGTACGGCAATCGTTGCTTGTTAGGCCATACGGCTTGTGCTAACTTCGAGCATTACATTCACCACAAGCCGAAGCCGTTATTCGGGATAAAGCCGAAGCCAATCAAGTGTGTTGACAGATACGGCAATCCTATACTTGATAACAACGGTCAACCGCTTTGGACTGTTGAATATAAGCTAATCCCCGATTGGGTAACAACTCCCGAAGTTATCCGCCTCTATGACTTGAAACTTGCCGAAGTTATAGGGGATTGGATTGCCGAAGATAGGCAATCAAAAGCATACGAGCGTAAAGCTATATCCCGAATGTTACACCTTATCCCCGAAGTCGGCAAGCTCAGAGGGCAGTTTAACGCTATCGCAAGGGACATATACCACGAAAGCCAACCGACTTACTTTATAGAGTGTTTGGGGATTAGTGGCC
>Ga0315279_10006604_pt1 | contig 14612 bp, 14 predicted proteins | sample YL17G06_20_MG_FD_203694 | JGI IMG/M metagenome (GOLD analysis project Ga0315279, IMG submission 203694) | Sediment microbial communities from Yellowstone Lake, YNP, Wyoming, USA - YL17G06_20 | ecosystem: Environmental > Aquatic > Freshwater > Lake > Sediment | place: USA: Wyoming | collected... | reverse complement strand
CAAAATCATCAGGCATAGTTGTCTTCTTCCGATAGCTAATTTATTGCTATCGGAAATATAGTACAAAAAAAAGGCCCTGTCAATACTTATTTTGAAAAAAGTGGCCCCAAATCGGGAATGCGCCCGCTCAAGGCATATATCGACTTTCGACGTTCAACCCTCCTATTGGCGCTTGACAACAGATAAGCGCTGACAGCCCCCTCCCCGCCATACCCATCGAGGCCCCCATCCGGCACCCGTCAATACCACCTTGCCGTGGTATATTTTCTGAACCTTCCTGATTGGCTTTACAATAGAGCATTGCAAAAATGTATATTCGAATACTTTATATCGTTGCATAAGAGAACGCCGTGGATTATCTTAATAATCGGGGCTAGGGTTCATGGCCCGAAAACCGCTTCCGCAGCGGCTGCCCCCACCCCTTTACATGCGGAACAACCATTAGCGGAGCTGGTTGCATGAAATCCCTGGGAACTTCAAGCATTACCGAATTCGCTATTGAAGCCTTTGCAAACGATTTGATTGACCCATGCTCCACTCCGCATAATTTTGTCGCAAATTTTGATGGTATGAAAGTGCTTGACGAAAAAAGGACAGGGCCAGCATGCTATGAAATTGATGATTGTACCGTGGCTTCATATAAAGGCGTTTGTTACAAGAGCGAATTATTGAAAAAGGGTGGAAAGTGTATTGTATTTCATAATAAGGAATATCCTGTTTCACTTGAATGCGATACGATGCAAAAAGATTCAAACAGGATGGCAATCATTACAGATGCCGGCAAAAATGCATTTATTGTGCCAGTAATTGTTCCTGTGCTTCCTGAGCAGGGAAGAGATTTTCTGGAGTGGTTCATCCATCTATGCAGAATTTATTATAGCGAAGGGATTAATAATGCAGAAGAAAAGAAAAGCATTAAGAAGGCCGTCGAAAGGCTATCCGAGCACCTTGATGCTGAATTGAGAAAATGCCCAAATTCTGAAGCGCTGAAAGAATTTAAGCTGAACAAGCAAATTATATTGCATTTTGCGGACAAAATGGGAGTGCAGCATTTTTTTAAGTGGGCTGATAAGCATGGTGATGAAATACCAGGTAACGACGGTTTATACACCGAATTGATGAATAAAAAAATGTTAAAAGAGAATATTTGTCAAGGGATGAAAGACAAGCCTTCTGATAGGGTGTTTCAGAAAAAACTTAATATCTTTAGAGAACGTTATGGCGATAAATACATTAAAGAAGAAAATGGCCTTTACTGTTTTAAGTCGACGCAAATCGGAACAAGGATAAGGCCACATTTTGAAAAGAAGAAAAAGGGAGCCCCGAAAAAGCTATAAGTGCAGCATAAATCCTGCGTAAATATTGCATAAATCCTGCCTAAGAGAAAGCCGGGTTCCCACAGAGCGAAATCCGGCTTTTTTATTGCCGTTCGAAATACAAGTCGTTATTCTTCTGTCAATATGAGATATATTATTGATATCGGAAATGGCAATAATCGTCCAGGTGTTTATTCATTTCAGAAAAAGGAGAGACGTATGGGCCAAATAGAAAAAGAAGCCTTTGATGCGTTAGGACGCAAAAATCTTGGGGTGCATGGCCCATTGCTGGGGTCGATGCCGAAATCAATTCGTCAAGCAGGGGCCGATGCTGGCTACAATGCGGCAGGTCAAACGAATTTGCCGCGGCCTACACTTTGGCCGGGAATTACAGGGAAAAGTAGGGAAAAACCGCCAGTTGCTGGCGGGCCGACCGAAGGCAATGCAGGCAGCGGATCGCTTTCGGCTGATGAGCGCTCGCAGCTATCAAGCCTGATGGCGCGATTGTTGGCGCAAAAATAGCGGATATTTTTTTGCGCGATATCGATAATAAAAATCTTCGGAGGTTGTATGTCTGAACCGCTTATCTGGATAAAGACGCGCCTCGCCGAAAGGGCCAAGAAGCAGCGTGACCTGGCGACTGCTATGGCGTTGCCGTATGACCGTCTTAACCGATACATCAACGGACTTGCCCCTGCGCCGTGGGACTTCGAATCCCGCGTGCGCCGCGTGTTTGTCGAATGGGATGCCGCGCAGGTGCAGCATACGCAGGAGACGCACCATGTCTGCTGACCATAAGCTGCCGCACGACGAAAACGCCGAAAAAGTTCTGTTGGCAAGCTGTCTTTTCAATTTGGCGCTTTGCGAGCGGGGCGATGTCTTTCCGCACTTGTTTTACCACGATGGGCACCGCGCGTTGTACCAGGATTTGGTGCGCATCCACGCGGACTACGGCGCGGTACCGGTTGAAAACTTGCCGATCTATTTGCCGGAAAAATTACATCCGCTTTTTTATGACCTTCAAGATGTGGCCTCCTCTGCAGACCCTGGCCCGGTTGTTAAACTGTTGCGCGAGTTTGCCGAGCGCCGGCGGCTTATCGTCGAGGCCGAAAGCGTGGCCGCAGCGGCTGCAAACCCGGATCGACCGGTCACTGTCAAAGATTCGGCGGTGCCGGACTCATGGCCGATCGAAAGCCTGCGCGTCGGGAAGTACCTCAAAACCGAACCGAAGCCGGTTGATTGGCTGGTAGATTTCCTGCTGTTGCGCGGTATCGTGGCCCTGGTATATGGGCCCGGGGGATCTTTTAAAACATGGCTGCTAATCCAGCTATGCGTGCTATTGGTAGTTGCCGACCAGTTCGAGGAATGCTTGTTCCTTGGTGCATGGTGCATAAAAAAAGCGCGGCGCGTTCTCTATTGCTATCCTGAGGACATAAGCAATGACTTTCACTATCGCCTGAAATTGGTTGTTGACCGATTGTGCGAGCAATACGCCGACCTCGCATCGTTGATCCGCGAAAAGGTTGAAGAACGTTTCCTGTTCCTTTCCCGCGAGCAGTTCTTCGATGGCGATACGTCCGGGCTTTTCGACATCGGCGGGCAGCCCACTCCGAAATGGGAACGCCTTTGCCGTACTGTGGAGGAAGCGCAGATTGACATATTGATTATCGACACCAAATCCGTATGCACGGCAACGGAAGAAAACGATAACAATGCGAACGCCGAATTGATTAAACACCTTGGATTTCTCAGGGACCGCACCGGGATCACCATCGTGCTGGTCCATCACGTGAACAAGGCATCCCGCACCAGCGGCGACGGCGAAAATGCCTTCCGCGGCGCTTCGGCGCTGTTGGCAAATTCTCGAGGCGCAATCTATGTGCGACCTAAAGACTGCAACGGCATTGAACACATAGAGGTAATGCCGATTAAGGTTACGGCTGGCGAAAAACAGAAAAAAATACTCTGCAGCCTGGCCGGGTTCCCGTGGTTCACCAAGGTCGACGCGCTGGAGGATGACCCCGAAGAACTGGAGGAGCGCCATATCGTGGCGCTCCTGGAGTACCTGCGGGACCATCCCGGCATATCCGGCAAAATGTTGGCCGAAGCCAAAGCGTTGAAAAAAACCATCGGCGGCAAAAACCGGATATATGAAATCCTGAAAATCAGTCTTGACAATGCAATCGTGCGCCGAGAAGGGTTATCGAAGAATACGAGGTATTATGCTGTCTGATATTCGTCCCGAATTATTCTTCCCTCCCTTAAGGGAAAAGGGACGAGGGACGAAAGCATTCGTCCCCCTCGCCCTTCTCTTTTTCATTCTTACCGGGATTCATGCCGGGACGAATGTTTTTAGCTATGAAGATTCATCCCGGCAGCATGCAAGATTCTTATATAAGCAAGTTTGGTTTCATAGATAAACAAATCGTGCTAAGGACGAATAAATGCACAAGCAGCAGATGAGATGGGCGCTGGAAGAGCGATATGCGCAGGTGCGCACGCGTCTTTATCAGTGGGGAATATGAAAAAGCTCCCATTCAAGCTCGAGATCGCGCGGATAGCCTCGAAGCTTTTGCGGCAGGCTGCTGAATTCTTCGGCATCCCGGAAGCTGATATAAATGAGTGCAGCCTGATCATCGACCTGGCCGGCGGTGACTGGCACAAAGTCATCGGCTGGAGCTTTGCAGTTGAGGAGAAATGGCATTTCACGTTCCCCGATCCGCGGGTGACGAAGTCCGGGCGCCTGCGGCAATCGCGCGCGGAAAGTATTAAGAATTTGGCTGGCTATGCTGACTACCTGGTACGCCTCGGAAGAAAAAGGAAGGCAAAAGATGAATGAATTTCCTGAGATCGGCACGGTTGACGATGTCGCGAGGTTCCTCAAGTATTCGAAAAAGACGATTTATAAATGGTCATCAGAGCGTGTTTTCCCTCGTGGAGTGGTCATCGGAAAGGCGCGATTCAACATGACCAAGCTGAAGGAATGCATCGAGCGCGAAGGCCAATTTTTGACACGCAGATCGGCATAATGGCATATTTCAAACATATCCGATACGTTGCCATAGAAAGCATTTTGCATGAAATACTTCTATTGGCGGCGTAATACGTTATGGTGCCGATACCCGTTGCCCGGCAAAAAATGGAACTGGTCCACGGGTATAAAGACTACCGGCACGCCGGCAGACCGCAAACGATGTGAGCGCGATGGCGAAATGCAGCTCTCGGCGCTCCGGACGAAGGCTCTGACCGGAACGCTCATTGACAAACCGGCGATTGAGAAAGCACCTTACAACCCGAAATTCTGGCGGCTGGTGGGACGATACTGGTTTTTCCACTTGCGATTCAAGAAATCAGGCCCAAACGAGCGCTACCACCTGCTGGCTGTGCTCAAGCAATTCGGCAAGCAATTTGCCCGTGATATTGACCGAGGGATGATCGAGAAATGGCGTGCCGAGCAGAAGAAAACGGCGAAAGTCAACACGATCAATAACAGGTTCACGTATTTCAAACGCATCTATGCCTATGCGAACACGGAGAGCCGGGCCGAGATCAGGCTGGGTTATGATCCGTCCGTGGGGCTGAAAAAGCTTGAGGGCGGCGCGGTTCGACAATTCGTGCTGACGGCGGACCGTTTTGAGCGCAACCATTCCTTTTTTAAAAGCAGGTATCCCGATTTCGCTTTTTTCTATCTTGCCTTATGGGAAACTGGGCGAAGGCCATGGGAAGTCATGAGATACCAATGGCAGATGCTGGACGTGGAGCAGCGCCTGATTTATGTCCCGGAATCGCTGAATAAAAAGGAACGCTGCCAGACGCTTCCCCTGTCTCCGCGATTGTTCGGTGAAATGATGACGATACCCATTCAAGAGCGGCAAGGTTATATTTTCAAGAACAGGCGCGGGAATATCTGGCGCAATTACGAATGGCATTTTCAGCAATTGAAAAAGGCTTACGGCTGGACTGCCGGCGTATTGCGCGATACAAGGCGGGGCTTCATCACGCATAAATGCGAGATCCAAGGCCGCGATCCGGCGCATGTGCAGGACTTCGCGGGGCACGCGACGGATGAAGCCTTCAAGAGGTACCGTATCGGCACGCTGGCAAACCTGCGCTTGGTGGTCGATGATAGTACACCGGGAGTACAATTCGCGAAAATTGGATAAAAAATGGCGTTTTTAGCGAAATTTAAGCACTTGTACTGGTCTTCAAAACCAGTAGCGGGCGGATAATACCGTCTGTGGCAGGTTCGATTCCTGCCCTCTCTGCGGTTTCATCTTTTTGAAAGGCCCGACTATGCCCGATCAACAATTGCTGAATGATATCACCAGCAGGCTCATCAAGGCATATCAGCCGGTTGCGATTTATCTGTTTGGATCATATGCATGGGGATCGCCCAGGCCCGACAGCGATTTTGACTTAATGGTAATCGTAAATGAATCGAATGAAAAGAACTATAAGCGCCCTAAAAAAGGCCTTCTTGCCCTGAGCGGATTGCATATAGCAAAAGACCTGGTTGTATATACAGCAGCCGAATTTTCCCAACGGGCGCATCATGCCTCTTCATTGTGCCGCCGCATTCAACAGGAAGGCATTAAGCTGTATGCAACCACATGAGGAATGGCTCTATAAAGCCAGAAATGATCTTAAAGCCGCGAATATATTGCTTTCCGGAGAAGAGATCATCGGTGACACCGCTGTCTACCATACGCAACAATGCGCGGAAAAATCATTAAAGGCATTTCTTGCGTTCCATGAAAGGCCGATTCCCCTGACCCATGATCTGGAGAAGCTTCTTGAAACATGCTCAGAAATCAATGAAGCCTTCGGATCGTTGCTTGATGATGCGATCACGCTGACGCCGTATGCAACGCTTTTCCGATACCCCGATGTCGTTATGGAGCCGGAAAAAGAAGATGTCTCGGATGCCATTCAGCGCGCAGAAAAAATCTTTTTATTCGTCATTCAACAGTTGCCGGAAAGCCTATCTTTCAATCAGGCATGACATCCGTGAAACCATCCGATGACCTCCGCACCCTTCCCAGCATCGACGCGCTGCTCACATCGGATGCGCTGAGCGCCGTCATCAGCCGCCACGGCCGCGATCTGGTGACCTATGCGGCCCGCCGTGTCGTTGACGCCATGCGTACCCGCATTCAGGAGGGAAAAAAGGCCGCCGGGCCCGACGTCTTCCCCGGCCTGATCATCGACCTGGTGCATTCTATCGCCCGCCCCACGCTCAAGCCGGTCATCAATGCCACCGGAGTGGTCCTGCATACCAATCTGGGCCGCGCGCCCGTCGGCAAAGCCGCGATGGACGAGATCGCGCGCGTATCCACCGGCTATTGTTCGGTGGAATTCGACCTTGCCACGGGAAAACGCGGTGAGCGGAATTCCCATGTTGTCGAACTGCTGCGCTATCTCACCGGCGCGGCCGATGCCGCGGTGGTCAATAACAATGCCGCGGCCCTGGTCCTGGTACTCGGCGTTTTTGCCAAAAAGAAAGAAGTTATCGTTTCGCGCAGCGAGCTCATCGAAATCGGCGGGTCGTTCCGCATTCCCGAGATCATGAAAACCAGCGGCGCGAAAATGGTGGAGGTGGGCGCCACTAACCGCACCCGGCTGTCTGATTATGAAGACGCGATCACCGCAGCTACCGCCGTCATCTTCAAGGCACATACGTCGAATTACGCGATCAAAGGGTTCACCGAGGATGTGTCCGCACGCGACCTTGCGGCGCTGGCGAAAAAACATGATCTGATCATGGTATATGATATCGGGTCCGGGCTGCTGCTGCGGACCGCGATCCCCGGCATGGAAACCGAGCCCGACGTGTGGGCGGCGATCGAGAGCGGCGCCGATCTGGTGACATTCTCCTGCGACAAGCTGCTCGGCGGTCCGCAGGCGGGGATCATCGCCGGCCGGCAGGACCTGGTCGCGCGCTGCGCCAAGGCGCCGCTCATGCGCGCCCTGCGCGTGGGAAAACTCACGCTTGCCGCCCTTGGCGCCGCATGCCGGCAATACCTGGATGATGCGAAGCTTTTAGCCGAGAATCCGGTTTTCGCCATGATCAGTCAAACCTCCGCTCAATTGCGCGCCCGCGCTGAATGTCTGGCGCAGGCCTTGCGGGAAAAAGGCGTATCCTGCGAAATCATCGAAAGCCGAGGGCAGTTCGGCGGCGGATCGCTGCCGGATGCGGAGATTCCGAGCGCCGCGGTCCGGATTACGCCGCCGGGGACAACGGTCAGGGAAAACCAGGCCTTCGCGGAGCGGATTTTCCATGGCCTGCTGCAACAGGAAAAGCCAATTCTTTCCATCCTGCGCGAAGGCCGCATACTGTTTGATGTGTTGACATTTAATGACGAGGATGTAGGGATCATCGCCGGGTCGGCTGCATTCTTCAGGTAGCAGGAATGTCCCTCTATAAGAACAAATACCGTATCGAATCAACCCGCTTGCCGGGATGGGATTATTCCCGTCCCGGATTTTATTATATAACCATCTGCGTTTATAAAAAGCAATGCATCTTCGGCGAAGTGGCAAACGGCGTAATGTATTCAACCATATATGGGGACATCGCCGAAAAGCTTTGGAAAGAACAACCGGCGCACTATAACAACCTTATATTGGATGAATTCGTAATTATGCCCAACCATATGCATGGAATAGTGCAGATTATCGATCCCCCTGCATTGGAGAACAGCAAAACGCCCAGCCGATACAGCGTATCGGATATCGCCAACGGATATAAAACATTTTCAGCGAAAAAAATCAATCTGATATCCGAATGCACGGGCAACCCCGTTTGGCAATCCCGCTTTCATGACCGGATCATCCGGGACGAAGCGGAATTGAATCGCATCCGTCATTATATACGGAATAATCCCCGCCAATGGGAAATTGACGAATGTTATCCCGGCGCAAAAAAGCCCATTCCATTCAAATCGTATTATGGAAACGGCATTAAAAAAAAACGAATCATGGGCGATAATACCGTTTTCCCATAATAGCCGTAGAGACGGGTCATTGACCCGTCTCTACGGGATATGCATACGATCCCATCCATATGAAACACATCATCATCGGCACCGCGGGCCACGTCGACCACGGCAAAACCGCGCTTGTCAAAGCGCTTACCGGCATCGATTGCGATACGCACCCCCAGGAAAAACAGCGCGGCATCACCATCAATCTCGGCTTTGCCCATCTTGCGCTCGCATCGGGCGACGCCGTGGGCATCGTGGACGTCCCCGGCCACCGCGATTTCGTGCATACCATGGTTAGCGGCGCCGCGGGCATCGACCTCTGCCTTCTCGTGATCGCCGCGGACGAAGGCATCATGCCCCAGACCCGCGAGCACCTGCAGATCATCCGGATGCTCGGGATACGCGGCGGCATCATTGCGCTTAACAAATGCGATCTCGCCGACGCCGCCGCGATCGACCGCGCGACGCGCGATATTCGCGCGTTTGCCGCGGACACGCCGTTGCGCGACGCCCCGGTCCTTCCGGTTTCCGCCAAGACCGGCCAGGGCATCGACGAACTCAAAGCCGCGATCGCGCACGCGGCCGCGAACGCCGGCGATCGCGCGCGCAGCGATATTTTCCGTCTGTATATCGACCGCATCTTTTCGGTCAGCGGCTTTGGCACCGTGGTGACCGGCTCCGTACTCGGCGGCTCGATACGTCGCGATGCGACCGTCCATCTTCTACCCGGCGGCAGGGAACTGCGGGTTCGCCGCATGGAACGCTATGGAAAGCCGGTGGACGAGGTCCTGGCCGGCGACCGCGCTTCCCTCAACCTGGCGGGCCTGGACCGCGAAGATTTTCAGCGCGGCATGCTGATCGCCGACCGGCAGCTCAAGGCGTCGAACCTGCTTGACGCGCGCATCGAACTCTTTGCGCATGCGCGGCCGCTCGAACTCTGGAGCCAGGCGATTTTTCTCATCGGGACCTATGAGGCCCAGGCGCGAATACACCTGATCGATCAAGATGCGCTCGAAGGCGGCGGGTCCGCGCTGGCGCAGGTCCATCTGCCCGGACCCTGCGCGGCCCAGCCCGGCGACCGGTTCATTCTGCGCAGTTCGTCAAGCGACATCACGCTGGGCGGCGGCGAAATCATCGATCCTTCACCCCTGCACCATCGCCGCCGCACGCAGCAGCTCGTTGCGACGATGGAACGCATCGCGCATGGCGACCGCTCGGCGCTTATTGCGTTTGAGGTGCAAAAAAGCCATGCGGCAATGAGCCACCTGCAGATCGCGGAGGCGCTCAACCTGTCGCCGCAGGATGTCATCGAACGATTGCAGGCGGCGATACCGGAGATAGTGATTTATCGCAACGCCCGCGATCTGTATGCCGTGGACCAATCGGTTGACGAGGGATATCGGAAAACCATCACCGACCGCATTGCCGCCTATCACTGCGATCATCCGCTTGAAGAAGGCGGCCTATCGCCCGATGAATTGCAGAGCGCCTCAGGCGTGGCCCGGTCGCCGTCGGCGGACGGGTTCATGCGTCTGCTGCTGGAATCGCTGGAAAAGGCCGGCACGATCCAACGTGTGAAGCATACCTGGGCGCTGGCTTCTCATTCCGTCCAGACCCCTCCCGCGCTTGCCGCGCACATTGCATTCGTGGATTCGTGGCTTCAAAAGCGCGGCATGCAGACCCCGCTGATGGCCGACCTTGCGAACGCCGCGCACGCACAGGGGATCGGGGAAAAAACGCTGAAGCAGGTGCTCCCCTATCTCGTGCAGACGAAACGCGCGTATCAGGTCGAGGGCGCCTATATCCATGCGTCAATCGTTGATTCCTGCAGAAGCCGGTTGATCGATGCATTGAAGGCGAAGCCGGCCGGTAGTACCGTGGCCGAATTCCGCGACCTGGTGCAGGGAAACCGGAAAATCTGCCTGAACCTGCTGGCGATCTATGATGCGGAGGGAAGCACGGAACGCAGGGGGGATGTGAGAGTGTTGGGGCGGGGAAAACCGGCCTGAAAACCGGGCCATCCGGATATCGTATTTTACACCCATGGACCTCTTCGACCAGCAACGCAACCAGATCCTCTCGCGTTCCGCGCCCCTGGCCGACCGCATGCGGCCGCGCACGCTGGAGGAATTCATCGGTCAGGAGCATATCCTGGGCCCGGGACGGCTGTTGCGCCGCGCGATCCAGATCGACCAGCTTTCCAGCCTGATCTTTTACGGCCCGCCCGGCACCGGCAAAACCACGCTGGCGCGCATCATCGCCAATACCACCAAAGCGCAATTCATCTCCATCAACGCCGTACTCGCGGGCGTAAAGGAGATCCGCGAGGCCATAGAACAGGCGCAGAAATCGCTTTCGCTCTACGGCCGCCGCACGATTCTTTTCGTGGACGAAGTGCACCGGTTCAATAAATCACAGCAGGACGCGCTGCTGCCGCATGTGGAAAACGGCGTGCTGACCCTGATCGGCGCAACAACGGAAAACCCCTACTTCGAAGTCAATAAAGCGCTGGTGTCGCGCTCGAGGATATTCCAGCTCAGAAAGCTCGATACCGAGGACCTTAAGCGCGTGGCGCTGCAGGCGCTTGCGAACGAGGAGCGCGGCTATGGATTGAAAACCGTGCGCGTCGACGACGATGCGCTCGATCATCTTGTCCAGGTGGCCAACGGCGACGCCCGCGGCGTGCTCAACGCGCTCGAGCTCGCTGTGGAAACCACCGCGCCGCAACCCGACGGGGTCATCCATATCGACCGTACGATCGCCGAGGAATCGATCCAGCAGAAGGCCGTGCTCTATGATAAGGACGGCGACGCGCACTACGACACCATCTCCGCGTTCATCAAAAGCGTGCGCGGCTCCGACCCGGACGCGGCGCTCTATTGGATGTCCAAGATGATTTACGCGGGAGAAGATCCCCGTTTCATCTTCCGCCGCATGATGATTCTTGCCTGTGAAGATGTGGGGCTGGCCGATCCCAATGCTTTATCGGTGGTGGTCAGTGCATCGCAGGCGTTTGATTATATCGGCCTGCCCGAGGGACGTTTCCATCTCGCGCACGCGTGTCTGTATCTCGCGACCGCGCCCAAAAGCAATTCCTCCATGGGGTTCTTTGACGCGCTGAATATGGTCACCGAACAGACCGAGGCCGAGGTGCCCGACCATCTCAAAGACGCCTCGCGCGACGGTGACGGGTTCGGTCACGGCAAAGGCTATCTCTATCCTCATGCCTATCGCGACCATTGGGTGGCGCAGCAATACCTTCCGTCCGCCATGCAGGGCAAGCTCTTTTATCAACCGTCCGATCAGGGATATGAGAAGCAGATCAAGGTGCGCGTTGAGCGGTTGCGCGAGGCCATGATCGAGGCCATGGAAGAGCGGGAGGCTGCGGACCCCTTTGCGGCCGCCGGCGCTAAAAGCAGCGCACAGCAATGGGTGCGGCGCGCGACCTCCGAAACCATGCTGGCCGAAGTCCGCGACCGGCTTTTTGAAATAGCGGATGTCAAGCGCGATTCCCTTCTTTTGGACCTGAACGGCCGCACCGGCCTTTTGGCGCTGGAGGCCGGCCGCCGTATTATGGATGGCGGCGTATGGGTGCTGGCGCACAGCGCCGCGGACTTTGAAACGCTCATGGGTGTCATGCGCCGCTTCGACGATCTGAGCAGGCCGCAGATCGTGCGGACCTCCTGGCCGTCGTTTGACACGGACCTGAAAAAGGCGGCCGGCGGCGATGTGCGGTTCTCCGCCGTCCTCGGCCGCAACATTCTCACGCGTGAAGCCGATAAAGCGGCGCTGCTGCGCCGCATCATAGCGCTCCTGGCGCATGGCGGAACTCTTGCGCTGGCGGAATCCATTCCCACGCGCGGTCAGCGCATCGCGGAATTGCTGACATTTCCGGGCAAACGGTCGGCAATGGGAAAGAAATTCAAGGAAGCCGAGGAATCGCTCTTTGGCGATGCGGATGACCCCATGGTGAACTGGGACGCAGATTCCCTCGCCGCAAACCTGGATTCCATCGCCGGCATTACGCATAAGTCGCATGCGACAACACACCGGTCCCTGCGCCGCATTCTGCCGTCGGACATTGACTTCTGGCTGCGGCGCGCCGAGAGCGGTGAACGCCGTTCGCTGGGCGACCGGCTGCGGGAATCACTCGGCGAAGAGCAGATGAGGGAGCTGACCTCCCTTATGCACGGGCAACTGGACAACAGGGATGTGCAGTGGAAGACGGAAAATGTGTTTATCAGGATTGTCGGATAATCTTCCATTCAGAATCATTCCTGCATTCAGCGCCCCCCGGTGAATACGCATGAATACGCAATAATCCGCGCGCGTGATCGTTTTCCCTGAAAACCCCCTATAGTATCAGCGACAGCCGGAAATTCCGGCGTTTGTGTGACAGATGGGAAAAGCCGGGCCGTGCTTGGGAGCGCGAACGACGTTTCTCACGCGGGATTTATCTTCTTAAAAAGAAGGGTCACATGAAATTCATGAAAATCCCCGCCGCGATCATATTCGGTTCATTCGGCCTGGTTTTCGCCCAGCCGCGAGATGCGAGCGTCTTTGCGCATAAGTACAACAACCTGCCTATGATCAAGGCCTATCATATTACCCCAATGCAGGAAATCCAATTCAGCATGACCGATAACCTTCGTTCCTGCTTCTGGCTTGCCTGGGAAATTCCCGGAGCAAACAGGCTGGACTCGGCCATGGTTACAGGAGATTCTGCGAATACCGCATGGGGGCCGGTGGAGACGCCGCAGAACGCGACCATTAAAATCAAGTTGGCCTGGGGCCTTAGGGGCTTGTATGTGCTTTTCGAGGTAATTGACGACACCTGGATCGGCTACGTTTCGCCCAATGATTATCAATACGATGCCGTTGAACTTTTCCTGGATCCGCATTCAGGCCAGGAACTCTACGGCGCAAACACGCCTTTGTTCCCTAATATCAACATTTCCCAACTTACGCGAAGCTACAGTTATTTTCAAGTCCGTATTGGCGGTAATGAACCAGCGGAACGCTTGGCTATAAGCCAATGGAATCCGAATGTCGATTCGTCATGCGCGCAACCATCCCAATGTGTATTGTATTATGAAGATCCGACCATAGCTGGCGTTGATTTAGAATGGGGGCTTAAAATTGAATCCATACCTCCAAGGGGAAACGAAACCAACATCCGCCGTCAGGAATGGATGATTCCATGGGGAATTTATGGGAGCCCGCCAGGCAAAGATTCAATCCCTGCTATCGGTGATAAACTTGCCATGTGCTTTGGCTATAACGACCTTGATAGCGCATCGGAGCCCTCAGCTTCCGCCATTCGCTGGAGAAATGCTGCCGACCCATACACCACCGCAGCTAATGCCGCGACCGGCTTGACCGCGACCGTTGACTCCTGGGGAGAAATCCAGTTTGCGGGCGATTTGAATGCCGCGGCGAATGTGACTGATGCAGATCTCAATGCGGCATGCGCTCAGGAATTTCCCGATGCCTGCAAAACGCCGATATTCAGGCCGGAAAGCCGGCTTAAGATCCAGAGCGCGGAATACTTCACCCTCACCGGCCAGCGTGTGGGGAATTTGCATGCGCTTCCCGCGCACGCCGCGGTTCTGGAGCGCTGCATGCTCGGCAACGGTGCGATCGTTGTGAGGAGGATTACGATGAGATAGCGGAAGGGCCGTCCTGGCTGATCGGCGGCGATTCCGGGTCCGGCTTTTCGCCCTTGCATTCGATCACCAGCGTCACCGGCCCGTCGTTTACCAACGATACTTCCATATGCGCGCCGAAGACTCCGGTTTCGACCCTGGGCACGAGGCGTCGCAGGCAGGCAACGAAATGTTCGTAGAGGCGATTCCCCTTTTCCGGTTCCGCGGCTTCGATGAATGAGGGTCTTCGGCCTTTGCGGCAATCGCCATAGAGCGTAAACTGGGATACGACCAGCGCATCACCCTTCACATCGACCAGCGAGAGGTTCATTTTGCCGTCGGAATCAGGGAATATCCGGAGTTCGGCACATTTGCGCGCCAGCGTTTCAGCCTGCTGCTCAAGGTCAGCCTGGTGCACGCCGATCAGCAGCAACAGGCCGGGGCCTATCCGGCCAACCGGCTTGCCATCCACGGCAACCGAGGCGGATTTGACGCGCTGAAGTACGGTTTTCATAGGTCAATTCCCTGCTTAATTTCCGATTTATACACAGCGACATAAGTAATTGCCGAAATATAATAGCATAAAGTATACTATATGCATGACTATACGAATCGACGACCAAACGACGGCGCTCGTACTGCAAGACGAAATCAGAAGAAATGAAGAA
>Ga0315279_10006602_pt1 | contig 14617 bp, 13 predicted proteins | sample YL17G06_20_MG_FD_203694 | JGI IMG/M metagenome (GOLD analysis project Ga0315279, IMG submission 203694) | Sediment microbial communities from Yellowstone Lake, YNP, Wyoming, USA - YL17G06_20 | ecosystem: Environmental > Aquatic > Freshwater > Lake > Sediment | place: USA: Wyoming | collected... | reverse complement strand
GACTTGTATATGTGTGGCGGCAAACAAAAGCCCAATAAAGCTATAGACAAAACTGGAATATTATGAGTGAAAAGGTATTTGAACGGAGTCTGATAGCTCTCAGCATTGTGGCTCTACTATGGATGTTGCTCGGAGGTATCTTTGGTATACTTGGCCTTGTCGGGGTAATAATTATTGGCCTGGTGGTTTGGATTGGGGGTGGCGGGGCTTTGCTCTACTTCTGGGGCAAGAACTACATGTCGCGAGTGTGAGGTCGAGGCTGTTTATTAGTACTTAGAGTCAACTTAAACTTTCACGCAGAGCAAACAAAAAAGATAATGTCAGTAGTAGCAATTATTGGCGCCCAATGGGGAGACGAGGGCAAAGGGAAAATAGTCGACCTCCTGGCGGAGAAGGCAAAAGCGGTAGTCCGCTTTTCAGGAGGCGATAATGCCGGACATACAGTAATCAACCCTTGCGGTGAGTTTAAACTTCATCTCGTTCCCTCAGGTATATTCCACCCGGGAGTAGTATGCATAATAGGCAACGGTGTAGCGGTTAACCCTGTCATACTGCTGGAAGAAATAGATAACCTCCAGAAACACAACGTTGATACCAGCCACCTGTTAATCAGTGACCGGGCACACTTAATAATGCCGTATCACACGCTCCTGGACGGCCTGGAAGAGGAACGACGAGGCAAAGGAGCTATAGGCACCACACGTAAAGGCATAGGTCCTGTTTTCGCTGACAAGATTGCTCGCCTTGGAATCCGAACCTGTGACCTGCTTAACAAAAAGAACTTTCGGTCTCGACTTAGCCAAATCCTGGAAACCAAGAATGCCATCTTGACCAAAATATACAACGTCGCACCGTTATCTCTGGAAGAGATTTACGAACAATACTGCTCTTATGCAGAACGGCTAGCTTCTTTCATTCGAGATACCGAACCTGTAATCCAGGACATAATATCCCGGAAACAGCCTGTTATATTAGAAGGAGCTCAGGGTACTATGCTGGACCCTGACTTTGGCACCTATCCCTATGTCACCTCATCTTCGCCTATGGCTGCCGGCAGCTCTACAGGCTCGGGGATAAATGTCAGGCAACTTGACCAAATCATAGGTGTTTTCAAGGCTTACACCACAAGGGTCGGCGGTGGGCCTATGCCTACAGAGCTTAACGATAAAATCGGTGAATTCATCAGAGAACGCGCTCACGAATACGGTGCTACTACCGGCAGACCACGCCGCTGTGGCTGGTTCGATGCTGTAGCCGGACGCTTCAGCGCTCAAGTCAATGGTTTTACCGGCATAGCCCTAACCCGTCTCGATGTCCTGGACGCACTCGACTCAGTGAAAATATGCACCGGCTATAAATTAAACGGAAATATTATAAAGGACTTTCCCAGCGATATTGACATTCTGGATAAATGTCAACCGGTATATGAGGAATTAGCAGGTTGGCTGATACCAATAAGCGATACACGTCACCACAAGCAACTGCCCGCCCCAGCCCGCCAATATATCGCAAGGCTTGAGGAACTTCTCTCCTGCCCTGTCAGCATTATCTCCGTCGGTGCTAATCGAGACCAGTCAATAATGGTCAAACAGATTATATAAGACCTGCAAAGGTTTCAGGCAAATCTTTATAAAAGGAGATAAGATTATGCCTAAAATGCGTAAAACATGGCGGCAGAAGCTAGAGGAAAAACATCCTGAGCATGGGAAAGTAGTTGATGTTCCGCCTAAAATGCAAAACAGATTCTTGGTCGGGAGAATGCTTATCCCCAAGCCGCTGGATATAGATGCACTAATTCACAGAGTCCCCAAGGGAAAATTGGCCACTGTGATTCAGATCAGAGACAAATTAGCCAAAGACGCCCAAGCCAATTGCTGTTGTCCTTTGACAACCGGTATCTTCCTTCGTATTGTAGCCGAAGTGGCAGAAGAAGACTTAAGGAGCGGGAAAAAAGATGTAACCCCCTACTGGCGTGTGGTCAGGGCGGACGGCAGCTTGAACGAAAGGTTTCCCGGTGGTGTCCAAGCTCAAGCTAATCGTTTGGAAGAAGAAGGGCACATTATCGATTTAAAAAGGGGCAGAAAGCCACCTCGAGTGATAAACTTCGAACAATCCTTGCAGATTTTGTAACTGTAAATCCAAACTTAAGCTTTAGCGGCTATCGGCAAGTCAATCTTGTAGCTCTTCAAAGTCTGCTCAATGACGGCCCTGGATTTTTCATCGGGTTCAGTAAGCGGTAAGCGTGTCTTGCCTACAGAAAAACCTGCATGATTCAAAGCATATTTAACCGGTATCGGATTGGCGACGACAAACATGGCGTTAACAAAAGGAAGCAAATTCCGATGAGCCGCTGCCGCCTTGTCGATGTTTCCCTGTGTGTAATCGTCTATCATCTGCTTAAACTGAAGCCCAACCAGATGTGAAATCACGCTGATAACTCCATAGCCACCCAGACATAATATAGGAAATGTATCGCCATCATTACCACTGTAAACGAGGAAGCCTTTCCTTGCTCCCTGTATAATCTTGGCTATCTGCTCAAGATTAGCACTGGCCTCCTTTACTCCGATGATATTATCGATCTGGCTAAGCTTGATGCAGGTCTCAGCAGCCAGACTGGTAACGGTGCGCGACGGCACGTTGTACACGATGCATGGTAGACTGGTTGCCCCAGCGATGGCCTTAAAATGTTCGTATAGACCATCCTGGGTAGGACGGTTATAGTAAGGCACCACCAAAAGACATCCATCGACTCCAGTCTTCTCCGCCTCTTTGGTCAGCTCTATGCTCTCTGCTGTGCTGTAATTACCGGTGCCGGCTATAACCGCGCCCCGGTTACCAACGGCTGCACTTACCTCAGTAAACAGACGCAGCTTTTCCTCATGCGTCAGCGTTGGGCTTTCCCCGGTAGTGCCCGAGACAACAAGCCCGTCACTGCCAGAATCGAGCAGGGCTTTAGCCAGCTTTTTAGCCTGCGCATAATCAACTTCACCCTTAGCATTAAAGGGGGTAACCATTGCTGTGAGCAATCGACCAAACTTCTTCATCACCGGCCTCCTTACAGATGATTTATTTGCCGCTCTTGACCCATTCCCGTCGTGCCGCTTCCTCGGCAATCTGGACGGCATTGAGCGCCGCACCTTTACGCAAATTATCGCTAACCACCCACATCACTAAACCCCTGGGGTGAGAGGCATCCGAGCGGATACGCCCCACATAAACATCGTCTGAACCCGCCGCCAGCCAGGGCATGGGATAGAGGCTAACACTGGGGTCATCGAGCACCTTCACACCCGGAGCCTTAGACAATATCTGCCTCGCTTCCTCGGGGCTCATAGGGTCGCTAAATTCAATGTTCACTGCTTCACTATGCGCAATGAAAACAGGCACTCTGACACAAGTTGCAGAAATAGCCATATCGGGAGCATGCATTATCTTTCGGGCCTCATCGACCATCTTCCACTCTTCCTTGGTATAGCCATTATCAAGGAAAACGTCTATCTCCGGTAATAAATTAAATCCTATCTGGTGAGGATATACATGTGGAACCACGTTCTGCCCTTCCAATACTAACTTAGCTTGAGTGGTCAATTCCTCCATGGCAGCTGCACCAGTACCGGAAACGGATTGATAAGTAGAAACAACAATCCGCTTGATAGGGTTTACCTTATGCAGTGGATATAGAGCCACTACCATTTGAATGGTGGAGCAATTCGGATTAGCAATAATCCCCTCGTGCCACTTTATATCTTCGGGATTTATTTCAGGGACAACGAGAGGCACCTTGGGCTCCATCCTGAAAGCCGCGCTGTTATCAACGACAAGTGCTCCGGACTTGGCAGCGATAGGTGAAAAATAGCGGCTAATCTCAGACCCGGCTGAGAAAAGTGCAATATCAATATTCTGAAAAGATTCGGGGGCGGTCTCCTTAACTTCAATCTCATGATGGCCGACATACAGCCTCTTGCCAGCCGACCGGTCCGAGGCGTAGAGATTTACGGATGCCATCGGAAAATTTCGCTGCTGCAGTACCTTGATGAACTCCTGCCCCACCATTCCGGTGGCGCCTACAATAGCCACATGGTATGATCTCATTACTCCCCCCTTAAATTCAACAGGGTATCCAGTCCGTAAACCAATCCTTTCCGATTCACAACTTCTTTTATGGCCAGGATAACGCCAGGAATATAACACTCACGCCCTATGGTATCATGGCGAAAGCTAAGCGTTTGCCCCTGCCCTCCAAACACAACCTCCTGGCTGGCAACAAATCCAGGTAATCTTACGCTATGGATGGTTATGCCGTCAATCTCCCCACCACGAGTGCCGCTGAGCGTTTCTTTTTTGGTTTTAGAATAAAGGAAGGGCTTGCCCCGCGACTGCAGCATAGCCTTTGCGGTAGCCAGTGCAGTACCCGATGGTGCATCAGCCTTCTCATGATGATGCATCTCAATTATATCAACGTAGTCAAATAACTTGGCTGCAGCCTTAACTGCATTTAATAGGACTGCTGCCCCGATGGTAAAGTTAGGGGCTACCACGGCACCTACCTTATTAGCTTCAGACAGTTGTGCAATCTCTTTGAGATTGTCATCGGACAGCCCAGATGTGCCTATAACAACATTAACGCCTCGTTTAAGAGCAGTACGAGCCGCCGATATTGCGGCCTCGGCAATGGTGAAATCTAGCAGCACTTTTGGATGGCAGATTTCAAGAAGCGAGATTAGATCGGAAGAAAGAGGCACCTTCTTTGAACCGTCTGGTAGGGTCAGCTGTTCCTGAGTTGCCTTAATGTCAACAGCTCCAACCAGTTCCAGTTCAGGGGTTCGGCTTATGGCAGCCACCACTTCCCTCCCCATCTTGCCTAAGGCTCCGTGTACCAATACTGTTATCGGTTCCATTTCCCACCCCTCAATGTTTGAGTAAAGTACAGCCTTCTAACGCCACTTGGGAGGATGGCGCCGGCTGTCACTATCGCGCTGCTGCCCACCGGGACGATATTTCTGCTGTCTGGGTATAGGCCGACTTGTTCCAGTAGATTCCGCGGCCTCGTCTGTCCGAGCTGCCGGCGAATCTGAAAAAACTGCCCGCCGTGACAAGTTTACCCTTCCCAGGTGGTCAATTTCAATAACTTTTACCATAATCTCATCGCCCACCTTCACCACATCCTCAACCTTGGCAACATGAGAGTCGGCTAGCTCACTTATATGAACCAGGCCTTCCTTTCCGGGCAGAATCTCGACAAAAGCGCCGAAGTTTGTCAAACGAGTTACCTTCCCGGCATAAATGCCGCCGACTTCCACCTCCCGGGTCAGGCTCTCTATTTTTTCGATTGCTTTCTGGGCCGCTTCCTGGCTGGGTGAACCGATAATCACAGTCCCATCATTTTCAACATCTATGGTCACCTTCGCCTCATCAATTATTGACCGGATGGTCTTGCCCCCGGGTCCGATTACAGCGCCGATCTTGCTCGGGTCAATCGTCATCTTATACATTCGCGGCGCATAAGGGCTAAGCTCAGGCCGGCTGGCGCTGATAATCTGCCTCAGCTTGTCCAGTATCTCGGTATGTGCTTCACGCGACTGTTTTATGGCTTCAGCTAAAATGTCGTAACTTACGCCTCTAAGTTTAATGTCTAATTGCAGGGCCGTAATTCCTTTGTTTGTTCCTGCCACCTTGAAGTCCATGTCGCCATAGGCATCCTCTATGCCTTCAATATCAGTAAGGATGAGATAGTTATTATTGTCACCGGTAACTAGCCCCATAGCTATCCCCGCCACCGGAGCCTTAATGGGCACGCCGGCATCCATCAAGGCTAGAGTTGAGCTGCAGACACTCGCCATAGAAGTACTGCCATTAGAGCTAAGCACCTCAGAAACCAGGCGTATAGTATAAGAGAACTCGTCTTCAGTCGGTATCACCGGCGTCAGAGCTCTTTCCGCCAGAGCTCCATGTCCAATTTCACGCCGCCCGGGCGACCCGAGGCGCTTTACCTCACCGGTAGAGAAGGGTGGAAAGTTATAGTGGTGCATGAAACGCTTTGTTACCTCTAAGCCCAAGCCATCAATCAATTGCTCTTGACGAAGAGAACCTAAAGTGGTTATGGTTAATACCTGAGTCAGCCCTCTGCTGAATAGGCCTGAGCCGTGAGTGCGCGGCAGGAAACCGACTTCACCACTGAGGTGACGTATCTCTTTTGGTTGGCGGCCGTCGAGATGTTGTCTCTTTTCCAAAATGTAGGCCCTGGCTGCCTTCTTAATTTGGTCTTCAAGCGCAGCATTAATATCAGCTTCAGGAAATGTCTCCTTAAGCTTTTCGGTAGCTTCTTGCTTGACTGTCTCAATCGCCTTTTCCCGTTCAGCCCGCTCGGCTAATTTGACTGCCTCACTCAATCTGCTCCCGAATTCTGAAGATACAGCGGTTGACAATTCATCCCCGGTTTCAGACGCTTTCACTTCCATTTTGGGCTTGCCGTAAGCCTGCTGCAAACTCTCCTGGAGCTTTATAATATCCTGATTCGCCTCGTGCCCAAACTTAATCGCTTCCAGAACTATCTCCTCCGAAACTTCCTTGGCTCCTGCTTCTACCATGACTATGGCTTCTTTGGTGCTGACGATAACGAGGTCCAGCAGGCTATCCGCCAACTGAGGCAAGGTTGGGTTTAGTACTAGGTTACCGCCGAGATAGCCGACACGCACTGCACTTACAGGGCCAAAGAACGGGATGGAAGAAAGGGCCATAACGGCCGAAGCTCCGTTGACCGCTAGAATATCGGGGTCATTCTCCTGGTCCGTGGAAAGGACAGTGACCACAATCTGGACATCGTTATGCAGATTTTTATCAAAAAGCGGACGCAGGCTGCGGTCGGTTAGCCGCCCGGCTAGGGTTGCTTCCTGACTGGGGCGCCCCTCTCTTCTAATGAAGCTACCGGGAATCTTGCCGACAGCATAGTGCCTTTCCTCATAGTCTATGGTTAGATGGACAAAATCACCGTTTCCCCGGGGCTCATCACTAATACAAACAGTGACCAAAACAACTGTATCGCCATAACGAACAGTAACAGCACTGTCAGCCTGCGTGGCCAACTTGCCTGTTTCAATAATTAGCAGCCTGCCCCCAATTTCACGCTGGTTAGACTCAGACATAATCCACCCAAATACTTTGAGTTTATTTCCTCAGACCTAATCTGGAAATTAAACTGCGATAGTTCTTAATGTCGCTCTTGGAAGCATAAGCAAGCAAGCGCCTTCGTTGTCCTATGAGCTTCAGAAGTCCACGACGGGTGTGCTGGTCATGAGGATGCGCCTTCAAATGCTCAGAGAGCTGATTTATCCTCTCGGTAAGCAGCGCTACCTGGACTTCAGTGGAACCGGTATCACCATCGTGAACTTTGAAGTCCGAAATGATAGCGCTCTTCTTCTCTTTGTCCAAATTTACACTCCTTATAATATGCAGCTGTAACGCACAATTATAACATAGGTTCAAAATCAATGCACAATTGCTTTGCAGCTTAGTTTTTTCCCTCCTACTTGAATAAGATAAATGTAAATAATAGACAGCTCGTAAAGGTCCAAAGAATTGTCACCCGAACTTTAGCAATCAGCGCGTTATGGAGTATAATAATGGCAGCATGTCCTCCCAGGTCTTTTACCGCAAATGGCGCCCCCGAAACCTATCGGAGGTAGTGGGACAAGAGCACGTTACCCAAACACTCCGTAATGCTGTAGCCGGTGGGCGGGTAGCTCATGCTTACCTTTTCTGCGGTCCAAGAGGCACCGGTAAGACCAGTACCGGACGTATCCTGGCTAAAGCAATAAATTGCCTGAATCCGGAACAGGGCGAGCCGTGCAATAGCTGCGCCTTATGTAAAGCAATCAACGAATCCAGCGCTCCCGATATTATAGAAATAGACGCCGCCAGCAACCGGGGCATCGATGAAATTCGTGACCTGAGAGAAAAGGTCAATTATACCCCCAATCTGGCTCGCTACAAGGTCTATATCATAGACGAAGTCCACATGATAACCAAGGAAGCGTCCAATGCCTTCCTTAAGACCCTGGAAGAGCCGCCTCCCCACGCTATATTCATACTGGCAACTACGGAGCCACACAAAGTCCTGTCAACAATAATGTCGCGCTGCCAGAGATTCGATTTCCATCGGCTCTCCCAATCGTCGGTTATCTCCAAGCTAAGTCTTATCTGCGAAAAAGAAAACATCGATATTGCGCCTGAAGCCTTGAGGCTTATTGCCAAAGTCACTACCGGCAGCCTCCGCGATGCAGAAAATTTACTTGAGCAACTGGTCACCTATTACGGACATGAGATTAAGCTGCACCAGGTGCAAGAGATGCTGGGCATCAGCGGAGATTTGCGCATTAGAGAGCTAGCCCGGCATATCGTCAACAAGGATATCACCGCCGGCCTGAAGACAATTAACAACGTCGCCGGTGACGGTCTCGACCTCCGCCAATTTAATCGTGAACTGGTAGACTATCTAAGGGAGTTACTCCTGGTTAAGTCCGGCTCGGAAGAAGTCGTAGATGTTACCAGTGACGACTTAATTGAGATAAAAGAGCTGGCAACCGGCGCCAGCCTAGATTACCTTCTGATAGCAGTCAAGCGCTTTGGCGAGATCGACCTGCGCCTGGACAACTACTCATCGCTGCCCTTAGAACTAGCACTCGTTGACTGTATTTTAGCTGCCACCGGAGCTAAGGAGACGGTCAAAACCAAAAAACCCGAGCCCGAAGAGCCGGCTGCGGTGGCTAGCCGGCCTGCCAAATCAACCAAGTCGGTTCCGGAAGCTAAAATACAGGCTAAAACCGAAGCTAAAGCGCCGGCACCGGCTAAAAGCCCCGAAACTCAGGCAGAGCCAATCGAACCCATAAAGACTCCAGATATACCATCTTCTCCGGAGATGAACGACATACGCGACCGCTGGAAAGACTTTGTCAACGCTATGCGCGGTGAGGGCTCCAAAGGCAACCTGGACGCCTTTTTGCGCAGCTCCTGCGAACCTCTTTCCATTGAAGATAATACGCTGACACTGGGTTTTTACCATAAATTTCACAAGGAATATATTGAAGACCCGAAGTATAGGCATCTGGTGGAAAAGAAGCTACGAGAAGTCTTCGGCCGTTCTTACCAGGTGCGTTGCGTTCTGACCGCCGGGAAAGCCAAAGGCAAATCGGAAGGAGAGAGCCCTCTGGTAAAAGCGGCTAAGGAAAGCTATGGCGCTACTATCGTCGGCAGGAAACCCAGAATGGAGGAGGAATGAACAAGTTTGTACTTCGCCAGGCACAGGATTTACAGGCCAAGCTGCTCAAGGCTCAGCAGGAGCTGGCTGACATGACTACTGAAATAAGCTCCGGAGGTGGAGCTATCAAGATAGTAATTGACGGCCAGCAGAGAATTCGCTCGGTGAGCATATCGCCGGAAGTTATAAACGCTGAAGACGTTGAGATGCTGGAGGACCTGGTCATGACAGCCGTGAATGAAGCTATCCAGAAATCACAGGAGCTCGCCGCCAACCACTTAAGCGGCTTAACCGGCGGCCTTAAAATTCCGGGAATGTTTTAAGGAGACGAAACACTTGAGCGCGGATTCAATGACCACTGCCGAGCCCATAACCAGGCTGATAGAAGAATTCAACAAGCTGCCGGGCATAGGGCCAAAAAGCGCCCAGAGGCTTACTTACTACTTGCTCCGGGCACCTGCCAGCGAAGTCGGTGCCTTGGCCAACGCCATCAAAAATTTAAAAGAAAAACTGGCCTTATGTTCCGTTTGTCTCAATATCACCGACTCTGACCCCTGCGCTACGTGCCGCGATGAAGAACGCGACCACACAAAAATCTGCATCGTCGAAGAGCCTATAGATATCCTGCCGCTAGAACGCACCAAGAAATACAAAGGGCTTTACCACGTACTTCACGGCGTCATCGCTCCGACTGACGGCATAGGACCTGACGAGCTTAAAATTAAGGAGCTGCTGTCACGCCTTAATGACGGTCTGGTTACAGAAGTGATACTGGCAACCAATCCAAACCTGGAGGGTGAAACCACTGCCATGTACCTCCAGCGCTTGATTGCCCCGCTTGGTATTAGAATCACACGTCTGGCCCGCGGTTTGCCCTACGGTGCCGACCTGGAATATGCCGACGATGTCACCCTCAGCCGTGCCTTAGAAGGCAGGCAGGAAATGTGAACAAACGCAGGCCATGACAGCACCCAGGACTTATCAAACAGAAGCTATCATCATCAAACGAATTAAGCTGGGCGAAGCCGATAGAATCCTTACCCTTTATACACCTGAACTGGGCAAGCTAAAGGCAGTAGCTAAAGGGACACGCCGTCCTAAAAGCAAGCTTGGCGGCCATGTAGAACTTCTGACCCACAGTCGCCTTATGCTGGCCCGCGGCCGCAACCTCGATATCATCACTCAGGCGCAGACCATCGATAACTTTTTGCCTTTACAGGATGATTTAGAGCGTATTTCGCGGGGCCTCTATATCGCAGAACTGGTTGATTCTTTCACCGGCGAGAATATCGAAGACCGGCGGCTTTTTGACTTATTGCTGGAAACACTGAAACAGTTATCTCAATCAAAGGACTGCGAGCCTGTCCTGCGCTATTTCGAGCTGCATCTCCTCGACCATCTCGGCTACCGTCCCCAGCTTCAGCATTGTACAGGCTGCAACTCACACTTGAAGCCCGATAGCAATTTTTTCAGCTGCAGACTGGGTGGTGTCCTTTGCCACGATTGCGGTCTCAACGAGCCGATGGTACGCCCTCTTTCCCTGAACGCCTTAAAAGTACTGCGCCTGTGGCAGAACTGTGATTTCGCCGCCACCAGGCGAGTAAAAATAAACCGGGAGCTGGCTATAGAGTTGGAACAGGTGATGCGGGAACATGTCAAGTACCTCCTAGAGAAACAGCTCAAATCAACAGCCTGGCTGGACAGGCTAAAGAGCGAAGTCCCGCACAAGTAGGAGCCTAGCCGCAGTGTCCGGTCCGGGTAATTTCTCCAAATTACCCGCTGGCTAATACACGATTTATCTCTGCCTTCAGCTGCTTGGCATCAAAAGGCTTGATAATATACGGCGCTTTAGTCTTGGAAAGAAAGGTCATAGTGCTCGTTCCCATTACGTCGCCGGTTATGAAAACTACCTTATCTGCCAGTAGCGGGGATATCTTCTGAAAATGCTGGTATAATTCAATGCCGCTCATGCCTGGCATCTTGATATCCAACATGATAGCCTGATACTCCTTATTATTAACCTCTTCTAAAGCGCCTTCAGCGCTATCCACAACCTCCACCTCATGACCTTCCTCAGCCAGTATCTGGCTTACGAATTGTCTTACAACCATCTCATCGTCTACCACCAGTATCTTGGCTTTAGCCGCCTTCCGAGTCTCTCGGACCACAGGCTCAGGCATCTCTAATTGCTTGTTCTCGTTGACTACGGGTAATTCCACAATAAAATTAGCTCCCCTGCCCAGCTGACTTTCAGCCCATATCCTGCCTTTATGTTCGGTCACTATGCCATGGCAGACGCTCAAACCCAGGCCTGTCCCCTGGCCTACCTTTCTGGTAGTGAAGAAGGGGTTAAATATCCTTTCCAGGTTTTCCTTGGCTATCCCCAGACCATTGTCTTTGAAAGATATCCGTAAGTTATCACCTATTTGTTCTGTCTTAATTGCCAGCTTGCCGCCGCCGTGGACTAATTTTACCTCCGTCTCGGCATTCATAATTAAATTGAGAAAAACTTGCTGGAGTTGACCCGGGTCAGCCACGGTCATAGGTAAATCTGGGTCGAGCTGTAGTATAACCTTTATATTGTTACTCTGCAGAGAGTAAGCTCGTAGTTCAAGCGTGGTGTTTATGATTTCGTTAATGTCAACGTATGTCCGCTCCGGCTTGGTCTGGCGAGCAAAGACTAGCAATTTTTTAATAATTCCCGCCACACGCTGAGCGCCTTCGTTGATAACCTCGACATCGCGTTTTATATCCACAGGGATGTCTTTTCTTTCTAACAGCAGATGGGCATAACCTATGACCGCGGTAAGGGGATTATTTATCTCATGGGCGACACCCGAAGCTAGTTCCCCCACAGAAGCCAGGCGGCTGGCAAACTGGGCCTTCTGCTCGAGTTGTTTCCTTTCTTCGTCCCTTTGTTTGCGGTCGGTAATGTCACGGCTAATACCTCTAAATCCGATAATTTTCCCTTCTTCGTCCCGCATGGGAAAAATTGAGTCCTCGGTATGTACTCGCGTTCCGTCTTTCTTAATCTGTGACGAAGTAAACAATTTACTTGGTTCACCCGTACGATATACGGTATTGTAGACCTCAAATACTTTCTTGGCGTTCTCAGGTGGTATGTAAATTCGATAGCTCATCCCCATTATCTCTTCTCTGGAATAACCTAACTGGCGACACAATGCATCGCTAAAGAAAGTGAAGTTGCCCGTCAGGTCCACCTCATAGTAGGCTTCTTCCATTTCATCCAGCATCGTGCGGTATCTCTCTTCGGACCGCCTTAAAGCTTCCATCATCTGCAGGCGCTCGGTGACATTGTGGCTAACACCGCGGAACCCGATAATCTCACCCGCCTTGTTTCTCAAAGGCAAAACTGTATCCTCGCTGAATATTATCGTCCCATCCTTCCTGAGTGATTGCAGTGGAAGGCCTTTGAATGGCTTTCCCGTCTTATAGACCTGGTTGAATGCATTGTACACACGCTTCATATCCTTTGCCGGCGTGTAAGCCTTATATCCCATACCCATCAAATCTTCTCTGGAAGAGCCCGAGTTACGAACTAAAGCATCATTGAAAAAAGTTAAATTGCCGGCAAGGTCCAGCTCATAATAAGCCTCTTCCATCTCCTCCAGAACAGTTCGGTATCTCTCCTCTGACTGTCTTAAAGCTTCAATCATCTGCATTCGTCCGGCGATATCACGTCCGATTCCACGGAAGCCAATTATGTCGCCTTTCTCGTTTCGCAAAGGAAAAACTGCGAGTTCACCCTGCCCGATACTGCCATCTTTTCTAACGGTTTTAAAAGTAAAATCTCTAATTGGTTGCCCCTCTCGGTATACCTGATTAAAGGCCTTGTAGACGTTTTCGATGTCCTCACTAGCGATGAAAGCCCGGTAGTTCAAACCTATCAGCTCTTCCCTGGAATAACCTAGCTGGCGGCAGTTAGCATCATTCCCGAAGGTATAATTTCCAGCCAGGTCAACCTCAAAGTAACCATCCTGCATTTCTTCCAGGATGGTGCGGTACCTCTCCTCCGACTGTTTTATGGTTTCTTCTGCCTTGTTGCGCTCCGTTATATCGACCGCACTAATTAAAAATCCTGTCTCCTTACCGCCTTCCAACACCACGTGATACCCACCCGGGAAGAAAAATTTTCTAGGGCCTCCTTTGGTAAGGACATCAAACTCCATTGGCCCAGCGTAGGCACCCTGCAAACCGAGGGCAATTGCCTCTGCTGCTTTTACCCCACTCTCCGCTGTGAAAAATCCCAGTAAACTTTTGCCGATTATCTCACTCTTGTCATATCCATAGAGCTCTGCAGCCGATTGATTGGCATCAATGATTTTTCCGTCTAGGCCAACTAAGGCATTAGCCACATGGCTGTATTCAAAAAGATATCTGTATCTTGCTTCTCTGTCCCGCAATGTCTCTTCAGCTCGCTTGCGCTCAGTGATGTCACGCGCCGCACTAAAAAGAACCATGTTCCCATCCATTTCAATCGCCCTGCTATGAATTTCAAGTGGTAATACTGAGCCATCCTTGCGATTGTGATCTATGTCGCAAATAGAGTCACCCTCTTCTAGAACTTTCTTCATATGTCTCTCGAATATTTCCGAAGAGTCCTGAACCTTCAGCGCGCGGAGATTTGTCTTAAGTAATTCTTCTTTGGTGTAGCCGTGCGACCGGGCAGCAGCTTCATTGACGTAAATGAAGTTACCTTCAACATCATGAATAAACATAAGGTCTACGGCACTCTCCAGAATCTGGACAATTTTCTCTAAAATTTGACCTGACAGCCTCACATTCTGCTCTGTCCGCTTGTGTTCGGCTTCCGCTGCCTCCAACTCTGTGATACGCTGATTCAGGGAGTTCAATTCATCTATGAGTTGTTTTTTTGTCTTGTGGGTGCCCTTCATCTCCACCTCCTGAAAAAGGAATGACAATTATCTTAGTTACACGGGATTCATCGCACTCGCTATTTCTACTACCTTTCACCGCCGATGTCAAGAGGTTTTTTGCTTAAGTTACTGTTAACTGTTGGGCGGTTTGAATTACAGAGGGCTATAGAAGTGTCGCTTTCTGGGATGACTCCTTCCTCGAAAACGACTAAATGACGTATTGAGGAGTGAGGGACTCCGGAAGGGTGTGGTTTGTTCTAGCGGTCCTGAGAAGCCCAGGTAAACCTGGGAGTCTTATTCATAAGAAAAGCTTAAAGTACGCTGCGTACGCGCCGACAAAGCTGTCCGACATCTGGCCCAGTTCGTATTTCCACAACCTTCAAAATAAAATCCACACTTCTTCATGACTCGCCTCCTGGCATACCACATCAGATTGGTATGCCGAGAAACAGAATTGCCAGGG
>Ga0315279_10006600_pt1 | contig 14617 bp, 15 predicted proteins | sample YL17G06_20_MG_FD_203694 | JGI IMG/M metagenome (GOLD analysis project Ga0315279, IMG submission 203694) | Sediment microbial communities from Yellowstone Lake, YNP, Wyoming, USA - YL17G06_20 | ecosystem: Environmental > Aquatic > Freshwater > Lake > Sediment | place: USA: Wyoming | collected... | reverse complement strand
TTCTGGGAATAACTGGAAAGGAGAAGGGTCCTATGACGCTCGCGATAAATGTGCCGAGTAAGCGCTTCAAGACCAAGGACATTGTCAAGATTGAGGGCAGGGAACTGAATCCGCAGGAAGTGCACAAGATTGCTTTGTTGGCTCCGCATGCATGTATCAACATCATCCGTGATTATAAGGTCGTGAAAAAGCAGGAGGTCAAGCTGCCAAAGGTTATTGAGAACATCATCAAGTGCGTCAATCCGGCCTGTATAAGCAACAGTAATGAACCCGTCAAAGCAAGGTTTTATGTTGATTGTGAAGATCCGCTGTTGTTGAAGTGTCATTATTGTGGTTACATAATGGAGAAGAAGGATGTGCTTCAGCGGTTTTAGGGTTGCTGGCCGTTGTTCGGAATCTGAGATAATGCTTATATCGTAAGACAGACGATATCTCTACTGCGTATATGCCTCAAACGAGACATATTCGTACATGTGTAGAACCCAAATACAACTGGTGAAAAAACATGCTGGAAATAATTGTACCCGCACTCTGGACCCTTTTCACAGTTTACATAGTCTGGTATTGCACCTCAGCAAAACACTATGCCCCGATAACTTCGACCGAAGCCAAGATGCTTTGGGTTCTCCACAGGAATGGCGTTCGATGCAATGCCAAGAGATGGCGAGAAGTGAGACGCATTGGAAAGATAATTGGCTTTGAGTGTGAGTGCGGGCACAAGCACATACAGAAACGGCCAATAGTGTCAAGTGCTCCAGCACTTCAGATCGATGCTAAGAATCCAATGCTTGCCAAGCTGGGCAGCTCGAAAAAAGCATCGTTCGAACGAGACTGACGCATGCACTTGCTCTGTGTCTGGCTAGCTAGGTCCACTAACCTCGCTATTTGACTGTCTCTGTTCTCGCCTCTTCACTTCTCCAAGACGACCACGACTACCGCTAATAGAGCCATGCCCGCAATGCCTCCTGCGGTCACGAGTCCTCCGAAGACAAAAGACAGAAAGAAAAGCACGTTCACCCAAGATTTCGTAACTGTCTGTTTTTCCAGTCTCTCTTTGCCTATTGGTTTGAGGACCTTGAAATAGGCGATCAGTTCAATCAGTATGGTGAATGCTGTCGGAAAAATCCACACGGCGAGACTAAACTGTGACGGTGGCGAATCTGACGAGACAAACTGCAGCTCTGGTAGCCCATACTTTACAAAAGCCTCATACAGGACAATGGCCTCGCAAAGCATGAAAGCGCTGACGAAGCCCTTCAATAATTGACGGATCCACCCATTATCTGACGTTTCCGTGCACCCATCACCGCCATAACAAGATGTGCGAGTGTGGTTCTAAATCATGTGCAGTTGAGTGAAGCCGTCCGCGGGATTGGTCTTGCTTGCAAGATGTTGCTAAGCAGCCAGTTGAATGTGAGCGATTAGACTGCTTTTGTTGCTTCTCCCATGAGCTGTTCGTGGGCTTGCTGGAATAGTCTCTCCAAATAGCTCTTTCCTACCCGTTTTCCCTTGCCTATGCCAGGGCATTCCGTAGTATGCGAAAACCTGTGTCTTCCGTCTTTCGTGTTTTTCAGTTGGAAAGGATAGAACCTGCAGATTAGCGGTCTAGACGCGTAGATGGCGCAGAGATTCTCTTTGAGAAAGAGACATTTTCCTTCTTTCTCTGTCTTCTTCATCTCATACACGTAAGGTTCGCGACCCTCAATCTGCACAGCGAATTCTTCGGCGGGCTTGAAGGTGGCTTCCGAAATCCGTTCAGCCTCCTTCTTCAGCAGAAGTATGTGTCTGACTCGTTTCTTCGTGTCGCCGCAGCAGAGGGCGCATTCTGTGCATTGGAAGCGAACGTTCTTGGGGTAGTCAAAGCTCAAACTGTCTTCCCAGCGTCAAGTTTTCTCTGTTTCCAACCTGTCTAGGGCTCTCTTGAAGTCTCGGTTCATTCTTTCCACGAACGCTCCTTGCGGGACTAGTCCGCGGCTTACGATCTTGAGGGTTTCTTCTTTCATTCTGCCATCTCTCGCAAGGTCTCTTCCAGCCTTTTTCGCGGCTTCGATGACGTCCTGAACTGGCATGCCTTTCTTCAGCATGTACCATAAAGCGCTACTGTGAGGCCTCAAGAGCGCGCCGGTATATTCCCAACAAGCGTTCTTGCATATAGCCTGTATGTGCATGACCAAGGGGTTGAAGTTGTCCATCTCCCAGAAACCGCATGTAGAGACCAGCACTACCTTTGAATGTTTGTGTCTTTCTGGAACTGTGTGACGGCAATGTCCCTCTCGCAGTTCAACGTATGGCTCGATGAGCGGAATCAAGCGGTCAATCAGAGTTTTCATCGGGCCTGGCATTCCATCCACGTACACTGGAACGGCGAAAACTATGACGTCTGCCTGTCGCAGTTTTGGATAGATCGCGTTCATGTCATCTTTTTGTAAGCACTCTCCAGGTGTTTTAAGCCAGCAGTTCATTTCGCCTTGACAAGGATTTATCTTGAGTCGTTTAACGTATTGCAGTTCAACTTCGGCTCCTTCTTCCCTCATTCCCTCTACGAAGGGGCTAAGAATCAGTGCGGTGTTGCCCTTGTCCATGTTTGGACTGCCGTTGAAGACTAAAACCTTCATCTTCCCTATTCCCTTCTGCTTCCAGTCTGATGCTTCTCATAGTGAAGCCGGCTCTTTTTGTTCCTTTCGTCAGCACTGACCAAAATCCAAGGCAGAACAAAGCTGAATTTGCAGGGAGAAAGGGTCTCTTGGAAGTTCTCAATCAGTCTTTCATTCTTGCATAATAGGCTTTCTTTAGTCCGCAAATACGCATACTAGAACAAACTGCGTTCTGCCACAGAACTCTCAAGCCTGCCACGAGTTTCACTCTTTCTTGGTGACATACATTTTTGCTCTCCAATCTGGCGCGAAACCTTCACTTTTTCGGCCTTTTCCAAGCCCAAGTATCTGGAGAAGAACTAGAAGAAGCAACCGCGCGAGACATGGCGTCTTCTGGAAGAGTTGCGTATGCTCGAAAAAAAGGGACTTTTTGGAGGGCAAAAGGCATCTGGTCGCGGATAGTGTTGTGGCGCCGCCGATAGGACTTGAACCTATGACCGACTGGTTAACAGCCAGCCGCTCTACCTGGCTGAGCTACGGCGGCCCAAATCTGACGTTTACAAGCTTTCACTTTTGTAGTGATATTTAAGTTTAGTCATCTAAACCTTGATGTCAATCTGTGACTGCCTTGCTTTGAACTTGACCATCGAAACGAAAATCTTGTAGAATGGCTTTACGAGGCTGGCCTTCACTCTGCGGAGAAAGACAAGTCGATGAGCTCGTCAGCCCACCGAATGCCGTGCTCCAAACACTTTGTCAACGATTCTTGATGCAGTTTTGTCATCTGCGTTTCCTTGAACCATTCCTCATCTTTCAATCTGCCCATGGGAACAAAAAACAGCGGCACAATGAGGCTTCTAAAATCCTTCAGGTCATCCATCAATTCGATCGTTTTGATGACGTCTTTTTCTGTTTCTTCAGGAGCCCCAACAATCAACGTGCCCGCAGGAATCAGCCAATTGTCATGCATCAGTCCCATGCCCGTCTTCACGACCTGAGGCCACTCTTCCGCTTTGAACGGGTTTGCTTTTGCCGGCATGATCTTCTTCGCAAGTTCAGGCGAGCCTGTTTCTATTCCGATCTCGACACCCCACCACGACTGTTTTTGCCGTATGGTTTCAGCAACCTGTACAAAGAGTTTCGGTTTTGCCGCCACGCCGGCCAATGAACAGTGGCTCCAAGTCACACCTTCACATTTCTCCACCACTGCTTGGTGGAGTTTCAGGAGCTTTTCATCATTAGGAATGCTGTTCCTTGAACCGTAAAGCATCACGTCTTCAGCGTGAAGGATGGTTCCTGCATTGCCTCCGGCGCGCGCTCTCCTTCCAATACAGGCTATGCCTGGTTTTCTTAAAACGTTTCCGTCCTTCTAATGTCTCATATATCCTTTCTGCCTAGAAAACCGTATATGTTGGATTTTCTATTAGGTTCAAAGACCATTAAGGGAGCAGTCAAGTTGAAGAAGATCCTAGAAGTCAGATGGCACGGCAGAGGCGGACAAGGAGCATGGACCGCCAGCGAGCTTCTGGCTCGGGCAGCCATCGCCGAAGGAAAATACATACAATCATTTCCAGAATTCGGTCCAGAAAGAATGGGGGCGCCAGTAACGGCTTTCACGAGAATAAGCACCGAGCCCATTCAACTCCACTGCGCCGTCTACAACCCAGATGTCGTTGCCGTTTTGGATCCGACCTTGCTGAAGTCGGTCAGAGTTGCGGAAGGTCTCAGTGAGGAAGGCGGTAACATCGTTGTCAACACTAAGGACAGTCACGCAGAAGTCAGAAGACTCCTGAACTCGGGCAGAGGCAAGCTTTGGACAGTTCCAGCAACGGAAATCTCGATAAAGATTCTGGGCATGCCCATAACAAATACAGCTATGCTGGGCGCCGTGGCACGGGTCACTGGCATAGTTGGTCTCACGACTATTGAGAAGATGATTGAAGAACGATTCAGAGCTGATGTTGCAGAGAAGAACTTTGCAGTTGTCAAAGAGGCATATGAGGAGGTAAAACCAGAATGAGTTCTAAAGAGAAAAGTTGGAAAGAGGCTTCGCCGGCAGGTGTTTGCTGGAAAGCCAGCACAACTTACTTGACTGGCGACTGGAAAACTTACACGCCGGTCAGGGATCTGGAGAAGTGCACTAAGTGTCTGTTGTGTGTGCTTTTCTGTCCAGACGGCGCAATTCATTGGAAGCCTGAAAAGAATGACATAGAACTTGACCTCAACTTCTGCAAGGGCTGCGGCATATGCGCTAACGAATGTCCTTCGAAGGCGATTGTGATGAAGATTGAGTAGGAGTGAAATGAAAATGAAAAGCGCAGTTAAGCAGGAGGTCGTAGGCTTGAACGGCGACGAAGCCGTTGCATACGCTGCTAAGCAGTCAGATATTGATGTTGTGGCAGCTTATCCTATAACTCCTCAGACCATAATTGTTGAAAAGTTCAGCGAGTACGTCGCCAACGGCGAAGTCAACACAGAATTCGTGTGCACTGAATCCGAGCACAGCGCCATGGCCGCGTGTCTCGCAGCATCAGCAACAGGCGCAAGAACCTTCACAGCCTCAGCTTCAGCGGGATTGGCCTTGATGCATGAAATGCTTTTTGTCACTTCCGGCTGCCGAGCGCCGGTGGTGATGGCTGTCGCAAACCGAGCCCTGTCAGCGCCGCTGAACATTCACGGTGATCACTCGGACACTATGGCGGAGCGAGACAGTGGGTGGATACAAATCTACGCTGAGAACGCACAGGAAGTTTACGATTCAATATTCCAGGCTTTCAGAATAGGCGAACACTTGGATGTGCAGTTGCCTGTCATAGTCGGATTAGACGGCTTCACCCTAAGCCACACGTTGGAAAACGTGCAAGTACTCCCAGACGAAGTCGTCAAAAAGTTTGTAGGAATACGCCAGTTGCCAACGGTGCTCACGCATGAAGGCAAAACCGTTCCCTACAGGCTTGACCCGTCAAACCCGATGACAATGGGGCCAGTTGCAATGCCGAACTACTATTTTGAGTTTAAGCGGCAGCAGGAAGAAGCCATGAGGAACGCGCTTAAAGTAATACAGCAAGTACATGAAGAATATGCCCAGTTAAGTGGCAGACGCTATGGTGACGGGCTGCTGGAGCAGTATAGGCTTGATGACGCTGAAATAGTCGTAGTGTGCTTGGGCTCAACCGGTGGAACCGTCAAAACAGTCGTAGAAGAGCTTAGGGCGGAAGGCGTCAAAGCTGGTTTGCTCAGAATTCGCGCTTTCAGACCTTTCCCAGTTGAAGGAATAGTGAAGGCTCTTGGAAAAGCCAAGGCGGTTGCGGTGATGGACAGAAGCATGAGTTTCGGAGGAAACGGCGGAGCTGTCTGTAGTGAGGTTCGTCACGCGCTTTACGACGTACAGGTTCATCCTTACGTGACAGACTACATTTACGGCTTAGGGGGAAGAGACACAAGCCCAGGCCAGATACGCAAAATCTACGAAGACCTACAGAAAACAGTTCAGACTAAACATGCTGATGAACCAATAAAATATGTCGGGTTGAGGGAATAGGAGGAGAAATGAATGGCAATTTCTGAAGGAAAATTCACCACAAAAGACATCGCTGAAAAACCAGACCTCTTTCTTTCAGGTCACAGGGCATGCGCAGGCTGCGCCCCCGCAACCGTTCTGAGACTCATCATGAAAGCGACAAGAGGACCAACCATAGTCACAAACGCAACAGGCTGCATGGAAGTAGCCTCAACAATCTACCCCTACACGTCTTGGGCAGCCCCGTGGCTGCACACGGCTTTTGAAACTGCTGGAGCAAACGCTTCAGGAATCGAGACTGCACTGAAGATTCTCAGAAAGAAAGGAAGAATAAAAGATGAACAGGTAGACGTCATCGCTTTTGCCGGAGACGGCGGAACTTTCGACATTGGCATACAAGCACTTTCAGGAGCAGTTGAAAGGGGGCACGATTTCCTGTACGTGCTCTACGACAATGAAGCTTACATGAACACTGGCATCCAGAGAAGCGGAGGAACACCCCTAGGCGCGTTTACAACCACTTCGCAGGCGGGCAGTGCCGTGCCTGGAAAGCTGGAAAACAAGAAGCCCATTGCCGAGATTATGGTGGCTCACGACATGCCCTACGTTGCAACAGCAGCTCCGTACTACTGGAAAGACCTGATCGTGAAAGCCAGGAAAGGCATTGAAGTGAATGGCCCAGCGTTTCTACACGCATTTGCGCCGTGTCCGAGAGGGTGGAGGAGCGACCCTGCAAAGTCAATTGAGCTTTCAAGATTGGCAGTGGAGACGTGCATATTCCCGTTGTGGGAAGCCGTGAACGGCGAACATCAACTGTCAACGCCGAGCAAAGTCATAGCCCTGGCTCCGCAGAAGAAGAAACCAGTGAAGGAGTACTTGCAGGTTCAGGGACGTTTCAGACACTTGTTCACGCCCAAGTATGAGAAGATACTTGATGAGATTCAACGCTTTACAGACGAAAGATGGAACCGCCTGCTAAAGAGATGTGGAATGACGCCGCCAGCGAAAACCGCATAGACTCTCAACCTCTATTTTCCGACTTGTCGCTTTAGAATAGATTTGGAGAAGAAACTTTGAGGGTTGCCTCCATAGACGAAGGTTTCGAGCAGACTTTCTGGGATTACGTTAGCCAAGACCCTCTCCACTATTACTTCTTCGTTCTTGACTTGAAACAGCGTAGAGAACAGACGAAGATTTTGTTGGCCTTGGAAGGAACGAAAGTTGAGGGTCTGATGCTGGTCTACGCGGACTACATTGTACAGTTGAGAGGAAACCGGAAAGCTGTGGAAATGCTGCTTGACCGCGTTGATTTAGAAGAAGCTGAGCTTCAGGCTCCCTTGGACTGTGAAGACTTGGTGCTTAAGAAATACAGGCCAAAGGCAAAACATGAAATGGTTCTGATGCGTCTAAGAAAAGACGAGGAAACCATTCAAATCAACCATGAGCCTGTGCGACTCGGAGTTGAAGATGCTGAACGCGTTGCTGAAATCATGCGAGAGGCTGATCCTGAATGGTGGGGGGAAGTCACAGCTGAAAGGCAGAAAGAGCGGTTGGAAAAGGGATTTTGGCTCGGAATAAAGCGTGATGGAAAAGTAGTTTCGGTCGGTAACACCCAGTTCGTAGATTTCGCCAGCAACATCGGCGTCATAGCTACGGATGAGCGATATAGGAACATGGGTTTTGCGACATCCATAACCTCTGCCTTGGTCAGAGAGATTCTGAAGAAGTCGCAGATGGCAATAATTCACGTGTTGGCCGATAATGCGCCGGCTGTACGTGCATACTCAAAAGTCGGATTCAAACCATACAAGGCCTATCTTTCATTGCGTGGAGACATTATCAGAAGCTAAGATCAAGAAAGGGATGTTAGACCGCTATGCGTTTTTCTTGAGGTATTTTTCTATTTCGTTTTCGGCGTTGTCTGCTTTTATGAATATTGGCACGTTTTCCATTCCTGTAGCTATGTAGCTTGAGAGGAGCCATTCGCCAGGCGCAAACTCCAAAGTCTTCTCAAGTATGCCCTTGTCTATCATGAAGGTTTCGCTGACCAGCTGGCGGTCATAAGGACGTGGCAACGTTCCAACGAAATAGGTGTGCAATTGCTGCAAGGCGTTAGTGTTCAGGTAGGCAATGCGTTGCGTTGCTATGCACACGCCTAGTCCGTACTTTCTTCCCTGTCTGAGCAGGGTCTCAACGTGGGCGGAGCATTTTGCCTCTATCCCGCCGGCGTTGCTTGGAATGAATTCTTGCGCTTCGTCGAAGACGATTAGGATGTAGGGTTTGACTTGGAATCGGCGTTTTCTGCGCACCAGCAGGTCCTGTGTCAGGTTGATTGCAAGGTCTTTTATCGTGTACGGGTCGGAGATTGAGATGCAGATGAGGTTGGTTGTTTTGTCCTCTATCAGGTCTCGGATTTTCTCAACGGTCAATCCGCCAGCAGGTTCCTCCTCCTGTGAGCGCCGTTTCTTTATCACATCAATTATTGAGCTTCTTGTCGTTGCCCAAGCATACAGGCCGCTTTTGTCGTGAACCTTGAATTCGTCGACTGTTGCTGCTGCTGTTTCGCTTAGGTGGTTGACGAAGTCTTCGCTTACCTCTTGGTTCTCGCTTAGGCCATGCTCTTCTACGTATTCGCGGACCGCGTCGTGGATTTTGTCGATTGCGTTTATGTAGTGCGGCTTGTCAAAGGAACCTTTTCTCTGTTCATCAAGCTCGTCTGTGAACTGGCTGTATGTGGGGACTTGCTGTCTGGGTTTTGTGTAGTATGCCACTTTGCCTTGGTCCATTACACATTTCAGCCCGTGTTTGGTTCGGTCGTCGGTTTCGTATTCTCTGGGTTTGACTATCGAGTTAAAGAACTGCTGCAGTGAATCGATTCGGTGTTCAAGGATGACTTTGGCGTTGACGTTTGGGTCGGCCAGCAGGTCAAGCAGCAGGAACGTGTATTCGCAGCTTATGTCAAAAACAACGATCTTCGTGTTGTCAGTGTGCAGTAGGAGTCTTCGCAGGACGTTTGACATCAGATTGCTCTTTCCGCCGCCCGTGAACGCGAAAACCCCGAAGTGGTAGCGGACAAGCTTCTCAAAATCAACGTAGATCGGTATGGCGGTTTTGCTTGCTTCAAACATCTTGATCAGGCCAAGCCTCGGGTCTGCGCGGGCGTCTTCCACGGTCTTGCTCGTGTCTACTTTTAGTTTTTCAGCCGTTTTCTGGTTGTACATGCGGTTTATCATTTCACTGTTCAAAATGTAGCCCGGGCTGCCTGCAACTGGATAGGAGAAGCCCTTGACAAACTTGAATTCGCATTTCTTGTCTAGAATCAGGTCATAATTTATCGGGATGGCGTCAATCTGAATCATCATCGTGGACCTGTCGTCTGTCTGCCAATCAGCTTCAGACTGCTCGATGATTTCAAACTGCATAGGATAATAACCGTGATCCGACAAGCCACGAAGGCCGAAGTGTTCAGGCCAAACGCGGCTGACTTCCATGAGCGTGTATCTCTCTTCATCCTGTGCTGCCTGCTTGAAGTTCCTGGCAGCCAGGAGCATGCCTTCTTCCAAGAGCCCCATCAAATCCCTCTGATATTCGACTTTGACTCGGCACTGGTAACGTGCGCTTGTGCCTGCAACTTTGGTTTCCTCGGCTGCTGCGAAGAATCTTGGTATGACGGCGGCTAGTCTCGCGTTGAATTTGGCGTCAAAGTCGGTGAAGCAGGCGCTGTTAAACGTTTTCTCTTCTTGCGGCTTCAATTGTGGCTCTCCTCTCTCTGAACGTGCTCATGTAGAATATGAACTTCCTCAATTTATGATTATTGAGTATCCAGTCGGCTGTTGTGTCGGCGACGCGTTTGAATTGGCCGTAGTTCCACTTTGCGATTTTGTCGGCGATGAACAGGGGTTTGTTGTGGCCGAAGGCTTCCGGTATGCTGGAGGGCGCCATGGCGATGAGAAGGGTCATTGTCATGTTTTGAAGTCTGTTGTCAACGTTTTTGTCCTTGAATAGGATGATTTCAACTGGTTCTTTTGCTCCGCCGAACTCGTTCCAGAAGTGCAGTGTGCTTTCGGGTTTGTAGTCATATTCAGGATAGACTAAGCGGTCCGTGAGGAGGACGTTGCTTCTGAGCATTGGGTCGGTTTTTGCTTGGCTCAGTTGCACATAGGTTTTGAGAAAGGTTTTTTCTAGGCTCATTCTGTTTCTTATGGCTCCCATTACGTAGCCTTTGCGGTTCTGCTTGTCTGGAACCATGGTTCTGAAGGCGGAATCGTATTCTATGAGGCTCCACGGCGGTTTGAGTTTTTCTGGGTTGAAGATGCTTGTTGACTGGAGTATCATGCGGTCGGTGTTCGGCAGTTTTTCAAACTCTTCTCGGGAAACGGTTGTCTTCAGCAGGTCTTCATTGTGCATTATCGGGATCAGTTGCCTTTTGAAGTCTCTTGCTGCCGTGTCCTTCGTGATGCCGAGTAGAAGAATCCGCTTTTTCCAGCATTCTTCCATGAGCATCTGCAAGGTGAAAAGGGTGAGAAAAGCGATGTCGAGGGTTGAAAGCCAATGGTCCTTTCCGTCTTTCACGATTTTCATCACGCTCGTCGTTGCGGTTTCTGAGGTTTTTGCGGTGAAGAAATGGTCGCCAAGTTCTGTTACAAGCTTTCTAATGCGTTCCCAAGTCGTGGCGTATTTGGAGTTTAACGTGTATGATTCGTTTTTCTCGCACAAGATGCTTTCTTCAGTTAACCGTTTGAGATAGCGTTTCACTCGTTTTGCTCGTTTCTCGTCCTTTATGTCTAGTTTTGCGAGAATCTCTTTTTCGTTTAGCGCTCCATTCTGCTTGGCAAGCTCTATTATTGCGTAGCTTAGGTAGTCCGCCCTTGGAGGAGGTAAGCTTAAGGCTTGATTGCAGGTGCATTGCCGAGCAATGGTCAAGTCGTTGACGTCAACAGTTTCACTGCCAACCTTGTATCCGATGAGGCTGCTTCTTTTCTTCCAAAGCTCCCGTTTTGAGGTATCGTAGAGCAGGCTTGCCCGTTCGATGGATAGGCTCCTGTCTAGGAGGATTATGCGCATGTCTTGTTCTTTGTCGGTGGCAAGCTTGTAGGCGAGATAGTACTCCGCGAACGTCATTATCCAGTTTGCGATGGTTGCGTTGTCGATTATTGATTCGTCTGTGAATGATTTGCTGAGGCTGACGCCTTCTGTTTGGCCTTCGTCGAAAAAGGTCTGGTCTATGTCTGGAATCTCGTTTATGTAGACTGGCACGACGCTTGAAACGCCTGCGGCTTGCTTCAAGGTTCTTTCGTCATACTTCACTAGGGGCTTGTTGTTTTCGGAGAAGGTTACTGTGCCGGTTGAGGCGTATGCGCCGCCGAAGAAGATTACCAAGTCAAAGAGCGGTCGTGAGTACATGGTGCCGTCTATGCCTGCGAAGCGGACGGTGGGGGTTTCGAAAAACTCGGTGGCGGTTTCGTAGGCTTTTTTGTTGTCAAAGTCCATCTTTATCAGGTTTGAGAGTAGCTGATCGTAGAGGTTTTTGAGTGATGAGAAGCGTTGTTCGTAGTCTGTGACTTGGGTTGTTGCTCCGTGTTTGAGTGTTTCGCTGGTTCTTTTCAGTGCGTCGGTTAGTGTGGACAAGTTTGGTTTGCCTCTGTCTTTTGTTTAGGGAGGTTTGGAGAGTTAAAATCTTGCTTTCGAGCGGTGAGAGAAGCTTGGTAGTTTTGTCGAGTGGTTGAAAAGTGGTTGTCCGACAAACTGCTGCTCTATGTAGTGTCTAGGCCGCCTCTATTTATCGATTGAAGTTTTGGTTCTGGTTTGGGTTTGTGGAGGAAGGGTAGAAGACAGAAATAATTCTTGCAACAGTTGTTAACAAGCAGGATAGACTCAATGGGTTTTTCGCTGCGTTGAGAGTGTTGTCTTGGATGTGGAAGTGTTGCCGAGCACGTTTTGAGGCGAGGCTTCCAATCAACTTGATGGGCGTCAGGTGTGGGAGTGGCGATGAGTAAGGACGGCGTGGGTTGGCTGTTGAAGAATGCTGGTTCGGTGATTTGCTATCGCGCGGCGGCAGAACTGCTTAAGGGTTCAAACAGAAGGGAAGTTGAGGGGTTGAGGGAGGCTCTTTTTTCTGATGGTTTGGTGCAGTTTTGGCTTGGTAACTTGCGTCCTGATTTTTCGAGGAATGTTATGCACAGTGGGAAGTCGGAAGGTTATGAGAATGTGATTGGGAAGCTGTGCGAGTTTGGGTTGAGGAAGGGCATGAGAGTCTTGGACGAGAGGACGGCGCCTCTTCGCCGCTGGCTGGATGAGTTGCCTGCTCGTGCGCGCTTTATATTGGTTTTAGTTGATATAGTATCAATTCCTCAGAGTTCGTAATTGGGTGTGGAACCAAGTGGTCAAATACGTGGGGATTTCAGTCGAGTGGGAGGAGTTGTGAACTGGCAAAAGTGAAAGCAGAATGGTCTGGTCGCAAAGGAGAGATTATGACGATTGCCAAGGGTCCAGTCATCACAGCGGCACTCACGACTTCAGTTTATGACGTTGTTCACATCATGGCAGAAGAGGGCTTCCGGCGTATACCGATCGTGGACCCGAGAACAAAGACGCTTCAAGGCATAGTTACGAGCACCGATATTGTAGACTATTTAGGAGGAGGCAGAAAGTTCGAGATCATTCAGCGGGAACTCAATGGCTCCTTCTTCAAAGCGATAAATGAACCAGTCAAATCCATTATGCGACCAAACCCGCCTACAGTGGAAGACGTTGCCACCATAAACCGCGCAATTGAGCTCATGAAGCAACATAGAGTTGGCGGTTTACCAGTCGTAGACATCGCCAACAGAGTGCTTGCGATTGTCACTGAAAAAGACCTGCTGAGCGTGTTCGGGCGAAAAGCCAGAGGAGTAAGGGTCGAAGCTTTGATGACAAAAGAAGTAGTCACCGGCAACGGCGAAACAACAATCATCGAAGCCGAGAGAGAAATGGTTGAAAAAAGCTTTCGCCGTCTACCCCTTGTCTCAGAAGGAAGACTCGTCGGCATAATCACCGCTATGGACATTGTAAGATTTTTCGGGTCAGGCGAGGTTTTTCAACGTCTGCGCTCAGGAACCATCCTCCAAGTTCTACAGACTCCAGCATTAGAGATAGGCACCAAGAAACTGGTAACAACTTCCCAAAATGCAGATGCAACTGAAGCGGCAAGAACCATGAACGAAAGAAACGTAGGAGCCCTACCAGTTGTTGACGATGAGAAGCTAGTTGGCATGTTGACTGAACGAGACTTCTTCAAACTGGCTTTACGCACATGAGCGCGCGCTATATCTAAGAGACGAAAACAAAACATGGAGTCCTAGAATAGCTTCTAGATACAGATTCGCGGTTCATAAAACTTAATTTGTGCTGGAATAAGTAACTGCCAGTGAAAGTTTATGTCTATTCAAACACGTGACATCATGGTGAGCAAAGTAATCACGATAACGAAAGACTCGACAGTGGAAGAGGCTGTTAGGCTGATGAATGAGCATGAGATAGGATGCTTGATCGTTACCGAGAACAAGAAGGTTCTAGGAATACTGACCGAAAGAGATCTTATGAAGAGAGTTCTGGCTAAGTCACAAGATCCTAGGAAAACAAAGGTTGAGGAAGTAATGTCAACGCCCTTGATATCCGTTGAACCTGATGCCGAAGTCGGAGATGTATCAAGAATCATGTTTCAGAAGAACATCAAAAAGATGCCGATTGTAAGAAAAGGCAAGCTGCTCGGTTTGGTAACGCTAACAGACATTCTTCGAATTCAACCCCAGCTCATTAAGATGTACAAGATATTCAGCAACGATCTTGCTCCAAGACGCATAAGAAAAGTCTTTGACTACTACTTGCTGGTTGACAGTAAACTTGACGTTCAGGTAAATCCTGCGGTAAATATTAGCTTATAGAAAGCTAAAACAACGTAAGCAGTCCGAACGGCGTATTTTGTATCCATTTTTTTGCAGTCCAAACAGAATACGTTGAGAGTATTGCTCCATATGATGCTATTATCAGGGCATGCATACATGCATGGAAGTTGAGACAAAGCCACACACCAGCTAACGTTGAATCTTTCTTGGTGGTTTGGGTTTGGGATAAAACTTTACCCCAACAACAACAACTTTTGACGTTGCGGAAAAGTTATAGCTGAACCGCCAAAGACTAGTGACTGCTCATGACTGATTCAAGATTTTTGTAGCAAGGTTTTCGCATTGTTCTTCAATATCGGTGATTTTGGAGGCGTCGTTTGGGTCTCGAGCGGCTACACTTAGTGACCCTACGTGGTCTAGTTCGAACAACCCAGCAATCGCTTTAAAGTAGTCTTCGACTTTTCCTCTGGATGTGATGCCTTCTTGTCCACCAACTTGCCCTACTACTACGCTCGCAAATCGTTTTCCTTTGATTTTGCCATAAAGAGGATACATACGATGGATGAAGTTCATGGCTATCGACGTAGGAGCATCCATGTAGGTTGGAGAGCCAAGCACGA
>Ga0315279_10006598_pt1 | contig 14618 bp, 12 predicted proteins | sample YL17G06_20_MG_FD_203694 | JGI IMG/M metagenome (GOLD analysis project Ga0315279, IMG submission 203694) | Sediment microbial communities from Yellowstone Lake, YNP, Wyoming, USA - YL17G06_20 | ecosystem: Environmental > Aquatic > Freshwater > Lake > Sediment | place: USA: Wyoming | collected... | reverse complement strand
TCTGCACGCTGCGATCAGCCATAGGATCTGGAGCCAAGCCTGATTTCAGGAGGGTGAGGTTGATCGAATTGCCCAGTACATTCACGCCGTACTTGCAGTCGTTGAGCACCGCCACGCCGCGGTTTTCTTCTGCCAGCGCTGTCCATTTGTGATTGCAGACTTCAAACCGGTCCAGGTCGAACGGTCGAGAGCGATGGTTGGGACGGCGTAAATGCCCAAACTGGATCTCGTGAATGGCCTCATTAGCATGGATATTGACCGGGAAGGCCACTTTCAGCAGCTTGTGGCTTTCCTGCCAGTCGATCGTGGTAGTAAACTCCACGCGGCGGCTGCCGCGGCTCAGGCTGATGATCTGCGTAAGTGCTGAGTGATGCAGCTTGCGCGAGAGCTTGAGTTTAGCCACCACCGGTCCGCTGGCAAGCACCTCGAGCATCACCGGCGCGTTGGTCTCCACCGGCTGCAGCTCATACATCGTGTCCAGATCCCAGGCGTCCCAGTTATCGGGGACATCTTTATACAGCCGGAGCTGGTTGCCGGGCGCAGCCATCACCTCGCGGCGGGCTTGTTTGTCATATACACTGGTCACTTCGCCGCGCTCGTTGAACTCCACCCGCAGCATCTCATTTTCGAGGGAACGAGCGGTAGCAGTGACACTGCCTTTGCCTTTTTCGCTGGCTCCGAGTGGGAATGTCTTCCACCCGCAGGCGGGCACGGTGACATCCACCACACCAGAGGGAGTTTCCACCAGGGCGGTCCTTTCCCAATTGAGGGAGTTGAACACCGTCATCTGACCGGCATAGGCCCAGCGTTGACCCCAGGCACTGGTAGCCGTCTCCACTGCCGGATTGAAACCCGGGGGGATATCGACAAACGTGGCAGCCGCAGCCAGGGCAGCCTTGTTCGCTGTGACGATCACCCTGGCTAAGGTTTCTTCAGCTTCGTCATACACCCGCTTGATCGAGGAGCCGGGCAGCACATCATGGAACTGGCAGAGCAGCAAGTCCTGCCAGGCATCCGCTAAGCTCTTGCTGGTAAATACGTAACCCTTGATGGCATTTGCGCCGATTGACCACAATTCGGCCTCACGCAGCGCAAACTCGCTGCGGCGGTTTCCTTGCTTGGTCTTGGCCTGGGAGGTATAGGTCCCGCGATGAGCCTGAAAATACAATTCGCCCACATATCGCTCTTTAGGCAGGCCCTGCGCCTTGACATCGACAAAGAACGCAGCTGGAGATGAATCTTGCACCCGCGGCAGTCCTTCTAGGTCGCGAGAGCGGCGCAAGTATTCCATGTGGTCGCGAGTTGGCCCGCCGCCGCCGTCACCCCAGCCGTAAGCGAGGATGATCGAGCGGATGCCGTTCTTCTGCAATCGATCATTCCAGCGGGCGAAGATTGCATTAGGGCGTGTATGGCTGTTGTAATCGTAATAGATATGCGCCGGGATGGCGGAGCCATCAATGCCCTCCCACCAAAACGTGGTGTAAGGGAAGGGCTCGCCGCCATTGTAAGCCCAGGTGATTTTCTGCGTGGCAAATCCTGAGCAGCCGCAGCCCTTGAGGATTTGCGGCAGTGCCCCAGAGTAACCGAACACATCCGGCAGCCAGAGCACCCTGCTGTCAATATTGAATTCATCGCGGAAGAATTTGCGGCCAAGCACCACCTGCCGGATGAGGGCCTCCCCACCTGCCAGATTGGTATCCGCTTCCACCCACATGGCCCCATCAGGAATAAATTTTCCGGCCTTGATGGCAACTTTCACCCGCTCGTAGAGCTCAGGGTAACGCTGGCGCAACATCACATACAGGTGAGGCTGGGATTGTAGGAACTTATATTCGGGATACTCATCGAACAGTGAAAGCTGGTTGGCGACCGTGCGGGCTATCTTGCGTTCCGTCTCCTGCCAGGGCCACAGCCAGGCTATGTCAATGTGTGCGTGGCCGAAGGCATGCAGCACAGGCATCGTCGAGCCGTTGGTGCAGTCGAGGACAGGCTTCAGGTGGGCGCGGGCTCCCTGGGCAGTAGCGACCATCTCGGCAGGCGGCAGCTCAGGATCGTAGATTAACGTAGCATCCATCAAAGCCTGGTCAATATCCGCCACCCGCAGGGTTTCCGCATCGAGGTGGTCGCGCAGCTCGAGCAGCGTGGTAAAGTCGACAGCCAGCTGGTACACATCTTCATGCCATATACCGAAGGTGCTCCTCTCGACCGTTGCCTGGGTAGAACCGGGTTCTGGCATCCACTCCGTGCCGTAGCGCTGTGGGCCCTCACCCACGCTGATCTTGCCGTGCCCGGCATATGCTTCCAAGAGCACGTTGTACTGTTCGCCCGACTTACCGTCCATCGCTACGGTGATCTCCTTGTGCGCCCAGCCAATCGAGCCAGTAATCACGCCGTTGATCCATACCAGGCTCTCACCACCCGCTTTCATCTGAACAACAATCCGCTTTCCAGCGGCGACCTCCGGCAGAATAAAACTGCCTTTGAACCAGCCATACTCCCACTTCGCTCCCCAACGGGTACCGGGCGGCATCGGGCTGAATGACTCTTGCATAGCCTGGAATGCCGTGAGGTATTCTTTAGTAACAAATCCGTCGAGTGAAATATCGCCTAAAGGTTGGTAGCAGCTTGCCCAAATGGCAGTCTGCCAGCGTTCGATACGATGTTTCCATTCTTGGTTTAGAGCCATTCGATTTCTCCTCCTTAACGAACCAATACCGGGTTGTGGAATGCATATCCCCTTCTAATTAAATAACATACATCCCGATATGAGAGAGCAAAATTAAGTGTACTGGTGGTCTTCCGCCACCAGCACACGTAATTTCGCCTGTTAATTTATTTATCGGTCTTTCAGGGAACAATCTACTACTTTACCAGGGACTTCGCCAGGTTTACCGCGCGGCTGGCATCCGGAGCATAACCGTCTGCGCCAATCTGTGCCGCGTAACTGTCTGTAACCGGAGCGCCGCCGATTATCACCTTCGCCTTGTCACGCAGCCCGGCCGCCTTCAACCCTTCGATAACGGCTTTCATATTCGGCATGGTGGTGGTCAGCAAGGCCGAAAGGGCCACTAGATTAGCTCCCGCCTGCACCGCTGCGACATATTTCTCAGGTGCTACATCTGTACCCAGGTCCATAATTTCGAACCCCGCACCTTCGAGCATCATGGCGACCAAATTCTTACCGATGTCATGCAGGTCACCTTTGACGGTGCCGATAGCGACCTTTCCCGCGGATTGAACATTCGCCTCTTTCAAATGCGGCTTGAGTACCGCCAGGCCGTGCTGCATGGCACGCGCGGCGATCAGCATCTCAGGCACATAGTACTCGCCGATCTCGAACAAGCGGCCAACCTCAGCCATCGCTGCGATCATACCTTCATCCAACAAGGTTTTCGGGTTCACACCCGCATCCAACGCTGACTTTACCTTGGCTTCCACGGCTTTATGCTGGCCTTCGAGAATGCCGGTATAGATTTCTTTGATGATCTGTTCCATGGTCCTCTTTCTCCTTGAGAGCATTAGTAATGAGACAGGTTTTTTAAACCTGACGAATGATCAGACGTACATCCCCAATTCTACCAGAGAGTGAGGGGATTCGCCCACTGTAAGTGAATTTCACATTGGATAGGTACGGTAATTGATCACTGCCTGGTACAAAGCAGACAAATTCTCCACAGGTACGCACGCCTGCACGTTGTGGATCGTATTAAATACGAACCCCCCGCCGCGCCCGAAAATATGCATCCGCTGGTTTACTTCGGCGCTGATCTGTTCTGGCGTACCAAACGGCAAGGTGTTCTGCGTATCCACCCCTCCACCCCAGAAGGTCAGGCGGTCGCCGTAGTTCTCTTTCAACCCGCGAGGGTCCATGCCGGCAGCCGAAGTCTGCACAGGGTTGAGAATATCGAAGCCTGCCTCGATAAAGTCAGTCAGGAATGCTGCCACCGATCCGCACGAATGAATAAATGTTTTCCAGGGCGTGTGGGTATGCACCCAGTCATTGACCGTTTTATGGAAAGGCTTATAGAGCTCGCAGTAAGTTTTTGGGGATATGAACGGCCCGGATTGGGTGCCAAAATCGGTGCCGGTGATGAAAGCCGCCACAATACGATCGCCCACTACATTTACAATCTTTTCCAGGTTGTACAGACCGATTTCACATTGGCGCTCGAACACCTTCCAGACGTAGTCGCGGCGAGTTTTGGTGCTCATATACCACTCAGCGATATCACGGATGCCGCGCGGGTTCTTGATCCATGGGACAGGCACCAGGGCGATATCCCCAAAGGCGGTTCCGCCGAAATTTGCCAGGATGGCGCGCCTACTTTGCGCAGTCAAACGCTGGTACTCACCGGAGAACCAGGCCAGGTCGGCATCCGTGATAGGACCGAACTCTTGCAAGTTAGCTTCCGGCTCCAGACGATCTTCATCGATCGCTGGCTGGCGCACGATCGTATCGAAATAATACCCGCCTGGGGGCATGTGACCGCTGGGTGGAGCGGACTTGTCACCCTCCGGGTACATCAGCAGGCTCCCATCAGGCTCGAAATCCGTGTTGAAACCTGCCGGGACCAGCACTGGCGTACCGTTGAAGCACCACTCTTTCCAACCCTCATTGGGGAATCCGAACATCGTACGTGGCCCGCCCAACCCGACCACATCCACCCCCAGGATATCCAGCAGGTCCGGTGCAATTTCACCGAGCATCTGATAAGGCTCGGTAACCTTGACCGGGGTGGCGGGTGGATCAAGATGTAAAGCCTGGCGCAGCATATATACCGAAGCCACGCTCATGCCGGTGACAGCGCTGGAACCCAGATCGAGTGGTACGTGGTCGGGCTGCTGGTGGTTCAAAGCCAATTGAACACGTTTATAGGAATTCATATCTCTACTCACTTCTTTTGTTTTGCTGCCTGCATCACATCTGCCAGCGGTACTTTATACGTTTCAGCGGCTTTTCGGCAGTCTTCGTATTCAGGCATGCGGTGGTCGATGCCATCCCAATGCGCCACTTTGATGCGGATTGGGCCATAAGGCGTCTCGACTGTCTCGAATGAGCGCGGCATACAGATTCGCTCTACCGTCTGCCGGCGAACACCCAGGGTAGTAGTCTCCTCGAACAGGATGTGCATGACGGTTTCATCCAGCTCTGGCCGGCAGAGAATGCTGAGAAGCACCGCTGGACGGTTTTTTTTCATCTGCTGAGGGGTCATGGTAACATCCAATGCACCCGCCCCAAACAAACGCTCCATCACATGGGCGTAGATTTGTGGATTCATGTCATCGATGTTGGTTTCGAGGACATCCAAAGGCTCGATAGTTAACCCATCTTTCGAGGGTGACTCTCCCAGCCACAGGCGGATTACATTCGGGAAGGGCAGATCGCGCCGCCCGGCTCCGACGCCCACTTTTTGCAGCGTCATAGGTGGGAATCCGCCGAACCGGTCGGCCACGGTGGTGAGGATGGCGGCTCCGGTGGGCGTGACCAGCTCGGATTCAACCTCCACATACCGGACGGGCACCCCGGTAAGCAATGCCAGTGTAGCCGGGGCGGGCAAGGGTAGCTGCCCGTGCGCTGATCGGGTGAAGCCGCGTCCCAGCGGGAGAGGAGAAACCACCACCAACTCTACCCCAAGCCAATCCAGCCCCACCAGCGCGCCAGCAATGTCGATCAAAGTATCGTCCCCACCCACCTCATGCAGGTGTACATGATCTACCGGTTCATTGTGAATCCCCGCTTCAACCTCCGCGATCCGGCGCAGGGCAGTTCCGGTCTTTGCCCGTACGCTTTCAGGCAGGTCGGACATGTGGACGATATCCAGCAGGTGGCTGAGATGGCGGTGCTCCTCCTGTTGAGGGGTGACGACGGTCACCTGCGTGGCAGCCAGCGGTCCTTTCATTACCCGCTCGAAGTGCAGGTCGCAGTCGGGCAGCCGCAAGGCTGCCACCACGCCACGCAGCACCTCGTGAGGCACCCCCGCATCCGCCAGCGTGCTGAGCAGCATATCCCCACTGGCTCCGCCGATACAATCGAAATAAGCGATTTTCAATGTCTACTTGCACCTTTTTGCGATCATGTGAGCCAGCACTCCTGCACCAAAGCCATTATCGATATTCACCACCGCCACACCCGGCACACAGGAATTGAGCATGGTCAGCAAGGCGGATATGCCTCCAAAGCTGGCCCCATATCCCACGCTGGTGGGAACAGCGATCACCGGGCAGGCCACCAGCCCGCCCACTACGGTCGCCAGCGCCCCCTCCATCCCGGCTACAGCGACGATCGCTTCGGCCTGGCGCAGGACATCGAGCCTGTCCAGCACGCGGTGAAGGCCGGCTACGCCCACATCATACACGCGGACTGCACGCGTGCCCATGATTTCGATGGTGACAGCCGCTTCCTCCGCCACCGGCATATCCGATGTACCGGCAGAAGCGACAGCCACAAATGGCCCATCGGCTGGCTGGGGGAAATCTCCCACGGTCAGGATGCGGGCCGCCTCATAAACCTTTGCCTCGGGGAACTTCTCTCGCACGAGCGCTATGGCTTCAGGCGAGACACGGGTGGCAAAGGCGCGGCCGCTGCGCGCAACAAAACGTTCGAGGATGGCAGCCACCTGGGAGGGAGTCTTCCCTTGCCCGAAGATGACTTCCGGAACGCCCGTTCGCAGCGTGCGGTGGTGATCGAGGCGAGCAAATCCCAGGTCTTCATAGGGTAAATCGCGCAAGTTCGCCAGGGCGTCGTCGATCGTTTTCGTACCTGCGGCGACTTCAGTCAGGAGAGCACGTATTTGTTCAGGATCCATAATGTTGTTAAGCGAACAGGTTCAAGCTGCCAGTGCGGTAACCAGACAGATCGAGGGCAATATAAACATAACCAAGTTTTCGCAACTCTTCCACGATCAACTCCCGGTGAGCCAGCAGATGCGGAAAATCATCCGGGTTGACCTCGATACGGGCGATGGTATCGTGATGGCGGACTCGCACCTGAGGGATACCCAAATGCTCGACGAGTAACTCGGCGGCTTCGATCTTACGCAGCACCTGGGGGTCAATGGGTGTGCCATAAGGGATGCGTGACGACAGGCACGCTTTGGAAGGTTTGTTCCAGTTGGGCAGCCCTAAATCGCGAGCCGCAGCGCGGATCTCGGCTTTGGTCATACCGGCTTCAAGCAAGGGGGCACGCACACCGGCTTCCTCAGCCGCTTTGCGCCCGGGCCGAAAATCCCCGCTATCGTCAGCATTGCTGCCATCCACCAGGTAAGCCAGTTCATGCTGCCGGGCATATGCGGCCAGGGTTTGCACAATGGAACGTTTACACCAATAGCAACGCTGGGGCGAATTTTCTATGTAATGAGGATCGTCAAACTCGTGGCTTTCGAGTAACACATGCTGGAAGCCGAACTGCCGAGCAATGGACCTGGCTTCCTCAAGGTCAGCCGCCGTCCCGCTGGGTGAAACTGCCGTTGCGGCGACCATCTGCTGCCCGAGCTCCTGAGCCGCCAGGCACGCCAGCAAGGTGCTGTCGGTGCCGCCGGAGTAAGCCACCAGCACGCTGCCCATCTGGCGCAATATTTGCCGAACGTTATTTAATTTTTCTGTAGACATACCTCTAAATACTCCACGATACTACCTTCTCAAACCTATGATGCATACGTATTTTAACCGCGTTCGGAAATATCCCCGTAAAATGGTGAAATTGACGGGGAATCCCGTCAATTTCACCATTTTACGGGAAAAAGCGATTTTGGAGGGTATAAATGGCTTCGCCATCTGTGCCTACCATAATTGCTTATCCCAAATTGTACAAAGGACTTTTACCTATCAAAAAATATCTAAAATCTTAAGTGTTTAACAGTTATACCACTATTTATCAGTTGACCCAGCGCATCAATGCCGATCCGAAGATGCATTTCCGCAAATTCGTCCGTCACTTTTTGGTCACTATCCGCGGTTTTCACGCCCTCCGGCGTCATCGGCTGATCGGAGACCAGCAGTAATGCGCCGGTGGGGATATGGTTGGCGAAACCGGTGGTAAAGATGGTGGCTGTCTCCATGTCGATTGCCATGCAGCGGATACGCCGTAAGTATTGTTTGAAATCCTCGTCGTGTTCCCACACCCGCCTGTTGGTGGTGTAAACGGTGCCCGTCCAGTAATCGCGTGCATGGTCGCGAATGCTGGACGATATAGCCTTCTGTAAACTAAAGGCGGGCAAAGCAGGCACCTCCGGGGGAAAATAGTCATTGGATGTGCCCTCTCCACGGATGGCAGCGATGGGTAAAATCAAATCTCCGAGTTTGTTTTTAGATTTTAGGCCACCGCATTTACCCAGAAAGAGGCAAGCCAGAGGTTGAATACTGCTTAATAAATCCATCACGGTAGCGGCATTAGCGCTGCCCATACCGAAGTTGATAATGGTTATGCCATCAGCAGTAGCATTGAGCATGGGTTTGTCCACACCCAAAACGGCTACATGGTGCCATTCAGCAAATAATTCTACGTAATTACTAAAATTTACCAGTAAGATATAACGGCCAAAATCTTCCAGCCGGATCCCGGTATAACGAGGCAGCCAGTTGGCAACAATTTGTTCTTTGGTTTTCAATGCTCAACCCTCTAAATTTAACGTGAAGATGCTGTCACCCGGCACGAGTACATCGGTTCCGGTAAACGGCCAATTTCCACCGCGGACGGGGATCTCAGCAATGCGGTGACAGTTTTCTGACTCGGAGGTACGGTAGTAAGCCACCTTGCCGCTGGTTACAGCCGCAGGGAAACCCTCCAGCCAGATGTTTAGATTTCGCGGCTGGCTTGATTGGTTGACCCCGATCACAACCGCCTGTACCCGGTCAGGGCTGGCAAATGCCAGGGCGCGCACATCCGGCATAGACACCTCCGCCAGCAGGCGTTGGAAACCAGGCTTCACGAAGCGAAAGACCTGCTTCGAGGCATGGTAGCGTTTCTTGGGCGTATAAGCGCGCAGGCCCGTGCGCAGGAGCCCATAGATCGTCCAGTGCTCATCATGATCGTGGTAATTATCATAAGCATCCCACACCAACGCGCCGTGGTAGCCGTTTTCGAGCACATCGAGCAGGCGTAAAGTCATCACCCAGGCCACATACCATTCTTTCTCACCGCTCTGATCGAGGTCGCCGTACTCGCCCATCCATAGGTGGGCATCCGGGAAAGGAGAGGCTGCAGCCCGCACCTCGTTAAATAGAGCCAAGGGGATATCTGCATAACAATGAGTGGCGAACACCCCAATCCTCTTTGCCAGTGATGGGTGCGCAGCGATCAGGCGGATGGTGTTGCCGTTAAATTGACTTTGCTCAGGAACGACAAGAGGGATGTTTATGCCTTTGACCGACAGCTTACGGTCTAATATTTCCAGGATCTTTGGATATTCTTCCGGCGAGACAGACGGTCCTTCCGGGCTGCCAATATCCGTCTCGTTCAACGGCCCGAAACAGCGGATCTTCAACCCTTCGTGGTGGATGGCCCAATCCACCAGGGATACCATCATCTCAGTAAAATGATCATAATCAATCAGGGTTTTCCCATCAGGAGCAAGCATCCAGGTGGGCACATCCCCGCTTGCGGTCAGGTAAGGTGGAATCCCGCGCTTATTCAAGTAACGCATCATCTCCCAGCCGCGGCAGGCGATTTCACCTCGGTAAATGGCATCCATACGAGCAGGATCGAGGGATGCAGTGCCAATTGTCCCGGCTGGATCGGGCCAGTTTGACTTGCCGAAGATATCCAGGCGATAAAGTGTTGCTCCCAGGTCATCCAGCAGCAACTCCATAGCCGGTAACAGGCGCGGCTGCCACTGCTTTGAGTTTATATTTACCCCGAAGCCATCGATTGTCTGGAATGCATGGTTAGCGTTTATGTGGATTTTCACCATCTTTCCAGCAGCGGGCATTACATTCTCCATCCTGGTTATAAACCAATCTCTTGTCTGACTTCCCGCCCATCCACTGCTTCCGTGAAAATCCCACGTTGGGCGCACAGCACGGCAGCAATCCCGGCGGCTTCACCGATTCCGGCAACGACAGGCATCACGCGCAGGGAAGAGTGTGCTTCGTGTGTTGCGCTGATACAGCGGGAGCCGATCAACAAATTATGGCTGTTGAGCGGTACCAAACAGCGGAACGGGATCTCGTAATACTCACCTTCGGGAAGATGCCTGAGCGCCGTGCCGGTTCCCGCTGGGTTGTGGATATCCACAGGGTACACGCTGCGGGCTATGCCATCCGGGAACTTCATGCCTGTGAGGATTTCATCCTCAGTAAGAATATACTGGCCTAATACCCGGCGGCTTTCACGAACACCGATATGGGCAGCCATTTTTTGCAGGTAAGCATTGCGGAAAGCAGGGATTTCCCGCTTGAGTAATGCCACCATTTCGACCACCTGCCTGCGAGCGATCTGCTCCGCATCCGTCAGGCTGAGTACATCCAGCGCTGAATGGCGGATGATGCGAGTAGTGTTGAAATGGAGCACATCTGGGCGCAAGGTGGCGAAAATCAATACATCCTCGCGTGGATTGGTAATCGTCCCGCGAGCTTTGGCCTCCTGGTAAACACGATCCACTTCCAGCCGGAGAGGGTGCCCCCAATGATAAAACTCCTCGCGTGGGTACGCGGCCATATCCACGCCTGCCACACGGAAACACAACGTCATCGGCTGGCACAAACCATCTTCCGTACGCCCGACTTCGATCTTGCAACCCACCAGCGCAGCCAGGTCGCCATCCCCTGTACTATCTACAAAGTTCCTGGAACGCAGTTTCAATTCACCGAATTTTCCGGTTGCCCTGATGGATTGGATGATCCCGTCTTTCACCTCAACGCCATTGACAAACGAGTGCAGCAGCACATTGACCCCAGCCTCAGCCGTCAGCTCATCGAGCACCAGTTTCATCTGCTCGTCATCAAATGTGGCGCGATCCTTCGCCAGCCCTCCATGACTCTCCAATCGATCGAGGATTTCATTGAACACACCTGTGGTCAATATCTGACCTGTAGTATGGACAATGTAGGCCATGAATGGATTGATCAGCCCGGCAGTCGCCATCCCGCCCAGGTAGCCATATCGCTCAACCAGGAGTACGGAGGTGCCGCGCCTGGCAGCCGCTACCGCGGCATTTACACCGCCCGGCCCGCCGCCTGCTACGATAATGTCCCATATTTGTTCTAATTGTGAATGGTCCATAATCTTATCTACGTGAGGTTGATCTCTTTCAACAGCCCAAACAGCTCTTCATTCTCCGGTATATCACTCATCGCATGCCCGTAATGAACAAATCGCACCACACCGGACCGATCAATGATCACCTGTGCTGGCATACGTCCTAGCTTGAATAAGTTCACTTCCTGCCCATACAGCTTGAGGACACTGGCTTTCGGATCGGGCAGCCCAGTGAAGGGAAGGTTTTCAGCCACCCAGTACTTCCTAAACGCATCCGCGCCCTCCGGGCCAACCACGAGGATTTCCACTCCCAAGGCAGTGAATTGTGCATAATCCTGGCGCAACTGCGCCATATGCCTCCGGCAAAACGGTCAAGAAAAACCGCGATTAAACACCAGCAAAACATGCTTCTGATTTCTAAAACTTGACAGCTTTACTGGATTTCCATTGAAGTCATTCAATGTAAAATCTGGAGCAGGAGTATGTAACGCAACTTTTGGCATAAGATCTCCTTTAAGGCGAAAGATTCTCGATGAAACTATTTACCGCATGCAGGAACGCTTCGGGTTGTTCTTCATGAGGGACATGACCAGACTCCGAAATTATCACCAACTGCGCGCCGGGGATCGCTTTGGATGCGCGCACGCTGTCTTCCTTCGGGACAATACGATCATCGTCCCCTGTGATCACCAGGGTGGGGGCTTTTACTTGATCCAGCATATTCTCTAGGTGAAGGGGTATGTTGGCAATGGAAAATTCCCATAAACCACGGTCCCAATTTTCAGCCATCAACGGGAGGCGATACCCTTGCCAGATTTCATCCGTGATCCGGGAGGGATCATGCCAGGCTTTACGGCCAAAATCATACGACCAGTTCTGGATCGAGCGCACCAGCAACGGGCCTATACGCTGAAGCTGAGGAGTTTTCAATACTGGTTGCAGCCACCCAGGCAAAAAACCTCCACTCTGGCCCAGGTATATGGCAGGATCTACCAATACCAACGCCTGTACCCGCTCGGGATGGCGGATTGCCGCCAGCAAGGCAAGCGCTCCTCCTGAAGAATTCCCTACTAAAACAGCCTTTTCGATGGCATGAAAATCCATCAACGCAAGCAGAAGTTCAACTTGTGCGTCGCTCCCATACGGGTTTTGTCCTTCCCATTTGAGGGGGCGCTCGGTCAGGCCGAAAGCCGGGCGATCGTAAGCGATAACCCTGGCCATCTTTGCCAATGGCGCAACCACCTCACGCCAGGTAAATGTGCTGGTGGCAAAACCGTGCAGCAAGATGATAGCCATGTCACCCTGCCCGGCCATCTGGTAGTGCACCTGGATGCCATTCCAATCGAAAAAACGGCTGTCCGCACCAGTCAGTTCCTGTGGAGGCACGGTGTTCTCGAGCGGCGGGATTGGTATGATGAGTGGAACGACCGCCAGGAGGAATAAGAGGACAGCCAGGCATACGAAGAGAACGCGCAGGATGCGCACAACCCGTCTACTGACCATCCAGCTGCGGGCCATAACTTAATCCATCCAGATTAGAGATGCTTGGTATAGACCCGATGATTCTTGTACGGCTTACCGCCTAGATTCACCAGATCACGCCGCATTTGTACTGCAGTCTCAGCTACCTGGGTCAACTCGGCATCCGAGAAACGAGTATCGGTAAGTGTTTTTTCCATCTCGGCATACAGTAAAGCATTCCCGCCATGACCCTGGAACTCGGGCAAGATACCGGCGCCGTTTAAGGATAACCACTTGGTTCGTTTCAACTCCAACAGCATGTCGGGCAAACCGAAGGGCAGCAGATGCCCACGCGCCCGCTGGAGAGCTGCGGAAATATCTGGAAATGCAAAAACAAAGCCGACGATAGTATCGTCATGCATGATGAGTTTGATCAGGTGATGGTCGGCGACGACTAACACATTATCCACTGCAAATAGGATTTCCCGATCACTAAGTGGGTAGTATTCCCAGTTATTAATGAAGGTATCGTTGTAAAGCCGGGCAATCTTGGGTGCCCAATTTTTAATCATCTCCCTTTTACTCTTAAACTTCACTACTTTCAGAACGCCGCGCTGCTCCACACGTTTCGCAATACTATGCACCCGCTCAGGCATTTGGAATATCGTCCGGTTGATATAACAAGATACGAAATCGACTTCTTTTTCAAAACCCAGGTTTTGCACGAGTGTATTGTAATAAGGATAGTTGTAATTCATCATCATCATCATCTGCCGGTGATCGTACCCCTCGACCAACATACCATAACCATCAAACGGGCTAAAGCCCTTGGGGCCTACGACTGTATCCAGGCCGCGCCCTTTGGTCCAATCAAAAACGCGTTCGAATAGAGCATTGGCTGCTTCCTGGTCATCCTCGCACTCGAACAAATAAATATTGGCTTTATGTGTGCCGTGATATTTGTTAAATGGTTTATTTTCGAGCGCGGCAATTCGTCCTACATCGTGCCCATCCCGCGCCACGATAAAGAAATCTGCATCCGAGTGTTCATAGAATGGATGTTTATCACGATTGAGCTGCGTATTTACATCCATCAGCAGCGGAGGCACCCATTGATTGCATTTGGCATACAAGCGATATGGGATAGACACAAAACGACGAACCTGGGCTTTGTTACGGGTATCGATTTTCTCTACGGTGAGCATAAAATCCTCCAGAATACTTGTGTGAGATGAGTGAATACTTGGGTTACGAATAGGCAGAAATGATGATCACAATACCTTTTCAGAATTCAAAATAACAATCACAGTCTGCCGCTGGCATCATCTATTGTGGCTATTTCTGCCTCTGAGAGTTGCCACCCGAGTGCCGCGGCGTTATCTTGTGCCTGCCGGGCATTTTTCGCGCCCGGTATTGGAACCACACCCTTGCACACCAACCAGTTTAATGCCACTTGAGCCGCCGATTTACCCCCATGGGCCATTCCGAATTCTCCTAACTGCTTGACCAAAGGTTGGATGGCAGCCAACCTGGCCCTCGAATAGAGCCGCCCGCGCATACCTGCCGGGGGCATCTCAGGCGTATATTTCCCAGTGAGCATTCCTTTCGCCAGGGGGCTGTAAGCAATCATGGAAATCCCTAATTCTTGGCAAAGTTTCAATAATCCATTCCGTTCTACCTGCCGTTGAAGCAAACTATATTCCACCTGGTTCGAGGCTAATGGAATGCCCCTTTTTTCCAGAGTGGCGTGGGCTTTTAACATCTGTGTTGCATTAAAATTCGAAACACCTACCGCCCTTACCAATCCTGCCTCTACCGCATCTGCGAGTGCGTCTGACCATGTTTCGATGCGTAATGGCGGAAAAGGCCAATGGATCTGGTACAGATCGACCCGCTCCAGGCCAAGGCGATTAAGACTGGCCTTTAAAGCCGCTCGCATCCGGCCTTTCCACAAGCGCCAGGG
>Ga0315279_10006597_pt1 | contig 14619 bp, 10 predicted proteins | sample YL17G06_20_MG_FD_203694 | JGI IMG/M metagenome (GOLD analysis project Ga0315279, IMG submission 203694) | Sediment microbial communities from Yellowstone Lake, YNP, Wyoming, USA - YL17G06_20 | ecosystem: Environmental > Aquatic > Freshwater > Lake > Sediment | place: USA: Wyoming | collected... | reverse complement strand
GCTTGGCGATGGAGTCGAAGCGCGCGGCGGGAATCTTGTTGTTCGGGAAGCAGGCGAGTTTCGTTCCGGCGCAGGTGCCTGTAGCAGCGGGGTCCAGAAGCGCCACGTGTTTGCCCGACAGGATCGTCTGTGAGAAATCGCCCTGCCGTTCCAGCAGCGTGGGCACGATGTCCAGGGCGTTGGACCCTTGCGCCTGCCGGTACCCTTCATAATTGAACAGGAAGAAGGTGCGGTCGCGGCCGTTATACAGCTTCGGTATTTTCACCGGTCCGTCGAAGACCGTCCCGAACTGGTTACGCCGCAGCGGCGCTTTCTCCGGATCGAAAAAGTTGCGCGCATCGAACTTGTCATTGCGCAGGAATTCGAACAGGCTGCCGTGCAAACGATTGGTGCCCGATTTCAGCGCCATGTTCATGGTGCCGCCGGCCAGCCGCCCGTATTCGGCCGAGTAGCCGGTGGTCTGCATCTTGAACTCCATCATGGCGTCGATGGGCGGGCGGGCTTGGGCCGCGCCGCCGCGCGGGTTCTGGTTGTTGAACCCGTCGATGATGAAGTTGGTATTGTCGGACCGGGCGCCGTTCACCGCAAAATTCGAGCCCTGGCCGCCCTGCGCCTTCTGCGTGACACCCGGCACCAGGTAGGCCAGGTCGGCGAAATCGCGGCCATCCAGCGGAATATCCACCATTTCGCGGGCCGCGATTACCTCGCCCTTCATTGGGGATTCGGTGTTCAGCAGCGGCGCTGAAGCAACGACCTCGACCACTTCGGTGACCGCTCCCACCTGCAAAGTGAAATCGAGGCGCGCGGTCTGATCGATCTGGAGTTCCAACCCGCGCTCGTCCAAGCGCTTGAAGCCCTCTTTTTCGACCATGATCTGGTAGTGTCCTGGAGGAAGATTGGCGACCGTATACTCGCCGCTGGCGTCGGTGGACACTTCGCGAAGCTCGCTCATCTCCACGTGCCGCACGCGGATTTTGGCGTCGGCGATGACCGCCCCCGTCTGGTCCACCACACGGCCGACGATATTGGCTGTAGGGCTTTGGGCGAACAGGGAAACAGTGAACAGGGTGAAAAGCAAAACCACCCCAGCAGATACACGCTGCAGCATAACCGCCTCCTGCTACGATCTTTGGGGTAACAATACGCCCGAAGCGGCAAAAAGGGAATAGCAAATTGTGGGGGCGACTCCTGTGGCCGCCCTGAAAAGCGGGCCGCGCATCGTGCCCAGGGTTTGCCACCGGCCCAATCGGTGCCGAGGCGCGGCCAACCGCCCGCGACCCGCATCGGGGTCGTGGCCTACTCCCCCCACAGGTCGCTGGTGCCGACATCCTTGCCTATTAGCTTGAGGTAGTAGAAGAGTTGACCCTTGTGCTGGGCTAGATGCGCGATCATGTGCAGCAGGTGCTGGAACAGCGAGACTTCAGGACCGCCCCAGGGTGCGGCGACCCGCCGGCCGAGCAGGTTCCCCTCGCCGGCCGCCTCAATGCAGCTCACTGCGAGGCTCCGGTCCTTCGCCAGGAGTTCCAGCGCCTGCTCGACGCTCACAACGCTGGGCAGCGCCGCTGCCGGTGGCACATGGGCTTGGGGGGGCAAGTCTTCGACTCCTGTGCCCTCGGGCAATCCCCAGTCCCCCTTGACAAAGCCTTGAATGGCCTTACCACAACCGAAGCTGGCGCAGTGCAGCAGGAGTTGTCCCACGGTCATCCAGGTCCCGCCCGTGGCCGGCGTCCACGAGAGCTCCTCGTCAGCAACTCGACGGAAGAGCCTCTCGGTGATGGTGTAGGTCGCTTTAGCCTCTTCGAGGAGCACCTGCGTGAATGTCATGGTTCCTCTCCCCAAAATGTAATGGCACTTGAGGCCCTTTGGATGCTCGAACTTTCGAGCCAGCGCGGTTTCCGTGAGCGTGCTCTCGCGCTTCAATCGTTCGCCCGCATCCCGCGAAGATGCGCCCGAGGACGGGCGCGCTCCATCACGGCAGGCGAGGATGCTCGCGCTCCATAACCAGAAGGCGGATGGGGCCGGCAACCCCTCGTTGGGCGCCCAGTTCAGCGTTGCCGGCGGGACGCCAGCGGTACAACCCGGCATTTTCACCGCGGATAAACGCAGATCAAACGGCAAGAGAGATGGCTGGTCTTCGCTTGTCTTCGTTAAGGCCCGATCTGCGTGTATCTGCGTCCCATTTTTTTGTCGCATTGGTGGTTCCGGCTGCAGGCCGGGCTGGGAGTCCATCCGGGATCTGAGGCATGGCCCACGGAAAATCCCCGCCCGAAGGGCGGCCGTTTCTTCAACTCAAAACGGCTCCTCCCCAATTCCGCCTGAACCAAGGCAGCCGGGCCGGGGTCGAAGCTGCGGTTTTCCACTACGGTTCGACCCATGGAAACCGGAATCAGCATTCCCGAAGAACAGTCTGAGTGTCCCGCCGTGCGTTGGCAGACGGTGTAGACGCGGAAAAGAGCGCATGCACCCTCGTCGCGCGTAGTTGGGAACGATTCTTCCTTCTGCGGGCTCTGTACGCGCTTCTGTGGCGTGGCTCGTGGTACAATCGCCAGAATTCCAAGGGTACAAGCATGCCGCCGTTTACCTGGTCGATCAGCCGTGACGGAATTCTCCACTCATGCGAGCGGAGGTACTACTTCCAGTATTTGGTGACCGCGCGCTACAACAGCAAGAAGCCGCTGAGTCGCGAGATCGCGCTACTCAAGCAACTGAAGTCGATTCCCGCTTGGGAAGGCGACTGTTTTCACACTGCAGGCAAGTATTGGGCGACCGCACAGCGCTCGGGGCGAAACCCATCGAAGCAAAACATACTTGACTGGCTCAGGAAGGAAATGAGCCGGCAGTGGCAACAATCCCTCTCGCTGGTTGGCCAGAACGCGTCCCGTGCTGAAGGGTCCTGCCGCCTGTTCGAACACGAATACGGTGTTGAGCTGCCGGCCAATCAGCTTGAATGCTGCGTGGCTGTTACCAGTGGCTGGATCGATTCGTTTCTCGCGTGGGCTGAGAATGTCGGAATCGGGGCCACTATCAGGAACGCAAGGAGCTGCTGGATCGAGCCGGAGGTTTTTGGCCCGAACGCCCCAGGTTTCCATATGGAGGGGCAACAGGTGGTTGTCAAAGTGGACCTCGCCTTACATCACTAGGCCGGTTTGTTTGAAATCTGGGATTGGAAAACGGGGAAACTACGAGAGCCGAATACACGGCGCATCGACCCGGCAGCGTTGCAGGTAAATGTGTATCAGCTTTGGCCGCACCTGAAATTGGGCATGGCGCTCGAAAAGATTCGGGCGCATTTGATCTACGTGGCACAGCACCCGTGTGAAGACATTGTTCACGAGATCGATGCAGACGTCCGCGAGTTTGTGGTCGCTACCGTTCGCCGCAGCATTGACCGTGCGTTGCACTTCTCCGGCCGCACAGGCGTTGCGCTGGAGATAGACGATTTCGACTACGCCATCTCGCCCGGCTTCTGTCGCAGGTGCAACTTCAAACGCGTTTGCGTGCGCAGTCTCGAGGGAGGGAAATCCGATGATCGCCCGTCATCTGGGAGCTTTACTTTTTCCGATCGCAGGGATTGAAGGAGAAAACTTCTCCTTCCGCTTCATCCGCATAAAGGAGGCACTGCCCGCCGATAACACCTTGCCGATCCGTATGCAGAGGTGGGCGGACAGGCTCTGGCGGTTGGATCTGAAATGCCCGGTTTATCCGACGAAGCAGGACGGGGTGCATGGCTTTCTCGTTCCAGCAGAAGCGCTGACTCGGGCCGGCGCCGCAAGAACCATTACCCTAACCGATGTTCCGGACCGCGAATACACCTTGGAAATCACCGACGACGTCCGCAGCATCGCCATTCATGAGGCAACCGCGGCTGAACGGGATCTCATTTGCCGAATCCTGGAGCGGCCGTTTACCGACCTCCTAGTCAAGAAGCAGTCGGAGTTCTGGAAGGCCGAATGGACTCTGTTTTTCCCTTTAACGCCGACCAATCGCAACGCGGCCCAGGATGTAATGGATGCCTATAGGGGGTTCAAGTTTGCTGTCGTTCTAATGGACGATGCTCCCCACCTCGCAATCGACATTCGTACTCGGTATATCGGACGTAGGGCTCTCTCTGAGTACGCGCCGGAAGAACGCGACGCCATCCTGCGCGACCATTTGGACCTTTCCCTTAGAGAGGACCGGCGCTCCTCGTTTTTGCGTGACAACGGCCCCATCAAAATCCCATGCCGCTATACCGGCGAGACCGGGAAAACAGTAGCGGAGCTTGAATTCGAACCTGGTAAAAGTGTCGCCAGCTACTATGCCGCTCGTTACCGTCTCAAGCTAAACCCCGACGACCCGGCAGTGTTCGCAAAAGACCGGGGCGGTGCTCAGATGGCGAAGCCGGTCCCTGCTTCCAGGCTCTTCCCTGTGTTTACGACTGATTTTGAGGGCATCCGCTACTGTTCGGTAAAGCCCTGGATGAATCCCGAAGAACGTTATCGCCAGGCAACGCACTTTCTTCAACATTTCAACGGAGCGAGCCTCGGCGCACGCGTCCTTACCGTCAAACAGCAAATCTTGACCAAGACACGTGCGGTGTTCCTGCCGCCAAAGCTAGAATTCGGCAGCGGGCGCGTACTGGCGCCGTTCCAGGGCCAACCGCCAGCAACGGATGACGAATCTTTCGACCGACAGATTGTGCGGTGGTCATCGAGCAAGTATCCGGCACTGCTGGAGAGTGGCCCATGGCACAATGAACCCCTGCCTGATCTGGTGCTGCTTTATCCGGACCGATTGGCTCGTGACGTGCGCGAGACGTTCATCCGAGATATCAGCAGAGAGATCCTGCTGCAGACGAACCAACAGATCCATGTGGTGCAGCAACTGCAATATAGCAGCGGCAGGAAGGAAAAAATGGGCGGGGCACTTCTACGCCGTGTACCTGAGGTTCGGGCCCTTGCGAAACGGTACCTTGCGCTCGTGATCTTGTGCGACGACTTCGATTCAAGCGTGCACGGCGATCTGAAGGATCGGATCCGACCCCTCCAGTCGCAGTGTGTGACCGAGAATACCGTGCTCAACATTGCCAAGCGTCGGGACCCCAGCCGAGCGAAGAACCAGGTGCGGAATCTGGCACTGGCTATCCTGACGGAAGTGGGCGTTCAACCGTGGGTACTGGCAGAGCCACTGCATTATGACGCATGCATTGGTATCGATCTGCTCTATGGGCGCGTCGCCTATCACGCTTTCTGCGGAATCGGTGGGCGCGTGATTACGAGCAGCTTCGGCGAGGCGCGGCTGCGAGGGCGGATGCAGGAGGGCATCAAGGCCCCGCTGCTGCGGGCCAAGGTGGAGGAGCTTGTGCGCGAGATGTCGGCTGCGGGGCACCGGATCGGCAGCCTGATCATTCATCGCGACGGCAGGTGGTGGCCGAGCGAAGTGAAGGGTTTCCGCGCTGCGATCACCCGACTGCAAGACGATCGCGCACTGCCAAGTGACGTCAAGTGGGCTGTCGTCGAGATCCGTAAGAACCACATGCCAATCCGGCTATTCACGGTTGTTGACGACCCACGGTCCCGGTTGCTGCAAAACCCCCTGCCAGGGTCTCACTTGGTCCTTGATGATCGTCGCGTCCTGTTGACGACAACCGGCCGTCCCGGCAAATGGGACGCCCAGGGTAGGACCGCCGGCACGCTTCTCCTGCAAGTAGCAGACAAGTGCGGCGATATCTCGCTCGAGTGTCTCGCGGAGGATGCATATCGTCTGACTCATCTCAACTGGACATCGCCGGACATCGAGATTTCTCTGCCCGTCACAATTCGGTGGGCCGATGAGGCACTGCGAGAAACACTCACCCGCGCCGCTGATGGTGCGGACGAGGACCTGGGCGACGATCAGTTCGACGAAGAAACAGAAGAAGGTCTGGGCGCCTCCGCCGGCGAGTGACGGCGGCTCAGGCGAAAATCGCCTGCACGAACGGCAGCTCCCAGGTAGGGTACGCGGCAGGGCAGCAGAAAACCATCTGGACGGAATCGTTCAGTAGTTCTTCCAAGTTCATGTTAGCCGTTGGCTGCCTTTGAAGGTCGTAACCCGTTCGCTGGTACTGCGGGTAGCCAAGCGAAACAAGGCGGCTGGCACTCTCCGTCACAAGGTCTCCGAGGAGCGGGTCATCGCAAAACAGTCGGAAGTCTGCGTTGGTCGGTCTCGCAGCAACGTATCCCTGCCACAGCCGGGCGCACAATTGCCCCACATCGGACGCCTGCTGCTCGGGCGGGAGTGTCACAAGACAAGCAGTGACCCTCGCACTAAACGGCGGATGCACGTCGGTGATGTTGACTCGGTACGGATCATCGCTATACCGCATCGCTATATCGACGCAGGAGTAGTAATGCGCAGGCCCGACAACATGCGTTGCAAAAATATCGGAGAACAGCTCGTCCAAGCGTCCGACACTCCAGTATTCAGTAGCCCGGTTGATCTGCTTCAGCCGTTCCGCCCGTTCTGCGGGAGTAACGAACCCTACTAACTGCTGTAACGCGCCAAAATGATCGGCCACGACCTTCGTGAGAGCATCTCGAATGACTGCATTCTTCCGGAAGGCGATATGTCCGAACTCGTGGTACATCGCGGCCAAGTCGAGCAACGTGAAGCGCTGATGTGGAGGAGCAAACAGCAAAGGGCAATCCGGCAATGCCGGCAAAACGGCATGCCCACGGGATAGGCTGGCCAGGATTTCCTGAACATCAGCCAGGCCGCAACGTCGAGCCGCAGCCAGGGCAACCGCTCCAAACTGCACTTCGTGTTCGCTTTCGTTCCTGATGGCGGGCAGGTAGTTCTCGGACAGTATATAGACATCGAACTGAAGCTGATTGACAAACGAGAGTCCGCGGGGCGCCAGAGCCGGCGAGTTCAATTGCACGATCTGCATCAAGGTAGCTAGACGCGCTCGGGCTGCTTGCAGTTGGCTATCGACCTGCCGCTGAAGATGCGGGTGTCGGTTGTGGAAATCCGGGATGGATCTGAACTGATCTGAGAGCCAATTGAGAGTCGACGAGAACTCACTCGCTTTCGCGGACAAGTAAAGAAGAGCGGTGGGCATTTCAGCGAGCGTACAGGTGCTTGAGGTCGTCAGTGAACTCGGTGTCCAACAGCGACAGCACGTCTTCAAGGATCGGGAGGGCCTCAATTCGAATCGGCTGCGGCACTGTCAGTTGGTTCGAGAGGTCGGCCAGGTCCTCCTGCCAGTCTTGCAGAGGTTTAATGCCGGTCCGGATTCTGAAGGCCAGCGAGCGCAAGTCGGCACTGGCTTGCCTCTCGTCCAGTTCGGCTCGTAGCCTGTCAATGAAATCGCCCAACTCGCGCCGCGATTGCTGAACCTGCTGCTCGGTAACCTGGAGGTCTTTGGCCTTTCCAAGGGCGTCCACTTCCAGCGTGATGACAGCGTTATTGAGGCGGGTTAGAAGCCGCTGTTCTCGCTCTGCTTTGCCCGCCAGCGAACCGAGGCTGCTCATTGCAGACCCTCCTTCAACGTGTTGCAGTATAGGCTACCGTGACGTTGAGGTCAATGTTTCTCCCAATCCAGTGTCAAAGCTCTTTAGAAATGTCCCCTTCGTGGCTGGGGGAACAATGCGCTGTGGGGGCCTCCGGGAAGCCCAACCCCCAGGGCTTCCCTTCGGCCCCCACAGCGCGTGCCGCCGGCAAATTGCGGGCGTCATGGCGCGCCGCGATCTGTAGGATTTCTTCCCGCTTTTCCTTCAGAACCCTGTCCAGTTCCATAACGCAATCGCGCGCCAGGAACGACAAGCAAGAATGCCTGTGCCACCCGATTCGCTGTCCGAACTATATTCGGTTTGTTTTCAACGGCCGGATGCTGAAAAAGGGCTCCAGGGCTTGACACGTATGTCACAATGAAATATGATATAGAAGCTGGTAATTTCGGACAGGTGGGGCTTGTTCTCCCGCTTTCCACCTGTTTTAGCAGGTGGCGGTAAGAATCCGGGGCGGCGCGGGGACGCCGCCGCGGGAATTTTCAGGGCAGCGGTGCGGCGAGCGTTGCCGGCGGGACCCACGGCAAGCCGGGGCAGGCGCCAGCGGTACAACAGCGGATGCGTCTGGCGCTTTCTCCTGTTATTTGCCTGTTTTAGCAGGTGGCGTTCGCAACGACCAACAAACTACTGATAATAAAGCACTTCGGCCCTGAAAGGTGGCAGCGGCGGTTGGCTGCCCGCAGGGGATGTGCTGCAACACGCTGAAAACGGAGCACTTGCACGTGGCGAGCGGACGCCTGATAATAGATGCCTTGTTGGTCTGTTTTTAGGTCAGCGCCCACAGCGCCATCTTCAGGCTGTCGCCGAGCTTGCGGTTGAGGCCCAGTGCCGCCGCCGGTTCATAGCCGCAGTGCATCATGCAGCGCTCGCAGCGCGGGTCCTGGCCGTAACCGTATTTCTCCCACGGCGTCTGCTGAAGGAACTCGGCGAAGGTCTGGTGGTGGCCATCGGTGATCATGTAGCAGGGCGTTCTCCAGCCCCAGGTGTTGTAAGTGGGATTGGCCCAGGCGGCGCAGCTTAGCTGCCGCTCGCCCCGCAGAAACTCGAGGTAAACCGGCGAGGTATTCAGCTTGAAACGCTTCAGCAAGGACTCGGCCTGCCGGAACTTCTCGTGAATGTCCTGGCGGCCCATGAAGATTTCCTTGCTGCTAACGGCCTGGTAGGAGTAACCGGGAGACAGCATGAAGCCGTCCACGCCCAGCCCGTGCAGGTACTCGAACAAATCGCGAATCTCCGCCATGTCGGTTTCCCTGTAGACGGTGGTGTTGGTGCAGACCATGAAGCCGGCCTGCTTGGCGGCGCGGAGGCCGGCGACCGCGGCCTGGAATACGCCTTGGCGCTCGACGTACATGTCGTGCGTCTTCTCCAGGCCGTCCAGGTGCACGTTGAAGAAAAAGCGGTTCGAGGGGGTGAACTCCCCCAGGCGCTTCTCCAGGAACATGCCGTTGGTGCACAGATAGATGTGCTTCTTGCGCTCCAGGATCTGGCGCGCCAGCTCGCTGATGGGCGGGTAAATAAGCGGCTCGCCGCCGCAGATGGAGACCACCGGCGCGCCGCACTCATCCACCGCGTGCAGGCACTGCTCCACGGTCAGCGACTGCGAGATCGTCTGCTGGTACTCGCGGATGCGGCCACAGCCGGTGCAGGTCAGGTTGCAGGCGTGCAGCGGCTCCAGCATCAGCACCAACGGGAAGCGGACTTGGCCGTTGGAGAGCTTCTTCTTGAAGATGTAGGCGGCCAGCGAGGCCGTGAGCGAAATCGGGAATCTCATGTCGGTCAGGTGGCAGGTGTCAGGTGGCAGGTTACAGGTTTGATACTCCTGGCACCTGGCGCCTGGCACCTGAAACCTTGCTCGGCGCGGTGGCCAGCGCGTGTTCGGCCAGCGCCAGCAGGGGGAAATAGTGCCGGTACAGATGGTAGCGCAGGTAGAAGGCGCGCGGGAACCCGGTGCCGGTGAAGTAGGGCTCGTGCCAGGTTCCTTCGGCGGTTTGCGAATTCGCAAGAAACTCCAGACCGCGGCACACGCTGGAGGAACCGTAGTCGCCGAAAGCGAACAGCCCCAGCAAGGCCCAGGCGGTTTGCGAGGCGGTGCTGGGGCCCATGCCCTTCAGGTCGGGGTTGTCGTAGGAATCGCAGCTTTCGCCCCAGCCGCCGTCGGGGTTTTGGACGGCGCGCAGCCATTCGATGGCGCGGACGACGTAGCCCTCGCGCATGTCCTCGCCGGCATCGCGCAGCCCGCGCAGCGCGAAGCAAGTGCCGTAAATGTAGTTGACGCCCCAGCGCCCAAACCAGCAACCCTCCGGTTCCTGGGTGCGCTTCAGGTACTCGATGGCGCGGTCCACGGGCGTGGAGCCTTTCCGGTAGCCATAACAGGAGAGGGCCTCCAGGGTGCGGCCGGTGATGTCGGCGCAGGAAGGGTCCAGCATGGCGTTGTGGTCGGCATAGGGCACGCGGCACAGCACCACGTGGTTGTTGTCCACGTCGAAGGCGGCGAAGCCCCCGTCGGAGCCCTGCATGCTCAGCATCCAGGCCAGGCCGCGCCGGATGCCGGCCTGCAGCCGCTCGGGATTCGTGGCCCGGGCGCGATCCAGCGCCAGCAGCACCATGGCCGTATCGTCCACGTCGGGGTAATACTCGTTGGCGAACTCGAAGGCCCAGCCGCCGGGCTGGGCGCGGCGGTTCTTCACCTGCCAGTCGCCCTTGACCGTAGTTTGCCGATCCAGCAACCAGTCGGCCGCTTCCACCAAGCGGCTGTCTTCCGGCGGCGTTCCGGCCACCAGCAAGGCATACAGCGCGATGGCCGTATCCCAGACCGGTGACAGGCAGGGCTGCATGCGCAGCGCCTCGGGCTGCTCGATCTCGAAGCGGTAGAACTCGTTCATGGCCCGGCGCATCAGCGGATGATCGCGCTCGTAACCCAGGCAGTCCAGGGCGAAGATGGCGTTCATCATGGCGGGATAGATGGCGCCCAGCCCGTCGCAGGTGCGGAAGCGCTTCAGCATCCAGGCTTCGGCGGCGCGGATGGCCTGCGAACGCAGCGGCTTGAACCACAAGCGCTCCACCAGCTTCAGCGAACGGTCCACGGTGAGGAAGAAATTGCGCCAGGTCAGGTTGGCCGGATCGCGCGACATGCCCAGGTTCCGCCGGCCGTCCCGGAAGATCTCGTCGATGCCGGTCCCGGGTGGAATGGGCCGGTGCGGGTGATGGGCCCACACAATGGAGAGCGGCACCAGGATGGCCCGCGTCCAGGAAGACATTTCATAAATGCTGAAGTAGGAGAACTCGGGCACCAGCACCACTTCGGGCGGAATGGCCGGCACCGCCGACCACGGGTACTGCCCGAAGAAGGCCAGGTAGATCTTGGTGAAGCTGTTGGAGGCCTGGACGCCGCCCAGATCCAGGGCCACCTTGCGGGCCCGCTGCAGGCGCGGCTCCTGCGAGGAATAGCCCGCCAGCTTGAGCCCAAAGTAGGCCTTGACCGTGGCGCTGACATTCGGCGGGCCGCCCTCGAAGATGTTCCAGCCGCCTTCGCGCAATTGTTTCTCGAGAATGTAGTTGGCCGCCTTGCGAATCTTCTCCTGGCGCGGGGCGCGCAGGAAATACTCCATCTGAATGTAGTCGGACTCCAGCGAGGTGTCGGCTTCCAGCTCGCCCAGCCAGTAGCCCTCCGGATACCGGAGGTCGAGAAGATGGCGGCGGGCCGCTTCCAGCGCCGAACTCACATTCGGGATAAAGGAAATCCAGGCCGGCTCGGTGACGGCCGGTCCCAGGCGGTCGAGCGGATTCATACCTGCGCCAGTCTGGCGCCCGGCCCCGCGGGAACGGCCACCAACTCGGGGGGGAGCGCAAACCGGACGTCCTCCTCTATCACTTCGACTTCTTGAAGCGTCGTAAAACCATGCTCCTTGAGAAACGCAATGACCCGCTGGACCAGGTGCTCCGGCGCCGAGGCGCCGGCGGTAAGCGCCACCGACCGCACTCGGTCCAGCCAACGGAGATCGATGGCTGTTTCATCTTCGATGAGGAAGCCGCGCAGTCCGACGTTGCCGGCCACCTCCACCAGCCGTTTGGAATTGGAACTGTTTCCGGAGCCCACCACCAGCAGCAGGTCACAGCGGCCGGTAATGGCCTTCACTGCCCGCTGGCGGTTCTCGGTGGCGTAGCAGATGTCCTGGGCCGGCGGCCCCTGGATGTTCGGGAAGCGCCGCCGCAGGCATTCGATGATGCCGCTGGCTTCATCCAGGCTGAGCGTGGTCTGGGTCAGGTAGGCGACGCGGCCGGGATCGGGGACCGCCACCCCTTCCGCCTCGGTCTCCGAGCTGACCAGCAGCATGCGGTGGGGCGCTTCCCCGAGCGTGCCGATCACCTCATCGTGATCGCGGTGCCCGATCAGGATGATGGTGTAACCGGCGCGGGCGAACTTCATGGCCTCCAGGTGCACTTTCATCACCAGCGGACAACTGGCGTCGATCACCCGGAGGTTCCGCTGGCGCGCTTCTTCGCGCACCTGGGGCGAGACGCCGTGGGCGCTGAAGATAATCCGGCTGCCGGGCGGCACTTCGGAGCAGCAATCCACAAAGATCGCGCCCCGCGCCGACAATTCCTCCACTACGTGCCGGTTATGCACGATCTCCTTGCGGACGTAGATCGGCGCCCCGTAAGCATCCAGCGCGATGTTGACGATGTCAATGGCGCGGACGACGCCGGCACAGAAACCCCGCGGGCGCAATAAGAGAATCTGCTTCATGCCTTGCTGTTACCGCGATCCCCAGCGGTCTAAAACCGGGCCCATCCAAGCAGTTTACTAAATCTACTATACGCTAGTTTACCGCTGATTCTTATGTCTCGGGGCCGAGCGGGGCGGCCGGCGACGGGCGCAAATCGGCGGATTGACCTTCAACTGACCATGCGGCCGTCGCGCATAGTCACGGTGCGGTGGGCAAAGCCGGCGGCCTCCGGGTTGTGGGTAATCATGAGGATGGTCTGGCCCAGGCGTCGGTTGAGGCTGCGCAGCACCTCCAGCACGGCCTGCGAATTCTCGCTGTCCAGGTTGCCGGTGGGCTCGTCGGCCAGCAGGATGGCGGGGCCGTTCACCAGCGCGCGGGCGATGGCCACCCGCTGCTGCTCGCCCCCGGAAAGCTCAGCCGGGCGATGATGCAGGCGTCGCTCGATGCCCAGCATCTTCACAATCTCCTGGAAGTGCGCCGCCTGGTAATGGCTGAAGTCGCCGGCAATGTCGCGCGCCACATCGACGTTCCCCTGGGCCGTGAGCGTGGGCAGAAGATTGAAGCGCTGGAAGACGAAGCCCACCTTTTCCTTGCGCAGGCGGGTACGGCCGGCGTCGCCCAGCGAAGCCAGGTCCACGCCGTCCACCAGCACCCGGCCCGCGCTCGGCGAAGTCAGCCCGCCGATGATGTGAAACAGGGTCGATTTGCCGGAGCCGGATGGCCCGATCACGGCCAGGAACTCGCCCGCTTCGACGCACAAGTCCACGCCGCGCAGGGCGGGCACGTCCACCTTGCCCACCTGGAAGACCTTCTTGAGGCTCTCGACCTCGATGATGTGGTGTAGCGCCATGCGTGCTCTTCGGCGGCCCGCGCTGCCCTTGCTTCCTGCCTACTGCTTCCGCTACTCGTAGGCCAGCGCCTCGATGGGGTCCTGGCGGGCGGCGCGCAAGGCCGGGTAGAAGGCCCCCAGCAAGGCCCCGCCAATGGCAATCAGCGAGGCGCGCAGCATCCAGCCGGGCGTGATCAGGATGGCCAGCGTCCGAAAGTTGTGCAGCACGACGTGCCGCATCAGCAAGCTGGCGCCGATGCCCAGGGCGATGCCGGCCAGCGCCACCAGCACCGTTTCCCGCAGAATCACGTTGACGATATAGGACTTGGAGGCGCCCAGCGACTTCAGAATGCCGATCTCGCGTGTGCGCTCCAGCACCGTGGTGTACATGGCCAGGAAGATCACCAGGAAGCCGATGACCACGGCGATGGCGATCATGATGCGCTCGAAGGGCTTCACCCCGGGCAGGTTTCCGGCCATCATCAGCGAGGTCATTTCTGCCATGGAGCGGATGTTGTAGCCCGGCAGCATGCTTTTGAAGCGCGCCAGCACCGGGCCGAGATCCTGGGGCCCGGCGACGCGCAAGTAGAAAATCGAAGCCTTGTCCTGGCTGCCGGAGAGCTGCTGCACAGTGGCCAGCGGAACGAACAGGCGTGCCCCCTTGCCGTGCTCGACGATGCCGGCCACGGTGAAGTCGTGCCCCCAAAGCTCCCGCCTGTCACCCACCTTCACTTTGTTCTCCGCGGCGTATACGTCGTCGATCATGACCTCGTAGCCGCCCTGAATCGTGCGGCCCTGGAGCACCTGGAAACCACCGCTGACCGCGCGGAAGCTCTCGGAGTCGATTCCGTAGGCCAGCGTGAGCCCGCCGAAGCTCTGGAAATAGACGGGAGTGACAGCCGTGACCCCCGGCACTTGCCCTAGAACGTCGCCCATCTTGACCGGCATGGTGGCGCTGCTGAGGCCCATGAAAACGGAGGCCCCCGGGGGTTGCACCACGATGTCGGCGCCGATGCCCTGCTGGCGGCGGGCCCCCTCGTCCAGCAATCCCCGCACCAGCCCCACCACGCTGATGATGAGGACCACCTCGATGAGCACCGCCAGCATGCTGAGCGCGGTGCGCACCGGGCGGCGGGCCAGGTTGTTCACCACCATTCGGTTGATCATAGGCTCCAGGCTTCAGCCCACAGGCTCCGGGCCGGAAGGTGTTTCCTGTGGCCTGTGGCCTGTTACATTTTCGCTGCCGGGCGCTTGGGCGCCGACAGATCCAGCAGCTCGCTCCCCGGCGGTTGCGTCAGGGCGAACTTCTCGTCGCCGAGTGTTTCGTTCAACTGCAGCTTCAGCACGGTCAGCGCCACGCCGTACTCATCCTTGGGGCGCATGACGGAAATCTTCTTCGGGAACGCGACGCCGCGGACATCGTCATAGTCGTTGTACCGGCTGTCGCTGACCATGTCGCCCGCTGCGTCGAAAATCTCCTGGCGGGCGATCGACAGGCGAGCGCGGTCGAACCAGATGTTGCGGGTGAGCAGCAGGC
>Ga0315279_10006595_pt1 | contig 14621 bp, 13 predicted proteins | sample YL17G06_20_MG_FD_203694 | JGI IMG/M metagenome (GOLD analysis project Ga0315279, IMG submission 203694) | Sediment microbial communities from Yellowstone Lake, YNP, Wyoming, USA - YL17G06_20 | ecosystem: Environmental > Aquatic > Freshwater > Lake > Sediment | place: USA: Wyoming | collected... | reverse complement strand
AGCGCGAGGGCGTCGTGGCCGTGCGGGCCGAGACCCGCCCCCCTGGGTTCAGCGACGCGTCCGACCGTGGTTTCCTGACCCGCGTCGCCGAGCGCCTGTCCCGGCACCGATGCGCGCTGACGCTGCAGGTGGACGGCGCGGAGGCCGCCGCGGGACTGGCGCCTGACCAGCACTACTTCGGCATTCCCGCCCCCCGCAAGCCGGGCGCGCGCTACGCCCTTCACCTGTTCAGCAAGACGCACTTCTCCGCCGCCGAGCGGCGCGTGGCACGCGCCGCAGCCGATTACCTGGGCGCGTGGACGCCGGAGGCAGGCGCCGCGCCGGCCGCCGAGGAGCACGTTGACGAGCGACCCGGCCGCGCCCGCGCCGCGGATGCGGTCGCCATCGAGCGACTGCTGAGCGAGGCCATGCGCGCTGCCGCCAAGACCATGGGAGCCGATAGCTGCTCCCTGATGGTCAAGGAGCAGGGCGGTGAGCTCGTGGTGGACGCCGCCTACGGCCTCGACGAGGGCGTCCTGCGCGATCCGCGGGCGCGCGCCAGCCGGGGCATCGCCGCCCGGGTGATGCTGTCGGGCGAGCCGGTGATACTCGGCAATCCCCGGCAGGATCCGCGCTTCGAAGGGCTGGACATCGAGCCGCGCAGTGAAATCAGGTCCTCCATCTGCGTTCCCATCGCCATTCGCGAGGGCCTGCGCGGCGTCGTGAGCTTCAACCGCACCGGCCGCGCCGAGCCTTTTGGCGACTCGGACCTGCAGCTCGCGGGCGTCCTGGCCGCACAGCTTGGACCCAGTGTAGCCAACGCCCGCCTCTACCAGCAAGCCGCCGCCCAGCTCGGCGAGATGACCGCGGCGGCCCGGCACAACGCCGCGGCGCATGAGCGCCTGCGCCACGACCTCGACGACCTGGACCGCCTGTACGACGGGGTGCAACGCATCAACGCCAGCCTGGAGCCCTGCAGCATCGTGGAGCAGACAGCGCACGGCGTGGCGCTGCTGGTTGGCGGCCGCAGCGTCGGCTTCGCTGCATTCGACGGGATGGCCGACAGCACAACCGGATGGGCGCAAGCGGCGACGCCGTCACTGGCGTTGAGCGTCGCGGCCACGGCCGCCGCCCAAACTCTGACGCGACCCGTGCTGGTGGACGAGCGCACGCCGACAGCACCGTCTTGCGCAGCCGAGGTTGCCGCTGAGATCGACGCGCAGATCGGCGACGGCACCATGGTCCTCATTCCGTTTGCGGACGCGCGGGGGAGCCTAGGCCTGGCGGTGGGATGGGGTTTCTCGCGGCTGCCGAGCGATCGCGAGCTGGCGCTGGCGGCTGGGCTGTGCGCCCACGGCGCGGCGGCCCTGCGAAGAGCGATCGATTACCAGGCGGCGGTGAGTCAGCGCTCGCTGGAGCTATCGGCGCTCTATCAGTTGTGCGGCGAGATCAGCGCGGCCACGAGCTTCGAATCCGCGCTGCGCTCAGTGCTGGAGATCGCGCGCTCGATGGTGCGCTACGACGAGGGTCTGGTTTTCATCTGGAACGAGGAGACCTCGGGCCTGGAGCTGGCGGCATGCCGCGGGGTGGATTCCGATGCCACGCGCGCGCAGGCGCCCCAGCACCAGCCCGGCAACATGTACCAGTGGGTGTTCGCGGAAGGCAAGGCTTTCATCTCGACCGATGTCGAGCAAGCCGGCCTTGAATCGGCGCATGGCAGGCAGGCGCTGCGCTCGTCGATGGCGGTGCCGCTGGTGGTGGGCAACGAGACCATCGGCGTGCTGGCGATCCACAGCGCGCTGCCGCGAGCGTACACGGAGGAGCACGTCAAGGTGCTGTCGATCGTGGCCTCGCAGGCGGCGGCCATCTACCGCGCCCTGCAGTCGCTGGGGCGCCTGAGCCGCTACACCGACAAGATCCTGCAGAGCATCGTGGCGGGAGTCATCGGCCTGGATCGCGCCGGCAAGGTAGTGATGTGGAGCCCGGCGGCGGCCCGGATATTCAACCGCGACGCCGCCGAGGCGGTGGGGGCCGATTTCCTTAGCCTCGCCCATGACATCGGCCGCGACTGCGGGGGGCTCGCCGGGCGCACGGTGGAATCGCTGGGAATGGTGGCACGGCGGGTGCTCGCCCACGGCGACGCGGCGCTGGAGCACGAGCTGCGCCTGGAGCGCGACGGCCGGCCGCCGCGCGCCCTGCTTGCGGACTGCACGCCCCTGCGCGACGCCGACGGACACCTGGTGGGCGCGGTGATCCTGGTCGAGGACGTCACCGACCGCAAGCGCATGCAGGACCGCATGCGCCAGATGAGCCAGTTCGCGGCGGTGGGCCACCTGGCCGCTAACGTGGCGCACGAAATCCGTAATCCCTTGAGCGCCATCAAGACCGCCGCTCAATTCCTCAGCACGGAGTACGGTAGCGACACGCTGATCGCCCAGTTCACCGGCATCATCGACGAGGAGTGTGATCGGCTGAGCAAAGTCGCCACCGACTTTCTGACTTTCGCGCGGCCCAACGAGCCGGCGCTCGAGCGCGTGTCCCTGGTGAGCGTAGTGGAGGGGGCGCTCGCCGCCACCGCGCGAGAGATGGCCGAGCGCAACGTGACGGTGAAGTGGCGCCCCCTGCGGCGCTTCCCGCGCGTATGGGCCGATCCCGAGGCCATGCGCCAGGTGTTCGTGAACCTGCTCACCAACGCCGCCCAGGCCATCGGCAGCGACGGTGAGATCCACGTCGCCCTGAATGCCGTGCGCCTCGAGCAAGGCGAACGTGTGGTGGAGGCCGTCATCACCGACAGTGGGCCCGGCATCGCCGAGGACGACGTGGAGCGCATCTGGACCCCCTTCTTTAGCACCAAAGCCAAGGGCACCGGCCTTGGGCTGTCCATCGTGCGCAAGACGGTCGAGTCGCACGGAGGGCAGGCGTGGGCGGAAGGCCCTCGCGGCAAAGGCGCCGCGTTTCACGTGCGCCTGCCGCTCAAGCGATTGGGCCGCGGGCGGGCGAGGGCAGCGACGCAGGAGCCGCAGGCCGGCGGCGCGCGTCCGCGTTGGCGCCAGCTCAATCTCTACGATGAACACCCCGCGGGTGCGATAGCCGCGAAGGGTTTGGCGGCGATAGCGAACCAAGGAGATGATGAATGAAGGAAGCGGCGCGAATTCTGGTGGTTGACGACGAGGCCAACATCTGCCAGGTGCTGTCCGCCGTCCTGCGCAAGGACGGGCACGAGGTGCAGGTGAGCAGGGACGGCGACGAGGCGCTCGCGCTGCTGGAGAAAACCCCGGTCGATCTGCTGATAACCGACGTCATCATGAATAACATGAGCGGGGTTGAGCTTCTGCAGCGCGTGCAGTCCACGAGTCCGCAGACGCCGGTGGTGCTGATGACGGCGTACGGCACCATCAAGAGCGCGGTGGACGCGATCAAGCTCGGCGCTTTCGATTACCTCGCCAAGCCCTTCGACATGGAGCAGATGAAATCGGTGGTGCGCAAGGCGCTGGCGCAGCGCAACCGGATGCGCAGCCACGAGCCCTTGGCGATGATGGCCGCGCCGGCCGGTGACGACCCGACGATGGGGGCCATCGTCGGCAACGGCGAGTGGCTGACGCGCGTGCGCAACATGATCTCCAAGGTGGCGCGCAGCCGTGCGAACGTGCTCCTGCGGGGGGAAAGCGGCACCGGCAAGGAGCTGGTGGCGCGCGCGATTCACGCCAACAGCAGCCGCGCCGATCGCCCCTTCGTGGCGGTGGCGTGCGCGGCGCTCAGCTCCGACCTCTTGGAGAGCGAGCTGTTCGGCCACGAGCGCGGGGCCTTCACCGGCGCAGTTGCGCAGAAGCCGGGGCGCTTCGAGCTGGCCGACGGCGGAACGCTATTCCTCGACGAGATCGGCGACATCAGCATGAACCTGCAGCTCAAGCTGCTGCGGGCCATCCAGGAGCGCGAATTCGAGCGGGTCGGCGGAACCAAGACCATACGCGTGGACGCGCGGCTGATCGCGGCCACCAACCGCGACCTCGAGGCTGCGGTCAACTCGGGCGCATTCCGCGAGGACCTGTACTACCGGCTGCAGGTGGTCGAGATCTGCCTGCCGCCGCTGCGCGACCGCCTCGGGGATGTCCCCGACCTGGTGCGCCATTTCCTCGACCGTTTCAACCACGAGAACGGCAAGCGGATGAGCGCCGTGCCGGCGGAGGTGCTCGAGATACTCCAGGACTACCCATGGCCGGGCAACGTCCGTGAACTGGAGAACGCGATCGAGCACGCGGTGGTGCTGGCGGACGAGGAAGCGAGCGAGCTGGAGCTGAACCTGCTGCCGCCGTCGGTGATTAGCCGCAATGGCGGCAGACAGATGGGCTTGCCGCGCAACGGCGTGGCCGCGGAACTGCACCAGGCGACCGACGAACGCCGCAAGGATCTGCTGGCCGTCGCTTTCGACGCACACGACGGCGACATGGCGCAAGTGGCGGCGGCACTGGATATCACCGAACGGGCGGTGGCGTACTACGCCAAGAAGCACGATCTGAACGCCGCGCCGCGCCGCCGCGCCCGTCCTCGGGTGCGGCAGTCGGCGCGCAAGAAGGCGCGAGCCGGAACCGGCAGGCCTGAAGCCTGATACTTGACCGTCGCGGCTGCGGCTGAAAGCCGGGCTCATGGCACGATTCTTGCAGCTATGCACCATAACCGAGTCCCGTACACGGGGAATCCGTCATGAGCAAACCGCCGCGGCGCATACTCGTTGCCGATTCGGACTATGCGTTCGCCCAGGGCTTGTGTGCCGAGTTGGAGGCGGACGGCTGCGCCGTCGAGATCGTCAGCGACGGCTTGAGCGCTATCAACCTGGTGAAGATGCGGCCGTTCAACGGCGCGATTGTTGACACCGATCTGGCGACGGTGGATGGACTGCACGCGGTGGCGCTGATAAAGGATCTGAAACGCGCATTGCCGGTGGTGGTCACGGGCAAGCGCGATCGCGCCGAGACTGAGCCCACGGCGCGCAGTGCGGGCGCGGGAGCTTACCTGGTCAAGCCGTGCGAGCCGGCCCAGGTGGTCGAGGCCCTGCGGCAGTGCATGAGCGGAGACGCCCGCGCGGCTCCGCGCACACGGCCGTCCGTAACCCTGGGGCGGCTGGAGCCGGGACAGGTGCTGCTGCTGGAATGCCCCGGACGCCAGGTGGAGGGCAGGCTGTCAAGCCGGCTGGTGGCGAAGCACCCAGCCTCGCTTGCGGTCGCCGCCCCGCGGCGCGAGGGCGAACCGCTGTTGCTGCCGTTCGGCGTGCCGGTGACGGTGGGGTTTCCAATGCCGGATGGTTGGTACTACTTCGATACTTATGTGCTCGGCGCGGTGAGCCACAGCGGTGAGCCAGCAATCCTGCTCGCCCAGCCAAGGCTGGTGAGCCACGTCCAACGCCGCCGCTATGTCCGCGCGCGGGGCTCGTTCAGCGCCCAACTTGCCACCGAGCCCGGCCCGGTGGCGGCCAAGGGCCAGGATGCGGGCGAGGGCGGAATGCGGGTGCTGACGGAGCGGCCCGTGGCGGTGGGCTCCCACATCGCCTGCCGCATTGCGGCGCAGGGAGCGCAACCGGAGATAAGCCTGCCGGGCACAGTCGTGTGGACGCAAGCGCTGCGAGACAACGGGCATAGCTACCGCCTGGGGATTGAGTTCTCACCCGCGTCCGCAGCGGAACGCAAACAAGTGCGAGCCTGGCTGGAAGGACTCGCGCAGAGTGCGGAGAATGCCGGCGCCTCCCCACACGCGGTTGATGGTGTTGGAGCATCGCCGCCGAACTGAGGTCGGCGCGGCGCCCCTCATACAATGAGGTACGAGCAGCGAACTAGACAGGTAACGCGACAGAAGATGGCCGCCAAGCTCATCGCGGCCGGACGCATGCTTGAGATGTCGTCGCTCGAACTCGCGGATCGCATCGACCAGGAGCTCGCCGCCAACCCTGCCCTGGAACTGGCCGAGGATGCGGTCTGCCCCGTATGCCACTGTGCGCTGCGGGGCGGGTCGTGCCTCAACTGCGGGCTCGACCGCACAGCACCGCAGAACCCTGACGCGCTGGCGCAGTTCCTGGGCGAACCTCCCCTGCCCCGCCCGCGCGCGGAGGCGGCCGAAGAGGAGGTCGAGGATCCCTACCTGCGCGCGGAAATGCCCGTCAGCCTGCAGGAGCACCTGCGGCTGCAGGCTCGGGCCGCGCTGCCGCGCGAAGACTATGATGTGTCCGATTACCTCATCGCCAACATCGATGACCGAGGGCTGCTGGACTGCGACCCCGAGGAGGCGGCCCGCGACCTGGGCATAGCGGTCGAGACCGTCAAGCGCCTGCTGGGCGTCATCGAGGGGTTCGAGCCCGCCGGCGTCGGAGCGCGCACATCCCAGCAGGCGCTGCTGATACAACTCCGCCAGTTGGCGGACGAAGGCACCTGCGACGGGTGCGCCGAGCGCATGATCGCCGGCCACTGGAACGATCTGGCGAGCCAGGCCTACGGCAGGATCGCCCGCGCGCTGGGCGTGTCACGCGACGAAGTGGAGAAGGCGGCGGAGTTCATTCGCTCCAACCTCGATCCCTACCCGGGACGCCAATTCCACGTGTTCTGGCAGAGCCAGCCCCGAAACCCCGAGGCGATCCAGCGCCCCGACGTCATCATCAGGCGCAACCTCGACCAGTATGTGGTGGAGGTGGTGGAGTCGAGCGACTTCATCTTGCGCATCAGCGAGTCCTACCGCGAGCTGCAGCGGATGCTGGTGCGCCAGAAGCGCGGATGGGTGCCGCCCGAGTGGCGCCATGCGGTGGATTCGCTGAAGCGGGCTGACTGGTTCATTCAGAGCATACGCATGCGCCGACGCACGCTGCAAACCATAACCGAAGCTATTGTCGAAGTGCAGCAGCCGTTCCTCGACACCGGGATGGAGGAGAAGTTGCGGTCGCTGACCCGGGCGCGGCTCGCCCGCATGGTCAACAAGCATGAATCCACAGTCAGCCGCGCGCTCGCGAGCAAGTTCGTCCTGCTCCCACCGCCCGCCAATCACATCATCGGCTACGAGCGCTTCTTTACGCCCGCGCTCAGCGCCAAGAGCATCATCGGCCAACTGGTGCAGCGCGAGAGCCCTTATCGCCCACTGACCGACCGCCAGATCTGCCAGATCCTGGAGAGCCGCGGCTTCAAGGTCGCCCGCCGCACCGTCGCCAAGTACCGGCTCGCCCTCAACATCCCGTCCTCCGAGCAGCGCGGGCGCCGGTGAGGGGCGGACATGACCCGGCCCCCGGCTGCGGGTCATCAGGGTCGCGCCCTGGCTGTCTCTGCTCCCACTTCGTTGACGAACGCGCCTTGCGGTTGAGCGTGCTGGGATGCTATCATGCGTCAGGAGCGACGCAGTGAACCGCAAACAGCTGCTGAAACGCCTTGCCGACGGTGCCCTAGGCAACGTCTCCTTCAGCGACATGCTCAGCCTGGCTGAGGGTTTCGGGTTTCGCCTCGCGCGCACCACCGGAAGTCACCACCTCCTGACACATCCGCGAGTCCCGGAGATCGTTAACTTGCAGGAAGTCAATGGCGAAGCCAAGCCTTACCAGATTCGCCAGTTTCTGCGACTCATCGAGCGCCATAATCTCGCACCGGAGGAAGGGGAATGAGCGACTACCACATTAACATCTTCTACAGTGATGAGGACGGTGGGTATATTGCCGATATTCCCGACCTCGAGCACTGCTCCGCATTTGGCGGGACCCCGGAACAGGCGCTGGCGGAGGTGGGGCGCGCCAAGCAAGCGTGGCTGGAGGCGGCCCGCGAAGCCGGCAAGCCGATCCCACCGCCGCGCTATCGTCCGGTGATCTACCAGGTTGCTCATTGACATGCGCACGGATCGCCCGGCGCGCACCGTCGCCAAGTACCGGCTGGCGCTCAACATCCCCTCCTCGGAGCAGCGCGGGCGCCGGTGAGCCGCCGGCGCCACCTCCCCCACTAGCCCTCCGGCGCCCCATCGCCGCCTTGCAGATCATGCCTTCCGCTCCCGCCTTGCTCATTCCGCCCGCCCGGGGGTATCATAGTCATGGAGTGTCCGCTCATGAGTGACTCCCAGCCGGTCAAGGTCAACGAGGTCGCCTGCAAGTCCATCCTCAGCAAGTCGGGGCTGTCGGATTGGACCGTAAACTGCTACGCCGGCTGCGAGCACGGCTGCCGCTACTGCTACGCGCGCTTCATCAAGCGCTTCACCCGTCACCGCGAGCCGTGGGGATCGTTCGTGGATGCGCGCATCAACGCCCCGCAGGTCCTGGCGCGCCAGGTCACGCGCGCCAAGCGCGGGCGCGTGATCCTCAGCTCGGTGTGCGACGGGTGGCAACCGCTGGAGGAGAAGTACGGCCTCAGCCGCGAGTGCGTGTCCATCCTGCTCGACAGCGGCTGGCCGGTGGGCATCCTCACCAAGAGCGCGCTCGTCAGCCGCGACTTCGACCTGCTGGAGCGCGGCGAGGTGGACCTCGGCATGACGGTTTCGATTTCCGACGAGCGCGTCCGATCCATTGTCGAGCCGGAGGCGTCGCCCACGCTGGAGCGGCTGCAGACGCTGGAGCAGGCCGCGCGGCGGGGCATTGAAATCTGGGCCTTCGTGGGGCCGTTCCTGCCCGGCCTCAACGACGACGAGGACAACATCGCCTGGCTCATGGGGTGGATGGCGAAGCTGCCGGTGACGCACTTCTATGTTGACCGGCTCAATTTCCGCCCCGGCGTGGCATCGTCGGTGCGGCGGATGCTCGAGGCCGACTTCCCGCATCTCGTCGAGCGCTACCGGGAAATCGAGAGCGACGAACGGGCGTCAGAGGAGTTCGAGCGCACCCTCTACTCGCGCGTGCGCAAGATCGCCAAGCGCCACGGCGTCGCGGACAAGGCCCGCGGCTGCTAGGCACCAACCGGGGTTATTCATAGCCGTGGCAGCGCAGGTCGCTGAGCCGCCTTCGGCTGCCGCGATGGCGGCGAGTACGGGCTGGGGCTCTTGGTTCGCGGGCTGCCTGCTTCCTGCGGCCCGATGAGGCTCACATACCGCTGAACACCTGCAGCCAGTGGTGCAGCAGGAACTCGAGGCGGTCAATGAGCAGCGACATGCGCCCCATTACGGTGTTGCCGAAGATGGCGCCGAAGGCGACCATCAGCAGCCAGCGGCCGAGGCGGGCGCTGCCCTTGACCACGGGATGGCGCTGCTCGAAGGAAAAGAAAAAGTAGCTCATGACGGTGATGATGGTGACGAAAAAGACGACGTTGCTCACGTGCACGTAGGGGTAGGCCGACTGCCATAGAGGCTTGAACGAGGCCTTAAGCTGGGGGGCGAGCTCGGTGATGAAGCCGACGATGCCGTTGCCGGCGGCGAGCCCCATGAAGATACCGACCGCGAGGCGGTTCATCCAAGCGAAACGGCGCGAATACACCGTGTAGAACATGGTGGCCATGAGGAACGCGAAGACCCAGTACCACCTGCCCTCCACCACCAGCGGATTCCACCACTTGGGCTGCAGCACCTGGATGATCATGATATAGAAGCCGTAGCCCGTTGCCAGGCCGATGAAGATGTGCTCGAAGAGGCGGAAAACAACGTTCTCGCGGTAGAGGATGGAGTAGATGGCGAAGGTGCAGATGGCGGCGAGCCAGATGCCCAGGTTGGCGGCGAAAACATGATGGCGAATGCCGAAATAGGCGGCGGCGGCGAAAACGCCGAGCCAGATGAGCAGGCGTGGCAGCACGGCCCTCATGGCGCGCTGAGCCTCCTGCCCGGGGCCTGGCCGCCCCGGCGGGCGCGGAAGTAGATGACATTGCCCGCCACGATGAGGATGATGATCACCGCGTGGGCCGAGGACTGCGCGGGCATGCGCTTAAGTGCATCGCCTTCGTAGCCCACGAGCTTCTCGTATTCGGCCGCTCCCGCCAGGCCCTTGAGCACACCGATGATCTGCCCCGCGTCCAGGTAGGGGAAAGCCTCCGGCGCCATGACGCCGGTGCAGGCGTAGCCGATGGGGGTGCGGTAGATGCCGTACACGAAATCTACCCACGCGTAGAGGGTGCTGGAGGGCGTGATCTCCAGGATGAGCCCGACATCGCGGACGGACTTCACCCCGCGCATCACCGGAACCTGGGTGATGGGCGCGTGGAAGATGTCCTGCTTGATGGTGCCGGGGATGTCCTTGGCCAGGCCGCGGATCATGCTGGCGCCGCCGGTGTTGAAGCCCCAGTTGACCCAATCGCGACCGTATTTGCGGCCGTACATGCCCTGGTAGCGCTCGGCGATCTGCTGGCCCAGCATCGGCCCCGCCGGATAGGCCCAGCCGAAAATGGCGAAACGCTTGCCCGCCTTCAAGCAGTGGCGGATGAGCGCCACGGTTTGGAGGCCGTTTTCGCCGCGGGTGCCCGGCTCCCAGTCGCAGCACACGACGATGATCTTGTCATCGGGAACCGCCTCCACCGCCCGGTACAGGCTGAGGGCGGGCTTGCTGATGTACATGCGCGCCTGCACCTTCACCAGCAGCAATACGGCGGTGGCGATGGCGACCACCGCCCAGATGATGCGGCGCGACCAGAATTGCCAGTCCTGTTTCACCTACAACTCCTGCTCGAAAAACGCGCCGCGCTCGAGGTTGAGCCAGATGCGCAGTGACATCGCCAGGCCGCCGACGAGTATGCCGAACGCGACTGCGCGCAGGCCCGCCATGCTGAATACGCCCAGGATCCAGGCGGCGATGTTCTCCATGCGCAGGCCCGACAGCCAGCCTGCCTGCGGCAAGTTGTGCGTGAGCCACATCCCCAGCGGCACCTGCCCCAGCATAACCAGGAACGCCGCCACCATCATGAAACTCGCCTCCGCCGAGCGTACCCGGAACGCGCGATAGGCCGCGGTCGCCATGTAGAACGCCAGCACCGAGAACAGTGTCGCCCCCAGCGGCACGTACATGTCGTTGAAGAGGTAGCCATGCACTTGCTGCACCGTCAGGCTGCGGATCCATAGGAAGTGCTTGAAGAGCATCTGGTCGGCCGGTGCATAGTTCTGCCACAGCCCGAAAACCGCCATCGCGATGAAGGCGACGAAGAAGGCGATGCTGTTGTAGTATCCGCGCCGGCGTGCGGCGACGTTCTTGGCATGCACCAGGCTCAGGCTGAACGCCCCCAGAAAGAAGGTGAAGCCGTAGATCACGAGCACGGCGTTGCCGACGGTGAGCATCATCGGCGAGAACGGATTGGTGTGGCTGGTCCGCCAGAAGAAAATGCCGCTTCTGGCGGGCAGGTAGAATTCCAGGGGGTAGAAGATCCCCGCAGCGAAGGTCGCGAGAATGATGATGCGCCGCTTGGCGGTTGCCGGCAAGCGGTGCACGAGGAATGTGCCGAAGCCCCACAGCGCCACCGCTGCGGCCACGGCCAGGTAGAACGCGGTGCCCCGCGCCGGCGTAAACAGGGGCTCGAGCCCGTGCGTCAACGCCCACAGCGCCAACGCGCCCACGGCGCCGCCGACCACATAGATGACTACGATCACCGCCCACTGTCGCGCGCGCATCTGTCTCTCTTCTCCGCCCTCACCCGCCGAACAGCCACCGCGCCAGCCACCCGTAAACGAAGTGAAGCGGCATCCCGGGTACCGCGGTGGCGGTGCCGATGACGACCATCAGCAGCAGCAGCGCCTTGCCGATGTCCTGCCCCACCAGGCTCCCGAGCAGGGTTGGCTCGCGCGTGAGATACGCGCTCGCCGCCCAGTACTCGTCGCCAATGATGGTGTAATCGCACGACGCCAGGAAGAACGGGATCTGGGTCGTTGCCGGCGTGCCTGCGATTTGGATCGCCCCGACCTCCTGTCCGCTCTCCGCCAGCAGCAGCGATTCCGCGTAGAAGTAACCGAAGAAAAATGTCGAAGCGACCTGCTCGCGGTTAATAAGGCCCATGACGCCGGCGGCATAGGGGAACTGCTCGCCGGACAGGAAACGCACATCCTCCGAGTGGAACGCCTCCGCCTTGCCCTCGGAGGCATACGCCTCGCGCACGAGCTGCTCGGCGATGGCGAAGACGACCGGATCCACCACCGGCACGATGAGGCGGTTGCCGTAGCGCGCGGCGAGGCGGGCGACATGCTGGGCGATGGCGAGCGCCTGCAGGGTGTAGATATCGACCGAGCTCAGGCCGGTGGAGAAAAGCATGGGCCGGCCCATCTCGGTCGCTCGTCCCACCGCCTCGTCGATGGCGGCCAGGCCCGGGATGCGGCGGATGAAGAGCTGCTTGCCGCCGCGGGCGGAGAGGATGGTATAGAGGATGATGACGCTGATGATCCCCACGATCGCGATATGCAGGAAGTTGGCGTGTTCCAGGCTCATCCGATTACCTGTCTGCGGCGGATGCGTCGCGCTCGGCGGTCAGCTCCTCTATGCGCGCGACCAGCATGTCGAGGCTTTCCTCCGAATCGAGCACGCGTGACAGGGCCTCGACATCGGCGGGGGCTACGAAGCCCCCGATCAGAGGCATCGCCGCCAGCACCCCCTGCCCCGCCAGGAACGTCAACGGCCGGTTGGACTCCAGGAAGAGCATGACGGGCGTCTCCAGCCGGCGCTCGACGATGACGCGCGCGACGCGCTCGACAACGCGCTCGCGCAGTTCACGCTCGCGCGCATCGAGCTCCGGCGTCACGAGGCGCCGTCTCCCTCGAGGTATCCGCGGACGGCATCCTCAACCGCGGCGGCGTCTTCGCCGAGCCACAGGTATATGCCGCGGTAGGCCTCCAGACGAGACCGGCGCGACAGGGGGCTCAGCTTGATGCCCTGCGCGTCGCGATAGCAGCGCCGCACATCGCCCCACCGCAGATAACGCACCGACAGGAAGTTGCGGCACCACACGCCATCGGGTCCGATGCGATAGCTGATGGGGAACAGGAACTCGGCCACCGCCGACAACACGAGGAATCCCGCGACCGCCGCCACCAGCGGGTGCAGCCAGATGAGGTAGGCCACCCCCGCGGTGGCGACGACGAAGAGCGCGGCGACCGTGACGCGAAGCGGATGCCGCCGCGCCAGATGTACGCGCCATTCGAGCACGGCCGCGGGTTGGCTGCCCGGGAGTGTGGAGTCCGTCATGCTTGGATCCGGTGTGGGCAAGTACGCCGCCCAGCGGGCCAAGTCCTGCTGGCGCCGCGCCCGGCTAGGGCGGCGCCGGGGAGCGCCGGTCTCCTCGGCGCCTGACGCAGCCGGCGACCAAGGCGACGAGGACGGCGATGGCGAGGCCGCCGAGGTCGGCGAGCCAGTCAACGAGATCCGCGGTCCGCCCCGGCGCGAATAGTTGGTGCAGTTCGTCCGATGCGCCGTAGAGCGCGCCACCCACTATCGCCAGCGCGCCCGCCGTCGCGGCGCCCAGCGGCGCCGCCGCCCACCACAGCAGCCCGCCGAGGACGGCGTAGGCTGCGAAATGCTCGACCTTGTCGGGGATCTCGATGCCGCCCGGGACTCTGGGCGGCGGACCACTCGACAGCCAGAAAACCACCGCCATCCAGGCCAGGGCCGGAAGCCATCGCACCACCGGTTTCGCAGAACGACACTGCCCCACGAGCCACCTTTGCCCGCCGACGTCACTCGTTGTACGTATGCGTCAGCGCCTGACCCTTCTCGTATGCCTCTCGCAGCTTCTCGTAGTTGCGGCGCACGGTTTGGAGCTCGTCCAGCGGGGCATCGGGATGCTCGAGCGCCTGGTACAAGACCGCGCCCTCCGCGTCGCGCGGCATTGGCAGCTCCATCAGGTGGCACACCGTGGGCACGATATCGGTTAGCCACGCATTCCGTTCCAGGCGGTGCCCGCGCTTGATGCCGCGGCCGTGCAGTATCAGCAGCGGTCGCACGGAGCCTTCGCTGAACTTGGCGGTGCTGAGCTGCTGGCCGTGCTGCCCCCCGAAGCCGGGCTCGACCGCGTACACCACGTCCCCGATCATCTCGCCGTAGAGGCCCATCATCCGCGCATCCTCGCACCGCAGCGCAAGGGTCACCGCGCGCTGTCCGGTCTCGGCGTCGCGGTAGTCCAGCAGAGCGCGGATCACGGCTTCGCGCACCTGCTCGTACTCCTCGCCCGGCTCGACGATGCCCTGCGGGTCGCGCCCCTTGACGTTGACATAGACATAGCACGAGCGCTGAGCCACGGCCCGGGTTTGCGACCAGTCAATAGCCTTGCCGTCCCCCGTTTCCTTCGTTACCATCAGGCCCGCCTGTTCCAGGATCTTCGGCACCGGAGCCGGCCGCCCGGAGGCCTTGGCGCCGTGATCGGAGACGATGATGGTGAGCACGTCAGCGCCCGCGGCCGCCAATATGGCGGCGATCATATGATCGAGTTCGGCATAGATGCCGCGGATGATCCGCTCGCACTCCGCGCGCTCCTCGGCGTTGGGGTTGGTTGCGGGGTCCGCCTTGGTGGCGAGGGCGTGGTACAGCCAATCGGTGGCGTGCGCGTGCATGAAGAAAAGGTCCCATTTCTCGTCGCGCATCAGCCGGACGGCGCACGCCGCGTACCACTCGAGCTGGAAGTGCTGCACCTCGACGAACGTCTTGCCGTCAACCCACCCGAGGTTGTAGGCCTCGAACGCCCCGCCCGGCAGCGGCAGGCCATCCAGATCCTGCAAGCGCTCGGCGGCCTCATGCGGGTACGTGTAGA
>Ga0315279_10006594_pt1 | contig 14622 bp, 11 predicted proteins | sample YL17G06_20_MG_FD_203694 | JGI IMG/M metagenome (GOLD analysis project Ga0315279, IMG submission 203694) | Sediment microbial communities from Yellowstone Lake, YNP, Wyoming, USA - YL17G06_20 | ecosystem: Environmental > Aquatic > Freshwater > Lake > Sediment | place: USA: Wyoming | collected... | reverse complement strand
CGACGGCGACCGCCTCGTCCGGGTTGACGCTCTTGTTCGGCTCCTTGCCGAAAAGCTCGCGCACCTTCGTCTGCACGGAGGGCGTGCGAGTGGAGCCGCCGACGAGGATCACCTCGTCGATGTCGGAGGCGCTGAGGCCGGCGTCCTTGAGGGCGCGGCGGCACGGCTCGACGGTGCGATCGACGAGATCGCGCGTCAGTTCGTCGAACTTCGCGCGGTTGAGCGTCATCTCGAGGTGCTTCGGGCCCTCGGCGATGAACGGCAGGTTGATCGTCGTCTGCGACGACGAGGAAAGCTCGATCTTCGCCTTCTCCCCGGCGTCGCGCAGCCGCTGGAGCGCGGTGCGGTCCTTCCGCAGGTCGATCCCTTCCCTCCGCATGAACTCCTCCGCCATCCAGTTGATGATCCTCTGGTCGAAGTCGTCGCCGCCCAGGTGCGTGTCGCCGTTCGTGGCGAGCACCTCGAAGACGCCGTCGCCCACTTCGAGGATCGAGATGTCGAAGGTGCCGCCGCCGAGGTCGAACACAGCGATCTTCTCGTTGGCCTTCTTGTCGAGGCCATACGCCAGGCTCGCCGCCGTCGGCTCGTTGATGATCCGCTTCACGTCGAGGCCGGCGATCTGGCCCGCGTCCTTCGTCGCCTGCCGCTGCGAGTCATTGAAGTACGCCGGGACGGTGACGACCGCCTCCTTCACCTCGCCGCCCAGGTAGTCCTCAGCGATGTGCCGCATGTAGTCGAGGATCATCGCCGAGATTTGCGGCGGCGCGTACTCCTGGCCGCCGGCCCGCACGCGCACGTCGCCATTCTCCGCCTGCGTGACGCGGTACGGGACGATCTTCATCTCCTGGGTGACCTCGTCGTGGCGACGGCCCATGAACCGCTTGATGGAGAAGATGGTGTTCTCCGGGTTGGTGATCATCTGTCGCTTGGCGGGGTTGCCCACGAGGCGTTCGTCGTCGGAGGTGAACGCGACGATGGACGGCGTGGTGCGGCCGCCCTCGCGGTTGGTGATCACCACCGGCTGGTTGCCCTCCATCACCGCAACACAGCTATTCGTCGTGCCCAGGTCGATGCCAATGATCTTACCCATCGTGTCGGTCCTTTCCGGCCGTCATGGCTCTGACGGCGCTCGTCATATCCCTGTCTCAGTCGCAGGCGCCTCCGGCGCAGGCGCTTCCGGCGCAGGCGCTTCCGAGGGGGGCTGCGCCGGCCTGCGCGCGACGCCCACCTTCGCGTGGCGCAGCACGCGGTCGCCGAGCCAGTAGCCCCGCTCTATCTCCTCGACCACCGTGTTCTCCGGCACGTCGGCCCGGTCGAGCGTCATGAGTGCCTCGTGCAGCTTCGGATCGAACGGTTGCCCGATCACCTCCATGGGCCGCACGTGCTCGCGCTCCAGCAGCGCCAAGAACTGCCGATGGATGAGCTCCATGCCCTCGACGAACGCCCGCTGATCCTCGTCGTCGGAGGTGCCGAGCGTCTCCTTGGCCTGCCGGATGCCGCGCGCAAGATTCTCGATCGGCTCGAGGAGGCCCAGGAGGATGCGCTCGCCCGCGCGGGCGATCTGATCCAGGTACTCCCGCGCCGTCCTCCGCCGGAAGTTGTCGAGCTCCGCCGCGGCGCGCAGCCAGCGGTCCTTGTGCGCTTCCGCCTCCGCGCGATACGCTTCCGCCTCCATCCGCGCGATCTGCAGTTCATCGACCTGCGCGGTCGCCACCGACGGGGCACTCCCGGTGCCGGCCTCCACTGCCGGCTCGGTCGGCACGTCGGCCATTCGCTCCTTGCCCTCGTCGTCCGGTCCAGCCGGCCTGGTCGTCTTGCGCTTGCCAGCCATCCAATCATCCTCACACGAGTGTCTGAGCGCACGGGATCATGTTCGTGCATCGTTCATAGAAGGCAAGTACCGTGCCGCTTCGGTTTCGCCCGCGGGATGGCCATTTTCCCGCCGTTCCTGCGCCGCGTAGCTGTCATAACGGCGCATGACCGTCATAATGGCAGGCCTGCGCCCGCTTGGCGGGCGGCGGCACGGCCGTCCTGGTCCGAGTGCGCCGGCAGGGGTATCTTTACTGCTTCGTGGCACGCGCAACCCATCACCTCTGCGAAGGTGGGACATGTCGTACAATCGATCATCCGACGGGATGGACAGAGAGCCGGCGAGCGCGGGTCCGTGGCTGACGATCTGGGCGAGCCCGCGTGAGACGGTGCGCCGGGTGACCGTTGAGGCGCCGGGGCAGTGGCTCTGGGCGTTCGTCGTGGCCGGCGGGCTCCATCGGGTGATGACAAGGCTGCCCAACCTGCCGTTTCCGGACCCCATCCCGCCGAATCGGCTCGCGGCGATGGTCCTCATTTCCGGTCCGATCGTCGGGGCCCTGCTCATCTTCGGCCTCGGGCGTCTCCTCCACGCCCTCCTCGTGCGGCTCGGAGGCACCGGCTCCTGGATCGCTTCCCGCACCGCGATCGCCTGGTCGATGGCGCCCGCGGTGCCGGGGCTGCTGCTCTGGGCCGTCATGCTGGCCACGTACGGCCCCGATGTCCTGTCGCCGCGCGCACTGGAGCAGGCCGCCGACTCGACGCAGCACTTCGTCCTCGGCCTCGACTACCTGATCGAGTTCGGCCTCATGGTCTGGACGCTCGGGATGGAGGTGTTCTGCCTCGCCGACGTGCACCGGCTGAGCCTATGGCGCGTGCTCGCGGGAGAGCTTGTCTGCGGCCTCGTCGTGCTGGGCCTCGCGGTAGGCGTGCTCGTGGCGATGAGCTGAGAGGGGCGCGGCGAAGGCCAGAGCGCTGCCGGCGCGACGTGGATACGTCGTCGCGCCGATGGAAATTCCGACGACTGTCGCGAGGTCGGGGCGCTCGTCCGCTTCCCGAGCATCCCGAACGGCACCCGCACCTCATGGTGCGCGTCGCGGGCTACAGCGCGCGCTTCATCGACCTGCCGCCGCAGGAGCAGGACGAGATCATCGGGCGAACGACGCAGAGGATCGCATGAGCATCGGCGCGGACGCAGTCCGCGCGGCGGCCTGATACTGCCGGCGGAATGGCACGTGCGCGGCAATCCGGTATGGATAGCATCCGTCGCGCAAGTGCCTTGTCCGGACATGCCATGGCGGGAGCATTCGTAGCGGGAGCTTGACGGCGGGATTCTGCACTGTATATTGCGCAACAGAGGAGAAAGGTACCATCATGCCGCCGGTGTGCGATGGTGCCGGCAGCGGACGAGTTTTCCCGGGCGAGCCCCGCGCACGAGAGGAGGAGGTGCCCCATGAAACGTGCGTTGTTGGCGGTAGCACTGAGCGGTGGGCTGCTTGCGTTCATGAGCGCCTGCGGTAGCGAAGGCCGGCCTCCGGGGCCGGCAAACACCCAGGACCAGCCGGTCACCCCAGCGAAGAAGGACCTGACGGCGCCGGACAGCGTGAAGGGGGACACGGCGTACTACTCCTACAAGCCCCGAGGTGCGTCACGCACCGACGTGTTGGGCACGTTCGACGGTTCCTGGCACAGGTACAAGTCGCACATGTGCACCGGGCTGGACACGTACCGCCGGGGGCGGTCGAACGTGTGCCGGTGGATGCTCGTGCAGGCGTGGCTGCAGCTCCTGCCCGTGAGCAACGACAGTGCGGTGGCAGCGCGAGCCCAGGAGTTGATCCGCGCACGGGGTGACGTGGTGATTTTCAGTGGCGCTGGTGGTGCTGGCTACTGGCAGGTGCGGCCCGCCGCACGTTCGATGCCGGACTCCGTGGCTTGGGGATCGTGGTTGCCTGCGAGTGTGCCGCTCTTGGAGTGGATCTACTTCTACGACCAACACGAGGATGTTTTCCGCAGCGTCAGTTTTTTCACGCAGCTGGAACTGCTGTGACGTACGAAGAGTGGTTGGCGGTTTTCGACAGAGGAGGACGGAAGGATGCCACGCCGGTGTGTCTTCCCGATGGTCCTGTCCGCGTTGCTCGTGGGCGTGGGAGCAGCGGCGCTGATCGGCTGGGCTGGCGCGTGCGGCACTGAAGCACCGAGCGCGCCAGCGAAGAAGGACCTCGCGGCGCCGGACAGCGTGCGAGGCGACACGGCGTTCTACTCGTACGAGGGAGGTAGGTTCGCCACGTTCGGCGGCATGTGGTGGACGTGGCAGGTCGTGCGATTGCCGTTCAACTCCAGGCGGCCCGACACGACAGTGTGGGTGGCCGTTTTCAACAGGATCGTTGTCCAGATCAGGGACAACGCGCAGGCAACCGTGTCCAGGGCCGTGGATCTGACGATGCAGTTCGGAGGCGTGGTGTACTTCATCGACATGACGTACCCCGCCATCCATGTCGTCATGCCGCAACCGCCTTACACGCCTCCGGCGGACGAGTTGCGTCGCCTGTACGGGGACGGGCGGATCGTGCCATCGACCAGCCACCAAATCCAGCTTCGCGATGGTATGCCCTTGCTCGACTTCGCAAAGGAATTCGGGGAGCATCGGGATGTGTTCGGCACAGTGCACTTCATTAACGGCGCGAGTGTGCCCGCCCCCTGATCGGCCCGGCCGGCGCGCGCCAAGGGGGACTATGGCGACGACGCCTGCGACGACCTCGCCCGGACCGTGACCGACGCCGTCTACGCCGCGTTCTGCGGCCGGACGAACCCCCGCGGCGGACGCTGGCAGGTGGCGCTCTACTCCTTCGTCGCGAACTTCCATCTCGGTGCCGCAGTCGGCGCATCCGCCGACGGGCGCATGGTGCGCGAGCCGCTCACGCGCAACCTCGACCCGACGTGGGGCACCGACCTCCGCGGGCCGACCGCCGTCCTGCGGTCCCTCGGCTGGATCGACTTCACGAAGACGCCGAACGGCTCCTCCCTCGACCTGCGCTTCGACCCGGCCCTCTTCCGCACCGACGCGGGGCGTGGAAAATTCGTCGGCTTCCTCAAGGCCTTCGTCGATCTCGGCGTCATGGAGATGCAGATTACCATGGCCGACCGCGAGACGTTCCTCGACGCGCGCGAGCATCCCGAACGGCATGCGCACCTCATGGTGCGCGTCGCGGGCTACAGCGCGCGCTTCATCGACCTGCCGCCGCAGGAGCAGGACGACATCATCTGGCGGACGACGCAGAGGATCGCATGAGGCGGAAGCCGATGGTGATCCGAGATGTGCCGGCTTCATGGAGGCATTCGTGCGGACGGGCGCAGACGACATGATGGATGAACTCGAGCGGATCGCGCACGAGCGTCCGATCGCCGTGTCTCTCGGCGGAGCGGCGCTCGTGGTCTTTCTTGGATTGATCGACTACCTCACGGGTGCGGAGCTCTCCTGTTCCATTCTCTATCTTGCTCGGATCTCGCTCGTTACCATCATGGTCGGTCGAACGGCCGGAATGGTCCCGTCGCTGACGAGTGCGGTGGTCTCGCTGTTGGGCGACCTCGGTGCCAGCGCGACGTGCAGCAATCCCCTCATCGCTTTCCGCAACGCCGCGGTTGGCTTGGGGTACTTCGCACCTAACACTACTTTCGCACTTGGTATTCCTGGTAGTGACCGATGTCTCTGCCGCAGTGCGGGCAGCGCTCGGGGCGGAGCCATCCGCGCGCGATGATCGCGCGGCACCCAGTGGCGCTGGTGCGTATGATGAAGGCAGCTCAGAAACGGCGCCAGCCAGCGCTCCAGCTCACCCCGCCAATGCTCGTCCCCACCCCTGCGGACCATCACCCGACCCCCCGGCGACCCCCCGTCGTCCCGAGGATACCAGTCTTCAGACCCTCATGAACTATCCTGCCAAAGTAGTACCAGGCTGCGTCCGCCGGGGCACTCACGAGCATTGGCCGGACGCCACCTCGCCAGCCGGCGTGTCGCCGGCCTGCGCAACCCTGGACACAGCGGCGCAACAAGCGCATCATTATGGCGGTGAGCTGCCCCGGCTCGTCGCCCCCATCCTTTCGGCTCCCGTATGCAGAGGACGCCTATGACGCACAAGGAACGCATCCTGGCCGCCATCGACCACCGGACGACCGATCGCACGCCGATCTGGCTCGGCTGCCCGCACGGGGATTCCTGGCCGAAGCTTTCCGCGCACTTCGGCGTCTCGTCCGTGCTCGACCTGCAGGACCTCATCGACGACGACATGCGATGGTTCGCGGCCGGATGGCGCCATCCCGAGGGCAAGCCAGGGCTCGACCCCACGGGCGGCACGCCCAAGCGCTCCCACAACCAGCCGGGGATCTTCGCCGCCTGCGAGGACGTCGCCGAGGTGGACCGCGCGCACTGGCCCGATCCGCAGTATGCCGACGTCGATGGGCTCCGCGCGGCGATCGAGCCGTGGCACCGCGACTATGCGATCTTCTCCGGCACGTGGGCGTGCTTCTTCCACAACGTCGGCGACTACTTCGGCATGGACAACTATTTCGTGAAAATGTACACCCATCCAGCGGTCGTGGAGGCGGTCACCGAACACATCTTGGAGTTCTACCTCGGCATCAACGAGATCATCTTCACCGCGCTCGCCGACAAGATCGACGTCTGCTTTCTCGGGAACGACTTCGGCACGCAACTCAACACGTTCGTGAGCCCGGAGATGTTCCGCCGGTTCATCCTGCCGGGCATGCGGCGGATCGCCGACCAGGCGCACCGCTTCGGCCTGCGCGTGGCGCTCCATTCGTGCGGATCGATCCACCGCGTCATCCCGGACCTCATCGAGATCGGCGTCGAGGCGCTCCATCCCATCCAGGCAAAGGCCGTGAACATGGATGCCGAGCGGCTCAAGCGCGAGTTCGGCGACGACCTGTGCTTCATCGGCGGCATCGACACGCAGGAGCTCCTCTGCCGCGGCACGACGCAGCAGGTGCGCGACGAGGTCCGCCGCGTCATCGACGTGTTCCGGACCGGGATCGTCATCAGCCCGAGCCACGAGGCGATCCTGCCCGACGTGCCGCCGGCGAACGTCGAGGCGATGTTCGACGAGGCGCTGAAGTACTCGGCGAGTTAGCCGCGGAGGCTGCGCCTCTGGCGAGGGCGAGGCGGCTACGCTCGGAACGCAAAGCGTTCCCCGGAGAATCTCGTGCTGGGGATGCCCTTCCGCATGAGGCTGTACAGCAAGGACCAGGTTCTTCGCCTCGCTCACGTGCTGCCTCAGCGCGCGGGATGAGACCGCGGGTAGGGCGCAAGGACGGCCACGAACGAACGTGGACGCATCCGAAACCGTACGCCCGGAGGGGCGGCACGCGCGAAGGCGATCTGGAGCTGTTCCGCAGCCCGCTGCTGCCGCACGAGCCCCTCAGGTTCGAGGGGCGGCTCCGCGATGATCACTTGGACGACGGTCTGCTGTGCGCCGGCCCACACGTCGTCGGGTACGTCGAGCAGGGCGTCGCGTCGCTTGTCGCGCCATACCTGAACTGGCACGCCAAGGACCTCGACGAACTGAGGGCCGGGGACCGGGTCCGACGCAACTGGGACGGGTGGCGCCAGTGCCGCCAGAAGGATGCGCCGCCACGGGATCTGGAGTTGGCGCGCAGGTTCGGCGACATCGAGGGGACGCTCCTGGAGATCGCGACCGGGCCCGGCGGTGGTCTCGCGCCCGGCGTGCTCCTCGGCGATCCGGAGCGCCGGATCGTGATGAACGACCTGTCCATTGGGGTCCTTCAGGAGCACCGAGAGTACTTCGTCCGGGAGGGAATCGGTTCGGCGGCGCTGCTGGTCGCGTACGACGCGACGCAACGAGTGCTGCGGCCGGAGAGCATCCGCGCCGTCTCCAGCCAGTTTGGTGTCGGGAGCACCAACGACGCGGATTCCGCGCTCGCGGCGGCGTACGAGGCGCTGGTTCCCGGAGGATGCATGTTCCTGTCGGAGCTCGCCTGGGACTCCGAGGAGTACCGGGCGCTTCCAATATCGGTCAGACAGCGGTTCGGCATGAGCGAAGGCTGGTGCGACCGGCTCAAGAAGGCGGCTTCACGATCAAGGGCCACGAGCTCGTCCGCGGCCCCGCGATGGACGACCCGAATGACGGTGGCCTTGCCAGGACGGCCCTCGAGCTGGGCATCGTCCTGCACAAGGATTTCGACTACATCGTCGCACGCAAGCCGGCCGATCGGTCCGCCTGAAGGGCAGTTTCCGCGCCCTCGCTCACGCCACACGCGATGCAGCGTGCGGCCGAACATTGCAACGCGCCACGCGATCTCTCAGCCGGGGATCAAGGAGGCCTGCTCACCTACCACTTTGGGAGAGGACGAGGATGCATGCGAGCTACACTCTTACCGGCCACAGCTTCCTGCGGGTCGAGGACGACAGCGCCCCGGTGATGGTCTTCGTCAACCCGGACGCCGCCGAGAAGCGGCAGCTCGTCGAGGAGTTCAAGCTCGACGAGCACACGCTGAGCTCTGCGCTCGACCCTGACGAGCTGCCACGCCTCGAGTTCGAGCCGGAACACGTCGCGGTCATCTTCAAACGTCCGCGCAACTACTCCGGCCGGGAGCAGTTCCTCTTCAAGGTGGCCTCCGTCGGCGCCTTCGTCTTCGAGGACAAGCTCATCATGGTCACGTCGGAGGACCTCCCTCCGTTCGAAGGGATGCGGCCCGGACGCGTCCGCTCGCCGCTCGACCTCCTCTTCCAGCTCGTCTATCGCTCGATCACCCACTTCCGGGAGCACCTGAAGGTCTTCAGCATGATCTCCGACGAGATGCAGGACCGCATCAACACGGCCATGGAGAACCGGTATCTCATCAACCTGTTCACGCTCGAGAAGAGCATGGTGTACTACCTGTACGCCATCACCTCGAACGGGATGCTCATCGAGAAGCTGAAGGCCAACGCGGCGAAGATGCGGCTCACCACGGAGCAGGCGGAGTTCCTCGACGACGTCCTCATCGAGAATACCCAGTGCTCGAAGCAGGCGGAGATCTACTCGAACATCCTCGCGGGCCTCATGGATGCGCGCGCGTCGGTCGTGAGCAACAACCTGAACGTGCTCATGAAGACGCTCAACATCATCACCATCTGCATCATGGTTCCGACGCTCGTGGTGAGCACCTTCTCCATGAACGTGCAGATCCCGTTCCAGAAGAACCCGTACGCTTTCTGGATCATCCTGAGCCTCACGCTCTTCTCGGCGGGGGTCGTCATGTCGTTCTGGCGGTACAAGAAGTGGTGATACGCATTTGCCTTGAACGCGCTACATGGCCGAACACGGTCGAACGCTTCGCGTTCGCGGGTTTGCCCATATCGTCGGTTGTATGATGCGTATGCACAATGGGTTGCAGGGGCGAGGCATGCCTCGCCCCTCCGGCCACGATATAGCGTCTTCAACACGAACGCGTATGATACGGCACGGGATGGCGATCACCTGACCGTCCGGCCTTCGCACGAGGAGACCGACATGAGTTCTCCCGCGTTCATCGCACGGCGCGTCGCGCGCCTGCTGCCCGCGCTCCTGCTCGCCCTCGCCACCGCCGGGTGCGCCGCGGGCGTCCGTCCGGATGGGGGTCAACCGAGCGCCACGAACCATCATCTTGCCTTCCGCCCCGACGGCAGCTTCACCATCGTCCAGTTCACCGACATGCACCTGAGCGCGTTCAAGCCCGGACGCACCGAGGCGCGCACCCTCGACCTCATCGGCCGCATCATCGATGTCGAGAAGCCGGACCTGGTCATGCTGACCGGCGACATCTGCCGCATGGTGCCCGCGCCCGACTCGATCCGGTCGTGGCGGCTCCTCGCGGAGTTGCTGGACGACAAGGGCGTGCCGTGGGCGTTCGTCCATGGCAACCACGATTCCGAGCTGTCGGGGTACGCGCGGATCGACTCGTTCCTCGCGACGACGCGGCATTGCCTCTACGAGCCCGGGCGCGATACGACGATCGGTCACGGCTACTACGTCCTGCCGATCTACCGCCACCGGGGGAACGGCATTGGCGCGCTCGTCTGGTGCCTCGACTCGGGTGCCTCGCGCCGCAGTCCGGAAGGGCGCCTGACGGTGTCGGAGCGCCAGGTCGCCTGGCTCAGGACCGAGGCGGACGGACTGATGGCCGACGACGACGGGACGATCACCGGTCTGGCGTTCTTCCACATCCCGCTTCGGCAGTACGGCACCGTCTGGGACACGCGGCGGTGTACCGGCTACAAGCTTGAAGGGGACGGACCGCAGAGCAGAGACACCGGCCTCTTCGCCGCCTTCCAGGACCGCGGCCGCGTCGTCGCGTGCTTCTGCGGGCACATGCATATCAACGACTACGAGGGCACGCTCGATGGCGTCGACCTCTCCTTCGGCCGGTACACCGGCTTCGGCGCCGCCGGGCAGCAAGACTACGAGCGCGGCGCGCGAGTGATCAAGGTGAAGGAGGGCGTGCGCGGATACCAGACCTTCATCCGCCTCGATGACCTCACGAAGGCCCCGCGGCCGACGCACCTGCCGGGCGCATCCACCTACGCGCCATAGCCTCGTTCGGGGCGCACGTCGCCGGTCGTGCGCCCTGTCGCGGCACCAGACGCGTCATCGCGGATCGGGAAGCAGGGACGGCTTTGAAGCCGTCCCTGCTTCTTGTGTCGTACGCGCTGCATCGGCGCGTCGCAGCCCGGTAAATGCGATTATGACTGCGTTGTCAGTCTGGGCGGAGTACTTCGACGGCTCATCCATGTATGTGTTTATGAGCAAGCTCGCATGAACCCCCAGGGAGATGCTGGGATGCGAACATGGGAAGGCGACCATTCCGCGGGAGCCACGGACGGACGTGACCCCTTCTACCACCATCATTCATCACTGACGGGAGGCACCGTGAACGCTCTCACCCACTCACCACTCGCACGACGTCGCGCTGCGGCGGGCGCAGCGTTTGTGCTCGTCGTCCTCGCCGCCGGCCTCACGGCGTGCTCTCGCTCGCCGAACGGGCCAGCGACGAATGGACCGGCGACAGGGCCGGTCGCCCGCGCCGCGCCATCATCCTCGCTCCAGTTCCACGGCAACGAGGGCTTCGTCATCGCCCAGTTCAGCGACCTCGAGCTGTCCACGTCCGGCACGCCGACAGGCGCCGATCTCCAGGCGATCGACCTCGTCGGCAGGATCATCGACAAGGACAAGCCCGACCTCGTCGTCCTGACCGGCGACATCTGCATCTTCCCGAAGAAAGGCAAATCGCAGGCCTGGGAAGCGCTCGCCAACGTCCTCGACGGCAAGAAGGTGCCGTGGGCGTTCGTCAACGGGAACCGCGACGCGGAGAAGTGCGGCTACGCGAAGATCGACTCGATCATGACCTCGCGGCCGTACTCCCTCTACCAGCCTGGGCCGACGACGATCGGCGGTCACGGCAACTACGTGCTTCCCGTGGGCAAGCAGCACAACGGCAGGCCCGACCTCCTCATCTGGTGCCTCGACTCAGGGAGCGCCCTGACCGGGGCCACCTGGGGGATCACCGCGGGCCAGGTCGGCTGGCTCGAGACGGAATACGATCTCCTGGTCACGAAGAAATCGTCGCCTATCGGCCTGGCCTTCATGCATGTCCCGCCGAAGCAGACGCCGACCGAGTGGTACACGACCACGTGCACCGGCTACCGGTACGCAAGCATCCTCACGCAGGGAGTCGATAACGGTTTCTTCGCCGCGTGTCAGGAGGACAGCCGTATCTCCGGGTGCTTCTTCGGACACAACGGCGGAAACGACTTCGAAGGCACGCTTGACGGGGTGGGTCTCTGCTACTGCAGGTATGGCAACTACGCGAGCACCATCGCCGGGCATCCGACGTTCAAGCGCGGCGCCCGGATCATCGTAGTGGATCCCAAGTCGAAGACGCACGGATTCGAGACTTTCATCCGCCTCGAGGACCTCTCCTGCGCCGACCGGCCGACACATCTGCCGAGCGACCCAGCGTACTCGCCATAGCGTTGCCGGGGCGCACATCGCCTGTCGTGCGCCCCCGTCGAGACACCGGACGCGTCATCTCAGGCAGCGAGGCGAGGGCGGGGCTTGGGCCCACCCTCGCCTCCTGTCGTGTACGGGTCCGACGCCTGTGCAGTGGTACTGCGGGGCGGTCGCGAAAATTCGGACTGAGCAGTCAGTCTGGCTGGAGTACCGCAGCGAACCAGCGATGTATTTCTCTATGAGCAAGTCTCCGAGAGTCCCCAGGGAGGTCGATCCTCGGAGGCAGCCGTGGGGGAAGCGCGCCGCTGGCGGCAGTCTACGGACACGCCTCCCCCTTGGGCACCAACCACATCATCCCCACCGACCGGAGGCACCGTGTACGCCCTAGCTCTCCCATCGCTCGTACGACGCAGCGCCATCGCCGCGCGCGCAGCGTTCGTGCTCCTCGCTCTCACCATGTGCGCGGCCTCGTGCTCGCGCTCACCGAACGGGCCGGGGACAAGCGCGCCCGCCAACGGGCCAGCAGCTCGTCTCGCGGCACTGCCGCCGCTCGCCTTCCGGGCGGATGGCAGCTTCACCATCGTCCAGTTCACCGACTTGCACCTGAACTCGCCGAGCCCGAGCGCCGCGGACTCGGCCACGCTGCAACTCGTCAGGTCCATCACCGACATCGAGCACCCGGACCTCGTCGTCCTGACGGGCGATGTCTCCCGCATGCCCAAGTCGCCGCGACGGCCTCGTTCGTGGCAAGCGGTCGCCGACATCTTCGACGGCAGGCACGTGCCGTGGACGTACGTCAACGGCAACCTCGACCCCGAGCTCTCCGGTTACGCGCGAATCGACTCGTTCCTGACGGCGAGGCCCTACTGCCTCTACACCCCCGGGCCGACGACGATACCCGGGCATGGCAACTACGTCCTGCCGGTCAACAAGAACGGCGGCGGCATCGGTGCACTCCTCTGGTACTTCGACTCGGGCAGATGTTCCTCCAGTCCGCCGGCGTACTACTCGTGGGTGACCGCGGCCCAAGTGAACTGGTTCAAGGCCGAGTCCGATCGCCTCATGGGCACCGGCGGCGCGACAACCACCGGGCTCGCCTTCTTCCACATCCCGGTGAAGCAGTACACCACCGTGTGGAACAAGATCGTGTGCACCGGTTACAGGGGCGATCCGATCCGTACGCAAGGCAAGGATGAGGGCCTCTTTGCCGCCCTCTACGGCAACAACCGCGTCGTCGCCACCTTCGTCGGGCACAACCACGACAACGACTTCGAGGGCACGCTCAACGGGGTCACGCTGACGAACGGGCGGGTGTCCTGCCCTGGCGAGGTCGAGTCGCCCGGCTACCAGGCCGGTGCGCGGGTGATGAAGCTTGCGGAGGGCGTTCGTGGGTACACGAGCTACATCCGCCAGGCCGATGGCACGATCGCCGACCGGCCCGTGCACCAGCCCGGCCAGCCCGGGCCCGTGCCACCGCCGCCCCCGGAGCCGCCGCCGCCTGGGCCGCTGCCGACGGACCCGCTCGCGTTCCGCGGCGACGGGAGCTTCACCATCGCCCAGTTCACCGATCTGGAGCTGTCCACCTCGGGCGCGCCCACGGCCGCCGATCTCCAGGCCATCAACCTCGTCGGCAGCATCATCGACAAGGACAAGCCGGACCTCGTCGTACTTACCGGCGACATCTGCATCTTCCCGCGCACCGGCCCGTCACCCGCGTGGGAGGCCCTCGCCAGCCTTCTCGACAGCAAGAAGGTGCACTGGGCGTACGTGAACGGCAACCGCGATCCCGAGAAGTCCGGCTACGCGAAGATCGACTCGATCATGACCTCGCGGCCGTGGTCGGTCTACCAGCCCGGCCCGACGACCATCGGCGGCCACGGCAATTACGTGCTGCAGGTCCGCAAGGCCACGGGCGGGCTCGGCGCGCTCGTCTGGTGCCTCGATTCGGGGACCTCCGGAGCGGGGGCCAACTGGGGCATCACCGCGAGCCAGGTCGACTGGTTCACCGCGCAGTCCGACCTGCTCGTGGGCACCAGCACGACGATCACCGGCCTTGCCTTCATGCACGTTCCGCTGAAGCAGACGCCGACGGAGTGGTTCACGACCACGTGCACCGGGTACCGGTACGTGCCCATCCTCACGCAGGGAACCGAGTATGGCTTCTACGCCGCGTGCCAGCAGAACAGCCGCATCTCCGGGTGCTTCTTCGGGCACAACGGCGGGAACGACTTCGAGGGCAAGCTCAGCGGGGTTGGCCTCTGCTATTGCAGGTACGGCATGTACAACTCCACTCTCCCGGAGAAGCCGACGTTCCAGCGCGGCGCACGGATCATCCAGCTCCAGTCCGACGTCCGCGGATACCAGACGTTCATCCGCCTCGACGATCTCACGCTGGCACCGCGGCCGACCCATCTGCCGACCGACCCGGCGTACTCGCCATAGCCCCGCGGGAGCGCGCGCCGCCGGTCGCGCGCGCCGCCGGGAGACGAGACGCATCATCGCGCACCACGAAGCGGGGAAGGGTCCGGGACCCGGCCCCGCTTCGTGTCATGTGGACGCCGCCGCGGCTCTCTCATGCGCAAGTACGCTGGAAATGTCCTGCTACTGATGACAGGAGGCCGGGCATTCCTGCCCGGCCAGACGGACAACGTCCTCTTCGAGGACGCGGGATGTCCGTCCCCCTATCGCGCGCGAGAGGACGTCGCCAACTCATACGATTCTACCTTGGAAACGCTACACGGTGGCCGTAGGGGCAGGCCCCCGACGTCCTGAAAGGACGCAGCCTGCCCTGGGCGGCCACGGGGGGCCGCCCCTACGA
>Ga0315279_10006593_pt1 | contig 14623 bp, 11 predicted proteins | sample YL17G06_20_MG_FD_203694 | JGI IMG/M metagenome (GOLD analysis project Ga0315279, IMG submission 203694) | Sediment microbial communities from Yellowstone Lake, YNP, Wyoming, USA - YL17G06_20 | ecosystem: Environmental > Aquatic > Freshwater > Lake > Sediment | place: USA: Wyoming | collected... | reverse complement strand
CGCTAACATCTTCGTGATCGCCGACGTCAACGTCGTCTTCCCGTGGTCCACGTGCCCGATCGTCCCAACGTTCACATGCGGCTTCGTTCGCTCAAACTTCGCCTTCGCCATGGATTATTTACCTCCGCGTTGAACCGTCCCCTATCATAAAACTATGAATTCCTACTCATTATCCCCGGATCTTTTCTAAAATTTCGTCCGCAATCTGTTGCGGAACGGGTTCGTAACGCGCAAACTGCATCGTGTGTATCGCACGGCCTTGCGTCAAGGAGCGCAACGTGGTCGCATATCCGAACATCGTCGCCAACGGGACCAAAGCAGCGATAACCTGGGCCTCTTTGCGCTTGGTTATTCCTAATATCCTCCCTCGCCGCGCCGAGAGGTCGCCCATCACATCCCCCAGGTACAACTCCGGGACGACGACCTCAACTTCCATCAAAGGCTCGAGCAGCACGGGGTCAGCGTTTCGAGCAGCTTCCCGAAAGGCCATCGCAGCCGCGATCTTGAAAGAAATCTCCGACGAATCCACCTCATGATAGGAGCCATCCAAGAGAGTCACTTTTATGTTCATCATCGGATAGCCCGCCAGGACTCCGTTCTCCATGGACTCTTTCAAGCCTTTTTCCACTGCCGAGATGAACTCCTTCGGGATGGCACCACCTACAATCTTGTTCACAAATTCGAAGGGTTTACCACCTTCGTGGGGCGCCAGATCGACTACTACATGGCCGTATTGCCCCCTTCCCCCCGTCTGACGGATGAATCGTCCTTCTCCCCGGGCCAGCTTTCGAATCGTTTCTCGGTAGGCCACCTGGGGCTTACCTACGTTGGCCTCTACCGAGAACTCACGCATCATACGATCGACAGTGATCTCCAAGTGCAACTCCCCCATCCCGGAGATGATCGTCTGTCCTGTTTCCTCATCCGTCTTGACCTTAAAAGTCGGGTCTTCTTCTGATAGCTTGGCCAGCGCGCTGCCCAGTTTGTCCTGGTCCGCCTTGGTCCTCGGCTCTACCGCAACGGAGATGACCGGATCGGGGAATTTCATGGCCTCCAAGATTATCGGGTGCTCCTCGGAACACAGGGTGTGACCGGTCTTGCCTTCCCTCAGGCCTACCACCGCCACGATATCGCCGGCGCAAGCATCCTTGATCTCTTCCCGTTTATTTCCATGCATCAACAGAAGCCGGGCAACCCTCTCGCGTTTACCGCTGGACGCATCCATAACATAGGAACCCGCATCCACGGCACCTGAATAGACCCGCACAAAAGACAACTTTCCCACGTAGGAATCGGTCATGATCTTAAAAATCAACGCCGAAAACGGCTCGCGGACATCATCCTTCCGTTCTTCGTCTTCTCCGGTCTCCGGGTTCTGTCCCCGGATCGGGGGAAGGTCCACCGGGGCGGGAAGGAAATCTACTACGGCATCCAGGAGGGGCTGTACGCCACGGTTACGAATCGACGATCCGCAGAGCACCGGAATGAATTTCCCTTGGATGACTCCTTTACGGATCGCCGAGAGGAGATCTTCCTCGGGGATAGGCTTTCCCTCTACATACCGTTCGAAAACCCGGTCATCGAATTCGGAAGCTGCTTCCAAGAGCTTCTGGCGTTGTTGCTGAGCTAAGGAGAGAAGGTCTTTGGGAATGGGGACCCCGAAAACCTTTGCCCCCAGGCTTTCCTCATCGTACATAACCGCCCGCATAGCCACCAGATCGATCTGGCCGGCAAACGTCTCCTCGGATCCGATGGGCCATTGAATCGGAATCGCATTGGCACCCAACCGCTCTCTCATCATCGCCACCGCCTGCGGGAAGTCCGCGCCGATCCGATCCATCTTATTGACATAGGCGATTCGCGGCACTCGATACTTGTCGGCTTGGCGCCACACAGTTTCCGACTGCGGCTCCACACCCCCCACGGCGCAGAAGATGACCACAGCTCCGTCCAGAACCCTTAGGGATCGTTCAACTTCCGCCGTAAAATCCACGTGCCCCGGAGTGTCAATGAGGTTGATGCGAAACTCCCGCCAAAAGCAAGTCGTGGCCGCCGAAGTGATCGTGATCCCGCGTTCCCGCTCTTGTTCCATCCAGTCCATGATAGCCGCTCCATCGTCCACCTCCCCAATCCGGTGCGATTTCCCGGTGTAATAAAGGATACGCTCCGTCGTGGTAGTCTTCCCAGCGTCGATGTGCGCCATGATTCCGATGTTCCGGATTTTTTCTAACGGGAAATCCCTTGGCATACCTCTTGTCCGTGGCGGTTTCGCCCTATGGGCGAGGCCGCCACCATGTCAAAGAGCGGCTTCGCCTGGGTTTAAGGCGAAAAGGATTCTCGAAAAAACGAGACGAACGGTAAGGTTCAATAACCTTTCGGTCAACATTACCACCGGAAGTGGGCGAATGCTTTATTCGCTTCCGCCATCTTGTGGGTATCCTCTTTTTTCTTGATGGCGTTGCCCTCGTTGCGGCTGGCCGCGATGAATTCGGCGGCGAGCTTCTCTTGCATGGTATGTTCTGTTCGGGCTTGAGAGAATCCGATCAGCCATCGGATGGAGAGGGCAATCCGTCGTTCGGACCGAATCTCGACAGGAACTTGATACGTGGCGCCGCCCACACGACGCGGTTTGACTTCGAGGAGAGGCTTCACATTGTTCATCGCCTGCTTGAAGACGACCAGGCCGTCCTCTTTCGTTTTCTCCTGGATGAGGGCGATGGCGTTGTAGAAAACTCCCTCGGCCAAACTCTTCTTTCCTCGTCGGAGGATGTTGTTGATGAACTGCGCTACCAGCAGGTCGTTGTATTTCGGATCGGGGAGGAGATCCCGTTTTTGCGGTCTCTTTCGCCTGGGCATTTTAGGCTTGTACCTTAGCGTCTTTAGGTCGTTTGGCGCCGTAGCGACTGCGACTTTGGCGACGGGAATCTACCCCGCTTGCGTCGAGGGTTCCACGTATTACGTGGTAGCGAACCCCCGGAAGGTCCTTGACCCTGCCTCCTCGAACGAGGACGATGGAATGCTCCTGAAGATTATGGCCCTCTCCGGGGATATAGGTCGTCACTTCTATGCCGTTGGTGAGGCGAACGCGGGCAACCTTGCGCAAAGCGGAGTTTGGCTTTTTGGGGGTAGTGGTATACACCCGCGTGCAAACCCCTCGCCGTTGGGGGCACCGACTGAGCGCAGGCGCCTTGGTCTTCCCTATGACCTGCTTTCGCCCCATTCGGATGAGTTGATTGATCGTTGGCAAAAATTACCTTTCCATTTTAAAACTTAAAATGTCAATTTTAACACAATTATAGTATTTTTGTCAAGTTATAACTGATTTGTTTTCCTCGGTAATCTGGATTTTCTGAAATTGTTTCAGACCCGTTCCCGCCGGGATCAAGCGTCCCACGATGACGTTTTCCTTAAGCCCGAGAAGGCGGTCACGTTTTCCCCACACCGCAGCTTCAGTGAGCACCCTTGTGGTCTCTTGGAATGATGCCGCCGAAATGAAACTCGTCGTGGAAAGAGAAGCTTTCGTGATCCCTAAAAGTAGCGGTTGAAATGTGGCAGGCTGACCTCCTTCATTAATGACCCTCTCGTTTTCCTCTCGAAGTTCGATCCGATCGACCTGCTCTCCCTCAATGAATTTGGTATCTCCAGGGTGCTCTACCCGGACTTTTTGGAGCATCTGCCTTACGATGACCTCGATATGTTTGTCATTAATCCGCACCCCTTGCAAGCGGTAGACTTCTTGGATCTGGTTGACGAGATACTCCTGAACGGCTGCCGCCCCCTTGATCCGGAGAATATCATGAGGATTAATGGGACCTTCGCAAAGTCTGTCTGCGGCCTTCACTCGATCTCCCTCGTGGACGAGTAAGTGCTTCCCGTGGGGGATTTGATAGTGCCTTTCCTCATTTTCCCCTTGAACAAGGATTTCGCGCACGCCTTTGGCGATATCGCCCAACCGAACCACGCCGTCGATCTCGGTCACCGCAGCCATGTCCCGTGGCTTTCTGGCCTCAACCAGTTCCGCCACGCGGGGAAGGCCCCCGGTGATGTCGCGCGTCTTGGAGATCTGTTTTGGAATTTTAGCCAGCAGTTCACCGGGAGAAATCGGAAGATCATTTTGGACCAGGATCCGCGACCCGGTGGGAATCGGATAGTTGGCGATCCTTTTCCCCTTTTCATCCAAGATATTGATGTGCGGATAGAGGCTTCGATCCCGGGAGTCGATCACCACGCGTTGACGCAGACCAGTCGTTTCATCGGGTATATCTCGAATTGTCTCTTCCTCCACTAAGTCTGCAAATTCCACCTGGCCCTCATACTCCGTCAAAATGGAGATACTGTAGGGATCCCATTCGAAGATTACATCGCCAATCTCGACCTCCATCCCGTCATCCACTTTCAGCGCTGCTCCATGAGGAACCTGATATCTAAAGGGGAGCTTCTCCTTGCCGGTCAGAAGCACTTCTCCTTCCCGGGAAATCGCGATCTTCTCCCCATCCTTCCGCCTCACCCAGCGCAAGTTTTTAAACTTGACAAGGCCGGAACGCTTGGCCATTGCTTTCGATTGCGCCGTGATCCGTGCGGCCGTACCACCGATATGAAACGTCCTTAAAGTGAGTTGTGTCCCGGGTTCTCCGATGGACTGGGCAGCGATGACGCCCACGGCCTCCCCAAGAGCGACAAGCTGGGCAGTTGCCAAGTCCCTGCCATAACATCTCCTACAGAGGCCACGGGGGGCTTCGCACGTTAAGACCGTTCGAATTTTAACCCGCTCGATTCCGCTCTCTTCAATGGCCTGTGCTTCATCCTCATCGATCTCTTCGCCAGCCTTCGCAAGAACCTCCCCGGTGATCGGGTTGGTCACGTCCTCCAAGGCGACCCGACCGAGGATGCGGTCCGCCAACGATTCGATCACATCCTCTCCCTCTTTGATCGCTGTCATCTCCTGGCCCAGGATTGTTCCGCAATCTTCTATGGTAATGATGACATCTTGAGCCACGTCCACCAAACGTCGGGTGAGATAGCCGGCTTCAGCCGTTTTAAGGGCTGTGTCTGCTAAACCCTTTCGTGCGCCATGGGTTGAAATAAAGTATTCCACTACCGAGTGTCCTTCTCGTAGGTTGGAGATGATCGGCGTTTCAATGATCTCTCCTACTTGTCCAGTAATCCGCTTTTGGGGCTTGGCCATGAGTCCTCTCATCCCAGCCAGTTGCTTAACCTGGTCTCGCGATCCTCGCGCCCCGGAGTCGACCATCATCAAGATTGGATTAAATCCATCCTTCATCTGGCGGAGATGCTTGAGCAGAGCATTGGAAACGTTATTCGTCGTATCCGTCCATGTATCGATCACCGCATTATACCGTTCGCGGTCTGTGATCACTCCCTTGCGGTACTGCGAGGTTATCCGATCCACGGTTTCGAAGCCCCGCTTGATTAACTCGCCTTTTTCCGGAGGAATCGCTAAGTCATCAATTCCAATGGTAATTCCGCCGATCATCGCCCACTCGAAACCAACTGCTTTCAATTGATCCAGAAACTCCGAAGTTTTGATTGTGCCCAGCCTCCGCGCCGCCTGCGAGACTAATTTCTCCAGCTCTTTGGCTTCCATCGCCTGGTTCACAAATCCCAGCTCGGGAGGAACCACTTCATTGAACAGGACCCGACCTACTGTGGTTTCGATGATCTGAGTGCGGTTGTTCTCCGTGTTTCGCAGGCGAATCTTAGCGTGCAAATCCACTTCTTGGTTGTGGTAAGCAATCAGAACCTCGCGGCGATCCGCAAAGAGCCGACCTTCTCCTTTGCGATTCGTGCCTTCTTTGGTCAGGTAATAGCAACCCAAAACGATATCCTGTCGAGGCTTGGCTAGGGGTCGGCCGGTTGCCGGTGAGAGGATGTTGTTGATGGAAAGCAAGAGGGTACCGGCTTCAATTTGGGCTTCGATCGAAAGGGGTACGTGTACAGCCATCTGGTCCCCGTCGAAATCGGCGTTGAAGGCCTCGCAGACCAAGGGATGAATCTTGATTGCTTTGCCTTCGATCAGGATCGGCTCGAAGGCCTGAATCCCCAATCTATGCAGGGTCGGGGCGCGGTTCAAGAGGACCGGATGCTCTTTAATAATATCCTCCAGAATCTCCCAGACTCCGGGCTGTTCCCTCTCTACAATCCGCTTCGCGCTTTTCACGGTTTGTACGAAACCCTTATCGCCAAGCTGTTTGATGATGAACGGCTTGAAAAGCTCTAAGGCCATAGTTTTGGGCAAACCACACTGCCAGGGCTTCAATTCTGGCCCAACCACGATCACCGATCGCCCTGAGTAATCCACTCGCTTCCCAAGCAAGTTTTGGCGGAATCTCCCCTGTTTTCCGCGCAGGACGTCAGAGAGCGACTTCAGCGGTCGGTTTCCACGCCCACGGATCGCTCGGAACCGTCTGCCGTTATCAAAAAGGGCGTCTACCGCTTCCTGAAGCATCCGCTTTTCGTTCCGCAGGATCACCTCCGGAGCCATGAGATCGATCAGTTTTTTCAGGCGATTGTTCCGCGTGATCACCCGACGGTAGAGATCATTCAAGTCCGAGGTTGCAAACCGCCCTCCCTCCAATGGTAAAAGGGGCCTAAGCTCCGGAGGGATCACCGGAATCACCTTGAGGATCATCCATTCCGGCTTGTTTCCGGACACCCGAAAGGCCTCGGCTACACGTAGCCGCTTTAAAATCTCTTTTTTGGCCTCAGCCGCAGTCTCCACACGCAGCCGCGTTCTTAGCTCTGTGCAAAGATCCTCGATGTTAATCTTGGCCAAAAGATCGTGCACTGCCTCGGCACCCATCTTGGCTACGAACCCCTGGGTTCCCCGGTTCTCCTCCCACTCCCCTTCGGAGATCAACATTTTGTCCTTGAACGTCGTCTCTCCGGGTTCGATCACCACCGGCGACTCATAGTAAATAATGCGTTCCAAATCACGGGCAGACATATCTAAGAGGTATGCCATTCGTGAGGGCACCGAGCGGAAGTACCAAGGATGACTTACGGGAACGGCTAAGCTGATGTGCCCCATACGCTCCCGCCGGACATCGGAGCGCGTCACCTCCACCCCGCACCGATCACAAATCACTCCTCGGTAACGGATCTTCTTGTATTTCCCGCAGTTGCATTCCCAATCCTTCACCGGGCCGAAGATCCTCTCACAAAAGAGCCCGTCCCTCTCAGGCTTAAAGCTCCGGTAGTTGATGGTTTCCGGTGTCAGGATCTCGCCGTGCGACCACTTCAGCACCACTTCCGGGCTCGCCATCCGGATTCGAATGCTATCGAAATCGATTCTCTTACGATCCTCAAGCGGAGCAAACTCTAACATGACACCTTCATTTAAAAATGGCTTCTGGAATGAGTGCTCTGAGATTCTTGAAGTGAATCCTCAGAGCCGTATTCCGATACAGAGGCGTCCCTCCCTCAACTTACTTTCCCTTTCTCCTTCAATCCGTCGGATATTTCCGTCAATCTTTCTCCAGCTGCACATCAAGACACAAACCCTGTAACTCTTTCACCAAGACATCAAAGGAGGCGGGGATTCCAGGTTCCGGAGCATTCTCCCCTTTTACAATAGCCTCATAGACCCGGGTTCGGCCCATCACGTCGTCGGACTTTACGGTCAGGAGCTCCTGTAAGATGTGGGCTGCACCGTAAGCTTCCAGGGCCCAGACCTCCATTTCTCCGAAGCGCTGCCCCCCGAAGTGCGACTTTCCTCCTAAAGGCTGCTGGGTAACCAAGGAATAAGGACCAGTTGAACGGGCGTGAATCTTATCGTCAACCAAATGCGAGAGTTTGAACATATAGATCTGGCCGACACAGATCTCTTCTCGGAAGACCTCGCCGGTGCGCCCATCCTGAAGCTTGACCTTGCCCGAAGCCGGAAGCTTGGCGCGCAGAAGCTCGTCTTGAATCTCCCTCAGAGTGGTCCCTTCGAAGATCGGCGTAGCGGCTTTATAGCCCAAACATTGGGCCGCCCAGCCAAGATGCGTTTCCAAAATCTGGCCCACATTCATGCGTGAAGGCACGCCCAAGGGATTCAGGATGATGTCCACAGGAGTACCGTCCTCAAGGAAAGGCATCTCTTCTACAGGTAAAATTCGGGCCAGGACCCCTTTGTTCCCATGTCGCCCGGCCAGCTTATCTCCAACCTGCAGCTTGCGCTTGCGGGCAATGAAGACCTTGACCATTTTGAGCACGTCTGTTGGAAGCTCGTCCCCGCGCTTAATCTTATCGATCTCGTTCACTCGGTGGTGCTTGAGGGCCTCTTCGATTTTACGCGCTGCCTCTTTGATGCGAAGAAATTCCTCGCTTTTGGTCTTGGATTCAACCGTGATATCAACCTGGGACATCGGAATTTCTTCGAGGGTTTTGGCCGAAATTCGTTCCCCTTTTCTGAGAATCACCTCGTCTCCGGAACGCACTGTTTCCGCCACTATCTCACCTTCTAAAAGCTCGGTTAACTTCGTGACGAGGATCTCGCGGAGCTTGCGCAATTTCCGCCGGCTTTCCTTTTCAATCTCCTCGATCCTCCGTTCTTCTTCCTTGAGCGCACGTCGGTCCGTGGCCCGTCGGGCAAACACCTTCACGTCCACCACGATGCCATCCATCCCCGGCGACGCTCGGAGCGAGGTGTCCTTCACATCTCCAGCTTTTTCCCCGAAGATCGCCCTTAGAAGGCGCTCCTCGCTTGAGAGTTCTGTTTCTCCCTTAGGCGAAACCTTGCCTACGATGATGTCCCCGGTTTTGACCTGGGCTCCAAGCCGGATGATTCCGTCTTCATCTAAGTTTTTGAGGGCATCCTCGCCGACGTTGGGGATCTCTCGGGTAATTTCCTCGGCCCCCCGTTTGGTCTGCCGGACAGCGGTCGAGAACTCTTCGATGTGGATTGAGGTAAACTTATCCTCAGCGACCAGTCGCTCCGAGATGATAATGGCGTCCTCGAAATTATACCCACCCCAAGGCATAAACGCCACCAAGCAATTAATCCCCAGAGCTAACTCCCCATCCTTGGTCGCCGGTCCGTCTGCTAGGATATCTCCTTTCTTCACGGCTTCGCCTTCGCGCACAATCGGAACATAGTTGATGCAAGTATCTTGGTTCGACCGTCGAAACTTGATCAGCTTATACGCGTCGTAGGCATCTTCTTCGGTCAGAAGAATCTGGCTCGTGTCGCGCTTGGTTGGCACGACGAGGATTCGTTCTGCGGTCACCCTCTCAACAATGCCATCGCGCTTAGCTACGATGACTCCGCCAGCATCCACGGCTACCTTCCCCTCCATCCCAGTCCCAACGATAGGTGGCTCCGCTTTGATCAGGGGCACAGCTTGGCATTGCATGTTCGAGCCCATTAAGGCACGGTTAGCGTCGTCGTGTTCCAGAAAAGGGATGAGCGCGGCGGAAACCGAAACCAGTTGCTTGGGGGAGATGTCCATATCATCCACATCTTTGGGAGAAACCTTAGGAAAATCTCCCTTTTGGCGGCAGAGGACCTCGTTTTCTAAAAATCGCCCGTCGGGTCCCAAAGGAGAGTTCGCTTGTGCGACCGTGAAACGATCCTCCTCGTCCGCAGTGAGATACTCTATCTCCTCCGTAGCCTTCCCGTTCTTAACTTTGCGGTAAGGCGTCTCGACGAACCCGTACTCGTTTACCCGGGCATAGGTCGAGAGGGAAGAAATCAACCCGATATTTGGACCCTCGGGAGTCTCGATCGGGCAAATCCTTCCGTAGTGGGTGTAGTGTACATCTCGTACCTCGAATCCAGCCCGTTCGCGCGTCAGGCCGCCAGGTCCCAGTGCCGAGAGCCGTCTCTTGTGCCGCAGTTCCGCTAAGGGATTCGGCTGATCCAGAAACTGCGAAAGTTGTGAGGAGCCAAAAAACGTATTGATGACGCTCGAAACGATTCGGGAATTTACAAGGTCTTGGGGAGTCAAACCCTCCTCTGGATCTGCCATCGCCATTTTTTCCTTGACCATTCTGGACATCCGTGAGAAAGCTAACGAAAATTGGTTAGCGACCAGCTCTCCAACGCGCAAGACCCGACGGTTTCCCAAGTGATCGATGTCGTCTAAATAGCCTTCGTCTTTCGCCAGACCCAATAGGTAACTGACTGCAGCTAAGAAATCCTCTGGGCAAAGCGTTACCCGCTCCTCCGGAAGCCTTACTCCAATCCGCTTTGCCATCTCCGAAAGTCTTCCGTTCATGCGAAAGCGCCCAACCCTTTTGAGGTCGTACCGTCTTTTGTCGAAAAAAATGCGCTCCAAGACATTTTTGATCACCTCGGCTGGCGCCGCTTCACCTGGGTGAAGCACGTTGTAGATCTTGAGCAAAGCATCTTCGCTCGTCCGGAGGATATCGCTGTGCACAGTGTTCTTTAAAATGTTAAGGTCGTTTCCCTCGGCGTCTAGGATCTCGACGATACGGATGTTCACGGCCTCGAAGCCGGTCAAGAGACCGCTGGTAAGCTCCGTCCCTGCCTCGGCCAAAACCTCACCCGTATGGGGGTCCACCACGTCAACGGCTAAAGTCTTGTTCAGAAAATCCTCTTCCTTTCTTCCCCCTAAGCGCAACACAACACTTTTAAAGAATAGTTTTAAGATCGAGCTGTTGCTGGGATACCCTAATGCTCGGAGCAAAACGGTCCCGAAGAATCGGCGTCGTTTGTCGATCGAGCAGTACAAGATGTCATTGACATCTACAGAGAACTCGATCCAGGACCCTCGGTAGGGAATGAGCTGGGCGGTGTAGAGCTTTTTCCCAGTGGGATGTACTAAAGCATCGAAGAAAGCACCTGGAGATCGATGAAGCTGTGATACGATCACCCGCTCCGCCCCATTGATCACGAAGGTTCCTTTCTCCGTCATCAAGGGTATTTCACCCAAGTAAACGTTCTGCTCGACCACATTCTTTACCCGTTTTCCTCGCTCGTCTTCCTCCCGAATGACCAAACGCAGGTCTGCCCGCAGCGAAACCGAGAAGGTTATGTCCCGATCTTGGCACTCTTCGATCGAGTACCTCGGCTCACCGAGTTGATAGCTGAGATACTCCAAAGAATACTTCCCTTGGGGATCCTCAATCGGAAAGATCTCCCGGAAAACCTCCTCCAACCCTTCGATCCTCCTCCTCTTCAAAGTCAGTTTAGACTGGAGAAAGGCTTCATAGGAATCCGTCTGGACTTCTAAAAGGTTGGGCAAAGAAATGAGAGATTGGATCTTCGAAAAGTCCTTTCGTTTAATGCTTTTCAAAGCTTGAATCCTTTTCTGGGGAAACCAAAGAACGATCAGAAGCGACAGTGCTCAACTACTTCACTTCCACAACAGCACCGGCCTCTACCAGCTTTGCTCGGATTCCTTCGGCTTCCTCTTTGGATATCCCCTCTTTGACCGGCTTGGGAGCGCCATCCACCAAGTCCTTGGCTTCCTTGAGGCCCAGCCCTGTGATCGCCCGGACTTCCTTGATCGCCTGGATTTTCTTCTCTCCAGCAGCAACCAAAATCACATCGAAACTCACCTTTTCCTCTGCGGCGGCCGCTGAAGGTCCTGCGCTCGGCATCGCGGCCGCAGCGAGGGGCGCCATGGCTTTGACCCCCCATTTCTCTTCCAGGGCTTTGGTGAGCTCCACCAGTTCTAAGACCGTCATCTTTTCCAGGGTCTCAATCAATGCTTCTTTGGTCAGTGCTTCTGTCATGTTATGGCTTTCCTTTCCATTATAAGTTGAGGCTGAAGCCTTTCATTCTCCCTATCCCTTTTTCTTATCAGAATAGGCCGTGAGAGTTGCCAAGAACTGTCGGGGTGCGGCATTCATTAGCGCAGAGAAATTCGTCATCGGTCCAAGCATTGCAGCTAGACACTGGGCTCTAAGAACCCCCTTGCCAGGCAAGGTAGCAATTGCAACAACCTCGCTAGCCTCTATGAGCTTGCCTTCCCAGATCCCTCCTTTAATCTTCGGTAGCTGTCGTTCTTTGGCAAATTCGACCAAAATTTTAGCCGGAATAGAGAGGTCTCCGGGCCCAAAGGCCATCGCGGTCGGTCCCGACAGCTTTTCTTTCAAGAATGTAAGCCCCAGGGCTTGGGCTGCGCGCAAGGCCAAGGTGTTCTTGACGACCCGATAGTCCACTCCTGCGTGACGCATTTGACGCCGGAGCTCTGTTACGGCTTCCACATTCAGGCCGCTGAAATCCGCCAGGAGCACGCTCTGGGCCGAACGCAGCTTGCTGGAAAGTTCCTCAACCTTTGCTTCCTTCGTTGGCTTAGCCACGGTTCTCCTTATTCGGCCTTCGAGGCCAGGGCATCAACCAATTCGACCCGAATCCCCGGACCCATCGTGGTAGACAGGGTGATGCTCTTGATGTACTGCCCTTTCACCGAGGAGGGCTTGGCCTTCACGACCTCGGCAATGAAGGACTGCGCGTTTTCCAAGAGTTTTCCCTCCTCGAAAGAAGCCTTTCCCACTGGAGCATGAAGGTTCCCGCCCTTATCCACACGATATTCGATCCTCCCGGCTTTGATTTCCTTCACCACTTTGCCCACATCGAAGGTGACGGTTCCCAGCTTGGGGTTGGGCATGAGCCCTTTGATCCCCAATATCTTCCCTAACTTCCCCACGTCCTTCATCATGTCGGGAGTGGCCACCGTGGCATCGAAATCCGTCCACCCCTTCTGGATTTTCTCGATCAGGTCATTGCTTCCCACGAAATCGGCGCCCGCCTGGGTAGCTTCTCTCTCCTTTTCCCCTTTGGCAAAAACCAGCACTCTAATTTTCTTCCCGATGCCATGGGGAAGGGAGACGGCCCCGCGTATGTTTTGATCCGACTGCTTGGGGTCCACTCCCAATCGCATCGCTACCTCTACGGTCTCATCAAACTTGGCCTTGGCCGTTGTTTTGACCAGACGGACGGCCTCGGCGAGGGAGAGACGTTTGTTCTTCTCCACCTTTTCGCTTATGCTGCGGTAGCGTTTGCCAGGGCTCATCGCTCCTTAGTCCTCCACCGTGATGCCCATGCTTCGAGCCGTTCCAGCGATGATGCGCTCTGCCGCCTCGACGCTGGCCGCATTCAGGTCCGGCATCTTCAATTCAGCGATCTCCCGAACCTGAGCCCGTGTAACCTTGGCGATCTTCGTCCGATTGGGCTCCGCTGAAGCCTTGGCGATTCCAGCGGCCCGCTTGAGCAACACCGAAGCGGGCGGGGTTTTCGTGATAAATGTAAAGCTATGGTCCTGATAGACCGTGATCACCGCCGGAATCACCAGCCCGGTTTGGGCTTGGGTTCGGGAATTGAAATCCTTGCAGAATTGCATGATATTGACCCCGTGCTGGCCTAAGGCCGGACCCACAGGAGGGGCGGGAGTGGCCTGACCAGCCGGGATTTGTAGTTTCACTAAAGCGACTACTTTCTTGGGAGGCATGCCCTTAACCTAAGTTAATTAATAGGATATCGCGTTAAATCGCTTGAACCTGAAGAAAATCTAATTCTACCGGGGTGGATCGGCCAAAGATCGAAACCATGATCTTGAGCTTCCCTCGGTCCGGGTACACGGAATCAACCACTCCGACGAAGTTTGCGAATGGCCCGTCCACGACCTTTACGGACTCTCCTTTCGTAAATAGAACCTCCGTAGAAAGAGACTTTCCCTTTCCCCCTTCTAATCGTTCCAGGATTCGGGTTGCCTCCTCGTCGGATAAGGGTTTAGGGGTCTTCTTTTCCCCAAGGAAGCCCATCACTCCCGGAGTCTGTGAAACGATTGCCTTCGTCTCCTCGCTCAGTTCCATTTCGACCAGAAGATAGCTGGGGTAGAGCTGCCGCGAAATCTTCGTACGCTTCCCGCCTTTAATCTTGGTGACGTCCTCGGCAGGTACCAGAATTCGGCCAAACATCTCTTCCAGGCCCCGGGTGGAAATGGTGTGTTCCAGAGACCTCTGAACTTTCCATTCGTGTCCCGAATGGGTGTGGACAACGTACCATCGCTTCATGCTCGGGGCTATCGCAGGAGCAGTGTCAGAATATTGGACAGTGTCAGATCAACGATTCCGATGAAAATTGCGAGTAAGAGGGAGAGGACGATCACCACGGCTGTGGATCCGAATAGCTCCTCGCGTGAAGGCCAATTCACTTTCGTGAATTCTGCCTTCACCTCCTTCACAAACCCGATTCCTCGCTGGATGAAATTCCTCCTGCCGACTTCTTCGTCCGCCACTTTAAATTTCGTCCTTTTCTCTGATCCCTTTGCGTCCGATTTTACCTTCCCCACCTGGCAGGCCAGGAGGGACTTGAACCCCCAACCAACGGTTTTGGAGACCGCTACTCTACCACTTGAGCTACTGGCCTACCGCGTTTCCTTGTGCGGCGTGTGCGTCCGGCAGCGCGGGCAATACTTGCGAAACTCCACTCGATCCGGATGTTTGCGCTTGTTTTTGGTGTTCTGGTAATTCCTCTCCTTGCACTTGGTGCAGGCGAGGGTAATCAGCTCTCTCATGGCGTCCTATTCGATGATTTCGGTGACGACCCCAGCGCCCACCGTCCGCCCGCCTTCCCGGATCGCAAACCGCAACTCCTTCTCCATCGCAACCGGCGTGATCAAGGAACACTCCATCGTCGTGTCATCCCCAG
>Ga0315279_10006591_pt1 | contig 14628 bp, 19 predicted proteins | sample YL17G06_20_MG_FD_203694 | JGI IMG/M metagenome (GOLD analysis project Ga0315279, IMG submission 203694) | Sediment microbial communities from Yellowstone Lake, YNP, Wyoming, USA - YL17G06_20 | ecosystem: Environmental > Aquatic > Freshwater > Lake > Sediment | place: USA: Wyoming | collected... | reverse complement strand
TCGGTATGATCAAGCAGCTCCAGAACATGTTCTACGGAGGCAGGATGACGGCGATGGATCTAGGTTCTTCCCCGGACTTCGTGAAACTGGCCGAGGCGTTCGGGGTAAGGGCTGCAAGGGTCAAGGACCCGAAGGACCTGGAGAGCGTCATAGAGGAAGGCATGGCGTCGGACCGTCCCTTCCTCGCGGACATATGGATCGACAGGGAGGAGGAGGTACTGCCGGTGACGCTCAGAACAGAAAGCGGGACGCAAGTGATCGCAGGCAACTGTGCTTGGAAGGGAGTGTGCTGACGTGGAAGTAATATCGATGATAGTGAACGACGAGTTCGGTGTGATGCAGAGAGTGATGGGCGAATTCACGCGGAAGAAGATCAACGTCGAGACGATCGTGGTCGGGAAGTGCGAAATATCTGGAAAGGCCAGGGTAGTGCTCAGCGTGAAAGAGAGGAAGCAAGCGGAGCAGGCCGTGGAGCGGCTCGAGCGCCTTCAGGACGTCGTTCAGGTCGAAATCGTCGACGAGACGAGGCACGAGGGGTATGCGCTGGTGGCGAACTCGTTCGGAAAGGCCAGGTTGATAGGCAGCCTCGAAGAGGTCGGGGGTCTCATCGACACCACCAAGCCCGATCGTTTCATCAAGACGGTGAACGCGCTCTAAGCCCGTCCCACGAGGCTTAATTCTTTAAAGGTTCAGAGGCGTATCCGGTACTGCTTAACGAGGTTTAGAGGAGGTCATTGCATGGAGCCGACCGAGAAAATCTGGATGGATGGCAAGCTAGTCGATTGGGAGAAGGCGAACGTGCACATATTGACGCACGGCCTTCACTACGGCGGGGGCGTTTTCGAGGGCATCCGCCTGTATAGCACAAGCAAGGGCAGGGCCATCTTCCGCCTGAAGGACCACATGATCCGATTCTTCGACTCCGCGAAGGTTATCGAGCTCAAGATTCCTTACAGCCTGGACGAGCTCTGCAAGGCGACGAAGGAGGTCGTCAAGGCGAACCGCTCGAAGGTCGACTACATCCGCCCGATCGCTTACTATGGCGCAGGGGCCGTCGGTCTGAACCCCGTGAAGCTGCCGACGAAGGTCGCGATAGCGTGCATCTACATGGGTCCTTACCTAGGTGAAGAGCAGCAGAAGTACGGTGCGAGACTGATCACCTCCTCCTGGGAGAAGCCGTCAAATCGCGCGGCTGCTGTCAACGCGAAGATATGCGGGAACTACATCAACTCGGTGCTTGCCAGATTGGAGGCCGTTCACAGGGGAGCGGACGAGGCGCTGATGCTCGACGCGAAAGGGAATGTGGCGGAGGGCACCGGCGAGAACATATTCATGGTCAGGAACGGGAAGATATGCACACCCGGCATGGCCTCCGGGATACTCGGGGGAATAACGCGGGACTCCGTGATGCAATTGGCGCCCGAGCTTGGACATCAGATCAACGAGAGGGACATAACGAGAACGGAGCTTTACGTCGCGGACGAGGTGTTCATGACCGGCACTGCTGCAGAGGTCCTGCCGATCAGATCGATAGACGACCGCGACATAGGCATGGGAAAGCCCGGCCCAATCACAATGATGTTCGCGAAGGAGTTCTCGAACATCACAATGGGGAAGAACAAGAAGTTCATGCACTGGCTGGACTACGTGGGCTGAACCTTCTAGTATCCTACCTGGAGTTGGAGGAAGACCCGATCCTGATCATATACTGTTCCTCCTCTTCCCTCGACAAAGGATAGAACTTTCCGTCCACGTAAATCTCGAGGTCCGTGACCACGATGCTCTTGCCCTTGACTCTACCCTCCAGCCACTCCTGGAATACCTTCTCCACGGAACTCGGCGCGTCCATGTCCTCAATTCTCTCCATGAACCCACTGAACGAGTTGATGCCGTTGTGAGTCCCCTCCTCAATCCACCTGATCTCGACCCGCGTCATATCATCGTCCAATATGGGGACGTTCCTGAGGTAAATCTTTCGACCCGAATCATCGATAGTATGTATGTGAGACACTGTCTGTCATGCCAGAAAATTTAAGGTTCGTTGTTCCGTTTAGTAGAATCGAAGAGGTTAGCGAGATGGACACGGGGGTGCTCAATACGAAAGTTTGCCCGACCTGCGGGTCGGTGAGTGTTGCTCCTGAGTTCGAGCTGACGGATGAGGCGGTCTACTACTGTTGCTGCTGCGGTACCCACTTCGTCGGAGACAAGGACATCAGGGATTTGTAGTCGATCGGGAACCTTTTCGCCGATCGTCCTGATATCTCACCTAGAACAGCGAAGTCGTCGGCGTTTCTTCATTCTAGAACGACACGCGATGAATGGATTACCGACGTTCGTGATTTCGGCGTCGAGACAATCTTTCTCATGTCAGCCGTTGTCTGGGATGTGTGAAGGCATTATATACGGTCGGCACCAAATACTAATCGTACGAAGAGGGGTTTTGGAGGGTATGGATGTACGAAATCCGATTCCACGGTAGGGGCGGGCAGGGCGCTGTCATGGCCGCGCAAGCCCTCGCCGAGGCCGCGGTGCTCGAAGGCTATCATGCTCAGGCATTTCCGTATTTCGGAGCGGAAAGGAGGGGCGCCCCGGTCCGAGCCTTCGCAAGGATCGATAAGATGAAAATAAGCATGAAGTCGCAGATCTACGAGCCCGACATACTCGTCATCCTGGACGAGTCCCTTCTGGATATCGAGCCGGTCGCCGAGGGTCTGAAGCCCGGCGGTAGAGCTGTGATAAACTCCGCAAAGCCCCCAGAGGAGATCGATCTGGGAATGGAGGTGCAATGTGCATCCGTCGACGCGACGACGATCGCCCTCGAGACGATCAAAGCGCCCATAGTCAATACCTCAATTCTCGGCGCTTTCGCCAAGATAGAGGACATCGTCCCATTGGAATCGATACTGAACGCGATCATGAACAGGTTCGGGGAGAAGCTAGGGCACCAGGCTGGTGTGATGAACTCCGAGGCCGCCAGGCTGGCATATGAGAGAACGGTCGTTGGACGATGCAAGGGAACGAGGCGGCTGGTGGAGAAGAAGCAGTGGCTGCCGACCTGGAATGAACTGCCGCCCGGCACCGCCCTCCCTGTGATGACGATCGATGGAGTGGACGTCGGTCCGGGAAGCGCATGGCAGAACTTCACCGGGACGTGGCGGACGAGCACACCGAAGTACGACAAGGAGAAGTGCATCCGATGCCTGAGATGCTGGTTCTCCTGCCCCGAGGGATGCATCGACAGGCTGGATGACGATTACGAGAAGTGGGACTACCGGTACTGCAAAGGGTGCGGCATATGCGCGAACGTCTGTCCTGTCAACGCTATTGAGATGGTCAGGGGGGTGCACGAATGGTGATGAAGGTGATGAGCGCCGATCATGCCGTGGCACACGGCGCTCGACTCGCTAGGGTAGAGGTAATCCCTGCGTTTCCAATCACGCCCCAGACCTTGATAGTCGAGCTTCTTTCTGAGTTCATAAACGACGGGGAGCTTGACGCCGACTTCATGCCGGTCGAGAGCGAGCACAGCGCGATGAGCGCGGCAATCGGCGCCTCCGCAGGCGGGGTGAGGACCTTCACCGCCACGTCGTCTCAGGGTCTTGCGTTGATGCACGAAATGCTGTACGCGGCCCCGCACAACCGTCTGCCCGTGGTCATGGCCAACGTCAACCGCAGTCTCGGTGCTGCATCGGGCATCTGGTTGGAGTACAACGATTCGATGCCAGAGAGGGAGTCTGGTTGGTTGCAGGTATACATAGAGGACAACCAGGAGGCGCTGGACATGATCATTCAGGCGTACCGGATCGGAGAGGATAGGGGTGTCATGCTGCCGATAATGGTCTGTCTGGACGGGTTCGTGCTCTCGCACACCGTGGAGCGCGTCGACCTGCCGGACCAGGATCTCGTGGACAAGTTCCTGCCCAAGTTCTCACCGCTGGACGTCCTCGACTCAGAGAGTCCGAAGACCTTCAACGCCATCACTCCCCCCGAGTACGCGATGGAGATGAGATACCGTCTCGAGAGGGCGATAGAGGATTCAATTGCCGTGATAGAGGATGTCGATTCGGAATACGGTCAGATGACTGGGAGGAGATACGGTGGGCTTCTTGACACCTACAGGATGGAGGATGCCGATATCGCCATGATGACCCTCGGCACGGCGACCAGTACCGCGAAGGTCGTCGTGGACCGACTGAACGAGAAAGGGAAGAAGGTCGGACTGATCAAGCTCAGGTTCATGCGTCCCTTCCCGGGGAAGGAACTGCTCGAGATCACGAAGGACCTGAAAGGTCTCGGAGTGTTCGACAGGTCGATATCCTTCAACGGCTTCGGCCCTGTGTTCACAGAGACAAGGAACGCGCTCCATTCCGCCCAGTTCCCGATTACGAACCACATCGCCGGTCTCGGTGGTAGGGACATCACCTTCGAAGAGGTGAAGGGAATGTTCGATGTCGTCGAGAAGAGCGCGAGGGGCGAGAGCATCAAGGAATGTAACTGGCACGGACTGAGGGGGGTGACGTTGTGAGCGACCAGCAGATGAAGACGATCAAGGACATGCCGCGCGAGGACTACTTCGTGCGAGGACATGGGGCATGTCCAGGGTGCGGAGTTGCGATCGCCGTGAAGAACATCGCAAGGATCCTAGGACCCGACGCAACTGTCTACGTGCCGGCGAGCTGTCTCATCGTCTTTAGCTCATTGTACCCGACCGCCGCGTTCAAGTGGCCGTTCCTTTACACCGCTTTCGAGAACACTGGCGCAGTCATCTCAGGAATAAAAGCGGCATACCGAAGGAGGGGAAAGGAGACGACCGTGGTCGGGATGGCCGGAGATGGAGGGACGTTCGACATCGGTCTTCAGGCCTTGTCAGGCGCAGCGGACAGGAACGAGGACGTCATTTACGTATGCTTGGATAACGAGGCATACATGAACACTGGCATTCAGAGGAGTAGCGCCACGCCTTTCGGGGCATGGACGACAACAAGCCCGGTCGGGAAGAAGATTCAAGGCAAGAGGGAGTTCAAGAAGGACCTGGGGGCGATCGTCACGGCACATGGCATCCCGTACATGGCGACGCTTTCGATAGCTCACTTCAATGATTTCTTGAAGAAGGTCCAGAGGGCGAAGGAGGTCAAGGGGTTCAGGTTCCTGCATGTCCTGACTCCGTGCGTTCCAGGGTGGAGATCCGAGGCGGCGAAGAGTGTCGCCATTGCGAGATTGGCCGTGGAGACTGGGATGTGGACCCTTTACGAGGTCGACCACGGCGAGGACAGGCTGACCTACAAGCCCAAGATGATGGTGCCGGTCAAGGAGTACCTCCAGCTGCAGGGACGATTCAGGCACATGAGCGAGGAGGACATAAAGAGGCTCCAGGCCTGGATATGCGAGAAGTGGAAGCACCACTACTACGAGGAGATACCGGTGCCGCCGTGTGAGCTCGAGAAGGGCAAGAAGGAACTGATAACGGACGAGGACCCGTTGCACGGCGTCTGATGTTGCGGCGCCAGTATTCTGGTGGAATCTAGCGTCAGGATTAAGTGGCTATGTCGGTATCTTGGTCGCTCGTGGGAAGCAAGGAATATTTCGACAGGGTCGCGAAGCGATGGGATGAGATGAGGGCCGGCTTCTTCTCCGAATCGTTGAGGGAGCGGGCCTTCGCCGTGGCTGGCGTAGAGTCTGGAAGGACTGCTGTAGACGTTGGTGCGGGCAGCGGGTTCATCACCGAGGGTTTGGTCGGGAGAGGTCTCTCTGTGATCGCTGTGGACCAGTCAGAAGCCATGTTGGGCGAGCTGAAGAGAAAGCTCGCGAGCCGTGGTAAGATCGATTGCAGGGTCGGGGACGCGATGATGTTGCCGCTCCCGAGCAGCTCAGTAGATTATGCCTTCGCCAACATGTGTCTTCATCACGTCGACTCTCCTGCTCGTGCTATCAAGGAGATGGCCAGGGTGGTGAAATCTAGAGGAAAGGTCGTAATAACCGATCTTGAGGAGCATGATTTCGGTTTCCTCAGAGAGGAATGCCACGACCAGTGGTTGGGGTTCAAGAAAGAATATGTGAGAAGGTGGCTGAAGGGTGCAGGATTGAAAGGAGTCTCCGTCCGAAGCACATGCGATAGGTGCTGCGCCGCCTCAAGGTGCGGATGTGACATAGCCTCCGTCGGCATTTTCGTTGCGGTCGGAGAAAAATGATCGCGAGATCCTATTCACTCTCTCGGAGAGATCCGCACTCCGTCCGTTTGGCCAGTATCGCGTTGTCATCGCGAATATCTGGCAGTCCGGAACAAAGCTTTTATATCACTACTACTTTGTGCTCGTTTGCTCTTCTGAGCCCATTAATGATGACGATGTGCACAACATCGGAAGGAGGTATTCACAATGGCAAAGCCAATTTATGTTCGGTTTGAGATGCCGAAGGAACTCCAGGATAAAGCTTACGAGATCGTTGAGGTTGCAAGGGACACTGGGAAGGTCAAGAAAGGGTCCAACGAGGTAACGAAGTTGGTCGAGCGAGGCGAGGCGGTTCTGGTCGTCATGGCCGAGGATGTACAGCCTCCGGAGATACTCGCTCATCTCCCGTTTCTGTGCGAGGAGAGGAACATTGCTTACGCTTACGTTCCAAGCAAGGCCGAGTTGGGCAACGCTTCTGGCCTTGAGAAGCCCACGGCCGCGGTAGCGATCATCGATATCGGCAAAGGCAAGCCGTTGCTCGAAAACCTCAACGAGCAGGTGAAGAAGCTGAAGAAGTAGGTGCAGTAAATGGCAGATGATGAGAGCATATCCTCAGAGGTCGTCGAGGTCATCGGGAGGACCGGGATGACCGGTGAGGCCACCCAGGTGAAGGTCCGAGTACTGGAAGGCCGGGACAAGGGAAGGATCATCACCAGGAACATCATGGGCCCGGTGCGCTTGGGCGACATTCTCATGCTGAGGGAAACATCCAGAGAAGCTCGGAAGCTCTCTATCAGGTGAGCGCCGGTACAGAGGTGCGTCCATGGTCGAGCGAAAGATTTGTTCATTTTGCGGGAATGAGATCGAACCGGGCACTGGAAAGATGTACGTCAAGAAGGACGGCACGATTTACTCATTCTGTACACACAAGTGCTACGAGAATATGATACAGCTAAGGCGGGTCCCGAGGAGAACACTCTGGACCAGGCATGCTAGGAAGGAGAGGATCGGACCTTCCAAGGAAGTCTCCCCCGCTCCCGAGGAAGCTCCGGCCGAGGAGCCGAAAGTGGAAGCGAAAGAGGCAGAGAAGCCCGAGGCTCCGAAGAAAGGCGAGACGGAGAAGCCTGCGAAGAAGGCGAGAAAGGTCAAGAAGGCAACCCCGTCCGAAGGGAAGCAGAAGGCTGAGAGGTGAGTCCGACATGATCGAGCGCACGTTTGTGATGCTCAAACCTGACGCTATCCAGCGCGGTCTGATGGGCGAGATCGTCGAGCGTCTTGAGGCAAGGGGCTTCAAACCCGTCGCTATGAAGCTCATGCACATCCCGAAGGAGCTCGCCGAGCGGCACTACGCCGAGCATAAGGGCAAGAGCTTCTTCCCAACACTCGTGGAGTACATAACCTCAGGGCCTGTCCTGTGCATGGTCTGGGATGGGGAGAACATCATAATGGCTCTCCGGAGCATGATGGGCAAGACGAACCCTCAGGACGCAGCGCCTGGGACGATCAGAGGGGATCTGGCGCAGCATACGGGTCGCAACATCATCCATGGTTCTGATTCTCCCGAGTCCGCCAAAAGGGAGATCAGTCTGTTCTTCAACGACTACGAGCTCCAGGAGCACAAGAGGTCAATCGACCCCTGGCTCTTCGAATGATCGTTTTCAGTCTCTTTCCTTCTCTTCTTTCATCTTATTCTGCGTGATAGTAGACCTGCCGCATGATTCCTGAAATCAAAGGGTGAGCATAATCGTCCAGATGTCGGGCTAAGAAAAATACTAATAAGCACTCCCTCATGCGATACGCGATGGCGATTAGACAGCCCATAGTGAGCGTACTAGGTCACGTCGACCACGGCAAGACCAGTCTGCTCGATTACATCAGGGGCAGCACTGTGGTCGAGAGGGAGGCGGGTCTGATCACGCAGCACATCGGGGCGACGGAGGTCCGGATCGAGCACATCTACGAGGTCTGTGCGGACCTCATAGGTGAAAAGAAGTTCTCCGTCCCAGGATTGCTTTTCATTGACACGCCGGGCCATCAGTCTTTTACATCCCTTAGAGCGAGAGGAGGCTCCCTGGCGGACCTTGCGGTCCTGGTCGTCGACGTAAGGGAGGGCATGAAACCTCAGACGGTCGAATCTCTGAGCATCCTTAAACGGTTCAAGACGCCGTTCGTTGTGGCTTTGAACAAGATCGACCTGATACCTGGTTGGATCTCCCATCCCGACAAGCCATTTGTGTTGTCTCTGAGAGATCAGAATGAGGACGTGAAGGAGGAACTGGACAACAGTCTGTACAGCTTATCCGCCAGGCTCCATCATGAGGGCATATCTGGGGAGAGATACGATCGGATCGATGACTTCACGAAGAATTTCGCCATAGTGCCTGTCAGCGCGAAGACCGGGGAAGGGGTCCCGGACCTACTTCTTGTCCTAATCGGTCTAGCACAGCGCTTCCTTGAGAGCGAGCTGAACACGGAGGAGGGTCCTGGAAGAGGCACGATCCTCGAGGTCAAGGAGGAGCGCGGTCTGGGACCAGCGTTAGATGTCATAGTCTATTCTGGGACTCTAGCCAGGGGAGACACCGTGGCTCTCGGGACTACCTCGAAACCACTAGTGACAAAGGTGAAGGCGGTCCTGAAGCCCAGGCCTCTGGACGAGATAAGGGATCCAAGGGAGAAATTCGACTCGGTCAAGGCGGTCTCCGCCGCCGCGGGCGTGAAAGTGATCTGTCAGAGCCTGGAAGGCGTCGTCGCTGGGGCTCCCCTGAAGGTCATCATGGGGGACAGGGACGCGGTCCTGAAGGAGATCGAGGAAGAGACGAGACTGAGCATCCCCACGAACGAGACAGGAATCATGATCAAGGCCGATGCGATTGGGTCCCTCGAGGCCTTGGCATACGAAGCGCAGAATGTGAACATTCCGATAAAGAAGTTCGAGGTCGGTGCGATATCCAGGAGGGACATCGTCGAGGCTTCCTCGTACACCGATCCTCTTCACAAGGTGATATTCGGCTTCAACGTCGACGTGCTTCCCGAGGTTAGGGAAGCTGTTCTAACCTATGGGACGAAGGTGTTCACGAACGACGTCCTCTACAGGCTCTTCGAGGACTACCAGAAGTGGGTCGAGGAACAGAAAAGGGACATTGAGACATCGAAGCGTTCGAAGTTCGCGTTTCCAGGCAAGGTCAAGATCCTTCCCAACTGCGTATTCCGGGTCAGCAAGCCCGCGATCGTAGGGGTGAGGGTCCTTTCTGGAAGGATCCGCCCAGGTCAGACGCTGATCTCTGTTGACGGCCGCGAGGTTGGCAAGATCAGAAGCATAAGGTCCGGCGAGGATGCGCTGAGAGAGGCGATAATGGGAGCCGAAGTCGCCATCGGGATTGAGGGCGCCACCGTCGGGAGACAAATAAATGTCGAGGACATCCTTTATGTTGAGATCCCCGAATCGAGGGTGAAGGATCTCGAGAACTTCGAGCTAAACGCTGACGAAAGGATGACCCTCGAGGAACTGCTGAGGATCAAAAGGAAAGACGACCGCTTCTGGGGGATGTAGAGGTCGCGACACCTGCAAAGGATAGCCCCCGATTGCTTGATTCAGGCGATTGTCTGGCGTCTGGTCATTCACCAAAAGTTATTTAACGGGAACTACATTAGGGCCATACTCACAGGTGTTTGGAATGGTTGAATTTAAGGCTGTGATCAACGACGTCAAAAGCGGTAAGTCGTACCAGGTCTCCGTCTCGGGCCATCACGCGAATTCTCTCATTGGCAGAAAGATCGGCGACGTGGTGGATGGAATATTCGTCGGTCTTCCGGGATACAAGCTCATGATCACCGGAGGCAGCGACAAGGACGGATTCCCGATGAGGCACGATCTTCCAGGACCTAGGAGGACCAAGATCCTCTTGTCCAAGGGCATTGGCTTCAAGTCGACCGAGAAGGGATTGAGGGCCAAGAAGATGGTCAGGGGAAACACCATCTCGCCTGAGACCGTTCAGATCAACATGAAGGTCAAAGCCCAGGGATCCAAGTCCATCGAGAATCTGATTAAGAAAGAGGAAACCAAATGAAGGTTCCGGAGCAGCCTGAGATCAACATCGGGATGATAGGTCATGTCGACCACGGGAAGACCACTCTGACCAAGGCGTTAAGCGGGGAGTGGACCGACCGGCATTCCGAAGAGATCAAGCGAGGCATCTCCATACGATTGGGCTACGCGGACGTTGCGTTCTACAAGTGCCCCGACTGCGATTCTCCGAAGGCATACACGAACGAGCCGACATGCAAGGAGTGCGGCGGAAAGGCGGAATTCTTGAGGGCGGTATCGTTCGTCGACGCGCCAGGCCACGAGACCCTGATGGCAACGATGCTGTCGGGTGCGGCGATGATGCACGGCGCCCTTCTTCTGATAGCGGCGAACGAGCCTTGCCCCCAGCCTCAGACGAAAGAGCATCTGATGGCGCTGACAATAATCGGTGTCGACAAGATTATCATCGTCCAAAACAAGATCGACCTGGTCAGCAGGGAGGAAGCCCTGGAGAACTACCGTCAGATCAAGGCCTTCGTGAAGGGCACGATAGCCGAGAACGCACCAATCATACCGGTCTCAGCGCATCACGATGTGAACATCGACAAGCTGATCGAAGCGATAGAGACCTACATACCCTCGCTGAAGTTCAACTCGAAGAAGCAGTCGAGGATGTACGTGGCCAGATCGTTTGATATCAACACTCCTGGATCGTCTCCGGAGACTCTTAAGGGAGGCGTCCTTGGCGGGACGCTGATGCAAGGCATCCTCCAGATAGGGGATGAGATTGAGGTGAGCCCGGGGAGAAAGGTGGAGAGCGGCGGAAAGGCCAGCTGGGAGCCGATAACGACCACGGTCGAGTCACTACACGCCGGAGGAACTGAGCTGGAGAAGGCGAAGCCGGGCGGATTGATCGCCATAGGCACGAAGCTTGATCCGGCTCTGACTAAGTCAGATGGACTGACGGGCAGGGTCGTAGGAAAACCAGGGACGCTCCCTCCGATGCTTCACAAGTTCAAGATGTCGACACATCTCCTTGAGAGGGTCGTAGGCACCGCAGAGGATCTGGCAGTCGAGAACATCAAAACGAACGAGCCGCTCATGCTTAGCGTCGGGACTGCGACCACCGTTGGTATAGTCACCAGCGCCAGGGAGGAGACCTCCGAGGTCTCCCTGAAGATACCAGTTTGCGCGGAAGAGAGTCAGAGGGTCGCCATCTCCAGGAAGATATCAGGGAAATGGCGTCTGATCGGCTATGGCATCATCGAGTGATACTGGCAGAGGCCGGAAGGTCGTTCTCGACACGAATGCGCTCCTGATGCCTTTCGAATTCTCATTGAACCTCGACGTCGAATTGCGCAGTCTACTTGGAAACTGCGAGATCCTGGTCCCAGGACCCGTGCTGGGAGAGCTCAGACGTTCGAAGAGCAAGTTCGGCAGCGCGGCCTTGGCACTCTCAAGGAGATATTGCATCGCCGAAACAGAGAAGCAGGGTGACGATGGAGTCGTTGATGTCGCTTCCAGACTCGGCGCGTTCGTCCTCACCAATGATACTGAGCTGCGGCGGAAGCTAAGGAAGATGAAGATCAAGACCATCCATTTGAAGTCCCGAAGTCACCTTGTTCTGGATGAGGACTAGATAAGCGGTCGGGGTGCGTCCTCTGAATCGTTGGACTTGACCGGTCCGATTTCTTTCAGTCTTTCATCGACGATCTTCTTGCCGGGTTCAGTCATGGCATAGACGGGTATTCTCTTCCCGACCTGGAGTAATGATTTCTCAGGTGCCAGCTTTCGGATCCATTTTGAGGCGCATGCGGTCACAACGTCGCATGTCTCCAACAGTTCCTCCGCCTCCTTCTTGCTCACGCCGCTAGTGTGAACCGCGAAGAGAACAACGTGGTTCCCGAAACGCCGCCTTATCTTCTTCGCGTCCCGCGAGGAGACGAGTGTGACGCCGATTTTCTTGAACCCCAGTCTCGAAGCCAGATCGACGCCCCCGACCTGATCTATCCTTCCTGTCTCGGGATCGAGGACCTTTTCCCTTCCCAGGCAATCCACAATCTCAGGGTACGGAGTCGTTTCCGCAACGCCCGACAATCGACCCCCTATTCCTTGTATTAGTTCTGGGTCGGTCACGACAGCAGTGCCGGCGCCGTCGCAAACGACGACAGCGCATTCCAAGATTCCCTTTGAGACCGCCATCGCCATCAACTCCGAGATGCCGAATGTGAGGAAATCCCTCATCCTCATCTCACGCTTCGGCGTGCACATTCCGAAATCGTTGATGCGGAAATCTATGTTCTTCTGGACGATCTCTGGTGTGATCTTCTCGATGCCACGGTATTTGTTGAAAAGCGGACAGTATTCGACGCGAGGGGTGCCGACCTCCTTTATCTTTCCGTCCTCTATGACGACCTTTGTCAGGCCGAGTGCTTCGACGACATGCCTGTCCACACGTTCACCAATCCGTCTAATCTTGATTCTCCTACATAAATTGGCCGAACGACGCCTTTGTGGGACTTGGCCTATGACGGAACGACAGTGGACTGTCTGTGTAAGCCCAAACCCTGTGAAACAATTAAATATGAAGGGATGGAATCGGACCATCGTCAACCGGGATTCAAAGCGTTACCATCAAGTATTGACTGGATTGACGATAGAAGCTTCAGAATCCGAAGACAGGGAAAGAGATGAACGACAAGTTCGTTGGTGCGCTTAGACAGATCGCCCTTATGGGAGGTATCCATGACTACGTTGCGGTGTCTTCCCGCGAGCTCGGCGACATGCTCGGGATGAGCCAGCAATCCGCCTCCAAGCGGATACTTGAGCTTCTGGACGAAGGCCTCATCTACAGGGACCTCGGGGCGAGAAGGCAGAGGATCAAGCTGACAGAGAAAGGAACGGACCTCCTGCGGAAAGAATACCTGGAATATCAGAAGGTCTTCGAGATGAGGGACCACGTGTTGATTCGGGGGGCGGTCATAACAGGCATGGGCGAGGGGCAGTACTACGTCACCCAGCCAGGGTATCGGGAGCAGTTCACCGCGAAGCTCGGATTCGAGCCGTACGATGGCACATTGAACATCCGCGTACTTCCTTCGGACCAGTCAAAGCTGGACTCGCTGAGGAGAGGCGGCGGCACAGTCATCAAGGGATTCGAGAAGAACGGAAGGACGTTCGGGGACGTCAGGTGCTACCCCGCAACAATCCAGAACATCGATTGCTCTGTCGTAATCCCGAGCAGGTCCCACTACAACGATGTCATGGAGATCGTCTGCAAGTACCATCTCAGGCGCACATTGGGACTCAATGACGGGGATGGGATCGAGGTCCGCGTCTCCTTAGTCTAGGCGCTTCCAGTCCATTATTGATATCAGAGTTTCTTCTTGACGTAATCTGCGACCGACTGGAAGATCGCTCTTCCGTCCCCTGGGCCATCCGGATCGTCTCCCGACCTCGTCCAGTCCGGGTGAGTGGTTCTGTGGAACACCCTCTCTGGATGGGGCATAAGGCCCAGTACGTTCCCTGCCGGGTTGCATATGCCAGCGATGTTCCTCAGCGATCCGTTCGGATTCCACGGATATCCAGCGTACTCTCCCGAGGGATCGACGTACCTGAACACGATCTGGTCCTCGTCCTCCAATCGGTCGAGCATCTTCTCCCTCTTTTCAGGGGGGAACATCAGGTTTCCCTCCGCGTGGGCGCTCGGAAACATCACGACCTTCCCCTTCGGGATCGTCCCTGTGAATACTGACTTCCCGCGGTTCTCGTGCTTGAGCAGCGTCGGGATGCATTCGAACCTGCCGGAGACGTTGGTGGCAAGGGCCGCCTGCGGTTCCGCGGTCAGAACGTCGTCGAAGGCCGGCAACATGCCGAGCTCGACTAGGCTCTGAAATCCATTGCATATCCCGATCACGGGCTTCTCCTCGGACACGAACTCCCTGAGTTCCGAGGACAGCGTGCTCTTCATCCGCGCGGCGAGGATCGCCCCCGCCCTCACGTAGTCCCCTGCAGAGAATCCACCTGGCAAAGCCAGTACATGATATTCAGAGAGGTCGCGTCTGATGTCGGACGGACATGCTCCTGTCAGCTGCTTGAGGTGGACCTTCTCCGGCTCCGTTCCTGTTTCCTTGAATGCGGCGTAGGTCTCGTCCTCACAGTTGGTGCCCTCGATCCTCAGTATGCAGACCCGGATCTCACTGAGCTTCATGGCACCACCTCACCCGAGCAGCCTCCAGAACGGTTCAGACCAGGTCTTCCTGATCTCTTCCACATCCAGGTCGATCGGGCAGGCTGAGTTCATTATCCTCAGCGACCGCCCGTCCACCTCGCCGATCTTCGTGGACGGTCCCTTGAAGGTCCTCAGCCACTCCTTCTCCCTCTCAGCGTCCACCTCGACGACCCATCTTGAGTTCGATTCCGAGAACAGCTTGATCG
>Ga0315279_10006590_pt1 | contig 14632 bp, 20 predicted proteins | sample YL17G06_20_MG_FD_203694 | JGI IMG/M metagenome (GOLD analysis project Ga0315279, IMG submission 203694) | Sediment microbial communities from Yellowstone Lake, YNP, Wyoming, USA - YL17G06_20 | ecosystem: Environmental > Aquatic > Freshwater > Lake > Sediment | place: USA: Wyoming | collected... | reverse complement strand
ACAGACGGGCAATGTCATCCTCTGAGAGATCGTAGATAGTTTCAATATGGTTCTTTGGGATAACGAGGGTATGTCCCTGTTCTGCTGGTCTATTATCCAAGAAGGCCATCGTATTCTTATTCTCATAAATTATATGAACGGAAACTTTTTTTACCGCTATTTGACAAAAAATACAGCGTTGTTCTTCAGTGTCTGATATTTCTTTCTTCATATGAACTTCACCTACATCCTCGGAGTGACAGTCAACGAGGTTATAATCGGTTATTGTTCAATTCGTTTTTTCAAGATATAAACAGAAAGGTAAAACAACACGACAGAATATAGGACGAGGATTACAGCGCTAACCGCTGGATGAACAATATCATATGTGCCAGTGATAAAAAATCGGATCAGATCAACGGAATACGTTAATGGAAGGACATATGCAACTGGGTGAAGAAACGCAGGTAAAGCGCTCACAGGAATGAAGACGCCGCAGAGGAAAATCATCGGAAAACGGAAAAAGTTCGCCAAGGTCATCGCATCAAAAATCTCTTTTACAGCCACAGAGACCAGTGTTCCTAACGCCGAAAAGACAAATGCAGAAAGCACCAACGCTCCGAGCAAAAATACAGTGTTTGAGAAAGGGACACCCAAGAATATAATCGATCCAACCAGAAATATACTTGACATGAGAAAACCAAAGATGACACCACCGATAACTTTTCCAAATAAAATCGCTTGAAGAGACAACGGCGCAAGCAGTAATCGCTCAAACGTCTTTGTCCTCCGTTCAAAGACAATGACGATAGCCTCTGCTGATGTTGCGGCAAACAGGATCGACATCGCAATCAACCCAGATGCTAAATCTTTCACACCAGATGGGTTTCTCAGAATGAATGCGAGCGCCATCACAATAGGGAACATAATCCCCCAGCTCAGGTTCGGGGGTTTGAAATAATACATTTTCAGATCTTTCAACGCGATGTACAATGATCCTTTGACTTCTTCTTTAAACATTGATTATCGTTTCCCTTCTTTTTCAATAAGCATGATTTCTTCTTTCAATCCCGTGATTTCAATAAATGCTTCTTCCAAATTTTTTGAGTTCGTCGTTGCAATGAGATTTTCTGGTGTGTCGACTGTTTTTATAGTACCGTTCACCAGTATTGCAACGCGGTCACAGAGTTGTTCTGCCTCTTCAATGTAATGCGTAGTGAGAAAAATAGTGACGCCCAATGCTTTCAGTTCTTTAATCAATGCCCGTAGGATTCGCGCGGAGAGCACATCCAAACCTGTTGATGGTTCATCGAGGAATACCACCCGTGGAGAATGTATAAGCGCTGCAATGATGGTCACCTTTCGTTTCATTCCTTTCGACAGTGTAGCAAATTTCGCTTCTCCCTTCGATTCAAGATCAAATCTTTTCAGTAACTCCCCTATCCGTTTCTCCCGGTCCAACCGAGATACACCGTACAGTTGCCCCACAAACCGAAGATTGTCAGCCACACTGAGCTCGTCATACAAATTGGAATTCTCGGTGACCACACCAATCGTCTTTTTAATTTCCACGATATGGGTTCGTATATCTTTTCCTTGAATCGTTGCTGTTCCCTCAGTTGGTTGTATCAATCCTGTCAGTATTTTTATCGTTGTTGTCTTGCCAGCGCCGTTCGGTCCAAGAAAACCGAAGATCTCCCCTCGCTTCACTGTAAAACTGATATGATTAACGGCGAAAATATCCTTATACCGCTTCGTCAAATTCGATACGTCAATTATATTCTCTTTATTCATTTCAGTAAGCTCCAAACAATCATACTATATTTATTGTTGCGTAATTTGTACGCCGAGAATTTTCACACCATTTTTTGTTCTCATTGAGAGTGTTGCTGGTTCTGTAATAAAACACTGTCCTTCTGTAAGAATCTTTTTTTCTTGGCTGATATCTATGTCGACTTCTCCTTTGAGAATGTAGAACATCACATATGAATCCATTTTGCATGATGGCATTTCCCCATGAGGCGGAAGCTCGATAATTCTCACTTTGAATGAACTGGTTTTATAAAAAACATTCTTTTCTCGTTCTGCGTATGGGTGGGACTCCATTGTCTTGATATCAAATATCTCCATTTGTTTCACGTTCCATAGATGATTTTCTTTACCATAAAACAATGCCCCAGAATCTTATTGCCATGATTAATCCGATTGCAACAATGATAATGCCGAACACTCTTTGCATCCATTTACCCGCAGTGACATACTTGTTCCCAAGTTTTCCACGAATACCGCTAGTAGCAGTACATAATGGGATGATTGGTACACCATGACCCAAACCAAAGACAAACAAGAGAAGACCACCCATAACAATAGAAATCTTCTGTGACAACGTAAGAATAAAGACAGGCATCATAAGCGATAAAGCGCAAGGCGCCCATCCAATTGAAAAGAGGATGCCTAAAAAGAATGCGCCAAGATAGATGGATCTTTTACTGAGTTTGAGAAACAGTTTTTGTCCTTTTTCTGTTATGTGTAAATTCGATTCTCGTTGTGATTTTCTTTTGACTATCTCTCGTAGTGGTTTGAAAACATTGATTCCAAGAATAATAAGTATAATTCCAGCGATTAGGAAAAACACTGTAGATACCTCAATAAAAAAACCAATGGAGGAGATAATCAATCCGAAAACAAAAAACACAAGAGACATCCCTAAGGTGAAAATGATACCAATCCACAATCCTTCGAGAGAGTATTTCTTTGATGTTTTTTCTGAGCCTTTCTGTAACGAACCTACATAAGAGATCATTGCAACCAATAGAGCAATCGAACAAGGGGATAATGCAGTGAGTATGCCTAATGCAAACATACCAAGAAACGTTATACTATCCTCTTGTCTTTTTCCTTTGAATCCTTCCCAATTTCCCTCAATAATATCATGTATATCCTTGGTAAGTGAGTCCGCGGTTTGCACACCATCAATCGTCCCTGTTCCCATACGGTACACATGATACACACCGACGACGCTCATGTTTTTATCAATGAGGACGAGGGTTGGATTGGAAAACGCACCATCAATAGTCCAGTATTCTTGATACAACCCTGCTATCGGGTAGGGGCTGAAGTCCTCAACCCAATGCCAGCTGATATTTAGCCCGTAATCCTGCTTAGCGATATCGCTCCCATTCATCGAGTATGGATTTTTTCGGATGTTAATCGTGATGATGCTTACATTGTCAATCGTGTGGGTGAGTTTTTCGAGTTCTGCTATCTGTCCACTCATTTCCTCTTTGCATTCAATGCAGAGTGGATACTCCAGTCCAGTGAAATGAAGAATGGTGACATTTCCTTTGTAGTCACTCAATGAAAACTCATTGCCCTGTGCATCTACAGCGGTAAAATCAGGTGCAATCTTTACTGTATTTTGTTCTCCTTCAACCCCGAATGAGGAAAGCGGTAAGATAAGGATAGTTATAAGCAAGAAAATCAAGGCTGTAGACGATGTTTTCATATTATGTCCCGCTGTTTACATGATAGTAGTAGATGGTATCTTGAACCCAGCCTTCTAATTCTGCGTCCGCGACGTTTCCTTCCCAACTATGCCAACAATACTCTACATGGCCATTCACTTCAGTCAATGTAACAAGAATAGTGAGCGCAATATATCCTGGAGGTCCCGCTGGATCGTAAACGTACGCCTCGTACGCTTTCTGTTCGGTTTCACCCCCGAGAGAAATATCCAAATCATAAAATGTCACGTTTTCTTTGTATTTCTCTGCAAGTGCAATGACTCGATCCGCCTGAGGTTGACATGTCGTACATCCTGTTCTATGAACAACAATCACAACACAACTTTTATTTAATGAAGCAAGCACCCATGGAAGATGATCCACTGATTGACTACTATTTGGGTGACCCATAGGATACGTTATCCAGAAATCATCAGGTCCGCTACCCATAGAATGGACCGGTGTATAGGTTTTCATCCATGATGGACCGTTTGCATTATTATTGGAATTGTCGCTCGTGCATCCGCTTAACACCACGAAGATCATAATAAAAAACAATGATGCTGCGATCCCATACGACTTATTATTCTTCATTTTTTCAATTTCTCCTTAACCGCATTTTTAACCTTATCTATGTCTTTGTCATCAAGATGAAAATCTGATGTTTTCCGGATACCTAAATCTGTAACAACGACATGTACGGTGACAGGGCACTCTGCATGCTCCAGGGTTTTTCTTGCACAGTGCACAGGGCAGCCATCGATAGCAACAACTTTTTTTACGTTTCGTGCAGCTTCTGCAAAACCGCTGATATGTCCGCCAATACCTGCGAGACAAGACATACCGCCGATGCCTTGACTTGATATTCTCTTTGCAGTTTCGTTTGCTATTTGTCCAACGTTTGAACCACCAGAGCATGGAAAGATTAAAACCTCATCTGCCTCACAGACACATTTGTCTTTTTTCATCAGTCATTCACTTCTTTTGGAGCAGTTTTTTAATTTCGTTAGGGCTTGGAACGTGTCCAACAATCTTGGCTTGTCCGTCGATAAACACAGCAGGGGTCATCATCACCCCACGGTTAACGATCTCCTGAAGATCATCTATTTTGACAATCTCTGCTTGTATTCCCAGTTCGTCAACAGCTTTTCTCACATTTTTCTCAGTTATCTTGCATTTCGGACAGCCTGTGCCCAAGATTTCTATTTTCATTTTTTATACCTCTCTATCCTATAATAAGATTAAACAAATACCCTGTGAAGATAATCCCTATTCCCACAATCACTGCAAATATGATAATGAGCTTTACTTTCATCACTTTCCTTAAAATCATGAATTCCGGCAATGATAATCCTGTCACTGCCATCATAAAAGCAAGGGTTGTTCCCATGCTTACACCTTTCTCAGTTAATACACTCACTAAAGGTATTATTCCTGCTGCGTTGGAATACAAGGGAATGCCGATAAGAGTTGCTAAAGGAACCCCATACCATTTATCTGCACCAGCATATTGTGCAAGAAAATCCATGGGAACGTAGCCATGGATCCATGCCCCTATCCCAATGCCGATAACAACATAAATCCAGACTCTTTTGCAGATATCAAACGTGTACGATTTGGAATAATTAATCCTCTCCTTGAATTCCATCTCTTTTAACTCAAGCTCGGTTTTAGTCTTATTCTTAAGAACAAATTCTTCGACTAGATTCTCTACTTTTAATTTCCCTATGAGGATTCCCGCGAATATTGCTATGATTATTCCACTTATCATGTAAAGAAGGGCGATCTCCCAGCCGAACATCCCGAACAACAAGACCAACGCTACCTCATTTATCATCGGAGATGCTACCAGGAATGAAAACGTGACACCCAACGGTACTCCGACTTCGACAAACCCCAGGAAAAGAGGGACTGCACTACAGGAACAAAACGGAGTAATAACACCAAGAAGTGAAGCTAAAACATTCCCAACATATTCATTCTGGCGGGCCAGAACCTTTCGTACCTTCTCCGGCGGAAGATAGGTTCTTATGAACGACACGATAAATATGATGATTGCAAGAAGTATGAATATCTTGATGACATCATAGATGAAAAAATTCACTGCGTTTGCTAATAATGAGCCCTTTGGTATGGAAAATACTGAATATGTAAGCCAGTCTGCGAATACTTGGATCGGATAAAATATATCCATATTACGCTCCTTTAGTACTTAGCAGCTTTTTTCTTGTTCTCAGCGCTATCCATACTATCGTAAGCATGACAGGAATTTCGATTAAGGGCCCGACCACGGTAGAAACGGCTACCATGGGCATTGAAGCAAAAGCGGTTAACGCTATTGCTATCGCCAACTCGAAGTTTCTCCCCGTGCAGTGAAATCCCATCGTGGATGAGTCGTTATAATTAAAGCCTAATCGTCGGCAGGTGTGATAAACGAGGTTGTACAACAGGAAAAAGAATAGTACAATCGGAATAGCCATTTGCCAGATAAGATTTGGGTTATCAAGGATGACACCGCCCTTGAGGGAGAACATGACGACCATTGTGAAGAGCAACGCGAGAAGCTGCATTGAATTAAAATACGGGATGAGTTTTTCATTTAGCCAGCTCTCTGACTTGTGCTTGATCACAAGCCGTCTGGTGATGACGCCGAAGAGAAGTGGCAACCCTAAGTACAAGAGGACGCTCTGGCCAATCAGCATTATGTCGATGGCCACGTATGTTCCTACAAGAAGTGCGATGTAGAACGGGGTTGTTATCACTTGGATGATGGAATTCCAGGCCATGAGCACTATTCCAAGCGGACCATTCCCCTTCGCAAGATCCGTCCAGACCAGCACCATCGCTATGCACGGTGCGACGCCCAACAGTATCAGACCAGTCCAGAGATAATTTGCTGTCGCGGGATCTATCAATCCGAAATAGGGGAGAATCATCTTGAAAAATAGCAGACCCAGAAAGTACAAAAGGAACGGATTGACCGCGTAGTTGAAGAACACGATGATACCCACCTGCTTCTTGCTCTTCAGGGCGGCCTTAAGCTCTCCTAGCTCGATCTTCGTCATCGCCGGGTAGATCATCAGGAACAGTCCAATGGGGATGCCTATCCCTAGGTTCTGGCTGAAATCCGGAAAATATTTACCGAGCAAAAGACCGACGGCGATACAGATCACCACCCAGACCGCGAGAAGTTTTTCAATCCAACCAAGTTTGCTGTCCTTACCGCTCACGCAGATTTTCCCTCTGTACGTACGAGAACTTTTTTCATACGTTTATCGACTTCATTTTTTTTACTGAATCAATAACATCGAAGATTTTCTTGTTAGATGCCTTAAGCAGAATTCTTGTTCCTTCTCTTCGTTCATCGACGAGACCAGCGATTTTCAGCACTTTTAAATGTTGAGAAACATTTGGTTGTGATTTCCCTGTATAGGGGATCACCTCGCAAATGCATTTTTCACCATCTTTGATACATTCGAGAATTTTCAGTCGTGTCGGATCAGCTAATGCTTTGAAAACATCAACCTCGTTCATAATCAGTATATAAGTAAATTTGAATATTTAAATATTACTATATCTTCCCTAAAGCGGCTTTTTATCCTATACTGCAAGAGCCCCGTGCGGGGCATATCAATAATGATGGGTGATTTTGGGAAGATGTTGATGAAAATGGTTTAACTAGTATTATAAATCATATACTAGACTTTTTCTCCATATAACTATAGGTTTTTCAGTGAAGTGATTATTGCATAAATATTAGAATCGTATAGAATCACTAAATGAAAAATAAAATACAAATCAGTATTTTTTTAATATGAACACTCCTGTAGAACATAAACATTAATGCGTAATGTTTTGGTCTTGTTTCATTGTTTTTTCCTTGTCCATCTTGAGATTTTGTGTCATTATATTATTGTATTATCACAAACAAACCTCTGAATTGGAGCGATTAAATGAAATTGAAAACGCAGGCAGCTTACATCCCAAAGCGGAACATCGATAACGATGAATCCAAGTTTAGCAAACTCTATCCAAATATTACCTATTTTCGGGAGAAATATTGCGATGATTGTTGCAAAGACTGTGTGTTTCCGTCTATGGAAGTCTTTTCTTGTATGCTCAAAAAATTATCTAATAAGAAAAATAAAAAGGATGGGCAAAAATGATGGAGACGAATCGATCGATGAAAAATATAATTTTATTTTTGAGGTGATATAAATATGAATTGCTATAACACCATTGATAAAAGTGATGGGGAACTATTTAAAAACTGGGGGTCAAACTCACTGTACAGTGACTTTGAACCCCACTTTAAATATACCTATGATAATGTTTATATAATCGAAAATAGAAAAAGGTCTTTTTATCGAATTTCTCTAACCCCTACTTTAAATAATCGGATATCACCAACCACAAGTTTAAATACCTTTTTTTGGAGGAGGGCATGGTATTAATGAAGGGTATTATCTACGCCCGGCAAAGTAAGAAAGAACACGAAGAAAACAGCTATAGTATCCCCGGTCAAATTGACGATATGACAAAGATTGCACAGGCACGCAATATAGAACTTCCAAATGAACCAATTACTGATCCTGCAACTCGTGGAAAAAAGATACATCGGCCAGGAATCGACAAACTCATCAGAGAATATATCGATGATGAGGAAAAAAAGGTAGATTGTATTCTAACGACAGATATCGATCGACTCGGACGTAATAAAACAGAAACATTTTACTTCATAGGGATTCTCAGTGAGGTTAATGTTAATATCATAACAAGAAGTAGGGATTATAACATTGCAAAAAATCCTGATGATTTCATAATGGCTGCTATTGAGTGCCGTGATGCTGAAAAGGAAGGTATGCAGATCGGGTCGAGGACTCAGAGCGGGAAAAGAGCGAGATTCAAGGACGGTTTGTGGGTCCAGGGTTTTATTCCTGAGGGATATGATAAAAAAGTGGAATGGTTTGATGATGGCAAAAAGAAAAAAGTTCGCATATGTAAAAACATTACGATGGTGTCAATAATTACTGACTTATATACGACATTTAAAAATAAAAGGAAATATGAAAATACAAAGCAACAATTGGGAGTAAGATATCAACAGACGTTCAATAAAGTACTTACTATTAGTAGTCTTAAGCGGATATTGCAAGACCCGGTATACATTGGAAAACCTTGTTATAAAACGGAAATACGCTGTGCTCCAGAATTAGCGATAATCAACGAGGATTTGTTTAATGAAGTACAGGGAATTATTGGCAGATTTAAAAAAAGTCATGATTCGAAGGAAGAAAAACAAGATGCCTTTAAGGATGTTTCAAAGTTATATGGAATCGGGTTTGCATTGAGAACTTTTCCTGAATATGTTGTTCATTGCATCTGTGGTGGACATATGGTAGTTCACGATCGTTCGATAACCAAAGGTGTGGGGGTTTCGCGGTACGTTTGTCCTAATCATAACTGTAATAAATCAAAAACGATTCCTACAGGAGCACAGATTGAGAACTATAAAAATCTAAATCTTCTGTCTTGCCCATACTGCCGGGAAACAGAGTTTTTTGAATTTTGCAAGGTGGAAAATAGTAATGAATACATATACAAGTGTAGACACTGTGGTGGTTCCTTTAAATCCCCCGTAGATCCAAACCGCTTCCTCCGTTCAGTTGTGGGAAAAAACCAGGTAATAAACCCTCTACTTGATACATTCACATAATATCCGCGTTTTCCTCATGTTCCATATCCTCTAAAAATCCAAGATATTCGTTAAAGACATTTTCAATGGTTTTCAATCGTCGCTCTTCTGTTATTGTCTTCGGTTTTTCTTCATTTCGATTCCTGAGATCTTTCGCTTTATTGAACTGCTTATCACTAATTATCCTCAATTCCTTGATGTGTGCTTCCACCCCAGCGACATTATATTTTCCGATGTAGATTTCGTTGTCAAGCACCTGTTTAACGGACATGTTCGTCCATCTCATTTTCCGATGCGTTTGCAATCCTCGCTTATTTAACTCAAATGCTACTTGTGGCATTGAACGTAGCCGAAGATACATTCTGAATATCTCTCTAACAAGTTCTTTTTCATGTTGGTTTATTATTAGTGTGCCATCTCTTTTAATGCTGTAACCAAGCGGGGGCGTTTTATTTGGCCATCTATGTTTCTGAGCAAGTGCATGCAGTCCCATCTTGGTTCTCTCCCGAATCATATCGCGTTCGAGTTCAGCCGCGGAAGCGATATTTCGAAAGCTGAATCTGCCAATTGACGAAACTGTATCTATTGGCTCCGTAACAGAGTGCAACGAGATATCGTATGTCCGCAGCTCTCGTTCAATGTTCACCAAGTCAGCCAAACTCCGGGCAAATCTATCAATTTTCCAAAAAACAATAGTATTAAAAGCTTGTTGCCGTGCTTTTCTCATCATAAGTTGAAATTTTTCTCTGTCAATGTTTGCCCCACTTACTTTATTGTCCGTAAATACATATTGAATCCTCCACCCCATGCGATCACAATGTTCCTTTGATAGTCTGACCTGTTCTTCAAGGCTATATCCATTGGCTTTTCGTCCCGGCGAAACTCGTGCATAAATAGCTACAATTTTTAGAGCTTTTTCTTCATCTTTGATATCTTTAAAATCGCTCGATGATGGTTTATTATTATTCATTGTTTGAATCCCCGTTATAAGATTTGCATTTTCATGTATCAGGACTAGTAAAATAGATAGCTGAATCTTCATTTCTCATTCGATCACTCCTAGTGGTAGCAATGGCCCTATTTTTTTGAAAATAACATGGTACAATTCAGTCTCTGTTAACCCATTTTTATCGATTTTAAGTTCCCTGACAAGATCATACGCAGATAGGATTGAATTAGTTGTGTCGAAATAAAAATAATCTTGCAAGAGTTGTTGAAGAGACAGGGTTTTTAGATTTCTAAGACTTATTTTGCACATACCATGGCAGAGAAGACGAGATCTCAGAATAGGAATGATCTTGCGTTCAAAGGTTATGAATGGAACCTCTTTTTTCTTACACATGCTTATATGAAAAAGTATCTGTCTAAGTAGTATCTCTTCATCTGATGTTGTATTATTTGTTTTATATACCACTCTTGTAGGATTTGCATAGGTTACTTCCCATTCTGTAACAGACTGATGGGCATCGATTTCTTTTAATTTCATGGTGAAAAAGCACCATGATTGCCCGGAATCGTCCGGTTCACAAAACCATACATTATCAATCATTGTTTATGCCTCCAAAATGAAGTTCAATCTCTTCCATATCTCATAGGTGAGTTCCAGATCGTTTTTGTTATACTCTATGATGTCCTGGATCCTTTCCTGTTGATACAAGATCGGTACGGGAACATCGAAGTGCAGTTTTCCCTTTCCAAGCAGGAATTGTGCCCATTCGTTTAACGTCCCTGGTCTGTTGAAATTGTACGATCGTTCAAATCCTTTTAATATCATCATCAGGTCTGTGGAGGTAGCTCGATAGAATGCGTTTGCTGGGAGTCTGTGCTTCATGCATTTGCCCAAAATATATCTTTTATCGTACGCAAGGTTATATCCTATGACTTGATGATACTGGTTGGCATTAAAATGTTGCAGGAACTTCATGAGCAGCACCTCTTCATTTTCGTCATGAAAAACCTTGATTTCTTTTGAGTCGACGTCCATGGCACCGATGGTGATGATCCGGCCTTGCCACGGATTGCAATCTGTTGTTTCAATATCAATGATGCATGTTTTTTGGTCATATTTATTATTCAAAATAATCACCCCCTTTTTGTTCTTCACACGTACATCCCATGTTGGGTTGTGTTTTCTTTTTTCAAGGCTTCAATCAATGGTTCTTTCTTTCGTTCAAATTTGTCGATATCTTCGATTTCTTCCACCAGACTGTTCGCGATAGAGCGTAGTGTATCTGCAGTGCATCGAATTTCACAAAGGCATTTGTTGTAAATATCTGGTTTTCCTTTTTCCGAGTCGTTGGATTCGACTCCTGGGTAGCATACGAAGCACAACAGGCGTCCTTCTTGAGCGTCTAGGTGTACTAGCATCCCGTCGATTGAAAAGATTTTAAGCTCGCTTGTATCGTATTTCACGTCGCATGATTCCTCGTTAAAGATCTCTACACCTGGGTTTTCCTTGGCGATTATTGATTTTTGTGTTTTAGCTGTTTCTTTGGTGAGAATTAAGCGTTTCTTGCTCATCGTGAATCCCTCCATTTACTGTGGTTGCTGTTTTTCTTTCTGTGGCATCGTGGTTGTTGAACATGGGTATTGTTATCGGTGGGTTCCATGTGTGTTGTCTACTGAAATTGAACTGATAACTGTAGACCTCACGTTCTAGAGCGCGGATGTCGATTCCAGCTTCCTTATTTTCGTTTTTGACCTTCCTTTCATTTTTCCTATTTATTGTTTGGTTCTTCAGTTTCATACTATAGACCTCCTATATACTATATATGAACTACATGTAAAAACCTATATAAAACCTTTATGGTATATGGATACTTGGTATATTATATGCAGAAAAAACAAATGAATATTGTATTATCAGATAGTATGCTCGAAGGCATCGATAGAGCAATAGAACTAGGCTTTAGCATGAATAGAAGCGACTTCATTCGGACCGCCATAGGAAATACTCTAAAGGATCTCAGCATTATTACTGAAATGAAACAAAAGAAACTGAAAAAAGAAAAGTAAGAAAGAACCTATCTTGTTACAGATTTAACCTGGTTTGATTCTTCAAATTGTAATGTAGCATTTCTCTTAACATTTCGTCTTCTTGAAGAATTTCCATAATCTGTGTAGCAGATGCTGACAGTAAAATTTCTTTGGTGCGGCCTTGCCTTCCTTTCGAAATAACACGAGCCGTGATGATGCCGAGCATATCGAGCTCTCCTATGAAATCTGTTATTCTTCGCTGTGTGAGAGCATCGTATTCTGCTTTTTCGCATTGGTTCCTGTAATAATCGTACACCTCGCCAGTAGTCATTACATCAGAGATACCCGCTTCTCTATGATTTTTTTTCGTCTTCAAAATAGCGATGAGCACCATCTTAGAATGGAGTGGAAGGCTCCTTACCACTTCTGCCATGCAATCACATTCAATCTTCTTTTCTGCAAGTCGTACATGCTTCCTTGTTATCTTTGGTTCACTGTTTCGTTCTGCGATCTCTGCGGATACCCTGAGAAGATCAAGAGCTTTTCGTGCGTCTCCATGTTCACGAGCCGCAAGCGCAGCGCATAATGGGACTACTTCATCATCAATTGTATTTGATTTTAAGGCTACTTTTGCCCGTTCTCGCAAGATATCTTGAAGTTGCTCCGCATCATAGGGGGCGAACACTATGTTTTCCTGACCGAAGCTTGATTTCACGCGGGGGTCCAGATGCTCGGTGAATTTTAAATCATTAGATATACAGACTAATGATATGTGTACCTGGTGGAGTTGTTCATTAATTCTTGTGAGCGTGTAAAGGGCTTCATCATTGGTTTTAATCTTGTCACATTCATCAAGGGCGACGATGATACTTTGCTTTTGTGTATCGAGATGCTGTATGATTTTTGCAAATAAAGCGTCAATGGATAGACCGTTTAAGGGAATGACGTCCGACAGGTTGTTGATGAGCTGTTGGCCGACAAACTGCAATATTTTGTACAGCGAATCAACCAATTGGGCGTTGATGTAGAGAAAATGGATTTGTCTACCCATGACGTTCCCTTGAGTCTGAAGTTCTCCACAAACATATTTCACCGAAGCAGTTTTTCCTGTTCCTGTTTTACCATATATGATGACGTTGGATGGGGTTTCATAGTTTAGCGCTGGGGCGAGAATTTGTGCAAGCTCGTGTATCTCCTGTTCTCTATGAGGGAGGACCTCTGGTACGAAACTTGGTCGGAGTAGTTCACGGTTGATAAAGAGATGGTTCTGCTGCAGGATACTATCAAACAAGTGACTACTAAGCCGTTTGTCTTTAACCTTTGTATTAGTCTGATCCAGCTGAACAATAGTATTAGTGGATAATGATTGTTCAACTGCTTTTGAAATGATTTCGATCGATGGTACCGATGCCATATACGTCTCCTCCTCCCAGGAGCATCTCCTCTGTAGATTAGTGATGTTTCAGCGGAAAATGACCCCCGGAAAAATGCATGTCGTTGTGGGTTTAAAACATTGTTGGTTTTATCAAGCGTGCCGTCAGTTGTCCGTTATTTTTTTTTGACTTCATTTGACAATAGAGTTATATGATGATAATGAAGAAATGGCCTCGATATATGAACACTTTACCGAGGTATGCCACGCGAATAATAATAGATTGGTGAGAATGACTTCTGTTGTCTGGTGTAGATGCTTTGTCCTTCTCCATAATAATTATCATAAAAATGCTGGAAAGTATTTTCGCATTTTTGATGGTAATCATCCTGGTTATAGGATTTTGGTAGTCCATTGTCTAGTTCGATTTCTATTTCTCTTTTAACTGATGCTCGTGTTTGTTGTTTTTTTCTCCAGTCCACCGCCGAGAGACCATTGTGTTTGAGTTTGTAGAGGAGGTCTTGGGCGACTTTTTTCACTTGTTTTTTATCATTTTCTGTGAGAGCTGGTTTTTTAAGTTTATCGAATAATGCGAGTTCTTCTTCTGTTAAATCTTCGGTGATGATTCTTCGTTCTTCTTCTTTTAGATTGTTAGAGAATTTCATAAGTTCGTTGAAAAAGGTTTCTTGGTTCATTGACCCGGTATTGTATGCATCGATGATTGTCTGGAATTTTTCTTGGTAGTCGATTCTCATGCTGTTGAGTCGTATCATTTCTTTGAGTTTATAGGAGAGGATGTTTTTGAGTCGTTCAATATCTGCATTGCTTCTGTTTTTTTCAAATTGTTTTCTGAGTGCGTCGAAGTTGATTTTACTTAAATCAATGATTTCTTTGTTTTCTGGATCTTTAATCTGATATCCTTTTGATGCTATTGATTTGTCTAATACGGTTTGGATGTCTGCCAGCACACCGGTGATATCGACTTCTGGGTCAAGTGAGCGGATTTCTTTTACTAAATCTTGGTACAGGGTTATTGCTGCGCTGAATTCTGTTGCGTCTTTATGTGGGAGGATTGCTTTGTATATCTTGATGACGTTACCTGCTTTT
>Ga0315279_10006589_pt1 | contig 14633 bp, 13 predicted proteins | sample YL17G06_20_MG_FD_203694 | JGI IMG/M metagenome (GOLD analysis project Ga0315279, IMG submission 203694) | Sediment microbial communities from Yellowstone Lake, YNP, Wyoming, USA - YL17G06_20 | ecosystem: Environmental > Aquatic > Freshwater > Lake > Sediment | place: USA: Wyoming | collected... | reverse complement strand
CGCTGTAGTGTTAAACTTACGGCTCGGCCTCCAGGCGCGCCTCGTACACGGCGGCAACCGGCAGGCCGTTCTCGCCCCCAAGCGAGAGCACCCACTCCGAGTTCATACGCGGCGCCACCGGCCAGCGCTCGACCTCAAGCGACCCGGGGAGCGCCTTGCCGACAACCGGGACCCCCGCCGGACTGCCGGCGGCGTCAAAGACCTGGAGAGCGGCCACGATGCCGCCGCGAAGCGGGTTCGGGCCTTTCAGTTCGACGACCAGCCGCGCCCGCAGGTCCGCGCGCCGGTCGGGCTGCCCGGCCGGGACCGCCAGCGCCGCCGGCATCGCGATCATCTCCTGCCCGCGGCCGTTGCGCAGCGACAGCCGCAGCGCCACCGTTCCCTCGCGCGGCACGGGCGCGGCGACCCGCAACGTCAGGCGATTGACGAAGATCCCGGGCGCGTGGCCGCGCGCATCCAGGACGGCGGCCAGTTTGATCTCCTTGTAGCGGGCGTCGGTCCGGGAAAGCGGGCCGCCCTCCTTCGGCAGGCCGGTGAGGACCTCGGGGTCGCCTGGGCGACCGGGCGTCGCCCACGGCGCCGTCAGGCGGCGCTCGGCCTCGGCCGAGAGCGCGACGTCGGGCAGCGCGGCCACTAGCGCCAGGGGCGCGCCCTTCGGGCCAGTACGCCCGCCCGTACTGGGCGCGGGCGCCTTCTCGGTAAAGCGGCCCTCCCGGCGGTTGCGGGCGAACTGCTCGGCGTGCCAGGCCAGGTGGTCGCCGGCACGGGCCGTCCAGTAACTCCAGTCGTGGCCGCCCTTGCCGGGGAACCACCGGTACGTGGCGCCCTTGGCGTCGAGGACCTTGCGCAGCGCCTCCATCTGCGGCAGGGCGCCGTCCTTGTCGCCCACGTCGAGGAAGAGGTCAAAAGGCGGCGGCCTCTGGAGCCTGCCTGCCAGGACGATGCACGACCGCTCGGCGTAGAGCGGCAGCGTCTCGGGCGACTTCGGCCCGATCCAGTAGTCGAGGCCCACGGTGCCGGCGTACCCGCGCAGTTCGCAGGCGCCCGAGAGCACGCTGACGCTGCCGTAAAGGTCCGGCCGCTTCACGGCGTGGTAGAAGGCCTGGGCTCCCGCCGAGATGCCCGCGATGCCGCGCTGCCCTTTCTCGCGGGCCGCCGGGTACTGCGACTCGATGAAGCCGCGCAGGTCCTCCGTCAGGTAGTCGCCCCACTTCATCCACGGCTGCGCGGGCGAGTTCATGTACCACGTGGCGCCGCCGACCGCCGGGCACACGGCGATGAGTTCGTACTTCGCCAGATGCGGATCCAGCGCCCCTTTCCACGTGTCGTCGCCGTCGAGGAGCCCGGGCAGAAAATAGATGACCGGGTACCCGCGCGCCTCCGGGCTTGCCACGGCGTCGCCCTGGCGAGCCGGGCCCGCCGCCGGGCCGGCCTCGATGCTCGCCGGGTGGCCGACCCAGAAGCGCTCAATCTTTCCGGTCGAGGGCGACTGGACGGTGTACTTCTTCCATACGTTTCCCGCAGGCGCAGCGGTCGCCCAGGCGACTCCAGCCGCTGCCAGCACGATCGCCGCCGAAACCAGCACCGCAAGGTATCTCATCATGCCGACCCCCGCAGCAGGTGCGCCGCTTCATTGTCGGATAAATCGGGTCGAGGTCAACAGGCAACACCGTCAGCCCCCGCATCGGGGCGTGCCAGAAGTTTCTGGCACACTTGTCATGGGCTGTCATGCTGAGCGAAGCGAAGCATCTCGCTGCTGGGATGCTGCCGGCGCGCGGCCAAGACGAGACCTGCCTGGCGGCAGGCAGGTTCTTCGCCCCCGCAAGGGGGGGGGCTCAGAATGACAATCCTTGGGAACTTGCCAGAAACTTCTGGCGCAGCCGCGTCACTTGCCCGCCTCGACCTTCACCAGGCTGAAATCGTCGAAGTACGCGGGCCCCGTGCCGAGGCAGACGAACCGCAGGTCGATAAAGGGGTCCAGCGCGGGGGTCTTGAACTCCAGGGAGACCTCTTTCCACTCTTCGCCCCACTTGGCGAGCGGCGTCCGCTGGCGGACGAACCGCTCGGGCTTCTGCGGCGTCGAATCGTACAGGTCGGCCGAGACAAACGCCTCGCCGTCGCCGTCCACCTTGATCCAGCACGTGATGCGGTACGTGGAGTTCTCATCGAGCGGAATCTGCGGCGCGCAAGCGGAACCAGGCATGCCCTTGGCCGCTTCCGCCCGCGAGGAGCCCTTGACGAGCAGCGACTTCTTGCCCGAGTGGGCCTGGTCCGTCGCCACCTCGCCCACCGGGTAGCAGCCGCGCACCGGCGTCGTGAGCGGCAGGGGCTGGTCCTCGAAATCCTCGACAACGCCGATGCGGACCATGACCGCGCGGGCCCCCCGGAAGTCGTTGACCGCGGTGTTCCTCAGAACTTCCGCGGTGACCTCCGGCGGCAGGAAGACCAGGCGGAACCTCGTGCTCATCCGGTACTTGCCGTCCAGGTCCGCCTCGGCGGGCATGGCGAGGATGTTGCGCTGGTCCTGCCAGGCGTTGCCCGTGGCCAGGCTGTGCTCGTGCGGGCCGATGCAGACCAGGGCCGGCCCCCAGCCGTCCTTGTCGGCGAGGAAGGCCACGAAGCCGTCCTCACGGCCCCGCATCTTCGCCGCGTCGTCGTCCGAGTGGTCGCTGGCCGCCAGGTTGTTCCACCAGCCCCAGTAGCGGCCGGCGGGGAGGCCCAGTTGCGAGAAGACGGTCTTGTCGTACCGGGCGCGGCCGGGCCAGACGTCTGACACGTGGCCGGCCAGGAGGTTGCACCACTCGGCGGAGGCCAGGGGCTTGCCGTCCTTGCCCTTCGGGATCTTCTCCATCAGCAGGCGGCAGTCCATGTCGATCGTGTACCCGCAGACCGGGTCGAGGCGCAGGGTGAGGGTGTAGTTGGAGTCCACGTTGACGCCGAGGCCCTGGCGGCCGCTCGCCTGCCAGCGGTTCGTCTCGACGAGTTTCAGGGCCCGCTCGTTTCCGCCGAATTCGTATTCGAACGTTTCCATCGGCGCGAGCCAGATGCGGGTGGTGACCCGCGTGCCGATCAAGCGCGGCTGGTGGTACCGCGGCCCCACGTTCAGTTTGGCTTGGCCCTGGGCGGGGTCATGCGTGAACAGTTCCACGTGCCCCAAGGTGGGGCTGTACAGGGCGACGATACGCTGGCCGTCGCGGATGACCCAGAGCATCTCCTTGTGCCCGCCGGCGGCGTTCAGAAACACGCGGTCTTCCTGGGCAACCGAGAACTCGGGCTTGTAATCGGCAAACCGCGCCGGGGGCTTGACCCTGGCGACGAGGTCGGCCACCTCGTCTGCCGCCGCCGGCCAGGAAACGAGCATGGCAAGGGCCGCAACCGCCATCCTCCCCAGCGTCGTCGTCTTCATGACCTGTCCCCTTTCACCTGAAGTGTCCGCGAACCCACCGTCATTGAAACCAATGGCCGCGCACCCGTGTGGCCGCGCACCCGTGTGGCCGTGCCGCCCGCCGGGCACCCTTTGCGCCGTTGGCACGCCGGCGGGCCCGATGCCGTGCCGGCATGCCGCACCCCTTCACGTTGCCTTCTTGCGCCTATCGCCCGCCGGGCCGCGGTACGGGTACTCGTCAAACTTCTCCCCGCCGCCCGTGAGGCGCGGGTCCTGGGTCTCGGTCAGGTACTTCTCAAGGTCGGCAGCCATGCGTTTCCTGGCGTCGGCACAGGCCGGGTCGGCCGCCAGGTTCTTCAGTTGATGCGGGTCCTTTTTGCAATCGTAGAGTTCCTCGCCGGGGCGTTTGCCGAAGCAGAGTTCAAACAGGGGCGCAACTTTCGGGTCGTCCTTGTGCTCCGTCATGAACTTCTTCGTGGGGCCGCCGTCGCAGTCGGCGTAGCCGGGCGGGTCGCCGGCAGGCCATCGGTCCGGGATGAAGTTGCGGATATACAGGAAGTCGTGCGTCCGAAGCATGCGCATGGGGTAGCCCAGGCATCCCGGCCGCGCGCCGCCGTGGTGGCGCTCGCGGCCGACGACCACGCGGTCGCGCTTCGGGTCGACGCGGCCGGACTTGCCGGACGTAAGCACGTCCAGGAAACTCCGCGCCGTCATGTCGGCAGGGACCAGGAGGCCCGCGGCCTCCAGGAACGTGGGCGCCACGTCCGGCAGGCTGAGGAAGTCGTCCACCACCCGCCCGCCTTTGGCGCGGGCCGGCCACCGTACGGCCATCGGCTGCCGGCAGCCGAGGTCATACAGGTTCGTCTTGCCGCGCGGGAACGGCCACCCGTTGTCGCCCGTCATGACGACGAGGGTGTTTTCGAGTTTGCCGGCCTTCTCAAGGAGGGCCAGCATCTCGCCCGCGTCGCGGTCGCACCGCTCGCACTCGAAGTAATAGTCGAGGATGTCGTTGCGGACCTCCGGAGCGTCGGGCAGCATCGGCGGGACATAGACCTCGCCGACCTTCAGGCCGCTCTTGGCGCCCGACCCCCCGTCGTATCCCCGGTGCGGGTCGTAACTGCCGAACCAGAAGCAGAAGGGCTTGCCGCCGGGCACGCCCTTGAAGAACTCCTCGAAACTCTTGTAGGTGGGGCCCGCCGGGTTGCGCGCCCAGCCGCTGACCTTGGCATCCCCCGGCCCCCAGCCCTTCTTCATCAGGCCGACGTGGTAGCCGGCGGCCTCCAGGAGGTCGGGGTAAACGGCGAACTTCTTCGGCAACGTGCTCCAGAGGTTGCCGCCCTCCTCCAGTCGCCAGAACATCTGGCCCGTGAGAATGGAGCCGCGCGACGGCGTGCACGAGGGCGATGCGCAATAGGTATAAGGTAAGAGGACGCCCTCGCGGGCCACGCGGTCGAAGGTGGGCGTGCGGACGGCCTTGTCGCCCAGCGCCCCCGTGTGCGGCCAGCCCCAGTCGTCGCCGATACAAAAAAGGATGTTGGGGCGATCGTCGGGCTTGGCGGACGCGAGGAGGGTCGGCGCCTCCGCTGCCCGCGCCGCCGTGCGCCCCGTCCCAAGGATTCCGCGGGCCAGCGTGCCGCCCACGGCGGCCAAGCCCGTCGTCCGAAGCAGTTCGCGCCTGCGCATGGCTTATCCGTCCTTCTCCCGTCCCAGGATGGGTGGCATTGCCCGCAGCCTGCCCGGCCAAGCGGGCCGCCGTACGCTAAGGCTTTGTCAGAAGATGCCGCACGCGCCGGCAGTCCTCGGCCATCTGCCGCTTGAGCGCCTCGGCGTCGGCAAAGGCTTGCTGAGGGCGCAGGTACTCGATGAAGTCCAGGGCCACCTGCTCGCCGTACAGTTCGCCATCGAAGTCCAGAAGGAACGCCTCGACGACCGACGGGTGCTCGGCGTGGAACGTGGGCTTGCGGCCGACGCTGATGGCGGCGGCATATTGCCCGCCTCGCACCAGCGCCCGCCCGGCATACACGCCTTCGCCCGGCTGAAGGAACCGCGGCGACTCGACGTTGATCGTCGGGTACCCCAGGCGCGCCCCGCGGTGGCGGCCCTCGACCACCGTCCCCTGGAACCGGTACGGCCGGCCGAGGCACCGTGCGGCCTCCGTGACGCCGCCGGCGGCAATCCGTTGGCGGATGCGGGTGCTCGAGACCCGCTCGCCATCCACCCGGACGTCCTCGACGAACTCGACCTCGATGCCGCGCGGCTGGGCGAGGGCCGCCAGCAGTCGGCAGTCGCCCCCGCCGCCGGCCCCGAAGTGAAAATCGGCGCCCTCGACGACGGCACGGGCCGCCAGCGCCCCGCAGATGACCTCGCCGAAGAAGATCTCCGGCGGCATCGCCAGGACCGCGCGGCTGTCGCGCGGCCAGATGACGGCGGCAACACCCAGGCCGCGCATCAGGTCCAGTTTCTGCCCGAACGTCTGGATAAGCGGCGGGGCCCCGCCCGGCTTGAGCGTCGCCAGCGGATGCGGGTGGAACGTGAAGACCACGGGCGCGACGCCCAGGCGCCCCGCCCGCTCGACCGTGCGGCCGAGAACCTTCTGGTGGCCCACGTGCACGCCGTCAAACACGCCGACGGAGAGGACGCTGCCCTTATAGCGCGGGTCAATGCCGTCGAGTTCGCGAATAAGGTCCACGCGCCACCTCGCCACAAGACACTCGCCCTGCAAGTCGAAGACCCGACTCGGCGGGCCGGAGGGCTAACCCTACAGGTCAATTCAACCAGCCCGCAGCGTAAACCGCCAGTGCTATCTGCACGGCAATCAGCGTGCACGCGGTGAAATTCGTAAGCATGTGAATAATCGGCCGCGCGCGGCGCACCCCCGCCGGCCGGTACAGCATCTGGATCCCCAGGGCCATGGCCGGCAGGTAGATGGCGCCGATGGCAAGGCCCACGCGCTTATGCCAAGCCCACAGGCCGGCCGGCTCGGCGCCGAAGTGGTACTCGACCCTCCACGCGGCGTAACCAAGCCCCAGGTAGAGCATCGCGTAGAAGACGATGCCGGCCCACTTGTGCGACCGGAGCGTGTAGCGGCCGGGCAGCGGGCTCTTGCCGCCGTGCATCGTCGCACGCACCAGGCCCAGGTACCCCGCCCACGTGCCGAAGGCCACGGCCAGCAGCATCCACGTCAGGTGAATCCAGACGACGGTGGGCATGCGTTTCCTCGCCTTCTGCTCCGCAGGGTCCCAAGTGTCGGTCCGAAACGGCGCGGCCGGCAAGCCTTCCGCATTATACAGATTACACTCGGGGTTCGCCGCCCATGCGTAGCGAACGGCCACGGGTCGGTGGACCTGCGGGCTCCAGACGCGCACGGCAGCGGCGTCCTTTGCCGCGCCCGCGGCGGCCTGTATCTCGGCCTCGGCCCACACGAACTTCCTGTCATCTGCGGCAATGGCGAAACCCGTGGGTCGCCCGCCCCGTGCCACCAACCCGCCCCCCCCGTGCCGGAACCGGAGGCGAATCCGGTCTCCTTCGGCCGACATGGACTCATACATCGGCCCGCTGTAGACCAACGCCTTGCGGTAGGCGGTGGCCAGCGCCGCCAGCGCCAGCCGACGGCCGACCTCCTGCTTGTTGGGCGGATGAAGGTTCTTCTCGTCGCCGATGTCAATGGTCACAGCCATACCCGTCCTGGGCACCGAAAGGGCGCTGGCCTGGGCCTCCCGGAACTCGGCCCAGGGATCATCGCCGGGCTGCTGCAAGCGCGGCCCGAAGTTGGGCAGTTGCGCGAATACGAACGGCAATTCGGAGTTCCAGGCGGCCCGCCAGTCGGCGATCAGCGAGGGCAGTTGGTGTCGATAGTCGCGGGGCCAGTCGACGTTGGCTTCGCCCTGGTACCACACAACACCGGCGAGCGCCAGCGGCGCCAGCGGCGCCACCATCGCATTGAATGCGGCCCCGGGGCGCCCTGGGGAATTCCTCCAATCCCTGTCGGCTGGAGAAGGCGCCGGTGGCTTCTCGGGGATCGGCCGACCCTCCGCACGAGCCTTCTCGGCGGCCTTTGCCCAGCCTTGCGCAGCGGCAGCAATGTTCTCCTCGTACTGGCGCTGAATCTCAGGACAACGCGCCACGGCCGCCTGGTAGACGGGCACGGTATTGAGCGTCCGGCCGCTGACCCAGGCCTCGATTCGCGTCGCGCCCATCGCCGCCACGACCAAGCCGACGGGAACGCTGAGCGTCTGGCTCAACTCGCGCCCGAAAAAGTAACCGGCCGCCGAAAAGTCGGCGACGGTCGCGGGCGAACACTCGACCCAGCGGCCCCGCACATCGGCCTGTGGCTGGTCGGAGGCCGCGTTGCCCACGGTGAACACCCGGATGGAGGGGAACGTGGCGGCGACAATCTCGCGGTCGGCGTCGGCCGCCTCGCGCACGGGCATGGCCATGTTCGACTGTCCCGCGCACAGCCAGACCTCGCCCGCCAAGACGTTCGTCAGGCGAAGCGTGTTGCGACCCGAGACGGTCATTTCCATCGGGCCACCCGCCTTGAGCGGTTCCAGCAGCACCCGCCAGCAACCCGATGCGTCGGCCGTGGTGCAAGCGGCGCGGTCGCCGATGCGGACCGTGACTTCTTCGCCCGGCGCAGCCCAACCCCACACCGGCAACGTCACGCCCTGCTGGAGGACCATGTGATCGCCGAAGATCGCGGGCAGGCGCACGTCCGCCGCCGCCGGGCCGGCAGAGAGCGCGGCCACGCACCAAACGACTCGGCAAACGCCGGCGAAGAGCCTCATGGGGACCTCACTGTCTTTCCATCACGATGCCGTCGCCCGCATCGGGGTCTCCGACGATAATGTGCAGCAGGTACGGCGGCGTCTGGCGGCGCAGGTGAAACCGGGTCGAGTAACTGCCCCCGGAGAACCAGGGCGGCCGGTCGAACGTCAGTTCAACGACCCACCACTCCTGGTGCCTGCCGATCTGCCACGTGCCCGCGCCCGACTCCAGAAGCCCCTCTCGCTCGCGGTCGAAGAACACGCGCCAGCAGTCAGGCATGTGCTCCATCGTGAACGTGCCGTCGGCCCGCAGTTCCAGCGCCGGCGACGCCGCAACCGCGTAGCCCTTTCTCTTGAGCCACTCCGCGGATCGGGCGTTCGCGACCCAGACGCCGACGATGTCCTTCTCGTCGGGTTTCTCGCGCGTGTACTCGCCGTAGTACGGGTCGCCCTGGAACATGAAGCAGCAGCACCCCACCAGGCCGAGCGACATTGCGATTATGGCCGCCAATCGCATCGCGACTCTCCAAAGATTTTTGGCCTTCGAGCGGGCGCCATTAACCGCAAAGAGCGCAAAGGACGGCTCTTTTTTTCTTACCAGAATATCCCTTTGCGTTCTTCGCGTTCTTTGCGGTTAACCCGCCTTTCCGACTGCCTGCAACTCTTGCGTATACCTCCGGGCCAGCCACAAGGGAATGATACCAAACACCCCGAACGAACAGTCAATCAATTGCCAGTAGAATGGGATGCCGCGCAAGGTGCCGCAGACCAGCGTCTGCGGCACGACCAGGGCGCACGCGATCATCCCCCACGTGATGATCCAGAGGTTCCGCACCGGGTCGCGCACGGCGCCGATGAACGCCAGGCCGATGACGATGTGGGCAAACGCCAGCCAGTCCGTGCCGTACGCCATGAACGGATACTTGCCGTACGTCTCGCCGAGCGCCTGCCGCACCGTGGCGATCCAGTTCTGAAGCCCCGAGTAGCCCGCGGGCGGCGCATCCGGCCTAGCGCCGACCCACCCCGCCAGGACGTCCAACTCCCACCGGAGCGGAAACGCCGTCAGGCCGCTCGCGACGAGGGCCACGACGAAGAAGATGAGGATCGCGCGGATCCGCCGCAAGAGAGTTTGCCGCCTTGCCGTGTCGCCGGTCATGTGTGCACCTCCCGCTTGTATCTCGCGGCGGGCGACGGCTTCACGCCCCGTTTGGCGTTTACCTGATTTGAAGGATCACTTCGACCGCCTCGTAAACCGCAACGATGGCCAGGATGCCAAAGACGAGCAGGAGGCCCTTGAGGTTCACGAGAATCGCCCGGCCGTAGCGCTTCAGGATGGTCGGCCCCTCGCTGCGCCGAAAAAGGTAGATAGGAATCAGCAGGACAAAGAGCGTCGCTACGATGTACGCCTCCATCTCCACGAGGACCGTGAAGGAGTGCGGCAGCATCACCCCGGCCATGCGGACCGTGCTCGGCGCAAGCACCAACCCTATCATTAGCGACCTGAAGATCGTGGCGAAAATGCCAATGCCCGGCACGACCATGGACGGCAGCGTGATCGCGAGCACCGTCCCGAACAAGAAGTTAATGGCCACCGTGGCAACCGCCGCCAGGGCCACGCTGCCGCTCCCGTAGGCCTTGCCGGCAACAGCCAGCGGGCCGGTTCCGGCCTCAATCTCGCCCTGCAGCGCAGCCACCAGGAGGGTCTGGACCGGCGGCAGGAAGTACACACCGGCGGCCGCCAGCACGAGGATTCCGAAAAAGAGCGCATGCAGGCCGTAGAGCAGCCGCCGCCAGTCCCGAAGCGCCGCCAGGGGCCCGCGCAGCACCGGCCATGGCACGACGCCGGCCAGGTACGCGTACAGCCGGACAAAGAGCACGGACCCGCCGAACAGCATCAGCGCCATGCCGAGAAGGTAGAGGAAGTACGGCCCCACCTCGGCGCGCCCGTCGCCGACAACGGGGGTGAACCGGTCGCGAGGGAACTCCGCCTGAAGGCGCTTGCGGGTCTCGACCTGGACCGCCTCGTTCCTTGGCAGGTGGACGATGTACGCATTGCGGACCTCCTCATCGCCGGGCGCAAAAAGGCCAGCGGCCGCCGAGTCCGGAGGTACAATGTAGACACGAGCGAAGTGCGCCATTTCCGGGCGCAGGACGCCGACCACGCGCAAGTTCCGCCCTGCCACGGCCACGACATCCTTGTGGGTGACCGATGCGCCCGCGAGAACCTCCTCGCTGCCCGCCTGCGGCAGGCGGCCCTCGGCCAGCATCTCGGGCGTGAAATCCTCGCGAAAAGCCGTATCCAGGACAATGCCCTCGCGAAGCGAAAGGAGCGCGCGACGCATCGCCGGATTGCACACCTTCTCGAACTCCTGAACAACCTCGCGCATGAACTGCGACAGTGGCAGCAGCCGCAGCCGGGCCTCGGTGAACGGAACCGCGTCGTCCGTCTTCTCGGGCTCGCCCTTGCCGAAGTACATGAAGGCGTCGGCCCATGGCCCTGACTTGTCAATCCGCCCGAAGTTGGAGTACGAAAACAGCATCAGGCCGAAGCCGGTCAGCAGCACGAGCAGCCCAATCCAGGTCTTCATCGCATCCCCTTAAGCAGGCCGGCTGCGAACACGCGCTCGCCGATGGCCCGCGGCTAAACCGTCAGCCACAGAAAACCGGGGCCGCCGAGGCGGCCCCGGTACGTTTTAGTTGGGAGATTTCAAGCATTACGCCGTGGCCTTGGCGGCCTCGGCCATCTTGGCCTCGGCATCCCTGGCGAACGGCGGGACAGACTCATCGCCGTAGTACTTGCGGATGGTGGCGGCAGCGCCGGCCTGGATGCGCGTAATCTGCATCGCAGCGTCGGTCGCACGGAAGAGGTGGCGGAACCGGCCCTGGGGCTTCAGGTACTCCTCGACGGGCTTCCAGCCTTCCTTCGGCGGGCGGTGCGGCTTCGTCTCGCCCCGGATGATCTCGTAGAGCGGGTACAGGCCCGTCTCGAACGCCAGGCGGGCCATCTCGGCCGACTGGGCCGGATCGGTCTTCCAACCCAGCGGGCACACGACGTGGACCTGGAGGAACTTCGGGCCGCGGATCTCCTGGGCACGCTTCACCATCGGCGCGATCTCGCGGTAGTAACCCATCGACCCGACGCCGACGTACGGAATGCCGTGCGCGGCCATGATCATCGGCAGGTCCTTCTTCGGCCGGTCGTTGCCGAAGGAGACCTTGCCGGCGGGGCTGGTGGTCGTGTCGGCGTCCAGGGGCGTCAGGCCCGAGCGCTGGACGCCCGTGTTCATGTACGCCTCGTTGTCCCAGCAGACGTAGAGGATGTCGTCGCCGCGCTCCATGGCGCCCGAGAGGCACTGGAGTCCGATGTCGGCCGTGGCGCCGTCGCCGCCGCTGGCCACGACCTTCACGTCGCCCGCCAGGCCCTTGTGCTTCAGAGCATAGTAGATGCCGGAGGCGACGGCCGCCGAGTTCTCAAACAGGCTGTGGATCCACGGCACCGCCCACGAACTCGTGGGGTACCGCGACGTGAAAATCTCGGAGCAGCCTGTGGCGTTCGTGAAGATCGTCTTCGGGCCGCAGGTCTGCGCCACGAGGCGCATCGCCAGCGCCTCGCCGCAACCCAGGCACGACGTGTAACCGGGCTTCAGGATGCGATCTGTGTACTTGAACTCCACGTTTTGTCCTCCGTGTAGGGTGGTCGCCCAGGCGGCCACCATGCTGAACGTTACTGCCTGCCCGTTTCTACTATAGCATCGGCCCAAGACCGCACTTCACAAGCACACCGCAAGGCCCAAGCCCGATCCAACGCCGGGGCGGTCTCGTTCTCGGCCGGCATCGAGCCATAACGCAACTCCGCGGCAAAAGGTGTCAGGTGATGCAACCTGTCGGCCTCCGGCGGCATCGCGATACCGTTATCCTGGATGAGTTCCACCAAGCCCTCTACGTCGTGAGTCCGCGGATACGCAACAGCGCGACCCGCCAGAACAGCCTTCAGGCACTTCTCCACGGCCTGCTGAGCATGAAACCCGATGACAGAAATCGGGGCCCCCTCGTCCCGGCTCAGCCGCTGGAGGACATACAAGTCCTCGTCAGCCTTCTCCAAGAGCAGCCGCGCGTGCTCAGACGACTTGCTCATAAACCTTGCCCTCTCTGGCCGCTTCGTAAATCACGGTATTGGGCGTATCCGCCCAATCGTGGAAGACTCTTTCGCTGACGACGAGAATGTCCGCAATCACCCTAGCCGGCCGCAGCGCCTCGCGCAGCCGAATCGCTTCGGCGTAGCGATTCTCGACCCTCGGCTCGACCACCAGGAAGTCCAGATCGCTGTCCGGGCGCGCCTCGCCGCGGGCATGCGAACCGAACAGGATCACCTTCGAGCCTGCCGGCGCAGCCCGCAGGAGAAGGTCCACCGCCTGTTTGACGACTTGTTCGCCGCCGGCCATAACACACCTCAAGACATCTGGAGCACGTAGTCGCCCAAACGAAACCGTACATCTACGGCTGCTCCATTATACCCCGCGGCCGAGCGTCGCGGGCTCGAACGACACGAACAGTTTTTTCGCGTGGGTGCGCAGCACCCACCCCACATTATATCAGTCGCTCGGCACGAGGTCCGGCAGGATCGCCTGCTTCAGGCGGAAGTACTCGTAGGCCACCTGCTCGCCCTTGGCCACGCGGCTGATGATTTCCTTGATGCCGTCGGCGGCGATCTCGCGGCCGCCCAGTTGCACGCAGAAGCCGCTCACGGGGATGCGGGCGCCCGTGTCGTACAGCGCGTCCTTGATTTCGGGGGTCATGATGCCGCCCGCGCCGAACGACCCGCCCTTCTCGATGACCGCGATGCGCTTGGCGCCCTTGAGGGCCGCCGCCAGCGCCTGTCTCGGAAACGGCCGGAAGGTCTTGATGCGCACCAGGCCCACCTTCTGGCCCTTGTCCCGGAGTTCATCCACCACGTCCTTGATCGTGCCGCAGATGGAGCCCTTGGCCACGAGAATCGTTTCGGCGTCTTTCGACTTGTATTCTTCCAGGAGGCCGCCGCTCGTGCGGCCGAAGACCTTCGCAAAGTTCGCCGAGACCTCTTCGATGACCGAGAGGCTGCGCAGTTGCGCATCGTGGATCATCCACCGGCCTTCCATGCACTTGTCGGGCTCGGTGAAGCAGCCGAACGACATCGGGTTGTTCACATCGAGTTTGTAGAGTGCTTCATACTTGCCTAGAAATGAATCGCACAGGTCCTGGTCGGGCAGTTCCACGGGCTCGAAGACGTGCGTCAGCAGGAATCCGTCGAGGTTGACCATCATGGGCAGGAGCACCCGGCGGTCCTCGGCCACCTTGAAGGCGATGACGTGCTGGTCCACGGCCTCCTGGGCGTCCTCGGCGTAGATCTGGATGACGCCCGAGTCGCGGATGCTCTCGGCGTCCTGGTGATCGCACCAGATGGAGAGCGGGGCCGAGACCGAGCGGTTCGCGCACGCCAGGACCACCGGCAGGCGCATGCCGGCGATGTTCCAGAGGACCTCGGCCATGAGCATGAGGCCCTGGCTGGAGGTGGCCGTGTAGGCGCGGGCGCCGGCGGCGCTCGCGCCCAGGACGACGCTGGCGGCGCCGAATTCGCTCTCGACCTTGACGAACTCGGCATCGAGTTCGCCGTCGGCCACGATCGTCGAGAGTTCCTCCGAGATGTGGGTCTGCGGCGTAATCGGGTACGCGGCGATGACTTCGGGCCGGCACCGCGCGACCGCGTGGGCGACGGCCATCGCGCCTTCGAGAATCTCGGGCTTACCCATCACTTCTCCTCCCTCACCATGTCGATGTCCTGGGCGGGGCACTCGCTGGCGCACATGCCGCAACCCTTGCAGTAGTCGGGGTCGAAGTCGCGGTCGGCCATCTCGCGTGCTTTGAGTTTCTCGACCGTGTGCTTCTTCTCGGGGTTCTCAAAGACGCAGCCTTCCGGACACGCCAGTTCGCAGGCGCGGCAACCGATGCATGCGACGTGCTTGAACACGGGCCGCTGGCTGCGCCACGCGCCGGTGTGGTTGATGACCGAGCCGCCGGGCGGAGCGACGCAACCGATGGAGAGTTTGTCCATAGTGAGTTTTGCGCTCATTTCGGCTCCTTCGCGGCTTGGTAGGCCTTCTCGACGGCCTCGGCGTTCAGGTCGCCCACCTTGCCGCCGAACCGCTCCTTGATGGCCGCCTTCAGCGAGGCCAGGGTCACCAGGCCCGTGGTTCCCGCAAAGGCGCCCAGCATGACCATGTTCGGGATGGGCCGGCCGATGACCTCCATGGCGATGCGGGTGCCGGGAACGGCTTTCAGGACCGCGCCTGCGGGCACGTGGACGGTCTCGGGCTTCTCGGAATTCAGGACCACCATGCCGCCCGCCTTGATGCCCTCAAAGACGTTGACCGTCTCCAGGAGCGTGGCGTCCTGCACGATGCAGTAATCCGGCGTGTGAATCTCCGAGCGGGCGCGGATGGCCTTGTCCG
>Ga0315279_10006587_pt1 | contig 14633 bp, 16 predicted proteins | sample YL17G06_20_MG_FD_203694 | JGI IMG/M metagenome (GOLD analysis project Ga0315279, IMG submission 203694) | Sediment microbial communities from Yellowstone Lake, YNP, Wyoming, USA - YL17G06_20 | ecosystem: Environmental > Aquatic > Freshwater > Lake > Sediment | place: USA: Wyoming | collected... | reverse complement strand
CTTTTTAAGAATTATTAATAATACTAAATTAGGTATAGGTAAAATTACTTTAAGTAAAATAGAAGATTTAGCTAAAAAAAATGATTTAAATTTTAACCAGGCTCTAAAACAAGGTTTAAAGGTCCTAAAAATTTCTGCAGACAGAAGAGAAGGAATAAAGAAATTCACTTTTTTAATCGATGAATTTATTGAAAAGAAAAATAAAATTAAGGGTAGTGAACTGTTAATAAAATTAATTCAAGCCATCGATTATTATAAGGAACTTGAAAAAGAAGGAGAATTTAAAGCTCAAAGTAAAATCGAAAATATAAAAGAATTAATTCTGGCAGTTCAAGAATTTGAAGAGAATAATGTGGATAAATCTTTAAGTGCTTTTTTAGAATATGTAGCTTTGATCACTGATATTGACCTTTATAAAGGAGAAGAAGATGTAGTTACGGTTATGACCTTGCATAGTGCCAAGGGTTTGGAATTTCCAGTGGTTTTTATTACCGGTTTTGAAGAGGGCATATTTCCCCATTCTCGTTCCGTAAATAAGGAAGAGGAATTAGAAGAAGAGAGAAGATTATGTTATGTAGGGATGACCAGAGCTAAAGAGAAATTATATTTAACTTATGCCTGGAGAAGAAATTTAAATGGCAACACTCTATTTAATAGTGTTTCTCGATTCTTAAACGAGATCCCTAAACATCTTCAAGAAAAAGTAAGTGTTGAAGAGGTAGAAGAAATTCCTTCACTTAATAAAATAAAGGAAAAGATTGAAGTAGATGTGGGAGATAAAATAAGACATGCAGATTGGGGGATAGGTACCGTACTAGATAAGATAGGTACTGAAAATGATATTTTTATAACTGTGGATTTTAAAAAAGTTGGATTAAAAAAATTGTCGATGAATTATGCACCATTGGAGAAATTATAATAAATAACGTATAGCGTACAGAATACAATAATAAGTGATAGGTAATGAGTAATGTGTGGGAGCTCGATTTATTGAGCTACCCACACATTACTTACGCACTACGCACTACGCACTACTATTTTAGCGCTTCTTCATTTATTTCGATAGTTACTTGAGATTTTAATTCTTCTAATAGGTTATCAAAAGCCTCTTTCTGTTTGGTAGATAATAAAGTTTTTACTATCTCTTCTTTGACTTCCTCAAAAGTTTTAAGTACTTCTGGTTTTTTATCGGTTACCTTTAAAATATGAAAACCATATTGACTTTTTATAATATCACTTATACTTCCAATTTCTAAAGCAAAGACGTCATTTTCAATTTCCGGAATTAGGTCACCTTTAGATATATATCCTAAATCTCCTCCTTGGGCTGCACTCGGACCAGTAGATTTTTCTTTGGCAATTTCAATAAAATCTCCTCCTGCTTTTAATTTTTCCAAAATATCCTTGGCTACTTCCTCAGTCTCTACTAAAATGTTATATAAGTAAACCTGTTCTTTGGTTATAAAATTATTTTTATTTTCTTCATAGTAAGTTAAAGCTTCCTGATCCTCTACTTTTACTTTTCCTATTATTTCTTTTTCTATTAAAGATTGGACTAATATTTGTTCAGTTGTTTTTTTAATCTGTTCTAATACATCTTTATCTTGTTCTAAACCCCTGTTTTTCGCCTCTTGAATTAACAATTTTTCTGAGATTATTTGGTCAAGTACATTCCTTTTAGTAAGCTGAAGTTTATTATTTTCAGGTATTTGATCCCATAATTGATTAAATTCACCCAAAGTAATGGTCTGTCCATTGAAAGAAGATAATATCGTTTCGGAAGGCAGGGTAGTTTCAGTTTTTTCTTCGGAAGGTAGGATAGTTTCAGCAGTATCTGTATTGGTCTCAGTAGGGGATGTTTTTTCTTCAGCAAGAATTGAAATAGGATTAAAATTTAAAAAGACAAATATACCTAAAATAGTAATGAGTAGGTATTTAGAAATATTCTTTTTTTTGTTCATTTAATGACTCCCTTCAAAATTGAAAAATAGATTACTTTTGAATTTTACCATCTTTCAAATTAATTGTAAAGAAAAATAAACTTACCGGGAACCATCTAAAGATTTGATTTTAATTTTAGTTAGTGTAGTGATATAATATAAATAAAAATTTAGGTGAGGCAATTTTGGACACCGAAAAATTAGATAATAAAAAAAATAAAGCTAAAGAGAAAGCTTTAGAATATAAAAAACAGAATTATATTAAATATCTATTAGATTACTCACCAGATTTTCAAATAACCCTGGATAGCAAAGGAAAAATTAGGAGAGTGAATCAGGCTTTTGAAGAAATTACTGGAAAAAAGAAGGAGGAATTAATTGGTAGTTTTATTTATGAATTCATACCTGAAGAAATAATAAAAAAATTAAGAGATAAAATAATAAAGGAAAAAAGGGTAAAGAATATGGAAATAAATGTAAATAGGCCAGGAAGAGAACTTTTAATTGGTGACTTCTCAGGTGTGGTATTCACTACTAAAGAAGGAGAGACTATTATTTATCTAAGCGGTAGGGATATTACTGAAAAAAGAAAATTACAACAAAATCTTATGGAGTTAAATGAAAACTTAGAGAAAAAAGTAATGAAAAAAACCAAAGAATTAAGAAAAGTTCAATACCAGCTTATTCAATCGGAAAAATTATCTCTAATCGGAGAATTGGTGACCGGTGTAGCCCATGAGGTCAGGAATCCTTTAGCTACCATAAGCCTAATTGTTCAACATTTAGAGAGCAAATATGCTGATAATTACCCAATAGAAAAATTAAAAGCAATTCAAAGAAATATAAATCGCATAGATAAGATTGTCTATGGCTTGTTAAATTTTTCTCATCCCCCTCGCTCTAATTTTGACTATCACAATATCAATGAAATAGTAGAGGGATTAGAGCCGATTTTAAAGCATTTTCTTCCAGAGAATATAAAGATCATTAAAAAATATGATTCAAAATTGCCCCATGGCTGGTTTGATTCAGATTGCCTAGAACAGGTTTTTTTAAACTTAATTTCTAATGCCATACGGGCGATGAAAGATGGTGGAGAACTTTATATTACTACCAGTTTTGATTCTACCCGAAAAGGAATAATAATAGAATTTGAAGATACGGGGGTAGGCATCCCGGAAGGAAATTTCAAAAAGATATTTAAACCCTTTTTTACTACCAATAAGGAAGGCACTGGTTTAGGTCTCTCTATTTGTCAGAATATCATAAATGAACATAAGGGTAATATTTCGGTAGAGAGTAAGTTAGGAAAAGGGACAATTTTTACTATTTTCTTACCCCTGGAAAAGAGAAAAGAGAAAAATCGGGGGGGGTAGGTGGTTGATGCGACATAATGACTAAGGCTAATATTTTAATAATCGATGATGAAGTAGATTTATGCCAGAGTCTGCTTGAATTATTAGAGGAGGAAGAATACAAAGTTTTTATTGCCCATAATGGTAAGGAAGGTTTGATAAAGGTCAAAGAAAATTTGCCTGATTTAGTCCTTTTGGATATAAAGATGACCGGAATAGATGGGATTGAGACTTTAAAGAGAATAACAGCCATTGATAAGGATATCTCAGTGATTATGTTAACTGCTTATCAGACGGTAGAAACTGCAGTAAAGGCGATGAAACTTGGAGCTTACGATTATATTAGTAAGCCTTTTAACTATGAAGAATTAAAGATAATCATTAAAAGAGCTCTTCAGGTTCATGATTTATCTCAAGAAGTAATTTCCTTAAGACATCAACTGAGAGACAAATTTAATTTTAAGAATATTATTGGAAAAAGCGATAAAATAAAAGAAGTGCTGTATAAGATTGAAAAGGTTGCTCCCACCAATGCTACTGTGTTGATTAGAGGAGATAGCGGTTCCGGGAAAGAATTAATTGCGAAGACTATTCATCAATATAGTCCCAGAAGAGATAGACCATTTATAGCCGTTGATTGCGCCAGCTTGCCAGAGACTTTGATAGAGAGTGAATTATTTGGTCATACTAAGGGGGCCTTCACCGGGGCAATAGCGAAAAAAATAGGTAAATTTGAATTAGCGCAAAGCGGGACACTTTTTTTAGATGAGATTGGTAATTTACCAGTTAATATTCAAGCTAAGTTATTAAGAGCACTTCAGGAAGGGGAGATAAACCGTATCGGAGAAAAGTATCCGATTAAAATTGACGTGCGAATGATCATTGCCAGTAATACCAATTTAGAAGAGGATATAAAAAGAGGGACTTTTAGAAAAGACTTATATTATCGTATAAATGTTTTTTCTATCTTCATTCCTACTTTAAAGGAGCGGAAAGAAGACATACCCTTATTAGCTTTGCATTTTCTAAATCAGTTTAACCCGATATTTGGAAAGAATATTAAGCATATCTCGGAAGAAAGTATGAAGTTGCTGATAAATTATTTCTGGCCAGGTAATGTTCGGGAACTTCAAAATATTATTCAGCAGGCAATTATTATGGCTGAAGATATTATTCTACCAGAGCATTTACCTTTTTATATCAAAGAAAACAAAATAGGGGCAGACCTGATGCCTACCCTCCTATCGAAAAAAGACCAGAATAATTTCCCTAATGACTTCTCCCTTAAAAAAAATATTAGCCAACTTTCTCGAGATACGGAAAGAAGAATTATTTTAGAAGTTTTAAAAAGAACTAATTGGAATAAGGCTAAAGCAGCTAGATTATTAAAGATAAATTATAAAACCCTCTATCTAAAGATCAAAGAATATAACCTTCACCCTACCAACCCGTAGGGGCACAATTCATTGTGCCTCTACAATATGGTTAATAGACCATAAATATGGTATGAAAACCATAAATTGGAGGAATAAATTAAAATAAAATAATTAGAAACGAGTGTTAGAGATAAATTATTTTTGGTTAAAAGCCTTGCTATAAATGCATTTGGAGAGATCCGAATGCATTTTTTATTTTAACTGGTTAAGTTGGCACGCTATTTGCTTATTATAATGATATAGAAGGATCTCCTTTGCTAAGGAAGAGCTTAGAAGATTTCCTCTTCTTATAGAAAAAGATGAATCAATATGAAAATTTAAAAAGAAGTAATAAATGATAATATGGCTAAAATATTAGTAGTTGATGATGATCTGGATATGTGTCAAATTATTTCAGACATTCTCAAAGAAGAGGGATATGGTGTCCATTGCTCTTATAATGGGGAAGATGCTTTGATGAAAATTAAAAAGAATCACTATGATTTGATTGTCTTAGACTATAAACTTAATGAAATGTCTGGATTAATGGTCTTTGAAAAAGCTTTACGAATGATACCTTCACTAAAAGTAATGATGATTTCTGCTTTTGGAGATAAATCTATTAAGGCCAGGGCGAGAGAATTAGGGGTTGGTGATTTTTTGGATAAACCATTTGATATAAAAAGATTTATCCAGGCAGTACAAGATATTTTAACCAGGAAGACTAATAATGAGAAGCTCAAAAAAGAATAACTATTTCTATTAAATTCTATCAAAATATAGTTGAATATAGAAATTAAAATTTACAAAAAGAAATAACTATATCTCTTTTTGTAAAAAAAATCTAAAACAGGAAAGGAGGTGAAAAAAAATGGCAGTAGAAAAAGCAATCGCTTCTTCAAGTTTAGTGGAAGTTATTGACCGAATTTTGGACAAGGGTGTAGTAGTTGATGCATGGGTAAGAGTCTCTTTAGTAGGAATTGAACTTCTCGCTATAGAAGCAAGAGTAGTAATAGCATCAGTGGAAACTTACTTAAAGTATGCTGAGGCTATTGGTTTAACCGCAACAGCAGCAGCCTAAGGATGAGGTCAGCCCGGTTAGAAACGGAATTTCTAAACGGGTAATAAGGATTCTTGCTGGGTCATCCTTAGAACCACGGAAAGACGGAATTTACGTGATTCCTTGGTTGCAAAAGTATGGTTCACCAAGAAATTCCTTCATTTACTTTAAGCAAAAGGAGTAAATTTAATGGGAATTGCCGACGATATAAAAAAATTAACAAATGAGGTTGTCTTTTCTTATGAGTCCCGAATCTCAGAAGTAGGCATAATTATTGACAATACCTACCGTATTCTTGAAGAATTCAAAACCAAAAGAAATGAGATGAGTAATCAACTCAAAGAGAATCTCGCCAAAGAAGGATCCCTGAGAAAAAAAGATTTTGATAGTATGATGGAAGAAATATTATCCCGGCAAGACGAAAGAGAAAAACAGGTAAAGGACTTACTAAGAACCTTTCTGGAAGAACAGAAAGAAGTGGCTCAAACCATTAAGAAGAATCTGGCAGAAGGTAAAAAGGTGAGGATAACTGATTTTAAAAAGATACTACAGGATATTCAGGCAAGGCAGAAGGGCGGTGAAAATGAAGTAAATATGATGCTAAAGGAATTTCAGAAAGAGCATAAAGAGATGGCCGAATCCTTGCGGACCCTTTTAGATAAAGGAGAAGTCCTGCGGATTAAGGATTTTAAAGAAATGGTTAAGAATATCCGGTCAAGGCAAATAGAACGGACAAATGAAGTTAGAGAAAAACTGGATGAGTTCAGAAAAGAACGTCAGGAAATGGCTTCCGAGTGGCATAAACTAACTATTGCTATGGCTAAAAAAAGAGCCGATAGTTTGAAAAGAGGTGAGAGCAGAGAAAAAGAAGAGATTACCAATAGTTGATTTTATTTTTTGGTTAAGTAAGTTAGTTAATTAGGTTTAAAATAGGTATTTAATTTTTTTTATAAAATTTAAAAAGGAGTGAATAAAATGGGAATAGCTAACGATATGAAAAAATTACGTGAGGACATTGTTGCTGCTAATGATGTGCGAGTAAAGGCGATAGGGGTGTTAGTAAAAGATACCCACAAAATGCTTGAGGGATTTCAGGCAGAACATAAGGAAATGGCTACCAACCTTAGGGGAGAACTTGCAAAGGGAGAGGAGAAGAGGCTTAAGGATTTCAGGGCAATGATGGCAAACATTCAGAAATTTGTATCAGACGTAGACAAGGAAGTGAGCGCTATGATTGAAAGATTCCAGAAAGAACATAAGGCTATGGCTGATGAACTAAGGGAAAACCTTGAGAAAGGAGAAGCAGACCGGCTTAAGACCTTTAACGATATGATGGGAAATATCCACCAAGATATTAATCAAATTGAGACTTATGTTGCAAACAAACTTAAGGAATTCTCAGATGCCCATGCTGGTATGAGTGAAGAACTCAAGAAAATGCTAGCCCAGTATGTAGATGACATGGTTAAGGCAACCAAGAAGTTGATGGGTGATATTCAAAAACGACAGAAAGAAAGAAACGCTGAGGTTGCCGATCTCCTGGAAACCTTCAAGACTGAAAGAGAAGAGATGGCCGCTAATTGGCAAGCCCTTATTGCTACTATGGCTAAAAAAAGAGGAATTAAACCAAAGGTGGAGGCAGAGGTAAAGGTAAGGCCTGTAAAAGAGGCAATTAAAGAGGTAATTGAAGAAGAGGAAGAAGAAGTGACTCCTGAGATGGACTTAGATGAAAAGATATTACAATTTATTAATAAACATCCAGAGGGGGTAAGGGTTGGCGATATGGAAGAGACCCTTGGAGTCGTCAGAATGAGATTGGGGGTAATAGCCAAGAAACTATTAGAGGAAGGTAAGATTAGGAAAGAGGGAAATATGTATTTTCCACTATAAAAAGCCTCCGATTTTCCTAAGTTTAGTTATTCGAAAAAAATACTGTATTTGGGATAAATAAAAAAGCAATATATTGGACTATTACGATTTTAGAAGATTTTATGCTTAGTAATAAAGGAGGCAAGATATGAGCTTGATTATTTGTGCATTTTGTAAGGGAAGAGGTAAAGATCCATTTAATCTCCTCTCTGAACTTGCTACCTGCCAGGTGTGTGGAGGCAAAGGAAAAGTTGAGGTCGAAGAGCCAGCAATTGAGTGTGCTTATTGTAAGGGTACTGGTGTTTATCCCCATGGTAGTCGGCTTACCTGTACTGTGTGCAATGGTAAAGGAATGGTGACTGTAAAAGGAGCTACTGAGAAGTGCCCCAGGTGTAATGGAACTGGACAGGAAATAGAAAGTGGCCTTTCTTGCATTAAATGTGGAGGTAAAGGGGTTGTGCGTAAAAAGGAGGAAGCATAGCTTATAGCAGAAAGATTTTATTAGAAGCACAGATTTAAAAAGAGTAAAGAAAACAAAAATTTAAAGAGATAAGGAGATGAGATAGAATGATTGATGAGATGACCACAGTATTGGAACCACGTCCTCTACCAGACTTCGTGGAAACAAAGTATGTAAAGGATATTACCAATAGAACTATTTCCTATATTAAGGCAGGTTTTCCGGTTCATTTTAGGGGTCCCTCGGGTACTGGCAAGACGACTCTGGCAATGCATGTCGCCACTAAAATCGGTCGACCGGTAGTTATGATTCATGGAGATGAGGAATTTACAACCACTGACTTGGTCGGGGGCGAATATGGCTACAGGTTCAGGAAGGTTATTGACCGCTTTGTGTCCCGAGTCTTAAAGGTGGAAGAGGATATGGTAAAGCGATGGGTTGATAACCGTCTGACCGTTGCCTGTAAATATGGTTTTACCTTAATCTATGATGAGTTCACCCGCTCAAGACCGGAGGCAAATAACATACTTCTTTCAATCTTGCAGGAGAAGATGATGGATTTACCCGTGGGAAGAGGAGAGGAGCCATATTTAAGGGTTGATCCGGATTTTACCGCTATTTTCACCAGCAACCCCGAAGAATATGCTGGTGTTCACAGAAGCCAGGATGCTTTGAGGGACAGAATGATAACTATGGATCTGGACCATTTTGACTATGATACAGAGGTAGCAATAACCAAGGCAAAATCCAAACTCTCTAAACAGCATGTAGAGATGATAGTTAATATTGTAAGGGGCTTAAGAGAATCTGGAAAGTGTGAATTTGCACCAACCATTCGCGGATGCATAATGATTGCAAAAACCATTAAGGTTCAAAACATTACCCCTATCAAATCTAATGGCCTCTTTAGGGTAATTTGCCAGGATATTCTGGCATCTGAGACCAGCAGAGTTGGCTCAAAGACAAATCAGGCAAGGGTAAAAGAGGAAGTTAATGAGCAGGTTAAAAAATATTGTTAGTAAATTGTTAGTAATTGGAGGATAATCAAATGACTTTAATGAGAGCATTTTCTAAGGTGGAAAAAGATGGGGAGATAAAACTTCCCGCCAATATTCAGCGAGCAGCAAGCCTTAAAGAAGGCCAATTGGTCGAGCTGAAGATTGTAGGGGCAAGCGCTAATAAAAGTATTCTTATTACAGCAACGAAAAGTGCACGGTAGCCCGCATTGATTGCTCAACCTAAAGGTTTGCGGCTAAAGGAAAAATTCCAATCAGGAGGGATTAAGGATGGAAAGAAACATAAGTGATATCAGAAGTCTTCGAAATATCAGGAGTATGCGCAGCACAGGCAAGAACTCTATACCCAAAAACCAAAGCTCGGCTTATTTAGATTTGTATATGTTGAATATAGAAAAAGAAAGACTCCTGAAGGAAGATGAGAGCCTATCTATAAGAAAGGATACTATTAGAAAACGCCAAAAAGAAATAAAATTGGAGATGGATAGACTACAAGAGGTTAAGGATATTGTTGAAGCCACTGGAAACGTAAGTCCTTCAGGAGGTACTTTTACTCAGAAAGATGGGGTCAAAAAAGAGTGGAAGAAGATGCCTTTAAATTATTAGTTACAGAAAGGAGATAGTATGGTGTGGAAGACATTTGATTTTAAAGGGGGGAGAACAAGGTTGGGCCGAAAAATGGGTGAAATTTTAGAAGGGGATAGGTTTAAATGTGCATTATGTGCCGGTAGCGGAATATTACCCAGAACCAAAGACATAAAATGCCCGGTTTGCAAAGGTTCAGGCATATTTTCTTTAACTGGACCAGTGATGGTTTGTGTTTATTGCAAAGGTAGAGGTGATTATCCATCCAGAACAAACATTACCTGTACGGTTTGTGGTGGAAAAGGCTTGGTAAGTGTTACTGAGCCTATCGAGATATGTGGGTATTGCCGGGGAACCGGGGCAGAACCAAATAATAAGCTTCCGTGCTTAAAATGTAAAGGTAAAGGTGTTGTTACAAAATTAAATAGACCATGAGCATAACAGCTACAGAGTTGGAGATTTTAAAGATTATAAAAGAAAAAAATGGTTTGATATCTATGAAGGAGCTAAGCAGCAAAGCAAGATATGAGATAGGTTATACCTATATATTATGTAAGTCGCTTTCGAAACATGGTTGTGTAGGTTTTTTTACTTATTCATCTTGTAGGATAACTGCAAAAGGAAAAAGTCTGGTAATAGAACAGGAGAGAATAAAGGCGGCCGGAAGCTTCATTATTTAGAATAAGTATCTTTGCTAAAAAGGAAAAGAGGAGGTAGATAGTACAATATGGCAAACAAAAAGAAGAATAAGAAAGACGAAGGTTTGGGTATCGATTTTGGTCTGAGGGGTTTATTTAAGGGTATTGAGAAATTAATAGACCTTGCTGCAGATTTAAAAGAGGCCGGTGGTGAAATAAAGAAGGAAGGAGAGATTGACCTCAGTAATCTTAAAAAGGGAATGAAAGGGGTATATGGTTTTTCAATAAAGACAGCGACGGGAGGAAGACCAGTAGTTGAGTCCTTTGGTAATATTAAGAAAACTCCTAAAGGTCCTACTGTCGAGGAAGAAAGAGAGCCCATTACCGATGTCTTTGACGAAAAGGAGGAGGTTCGGGTTTATGCTGAAATACCCGGCGTAAATGAGGAGGATATAAAGTTAGATTTAAATGGGGATATCCTTGATATTTTAGCGAAAAGTGGAGATAGAAAATACCATAAAGAAATATTGCTTCCCGTAAAAGTTAAGTCTGAAACTCTTATCTCGAGTTATAAAAATGGTATCTTAGAAGTAAAAATAAGGAAATTTTAACTAATGAAAAAAAACCTTGTAACCTTAACCCTAAAAATAAAAGAGACCTTGCCAAAAGATGTAGGCAGGGCAATTGCCAGGATTGATCCAGCAGACATGAAAACACTTGAAGTTGAAGCAGGGGACATCATAGAGATTGAAGGTAAAAGAAAAACGCCTGCGAAAGTAATGCCCTGTTATTCCGAAGATAGGGGTAAAAAGATTATTCAAATGGATGGAATATCAAGAGAGAATGCACAAATTAGTTTAGATGAAAAGGTAAAGATTTACAAAGTTGGCTATAAACCGGCTAATAAAATCACGCTCTTGCCCTTAACTATCTCGAGCCTTCTTCAAAGAGATGAGGATACTAAATATATCGGCTCACTTATAGGAGGCCTCCCGGTGACTTCTGGTGATAGAGTTAGGGCCACTCTTTTTGGGTCAAGGTCGTGCGAATTTAAAGTATTGGATACTTTACCTGAAGGGATAGTCTTGATAGATTCCACTACTTTAATAAGGATAAAAACAAAAGAGGTGGGAGAAAGTAGAACAATAAAGCTAACCTACGAAGATATTGGTGGGCTTAGTACCCAAATTCAAAGAATCAGAGAAATGATAGAACTTCCTCTAAGATATCCTCAAGTATTTGAAAGATTGGGAATTGATCCACCAAAAGGTGTTTTACTCTATGGGCCCCCGGGGACAGGAAAAACATTAATCGCCCGGGCAGTGGCTAATGAAACTTCTGCTTACTTTACTCATATAACAGGCCCAGAGATTATGGGCAAATTCTATGGTGAGAGTGAGGCTCGTTTAAGAAAGGTATTTGAAGATGCTCAGAATCATACTCCAGCCATAATCTTTATCGATGAGATAGATTCTATTGCCCCTAAAAGAGAAGAGATGGGTGGAGAAAAACAGGTGGAACGGAGAGTCGTAGCTCAGCTTTTAGCTTTAATGGATGGGTTAGAATCCCGAGGGCAGGTTATAGTTATAGGGGCGACCAACATTCCTAATACTCTAGACCTAGCATTAAGAAGGCCGGGTAGATTTGATCGAGAAATTTCTATTCCTATTCCTGATAAAAATGGAAGATTAGAAATCCTACAGATTCATACCAGAGGAATGCCTTTGGCAGAAAATGTCAGTTTAGAAAGGTTAGCTGAGATTACTCATGGTTTTGTAGGTGCGGATTTAGAAGCACTGGCAAGGGAAGCGGCAATGTCGGCTTTAAGAAAGATTTTGCCAAAAATTAATTTTGAAATGGCAGATATTCCTTATGAGACGTTACTAAAATTGGAAGTAACAATGGATAATTTTTATGAGGCAATGAAAGAGGTTGAACCTTCAGCGATCAGGGAATTCTTTGTGGAAGTGCCAGATGTCAAATGGGAAGATGTGGGCGGGCTTGATAACATAAAAGAAGAACTGAAAGAAGCAGTAGAATGGCCGTTGAAATATTCTGAGGTGTTTAAAGAAGCTAATACGAATCCTCCCAAAGGAATTTTACTCTATGGCTCGCCGGGCACCGGAAAGACTTTATTGGCTAAAGCAGTGGCTAATGAAAGCGGGGTTAATTTTATTTCTATAAAAGGTCCCGCTCTTATATCCAAGTATGTGGGAGAAAGTGAAAGGGCCATTCGTGAAGTATTTAAGAAAGCAAAACAGGCTTCCCCCACAATTTTATTTTTTGATGAGATTGATGCCATAGTTCCCAAGAGAAGCTCTGCGAGCACAGACTCACATGTGACAGAACGGGTGCTAAGTCAATTTTTAACTGAACTGGATGGGATTGAGGAACTTAAAGGAGTGCTTGTTTTAGCCGCCACCAATAGATTGGATTTGGTTGACTTAGCATTACTCCGAAGTGGAAGATTTGATCTTTTACTTGAATTGCCTACCCCGGATGAAAAAACCAGGGAAGAAATATTTAAAATTCATACTAAAAATAAGCCACTTGCTGAAAATGTTGATTTGAAAAATTTAGCTAAAGAGACTGAAGGTAAGGTGGGTTCTGATATTGAGCTTATCTGTAGAAAGGCAGCTATGTTTGCTATTAGGGAATACCTAAGTAAGAAACAAGATAGCAGCAACCCTGGTAACCGGAAACCAAAGTTTAATATTTCAAGTAAGCATTTTAAAGAGGCTATTGAATTGATAAGAGAGCAAAACAACAAAAAGAAGACTTAAAAAATGGGGGAGGTTATTTATGTTATGGGTAAAAAAGGAATATATATATATGGAATTATAAATTCTAATAGTGCCTCGGACTTTTTTACCCCAAAGGATTCTTATAAAAAAGAAAATGTATACACCATTCCTTATCAGGATGTCTCGGCAGCAGTAAGTAACTCTGAGATAATTGACTTTACTTATAGTCTCAAGAATATCTCGGCGGAACGGTTAGTTTGGCATCAAAAGGTTATTGAAAAAATTATGAGCTTAAAATATACCATTATTCCGGTTAGATTAGGGACTTTTACTGTAGATGAAGCTGAAGTAAAAGATATTTTAAGTAAAGGATATAGCCTTATAAAGAATATAATGGAAAAGATAAGAGATAAAATAGAAACTGATGTCGTTGCGACATGGGCTGATTTTAATTCAATCCTTAAAGAAATTGGAGAAGAGGAAGAAATTAAGAAATTGAAAGAGAATATTTTAGCTAATCCTAAAAGGATAACTGTAGACGATCAGATGAAAGTAGGGGTTATGATTAAAAAAGCATTGGATGAAAAAAGAGAAAAATATGCTCTTCAAATACAGAATTTTTTAAAAAAATACTGTACGGCTTTTAAAGTTCATGAACTTATGGACGATAGAATGGTTATTAATGTAGCCTGTTTAATAAATATACGCGAGCAAAAAGATTTTGATAGAAAAGTAGGGGAGATAAATACTAAATTTGCGGAGAAATTAAATTTTAGATGTGTTGGTCCACTTCCTCCTTATAGTTTTTACACGCTTGAGATAAAGAAAATGCAATTTGAAGAAATAGATTGGGCAAGGAAGTTGCTACGTCTGGGCAGCAGAGCAATAAAAGAAGAAATCATTAAAGCTTACAGAAACGGCGCCAAATTGTACCATCCCGATAAGAGCCCTGACGTTCCGAGTGCAGAAAGGCGATTTAATGAGATATACAAGGCATATAGAATACTTCTCGAATACTGCCAGGGGGATTTCTGTTCATTCGATGAAAGGGAGTTTGGTCAAAACGCCGTCATTGTAAGGGTAAGAGAATAGACACCCCCACCCTAAACCCTCCCCCTTCGAGGGGGAGGGAAGGGAGGGGGGTAAGGGAGTAGCGTTATGGAAAAAGAAGGAAAATATATCTATTGTATCATCGACACAAAGCAGGAAAGGAATTTTGGGCCTATAGGCATAGGTGGCAGAGGTGATGAGGTTTTAACCATTGGTTATGATGATCTAAGTATGGTGGTAAGCAGCTATCCTATGACCAAATTTATTGTGAGTCGTGAGAATATGTTAGCCCATATGAGGGTAATTGAAAAAGTGATGAATGAATTTGATAGCGTGCTTCCAGTCAGGTTCGGTACCGTTTCCTCTAATGCAGATGAGATAAGGAATCTTTTAGATAGAAGATTGCGAGAATTTAGGAGTCTTTTGAGAAATATGGATCACAAGGTAGAATTAGGCGTTAAAGGATCATGGAAGAATATGAAGGTTATTTTTGAGGAGATT
>Ga0315279_10006586_pt1 | contig 14634 bp, 11 predicted proteins | sample YL17G06_20_MG_FD_203694 | JGI IMG/M metagenome (GOLD analysis project Ga0315279, IMG submission 203694) | Sediment microbial communities from Yellowstone Lake, YNP, Wyoming, USA - YL17G06_20 | ecosystem: Environmental > Aquatic > Freshwater > Lake > Sediment | place: USA: Wyoming | collected... | reverse complement strand
GCCATCACGATCTTCGCGATCGTCGGCCGGCCGCAGCAGTCGCTCTTCGGCCTGCTGATCATCCTTGCTGGGATTCCGCTCTACCTCTGGACCCGGCACCGATACGCCGCGCCGGATTCCGCGTCGCGAGAAGCGCCCAAAGCGTGAGCAGCGCGAGCGTGCCGTCGCCGAGCGCGAACAGCAGGAACGCGGGCGGCGATCCGTGCGCGTAGTGATCGGCAACGAACGCGAGCGCGCCGCCTCCCTTCAACAGCAGCCCCATCACCCACAGATAGCCGCGGTAATTCGCCGGGCGCGCGTACGGAAGCAGGTATCCGACGCCGACGGCTATCAGGAACACGCCGTTCAGTTCGACGAAAATGGGCGGCTGCGGCGACATCACGCCGAACGCACGGGCCAGCCATTCCCTGCCAACGAGCAACGCAAGGCCGATCGCGACGTCATAGATGCAGGAAACGATCGCCACAAGCGACAAGAGACCGAGCGGACGCTTGGTGATCACGAGGAAGGTCCGGAGATCCGAGAGTCCGAGGATTCGAAGGCCGGGATCGGCAGCCAGCTAACGGTGGAAGCGGTCGCCTGGTCCGGGGCGCAGCATGCTGCGCCCCTGCCCTGACAACCGTTCTACCTACTTGACCACGACCGGCTTCATCTCGCCGTTATAGGTGATGCTGCGACCCGGCAGAACGCGCACCTGGAATTCGATCGGCTGATAGCCGTTTGCGCGGATCTCGACGCGGTGCGTGCCGGCGCGCAGATCGAGATGCTGGAACGCGCCGTCGTAGTGGTCGACCCGGCCGTAGTAGGTGCCGTCGACGTACACTTCGGCGTCCTTCGGCTTCACCTTCAACTTGATCGATCCGTTGATCGACTGGACGTACGAAGGACTCTCCGCGGCGTAGTAGTCGTACCACATGCTGGAGTAGCGACTCACCGGCAGCGCGTACATGCCCCAGCCATACAGCGGCCCCATGCTGCTCCACCACATGTACGGGTCGTACCCATACGCGCTCCCGAACGGGTACCCGTAGAAGCCCGGGCTGCCGTAGTACCCGTAGTTGCCGTAGTACCCGTAGTTGCCGTAGTAGCCGTAGTTGCCGTAGTAGCCGTAGCCGTAGTCGCCGTAGTCGACATACGGGTAGCCCCCGCCGTTGTTCTGTGGTGGCTTGGCGCTACCCCGCGGGGCGGCCTGCCCGTAGGTTGGACGATCGCCACGGGGCCGCTCCGATGCGGGCACCGGTTGCCCGACGCTGGGGCCGGCAGCACTGCGTGCCCGCGTCACACCCGACGCCTCGCCGCTGCGCGGGCCGTTATAGCTTCCGCTGGACATGTTCACCGGCGAAGCGCTCGGGGAGCCGGAGCTGCCGCCGGAGTTCATGCTGCTTCCGCCCCGTTCGCTGGCCGACCCCGAGGAGCCGGAAGACGAACTGGTGGACTCGCCGCCCCGTGGGGCCGCGGTCCCGGCGCTCGTCGAGCCAGCCGGAGGCGTGCGCTGCGCAAAGGCGAGGGCCGGCATCAGGAACAGGAGCACTGCGCATGATGCGAAGGTGAGTCTTCTCATGACGAACTCCTTGCTCGACCTCGGCTGTAGCAACAGCTCTGCCAACGGCGCCTGCATCACAGCTCTGTAGGTTACTCCTCCGTCGAGCTTTTCGCCAGCACTCTTGTGTCCCTGGAAGAGGGCGGCCATCCTTAGGTCCGAAGCCCAAAGAAAAACGGCCGATCGCCCCGGGGGGCAACCGGCCGTCTCCCACCGTCGCAATCCTGTGCGGACCTACCGAACCGGTTCCTGCGAAGGCCGCAGCTGGTTTTCGTAGGTGACCGTGCGGCCCGGCTCGATCTTCATATCGAGCACGATTGGCTGGTAGCCGTTCGCGCGGATCTCGATGCGGTGCTGTCCGTTCTCGAGATCCAGGTGCTGGAACACGCCGTCGAAGTCGTCTACCTGGCCCATGTAGTAACCGTCCACGTAGACCTCGGCTTCCCGCGGCTTGATCTTCAGCTTGAGCGACCCGTAGCCCTGAGCGTAGGAGCCACGCCGGTCGCCGCCGTAGTAACCGTAATCGTAGCCGTACCCGCCGTAGCCGTACCCGCCGTAACCGTACCCACCGTAACCGTAGTACGGAGAGCCCCACCCGTACGAGTACGGGTAGCCGTAGCCGCCGCCCCACCAGTACGGGTCGTAGCCCCAGAAACCAAGGCCGAACGCGCCGTACGCGTATGGCGAATAGTAGAACCAGGGCGACAGGCCATAGGACCGGTAAGGCACGTAGATGGGGGAGCCGGGACGCAGCGAGCCGCGCGGTGCGGCCTGGCCGTACACCGGGCCACCGCTCCGGGGACGGCCGGACGCCTGCCCGCCGCCGCTTCCAGCGCTCACGCCCCGCGGACGCGCCGTCGCGCCGCTCTGAGGCGGTGGGCCGCTGGGTGCCGTCGCGTGCGATTGGCCGCCACCACTTCGCGGTGCGGCAGCTTGTCCCGCGCCGCTGCCGGAACTACCGCCCCGGGGTCCTGCGGATTGCCCGCCGCCGCCGGAGGAACCACCACGGCGGCTCTGAGCGGAGGCCAGAACCGTGAATCCGAACACCAGTACGAGGGCCGCACAGAGAACAAGGATTGGTCGTTTCATACCGGACCTCTGTCTACCGTTGGAGCAGCAACTCTGCTGCCAGCGGCGCTCGCATCACTGTGCATAAATTACTCCTGAATATCAATTTGCGCCAGTCCCCATCGGCAGGGACTGTCCACCCGACAGGGCAGGAGCGTCCGGTTCAGCTGACGCTGCCCCCGGGGCGCTGGTCGGGACCGACCGGACGGGAGGTTGAGGCGGCCGGCCAGGATCTGCCGGTCGCCTCGAGCGCTTTTACGCTCGGGCTCGCACCGCGACTATCCATCGGTCAGGCCATCCCGCGTCCCGTTTTCTTGACACTCTTTTTGGCCCCCGGCTATGCTGCGGACACGAGGCGCCGCAGCTCTGCGTTGCCTGGCGGCCGCCGGGCACGGCGTGCGGTGCCCCGAGCAGGATGGTGCGTATGACCAGGCCTTCCGCGCGACGCGTCACGGTTCCGACCGTTCGCAGCACCACCATTCTGGCGGTGCGGCACCAGGGACACTCTGTGCTTGCCGGCGACGGCCAGGTGACGCTGGGCGAGAGCATCGTCAAGCAGCGTGCGCGCAAGATCCGGCGCCTGTACGAGAACAGGGTGCTGGCCGGGTTCGCCGGGTCGGCGGCCGATTCCTTTGCCCTGTTCTCGCGCTTCGAGGCCAAGCTCGAACAGTACCGCGGCAACCTCGAACGATCGGCCGTGGAACTGGCGAAGGACTGGCGGACCGACCGGGTGCTGCGGCGGCTGGAAGCGATGCTGGTCGTGCTGGACGGCAAGTCCACGTTCCTGCTGTCGGGCAACGGCGATCTGATCGAACCCGACGACGGGATCATCGGGATCGGATCGGGCGGAGGCTATGCAATGGCCGCGGCGCGCGCGCTGGCGCACAACACCGATCTCGACGCCCGGGCGATCGCGGAGCGGGCGATGGCCATTGCCGCCGAGATCTGCATCTACACGAACGCAACTGTGACGATCGAAGAGTTGTGACTCCCATCTACCTGCCCCAAACGACCGGCCCGCTGGCGCAGGCGCTCACGCCGCGCCAGATCGTCGCCGAGCTCGACAAGTACGTCATCGGCCAGCACGAAGCGAAGCGCGCGGTCGCGATCGCCTTGCGCAACCGCATGCGGCGCCAGAAGCTGGCGCCCGAGCTGGCCGAAGAGGTTGCGCCGAAGAACATCCTGATGATCGGCCCCACGGGCGTGGGCAAGACGGAGATCGCGCGCCGGCTGGCGCGCCTCGCGCAGTCGCCGTTCATCAAGGTCGAGGCCTCGAAGTTCACCGAGGTCGGCTACGTCGGGCGCGACGTGGAGTCGATGGTGCGCGACCTGGTCGAGCTCAGTGTCGACATGGTACGCGGCGAGCGCCTCACCGAGGTGCGGACCAAGGCCGCGCAGCACGCCGAGGAACGGCTGCTCGACCTGATGCTGCCGCCGTCGCGCACGGTCGGGTTCGAGGAGGAACCGCCTGCCGCGCGCGACCAGGCGCACGACACGCGGGAGAAGCTGCGCGCGCAGCTGCGCGAGGGCAGGCTCGATCAGCGCGTCGTCGAGATCGACGTGCGGGAGAAGTCGTTTCCCTCGTTCGAGATCATCGCCGGCTCGTCGGTCGAGGAAGTCGACATCAACATCAAGGACATGCTGCCGGGGCTCTTCCAGGGCCGCACGCGGCGGCGGCGCGTCCCGGTCCCCGAGGCGCTGGAGTACCTGACCGACGAAGAGCAGCAGAAGCTGATCGACATGGAGTCGGTGTCGCGCACGGCCGTCGAGCGCGTGGAGCAGGCGGGGATCATCTTCATCGACGAGATCGACAAGATCGCCGGGCGCGAAAGCGGGCAGGGGCCCGACGTCAGCCGCGAGGGGGTGCAGCGCGACATCCTGCCGATCGTCGAGGGCACGACCGTCAACACGAAGTACGGCATGGTGATGACCGATCACATCCTGTTCATCGCCGCCGGCGCGTTCCACGTGTCGAAGCCGTCGGACCTCATCCCCGAGCTGCAGGGCCGCTTCCCGATCCGCGTCGAGCTGCACGCGCTGGGCCGCGACGAGTTCGTCCGCATCCTCACCGAGCCGAAGAGTGCGCTCGTCAAGCAGTACATGGCGCTGCTCGAGACCGAGGGCGTCGACATCCGCTTCACCGGCGACGCGATCGAGCGCATCGCCGACTTCGCGGCGCTCGTCAACGACCGCACCGAGAACATCGGCGCGCGCCGCCTGCACACCGTGATGGAGAAGCTGCTCGACGAGATCTCGTTCGGAGCGCCCGACCTCGACGAGAAATCGATTACCATTGACGCCGCGTACGTCGAGCGTATGCTGGCCGACATCGTCAGGAACGAAGACCTGTCACGGTACATCCTGTGACCGTGTTGGCGGCGATCCCGATGAGCAACTGCTTCGCCTCCGCCCGGCCGCGGCCGGGCCGGGCGATCCTGTCTGCGTGCCTCGCGATTGGCGTGATGGCGGGCATGGCGGCCGGCTGCGGCAAGAAAGGGCCGCCGCTGGCGCCGCTGCTGCGGCTGCCGGCGCCCGCCGAGCAGTTCTCGGCGCGGCGGCTCGGGTCCACCGTCTACCTCCAGTTCGTGATTCCCACGAAGAGCCAGGACAACTCGATGCCGGCCGACCTGGCGCGCGTGGACGTGTACGGCTACACGGGGACGCCGGCGAGCGACGACGACATGGTCAAGTACGGGACGCTCGTCGCCACCGTGCCCGTGCGTCGGCCGCCCCCGCCCGTGGAAGAGGATCGCGCCCGCGGCAGGAAGCCGCCGCCCAGGCCGCAGAGCAAGCCCGTTGCACCCGAACCGGGATTCGATCAGGGCGCGACGGTGGCCGTCACCGAGACGGTGACGCCGGCGCTCGCGCAGCCGGTGGTCGTCCCGCGGCCCGCGCGCGGCAAGGCCGTCGCGCCCGTGCAGGGCCCGGTGACGCTGGCGGCAGCGGCGCTCGAAGACGTGCCGGCGCGGGTGTACGTCGCGGTCGGCGTGAACCACAAGGGGCGTCGAGGCAGCTTTTCGCCGCACGTCGCGGTTCCCGTCGTCGATGCGCCGCCGCCGCCGACGGATGTGACGCCCGGGAATACCGAGACCCAGATCACGCTCGCATGGACGCCCCCGCCCGGCGCGCCGATCGCGTTGCTGCCGGACACCGATGCGCCGTATCTGCCCCGCAGACCAATCGTGCCCCTGGCAGCTCCCGGCTGGTTCTACGACGTGTTCGACGTGCCGCCCGCAGCGACGGCCGGCGGCGGGGCCGCATCCGGGCCGGCTGCGCCCGCCAACCTGCCTCGCGTCGAACCCCCGATTCCGCTCAACCCGCAACCGCTGACCTCGACGGCCTTCACCGATCCCAGGCCGATCGAGTTCGGCACCGAGCGGTGCTACGCGGTGCGGACGGTCAACGTGTTCGGCAGGATTCAGCAGGAGGGCGAGGCGTCGGCCCCCGCCTGCATCACGCCGCGTGACACGTTTCCGCCGGCGCCGCCGACGGGCCTGATCGCCGTGGCGGGCGACGCCGTGATCAGCCTCAGCTGGGGCCCGAACACCGAGAGTGACCTCGGCGGGTATCTGGTGCTGCGCGGCGAGGCCCCCGGGGGGACCCTGCAGCCGCTCACCCCGCAGCCGGTCGGCGAAACGTCCTACGAGGACAGGAGCGCGAAGCCGGGCGTGCGCTACGTGTACGCGATCGTCGCGGTCGACAAAGCCGCGCCCCCGAACGTGAGCGCGCAGTCCAATCGCATCGAGGTAGCGGCGAGGTGAGAGATCACGAAGTGCGAGAAATCGGCTTAGGGCTTACGACTTAAGCCTTGAGCCGGAGCATTTTTTGATGGACCGCATCTATCGCATCGACGACAACGGCACGGCACGGCACGTGATCGAACGCGACGGCGTCGTGTCGCTGCTCGAAGGGGATCTGTTCGGCCTCTACCGGGCCGGCCGGGAGATCGGCCGCGTCCGGCAGCCGGGGGCGCTGCCCGATGGCCTGCACGTCCTGGCGCCCCTGGTGCCGTCGAAGATCATCGGCATCGGCCGCAACTACCGGGACCATGCCGCCGAAACCGGCAAGCCCGTACCGACCGAACCGGTGATGTTCATCAAGCCGTCGACGGCGGTCGTCGGCCCCGGCCAGCCGATTCGCATCCCGCCCGGCTCCGGGCGGGTCGATCACGAGGCCGAGCTGGCGGTCGTCATCCGCACGCGCGCCTGGCGCGTGCCGCGCGCGCGAGCCGGGGAGTTCATTCTCGGGATCACGTGCTCGAACGACGTCACCGCGCGCGAGATGCAGCGGCGCGGCGTCCAGTTCTCGCACTGCAAGGGCTACGATACGTTCGCGCCGCTCGGTCCGTGCATTGCCGTCGGCCTCGACCCGTCGGCGCTTCAGGTGGAGGGCTGGGTGAACGGCGATCGCCGCCAGGCGGGAAACTCGCGGGACATGATCTTCCCGATCGACGAGCTCGTCGCCTGCATCTCGTCGGTGATGACGCTGCTGCCGGGCGACGTGATTTCGACCGGCACGCCCGCGGGCATCGGCCCGCTCGTGGCCGGTGACACGGTGACGGTGAAAGTCGAAGGCGTGGGGGAACTGACCAATCCGGTGGTGATGGGGTAAGAGGACACAGTTGACAGTCGACAGTCGACAGTCAACAGTCAACCGTCACGCAAGGCGCAACGGTGAACTATCGACTGTGAACTGTGGACCTGGCCTCGTGCATGGGAGTCAACGATGAAGCTGTTCATGGACACGGGGAATTTGAAGGACATCGAGGCGTTCGCTCCGCTGGGGATCATCGACGGCGTGACGACGAACCCGTCGTTGATGGCGAAGGAATCCGGCGACCCGCGGCAGATCCTCAAGGCGATCTGCCGGATGGTCAAGGGCCCGGTGAGCGCCGAAGTGATCGCCACCGACGCCGACGCCATGGTCCGCGAGGGGCGCGACCTGGCGAAGGTCGACGAGCACATCGTCGTCAAGCTGCCGTTCGGGAAGGCCGGGCTCCAGGCGTGCCGGGCGCTGACCGCCGAGCGCATCCCCGTCAACATGACCCTCATCTTCTCGCCCACACAGGCGCTGCTCGCCGCCAAGGTCGGCGCGGCCTACGTCAGCCCGTTCATCGGCCGGCTGGACGACATCGCAACCGACGGCATGGATCTCATCGAGCAGATAGTGGAGATCTTCGACAACTACGAGTACGGCACCGAGGTGCTCGTCGCGAGCGTCCGGCACCCGATCCACGTCGTGCAGGCGGCCAGGCTCGGGGCGGACGTGTGCACGTGCCCGACCGCGGTCATCGAGGCGATGTTCAAGCACCCGCTCACCGACATCGGCCTCGAGCGGTTCCTCAAGGACTGGGAGAAAGCGCAGGCGGCACGGACGGGGGTCGGACAATGACGTCGTCCGAAGTCCGAAGGTCCGAAGTCCGAAGTCAATGGATCGCGGACACCGGACACCGGATGCCGGACACGGGACATCGGACATCGGACATCGGACGACAAAGTTTACCCATGAACCCATTCGACATTCTGGCTGATCTGGAACGTCGCGCCGCGCTGGGTGGCGGCGAAGAGCGGCTGCGTCGGCAACACGCGGCCGGCAAGCTCACGGCGCGGGAACGAATGGACCTGCTCTTCGATCCCGGGACCTTCGAGGAGATCGACAAGCTCGTCCTCCATCGGTGCCGCGACTTCGGCATGGAGGAGCAGCTGATTCCCGGCGACGGGGTCGTGACCGGCCACGGCCGCGTCGACGGCCGCCAGGTGTTCGCCTTCGCGCAGGACTTCACGGTGTTCGGCGGCTCGCTGTCGGAGACCAACGCCGCCAAGATCGTGAAGATCATGGACCTGGCGATGCGGCTCGGCGCGCCGATCGTCGGGCTCAACGACTCGGGCGGTGCGCGCATCCAGGAAGGCGTGATGTCGCTCGGCGGCTACGCGGACATCTTCCTCCGGAACACGCTGGCCTCCGGCGTCATCCCGCAGATCTCCGCCATCATGGGACCGTGCGCGGGCGGCGCGGTGTACTCGCCGGCGATCACCGACTTCACCGTCATGGTGCAGGACACGAGCTACATGTTCGTCACCGGCCCGGACGTGATCAAGGGGGTGACGCACGAGGAGGTGACCAAGGAGGAACTGGGCGGGGCGATGACGCACAACGCGCGCAGCGGCGTGGCGCACTTCGCCGTCCGTGACGATCGCGAGTGCCTCGCGCTGATTCGCGAGCTGCTCGGCTACCTGCCGGGCAACAACGTGGACGACCCGCCGCGCGTCGAGACGGCCGACCCGAGCGACCGGGAAGATCCGGCCCTGGCGCGCCTCGTGCCCGAGCTGCCGAACCAGCCGTACGACATGCTGGACCTGATTCACACCGTCGCCGACGATCACGGGTTTCTCGAGGTGCACCGCCACTACGCGCGCAACATCATTGTCGGGTTCGCCCGCCTGGGGGGGCGGCCCGTCGGCGTCGTCGCCAACCAGCCGGCGCACCTGGCCGGCACCCTCGACATCGATGCGTCGGTGAAGGGCGCGCGCTTCGTGCGGTTCTGCGACGCGTTCAACATCCCGCTGGTCACCTTCGAGGACGTGCCCGGCTTCCTGCCGGGCACCGTGCAGGAGTACGGTGGCATCATCCGCCACGGCGCCAAGCTGCTGTTCGCCTTTGCCGAGGCGACCGTGCCGAAGGTCACCGTGATTGCGCGCAAGGCCTACGGCGGCGCCTACTGCGTCATGGCGAGCAAGCACATCCGCACCGACGTGAACTTCGCGTGGCCGACCGCGGAGATCGCGGTGATGGGACCCGAGGGCGCCGTGAACATCCTCTACCGCCGGGAACTCGAGACGGCGGCGGACCCGGCCGCGCTGCGGGCGCAGAAGGTCGCCGAGTTCCGCGAGAAGTTCGCCAACCCGTACGTGGCCGGCGCGCACGGCTTCATCGACGAGGTGATCCGCCCGGAGATGACGCGTCCGAAACTCATCGCCGCGCTCGCGTCTCTCGAGAACAAGCGCGATCGCAATCCGCCCAAGAAGCACGGGAATATTCCGCTCTAGGCAGTTGGCAGTGGGCAGTTGGCAGTGGGCAGTGGGCAGTGGGCGGTGGGCGGCTGGCAGTGGCGGTCGGCCCGGCACAGCCTCGACGGCCAACCGCGAACTGCGAACTGCCAACTGCTATAAATGCTAGAATAATGCGGGATAGGTCCTGCCTGAGCTCGTACGATTGCCGCTTCACGACCGGAACGATGTCGGCACTTGCCTGCCAGCAAGGCGGCGCACGGTGACCAGCCGGCGGTGGCAATCGTGCGGCCGCATGCGAGCGACTCACACTTGATTCGCAAGGTTCTCGTTGCCAACCGGGGCGAAATCGCGGTTCGCGTCATTCGCGCCTGCCGCGAGATGGGGCTCAAAACCGTCGCGGTGTACTCCGAGTGCGATCGCGCGGCGCTGCACGTCCGCTACGCCGACGAGGCGTACGCGCTCGGGGCGAACCCGCCCGCCGAGAGCTACCTGCGCATCGACAAGCTGCTCGACGTCGCCTGCCGCTCGGAGGCGGATGCGGTCCACCCGGGCTACGGGTTTCTCGCCGAGAACGGCGCCTTCGCGACGGCGTGCCACGACGCGGGGCTCACCTTCATCGGTCCTTCGCCGGAGGCGATCGCCCTGATGGGCAGCAAGACCGGCGCGCGCCGGGCCGCGATCGCCGCCGGGGTGCCGGTCGTGCCGGGCACCGAGACGGCGCTCGCACCGGACGTGCCGGACGCGCAGATCGCCGGGATCGCAAGCGAGGTCGGATACCCGGTGCTCGTCAAGGCGGTCGCGGGCGGGGGTGGCAAGGGGATGCGGGTGGCGGCGGCCCCCGACGAGTTGCCGGGCGCGATCCGCGCCGCGCGGTCCGAGGCCGCCTCGTCGTTCGGCGACCCGGCCATCTACCTGGAACGGCGGCTCGCGCGAGCGCGGCACATCGAGATCCAGCTGCTGGCGGACGCGCAGGGCGCCGTCGTGCCCTTCGTCGAACGCGAGTGTTCGATCCAGCGGCGCCACCAGAAGGTGCTCGAGGAATCGCCGTCGATCGCGGTGACGGCCGAGATGCGGCAGGCGATGGCGTCGGCGGCCACCGCCGTGGCGCGCCAGGTGCAGTACACCAATGCCGGGACGATCGAGTTCCTGCTGGACGAGGACGGCCGGTTCTACTTCCTGGAGATGAACACGCGTCTCCAGGTCGAGCATCCGATCACCGAGCTCGTCACCGGCGTGGACCTCGTGCAGTGGCAGATCCGGATCGCACAGGGCGCCCCGCTCACACTGGCCCCTGCGCGCACGCTCGTCCCCAACGGCCACGCGATCGAATGCCGCATCTACGCCGAGGATCCGGACAACTACTTCCTGCCCTCCCCTGGCCGGGTGCTCGGCCTGCGTGTCCCCGCCGGGCCGGGCATCCGCCGCGACGACGGCGGCGTGACGCCGGGGCTCGACGTGCCCGTGTTCTACGATCCGTTGATCGCGAAGCTGAGCGCGTGGGGCGAGGACCGGCCGCACGCGATCGCGCGCATGGCACGCGCGCTCGGCGAATACGAGGTGCGGGGCATCAAGACGAGCATCCCGTTCTTCCGCTGGCTGCTCGCGGATCCGGATTTCCGCGCGGGACGGTTCGACACGACGATGCTCGACCTCCTGCTGCAGACGCGGGCCGGGCACCCGTTCCTCGACCTGTCGCCCGAGGCGCAGGAAGTCGCGCTGGTGGCCACCGCGCTCTATGCCTTCGAGCGGGCGCGGGAACGGCCGGACGGCGGGCCGCCGGCGCATGGCGCCGGGCCGGCCGGAAGCCTGTGGAAGATGCAAGGGCGGAGCGAGGCGTTGCGGTGACCTTCGACATCGAAGTCAACGGGAGCATCCATCCGGTGTCCGTCGAACGCGACGGCGATCTGTACCGCGTGTCGATCGACGGTCGTACGCGGGTCGTGGACCTGGCACGGGTCGACCGTTCGACGCTCTCGCTGATCTTCGCGCGCGAGCGGCCGACGAGCCACGAGGTGGCGATTGCCCAGCGACTCGAGCCGGGCGAGCTCGAGGTGCACGTGCGGGCGGGCGTCGTCTATGCGCGGCTTGAGGCGAAGAACCGGGCCACCCGGCGCGCCGCCGGCATCGACCCGTTCTCGGCGGCGCCCGGCGCCCAGGAGATCGTGGCGCCGATGCCGGGCAAGGTGATACGCGTGCTGGTGGCGCCCGGCGACCAGGTCACCGCGCGCCAGGGCCTCGTCGTCGTCGAGGCGATGAAGATGGAGAACGAGTTGCGGTCGCCGAAGGACGGCCGCGTGACCGACGTGCGCGTCCAGCAGGGGATGTCGGTCGAAGCCGGCCGCGTGCTGGTCGTGGTGGAATAGGGCCTGCCCGGAGCAAGTCGTTGAAGCTTCGTCGCTGGATTCGCCGCATCGCGCTTGGGGCCGGCATCGTCGCCGCGATCGTCGTGCTCGCGCTGGGCGCGTTCCTCACGATCGATCTGGGCCCGGCGTTGCGCGAGCGTGCCGAGCGGGCGGGCTCGAAGTTCATCGAGCGGCCGATGCACATCGGCCGCCTGGGCATCCGCCTGCGCTCGGGCAGCTTCGTCGTCGAGAACCTGCGCATCGACGGCCTGACGCCCTCCGATCACCCGTTCTTCACCGCCAAACGCATCGACGTCTCGCTCTACTGGTGGACCTTCTTTAGCACGCGCGAGGTGCTGATCAAATCGATCGACATGTCCGATTGGGACATGCAGGTCGAGATGAAAGGCGGCCGCCTCAGTTTCATCACGCTGCCGAAAGGGAAACCCGAACAGAAACGCTCCTACAGGGTGACGGTGGAACTGGTGCACGCCTACCGCGGCCGCTTCACCTACATCGACCACGGCACGTGGCGGACGGTGGCGCCGAATCTCGACATCACGGTGAGGCACCCGGGCGGCGAGTACCAGGGACGGGCGCAGTTCTCCGACGGCACGGTCGCCATCAAGGACTACGTGCCGTTTCGGTCGGACATGCGGTGTTCGTTCAGGCTCGACGGCAGCAAGATCCACCTCAACTGGATCGATCTCACCACCGACGGGTCGCACTCGGTCGTGACCGGCGACGTCGACTGGCCCGAGATGCTCTACCGGGTCAGGACCGACCACGTCGATTTCCCCCGCATGCGCGAGATCTTCTTCGCCCGCGAGAAATTCCGCGTGACGGGCGACGGCCGGTTCAACGGGACGTTCCACCTCTACAAGGGCGGTCGCGACCTCAAGGGGTCGTTTTCGAGCCCGCTGCTGACGATCAACGATTTCCGTTTTCCGGATCTCTCCGGCGATCTGCGCTGGCTCCCGAACCGCTTCGACCTCACCAACGGCACGGCGCGCTTCCACCGCGGGACCGGCCACTTCACGTACTCGATGGCGCCGATTGGCGCCCCGCAGCCGGCCGTGGCGCGCTTCGACACGTCCTACCAGAACGTGGACCTGGCCAGCTTCAGCGACTTCCTGCAGACGAAAGGCCTGCGCCTGGCCGGGCGCGCCTCGGGGCGCAATATCCTCGAGTGGCCGCTCGGGCGGTTCTCGGAGCACCGCGGCGAAGGTCAGATCACGGTGCAGCCGCCCCCGGAGGCGCGGCTGTATTCGCGCACGAGCGCGCCGCTGCCCCAGCAGCGGGCAGGCGAGCCCCTCGCGGCGGCCGCGCCGGGGACCACGCCGACCGCCGGCCTCGAGCCGGCGGCGCCGAAGGCGAACGTCGGGGAGGTGCCCAGTCTCGGCTATCTCCCGATTGGCGGCGCGCTCCGGTACCAGTTTGGCCCCGAGTGGGTGGAGGTCGGCGCGAGCGCGATCGCGACGCCGTCGACCTACGTCGAGTTCAGCGGGCGCACCGCCTACGGCGATCGTTCTTCGCTCGACTTCTACGCGCGCAGCGGCGACTGGCAGGAGAGCGACAAGCTGCTGGCCGCGGTGATCACGGCGTTCGGGTCGCCCACCAGGAGCGTCGCGGTCGGGGGTCACGGCGAGTTCACCGGCCGCATGCTCAACTCGTTCAAGCGCCCGCGCATCGAAGGGGCGTTCGCCGGCGAGCAGGTGCGCGCCTTCGACGTCGTCTGGGGCAAGGCACGCGGCGATGTCGTGGTCGACAACGGGTACGTGGAGGTGACACGCGGCGTCGTCACGCAGGGCCAGACGGCCGAGCTGCGCGCGGACGGGCGCTTCTCGCTCAGCACGCCGCGCGACGACGGCGGCGAGGAGATCAACGCGCGGGTCCTGCTGAAGGACTGGCCGATCCCCGACCTGCGGCACGCGTTCGGCCTCGATGCCTACCCGCTCGAGGGCAAGATGGGTGGTGAGTATCACGTGTACGGCGCGTACCGGCGGCCGTTCGGGTACGGCCGGATGACCGTGACCGACGCCAGCGCGTACGGCGAGCCGTTCGAGCGGGGCACGGGGTCGCTCGCACTCGAAGGCGTCGGCGTCCGCATCGACTCGATCGCGATCGCCAAGGGCGGCGGCAGCATCAACGGCGCAGCCTACCTCAGCTGGGACGGCAAGTACTCGTTCAATGCCGACGCGCGGGGCATCCCCGTCGAGCAGATCGCCGCCGTGAAGTACCCGAACGCGCCGCCGCTGTCGGGCGTGCTCGGCTTTCGACGCGCGTGGGGCGCCGGCACGTTTGCGAATCCGAGCTACAAGGTGGAGGTCGTCCAGATCGCCGACCTGTTCGTGGGCGACGAGGGCATCGGCCGGGTCTCGGGCAACCTGGACGTGCGCGACCTGAGCATGCGGTTCGATCTCGACGCGATCTCGCCCCGGCTCAACGTGTCGGGCGCGGGCCGGATCTCGATGGCGCCGGGCGCCGATGCGGCGATGTCGTTCCGCGTGACCGAAACCTCGCTCGATCCGTACATCCGCGCCTTCGAACCGGGCCTGTCGCCGTTCACCGGCGCGATTGCCAGCGGCGCGATCCACGTGTCCGGCCCGTTGACCGACCTGACGCACCTGCTGGTCGAGGCGAGCGTCGAGCAGCTCGAGATGCGCCTGTTCGA
>Ga0315279_10006584_pt1 | contig 14636 bp, 12 predicted proteins | sample YL17G06_20_MG_FD_203694 | JGI IMG/M metagenome (GOLD analysis project Ga0315279, IMG submission 203694) | Sediment microbial communities from Yellowstone Lake, YNP, Wyoming, USA - YL17G06_20 | ecosystem: Environmental > Aquatic > Freshwater > Lake > Sediment | place: USA: Wyoming | collected... | reverse complement strand
CCGTGAAGATCCTCAACCCCATCGCAAAACTCCTTATTCCCTCTAGAAGGAATAACGGATTTCAGCCTCAGCCTCCTCGCCTCCCTTAGGCTCCCAGAGGCTGCAGCCCTCGTCTAGGAGGTGGACCCAGCATCTCTCCCGAGTGCGCCTGTAATGTTCCTTCGATAGCGGTCCACGGCCTTGACGAGCTCCTTGAAGACCGGGAAGACGATCCGCTTATGGTTTTCGAATGAGCTGATCGCTGAGATGGAGAGAAGGCGCGGGGAAAAGAGCGTAGGCGACTTCATCGATGCGATGTTGAGGAGGGAGCTTGGGCTCGAGCCAGCTGCTCCCGGCGAAGGATTCTAGCCCCCTTTTTTCATGGGTTTCCGTCTTAATCGTCTCTCAGGGCTACCTGGAATAGGTTGTCGACGTAGCCGCGGTTTGGCTCCCCGGGCCTACTTGAATGAAAGGTACTCTGGCTTCACGCTTGAATACGTGGCGAACCGCCTCAGACACGCGTTCAGGAGGGAGGGCGGGAAGTTGAAGCTCAAGTCCACGGGTGACGTGATCAGGGGCGGGCTGGCAGTCGACCTCTGGCCCTATGTCGAGAGGATGAGGGTTCCCACGCTGCTGCTGATCGGGGAGGAGAGCACCCTCGTATCCCCTGAGGCGAGAATGAGGATGGAGGGGATCCTGCCAGATCTAGAGGCGGTGGTGGTCAGGGGGGCGGGTCACATGATCCCTCAGGAGAGGCCGGAGGAGTTCGAGGTGCTGGTGAGACGGTTCCTCGATAGAGTGGGTTCCTGACCCGTTTTATCCCTCATCGAATGTAGCCGGTCTTCATCTGCACTCAAAACATTTACGGACGTGTCTCGATATGTATGTATTTTTAGCTGCTTTTGAAATGGGGCGGGTTTCCGCCTTCTCTTTGGAAAGCCGCATCGTTCTGGATGAAAAGAAGGCTGATTCGGCCTTCTTTCTGACAAGCTAAACACGTACCAAAATCTCAATTTTTCATTGCTGATATAGCTCAATAATCCGTTGCATCTTTTTTAGTTCATCATCTTCTTTCTCTATGGGTTTCCTAAGATGGATGCCTCTTTGAAATTGACTTTGTTCACCTAAATATTCATGCATCACTATCTCAATTTTCTTTTCACAATAAGGGCAAGTTTCATGACGAATGTATGTGACATCAGGTATTCTTTTACTACGTTCCCGAATCGTGATTAATGGTTTCCCCTTACAATAAGGGCAAGAAGCATGTCTTCTTTTAAAAATATCTAAAAACATCGGATACCCAAACTGAAACGAATCTGATAGACTTTATAAACTTTCTCGGCAGCCGCTTTTAACAACCGAGCTTAACAACCGAAGATTGAACAGAACCTGAAAACAATATAGAGGTTTTTGATTAACCCCCAAAATGACGACTTCGGACAAGCTTTGTCTCACTGAATATGCGCGTAAGGGTTCTTGGTATCTACTTTTCGTTGATGGACTTGAGTTTAATAATCCGGTTCTTAGGGTCGATCTCGACGATGATCTCCTCGTCCTTCTTGAAAGGGAACTGGCTGTCAAGCACCACCGAGGCAGGAATATAGATCCTGGCGCCACCCCGCATCGTCTCTTTGGGCATCCAGATCCTGCCAATACCTTTGAGAACCACCTTGCCACCCTTAGTCACAACATTTTACTAGATATTTCAGCTAATATGTGAGGGATTATGACATCTATGTTGATATATTTGTTGTGAACATTTATGCGGTAGATGAGTGGGTGAGACAGGGACGTATCCATCTTCAGAGAGTCGGTTGTCGACGTTCTTGTCTTCATAATCTAGTCTCAGTCTAGCTAAAAGAAGGCGTAAATCATATGACAAAATCGGCAGGGATGACCCTTCGTCACGACCTGTTGTACCTACGGTGCATAGCCAAAAAGGCCGTTAGGCTTTACCCGAGGAGAGCCCCCGAGGACAAGTTTATGTTTGGAGTCCTTCGCGACTACCTGGTTTGGCTCACGTTCGATGCGGTGACCGACGAGGGACTGGCCCGGCGCCTCGTCCATATCCTTGTTAGGCTGCAGGAGGAGCTCCACGCCGAGGTTGAGAACAGCCGTGCACGAGACACGGACCCCACTGCCCCGGCGTTCTACGAGGGGTTCCTCCACGGCCTGGAGCAGTCCATCAGCTTCAGCTACGGCGTGGACCTCCTCCTCGACGAGGAGATCGACCGGAAAGAGTTCCACGAGGCTTGGGGGCAGGTAAAGGAGAGGCTCGGCCTCTGACGGAGGGGCGACGGATGAAGTTCGATCTGGAGAAGGAGGGGCTGGAGACCGTGCTCCTGCCCTGGCAGGTGGAGCTGATGAGGTGGATCTGGAGGGCCGACGGTGAGGTCGACTCCAGGGCGGCCCATATCCATCTCCGGGGATCGTCGACGCCGATGAGCAGGGCGGCCTCCATCAACTTCCTCAACATGATGACTGAGGAGGGTTTCCTCGAGTACAGGGAGGCCACCGCGAAGGGGGGCCGGAAGCGCCTATACAGGCCCAGCCCCTCAGCTTTCGACGAGGAGGCCTTCAGGAGGGTCTTGGCGGACAGGTTCATAGACAAGGCACGAACGGAGCTGGCAGGAGATGCTCAGCCATGTCCTCGTCTTCACGGGTCATAGGTGGGATTACGGCTTTTTAGTCGCGTTTCCCCTCGAACTCCCTCTTATCCCCCTCAGCTATCCGTTTGCGAGTAGCTGGGCCTGTATGGTGTCGATGGGGTAGGGGTCGAGTAGGAGTCGCATGAGGTCGCCTGTGGGGGCGATGCCGTGGGCTGAGGCGCGGCTGATGATGAGGGGTATGTCGAAGCGGAGGATGTTGTGGCCTATGATGTTAAGTCGGTCGATCCGCTTGATCTCCTCTAGGAACCGGGTGAGGATCTTCTTCTCGTCGCTCTCCCATTCCTTGAGGACGGTGACGGGGCCGCCCTCGGGCTTGTAGGCGATGGCGATTATCCTGTCGTCGTAGGTGGGGCGGGGACCTGGGCTGTATGTCTCGACGTCGAGGAAAATACGAGTCACAGCTAGATGATGGAGAGGGTTAGTTTTAATGTTTTGTAACGTGGGTTACGATTAATTCATTGTTCAACGAGTGTCCTTTATTATTCTCTTTCAATTCCCTCTTCATGGAATTTTAGCCTGAGATGAAGTTGAGTTTCACGAGTATGCTGTTCTGAAAGCGGCGATAGCTTTGAAACCGAGTTTAAGGTAGAGGCTGTACCAACTAAGAACTTCACCCCGATCCATGCGCTGTACTGCTTCAACGTATCCGTTTAATCTCGCCCAGTTAATCACGCCGGCTATTGCCTTCATCGCCAGGTAAAGACGGAGCGCCGATTCCTCCTCCAAGTGATAGTTTACCCGCCCATCCCTCCACGACATGAACTCGGTCATTTTAAGGCTTGGGAGGATTACCTCTCTCAATAGATCAGCTTTACGCCCTTTTGTTGAGGCAAGAGCGGTTCTCTTCTTGCCCTCGATTAGCCAGAGCCTTAGGGTAGGTTTCTTGGTTACTATCAGGCGGTATTCGCTCAACTTGTTGCATCAGCCCCTAGAGTGGCGACGGGGACGAGGGACTCCGTGAGGCTTACGCCGCCGTGGGCTATGAAGGTGTTGCTCCCGGGCCCAACGTTGACGTGGAGCCTGCCGACTGCCACCTTGACGCCTTCGACCTCGATACAGTTCTCGCCATATTCGCCGCCGAACCGCTCCTGTTTTCGGTACGTGGATCCCCAGAGGTATCTGGCCGGGTTGGCGCCTAGGTAGATGTAGCCGTGGTCGCCGGTAACGACGAGCGGAGCTTTGCGGGACAGAGACTCGATGAGGTCGAGGAGCTGGCTGATCACGCTCGACACGTCCTGCACCTGGGTGGTTCTGTGGCTACGCGCACCGTGGAGGGGCGCGTCGGGGAACTGTGTTAGGAGTAGGTAGCCTCTCTGGTTCCCGAGCCTGGGAGGGTTGGCCATGTCGGCGATGACATCGCTGTGCCATGTCTTTCCCTCGTACAGGGTTTCTCCCCGGAAGGCGTCCTTGAGGTTGGGTGAGGCGAAGACCTTCATGGAGACGTTCTCGGTGATGGTAGGAGCTGGGGTCCTCTCAACGGTGTAGGAGACAGCGTCCCCGAACCTTCTGCGGAGGGCGAGTAGCTCCCTGAGGCTGAAGCCGTCACAGACGAGGACATTCACATCCATCTCAGCAGCCTTCCTAAGCGCCTTCGGTAGCGCCCACCCGTACTCGGTGGAGGCCAGGTTCCTGTAGAAACCGGTGCCCCAGGAGTCGTGAAGCCACCTCTCGAAGGCCTGTAGCTCTTCCTCCATCCGAGCGTAGCTGGAGGCTAAGTCGTCCAGGTCAACCAAGGGTTCAAGCTTCTCCATTAGGTACTCTACGATCGGTGGGACAGGGTCGGATTCACGCACGATTCGGGTTAGAAGCGCATCAGCCAGCACCAGTTAAACCTCCTTCAGGGCGAAGGTTATCTTCTTGGGCTTGTACTCGCCTGGGCTCAGGGAGCACAGCCACTCGTGCACCCTCTGGCGATACTCCACGGCCAGCCCGACGGCGATCTCCATCACCTCCCTATCCCTGCTGTCGTGGGGGCTGAGCAGCTTCATGACGCCGCTTGCGACCCTCTGGATGGCCTTCTGGTCTCGTATGCTCAGGTCGCCCCCCTCCGCGGATAGGGCTACCCTCTGTGATATGCTGTAGACGAAGCTCTCCTTCCGGAGCTCGTGCATGATCTCGCAGAAGTAGTCGGTGATGAGCCCGTAGCCGTTGCAGAGGTGGACCTCGCTCTGGCCTATCTTGGGCAACTCCCACCCCGGCACCATGCCGTAGACCCTGTCGACGAAGGCGGAGTCTTTCATGCACTCGGGCATCACTGCTGTGAAGTCTTCGGCGGGGAGCTTGCCCTGGATCTCGATGTTGCCCTGGAACACGGTGCTGCAGTTGCTCCGCGCCTTCCTGAGCTGGCCCCTCTCGAAGTCTCCGCTGTCCATGTAGTCCTTGAACTTGCCCATGATCTCGTCGGGGTTCTTGAAGTCGATCTTGCTGACCTCGTCGAAGACGACGGCGTCCCGGACCGCGATGTCGCCGAGGGTTCGGAGGGTGCCGTGGTAGAAGAGGACAGCCGGGCTAATCTGACCTCCGCTGTAAAGCCGCACATAATAGCTGACATTCTTGTAGAGGAAGCTCTTACCGGTGGCTCTGGGGCCGAGCTCCATCATGTTGACGTTGTTCTCGACGAGGGGGACGAGGCGGCTGATATAGATGAGCTTGGCTCGGTCGTCGTAGGCCTCGGGGTTCATGCCGAGGGTCTGCATGAGGGCGTCGATCCACTCGTGGAGGCTGAACTCGGATCGCCTGATCTTGTAGTCGTCGACTCTGACGTTGCTGTACTGGAGGGGCTCGAAGCTGGTGATTATGATCGGTGTCTGGGGGACGGACTCCTCCTCTAGGATCATGGGCCGCCAGCTCAGCTTCGCGGTTCCCCACATGCCGGTTTCGAGGAGCTCCTTGTACTGCTCGAGGATGCTGGGGGTGATCATGGCGTCGCGGACCTGGAGGCTGGGTATCTCGACGCGCCTGAGGCCGCGCCTTGGGTCGACGCGGACCTTGAACTCGTCGAGGAGAGTGTACTCGCCGCGAGTCATTATCTCGTGGAGGACCCGGTCCTTGTCCTTGGGCTCAGGGTAGAACTGTTTGACGAAGTTGCTGAGGACAGACATGGAGGAGGGGTCCTCGCTCTCGCCGACGAGCTCCTTAGCGGCGTACTCGCTGATGAACTTGGGGAGGCGGTCGAGCTGATGGGTGCGGCTGAGGCGCTTGTTGACGACCTCGTCTGGGAAGACTCGTCTGAGTTTCTGGTCTATTGTGGACACTACTTCACCTTCTTGAACTCGTCGAGGGCTCCTTTAAGCGACCGGGTCGGCTGGGGGAGCGCGGTGTCCTCCATGGTGATGAGGCGGTAGTTTAGGTTTCCGGGCATCTTCGCCACCCGTTTGAGGGCCTCCTCGGAGAGGAGGTTCCTCAGGGGGGTGAACTCCTGCTCCCTCTTTGTGAGGGTTATTTCGACCTTGTCGAGGTAGTCTCTGAGCTGGGTGAGGAAGGTCCTCAGCTCGCCCTGCTTCTCGCTGGCGGCTGATGCGCTTACCCTTAGGGTCTCGATGGGTTTGCCTTTCTCGGCTGAGGCCGTGAACTCGATGCCGTAGGGCTGGGGGTGGAGCATGAGGAGGGCGCCGATGTGTTTGCTGCAGTCGGTGTAGGTGGCTGAGAACGTGAGCTTGACCTCGCGGGCCTGATGGTCGAGCAGCCCCTTGAGGTCGGCTGCGGCCTCGTCTATGGCCTTGGTTTCGCTGATGAGTTTCTGGCCCGGAGTGAGGGGCGTGAACCGTACTTGGAGGTGCTGGTCGTAGTCACAGTCGACGGCACGGGTCTGGTTCAAGTATCCGTCGTTCCACTTCTCGAAGGCCATGCCTCTCGGGGTTTCTACTCGGATGCTGTGCTGCTTACCCTTCTTGACCATGACCGGTTGCTGAGACTTGTACGGCTGGTTGTCGATTATGACGGTGACATCGAGGTATTCGCCGGTTTTAACGTTGAGGGCGTCTACTGTGAACTCCACTTCCTCTATTGACTCCTTCTTCTTCTTGCGAGTGCATTGGACGATGTACTCCGCGTCCCTGTCCCAAGCTATCTCCCTCTCCAGCTCCTTGTGTCCGTCGGCCCAGCCTGCGAAGTCTAATCCGTCGGGTATCGCCGGGTTGATGGTGTGGACGCGGTCAACCAGGTCTTCTATCGTGCTGGGCGTGGCCTTGGTCTCCCGTTTATCGACCCACACTGTTAGGGGGATGGGTGTGCCGTCCTCGTCCTCGGCGCGTATAACCACGTGGGCTACTTCGGGGTACCGGATGACGAGGCCGTCGTCCCTGATGGGGCCAGGTGGCTTCCCGGAGATCAGGTCTGCGCCGTAGGAGTAGGCTGCCTTCCTCTCCGTGACGGCGTCCTGTATCGCTTTCTCGGCTACGGTTCTGTCGATGATTATCTCTATCTCGGGGCGCCTGTAGAAGCCCTCTATTAGGGATTTCACCTCTACTTTTTCTGCGCCCTTGGGCCAGTAGCGGTCGAGGAGTGTGTCGGGGCTTATCTGCTCGACGATCTTCTTGGCCTGGGTGCGGAGCCGGTCCTCGACGATGGAGGGGATGTTCTCGGTGAGCATCCGTTCTGCGCCGAGCTGCATGGCGGCGAGTCCGGCCTGGCTTGGGTAGACGAGCCACTGGTAGGCTGAGGGGCAGCTGGGGGCGAGGCTGCTCTTGGTCTGGGCGCGTAGGAGTTCGATCTGCCTGAGGCCGTCCTCCCCTACCTTTATCCTGAGTTCATCCTTGTCCTTAGACATGGCTTCTAGGGCCATCAGCTCCTTGGCGAACCTGACTGGGCCGTTCATGATGTCCTCGACTCGTCCGGCGACGAGGAAGTAGACGGTGTTCTTGTAATTGCGGGAGGTGTTGCCATAGTTCTGGTAGAGGTCGGTGACGGCTTCACATGCCTCGTCGGGGTTGGAGGCGGCTCTGGTCTTACCTGACCCGTTGGCTGCTACCGTGTAGTCGACGAGGACGAGGTGGAGACTTGGGAGGTTGTCGGGGATCTCATCGCTTCTGTGGACCCAGACGTGGATGTTGGAGTCGGGGAAGAGGCGTTTCCCTGTCCCAGCCTGCTTCCTATATGATGTTAGGGCTGCCTGCTTCCAGTTGCCGAGTTCCTTCTGGATCTCGTTCCACCAGAGGCCGACGAGTTTAGGGTCCTTCTCGACTCGGCGCATGTACTCATCTATGAGTTTGATTATGTTTGTGCGACCGAAGACGTAGCGGTCGCCTGAGAGGTCTACGAACCAGAGCTTGCTCCTGATCTCCTTAAGGGCCTCAGGGATGAGGGTTGGATTGGCGTCGGGGGTGAGGAGAGCGTATTTGGCTTCCTCCTCGGTGATACCCTGCTGTTGGGGGCCCGTGGTGGTGAGGCTGTTGAGGACGATGGTGGCGAGGGCCTTCCGGGCCGTGTCCCTGAGGCTGTCGGGTATCTGGGTGATGCGCTCGTCGAGCTCGGTGTCGAGCTGGCTGACGAGGATGGGATTCTTGAGCTTGCCTATGGTGCCCCCACGGACGTAGTCGTCTTCGAGGCGGGCGTGGCCGACGGTGATGAGGGATGCGTCGGGGTCTTTTGCTGTGTGGATGCTATAGATTAAGCTGGCGAGGAAGCGGAGCTCGTCGCGTATCTGCTGGAAGGCTGTGTTCTCCTTGAGGTTGCCGAGGGTCTGGTCGACGAAGGGGTGGAAGGGGTAGTTGTCGCGTATGGCCTGGGGCGCCGCCGCGGCTCTAGAGGGGAGCTGCTTCCTGTAGAGGGCCTCGTATTCTCTGGCGGTCTCCTCGATCTCGGGGGCGAGCTTGTCGAAGTCGTCTGTGTAGAGGGCGTGGCGTCTGACGCTCTTGTACTCTCTGGGGGTCGCGATTATTGTAGGTGAGCAGTAGCGGGAGAGGACGGTGGAGATGAGGCGGCGGGCCTCCTCGTAGATGCCTGTGGGGGCGGTGACTACGAGGGCGCATCCGAGTGTCTCGTTGACTGCGGCGGTGAGGTTCTGGAGGAAACTCTGGAGGACGGCGACGTGCCTGGGGTTACCCATGATGTTCTGGATGTAGATGGTGGGCTCGTCTATGAGGATGAGTGTCGGCTCTCCCCCGAGTGCCTCCTTGAGGGTGGTGACGCTGGGAGCCTGGCCGAGGCTGTCTATATCCCTGTACTTGCGGTAGTTGCCGAGGGCCTTGAAGAGGAGTCCCCAGAGGGTCTGGACGAGGGTGCCGTCCGGGTACCTTTTCCCGAACATGTCGATGCGGCTTCCGTCTATGACGGCTACCCGGAACCTGGGTGCCCTGTCGGCGATGCCCTCCCTCTTGAGGAAGGGCTGGGCTTTCTCGGGGTGCTTGGATAGGTAGTAGAGGAGTAGGAGGGTGTGGCTCTTACCTCCGCCCATGCCCACCTGGAGGTGGTGGATGGACTGGGCTTTCTCGCCGTTCATTCGCCTGGTGATAGCTGTGAGGAGTTCGCGCATGGAGTCGGTGAAGTGGGTGCGGCGGTAGAAGCCCTCGGGGTCGAGGTAGCGGGGGTCGACTTCGACTTTGGCTCCGAGTTCTAGGCGCTCCCAGACGGCGCCCATGGAGACGACGAAGCTGTCCTCCGTTACCTTGCCTGAGGCGACCTCGGGGTAGGGGTGGAGGGTTTTCCAGACGGGCTGAAGTGTCATGGCTTGATTAGTGTTTTATATAAATTTAAGAGATTATATTTGACTCGCGTTGAGAGAGCTCCTGATCGAGAAGTGGTTCCCGGTGCACGAGGCGAGCATAGAGAGCGGGAGGGAGAGGAGTTTTGCGTATCTACCGCCTTTACACATTCTGCATGTATGGTGGAGTCGTAAACCTCTAACTGCCTCGAGGATCGCTGCAGTCCTTTCGTGTTTACCTGCCGATGCTTATGGAAAAGATGACTTCAAGAGGCTGCTCTCCTCGATGGGGCTCAGGGGCGACCCCGTCAAGGCGATGGAGGCGGGGGGGAGGAGCTTCGGATACCCCGTCTTCGAGGGGCAGAACCCGAATCCCTCTGCCTATATGGGGAAGGCGGTGGAGCTGTGGGGCAGGAAACCCGTCGGAGCCGACTTCATGGCGGGCGGCGGCAGCATTCCCTTCGAGATGGCCCGGGCGGGCTACGGGGAGGTCGTTGCAGGGGAGTACAGCCCGGTGGCGTACCTGATCCTGAAGGCCGCGATCGAGTATCCGGCGAAGTATGGGGACAGGGTAGTCAGGGACGTGGAGTCCTACGGGAAGCAGATGCTCCGAGTGCTCCGGGACCAGATTAAGGAATATTACCCACCTCATCCGGCTGGACAGCCCTCAGCCTACATATGGATTCGGTTTTTCAGGTGCCCCGAGTGTGGATGCGAGACACCTTCCCTCATCAGTCTTTGGCTCGACCGGGTGAACGGGTATGCCTTCTACCCTGAGGTCAAGGGAGACAAAGTTGAGCTTAAAGTTGTTAAGGTAGAGGAGATCGAGAAGACAAGGGTCGGGAACAAGAACGAGTCAAAGGTCAGGATCACGGAGGGGCGGCTGAAAGGTACGGTATTCGACACGAATGGATACGTTCAGAGGGGTGTGTTGGAGTGCCCCGCCCACAGGCACACGATCCCAGCTGAGGAGGTTAAGAGACAGTACCGAGAGGCTTTAGAGACTAGGGAGCGGGATGGGTATCGTGGGAGTCACCCTGCGAGGCTCTCCGCCATCGTTTTCAAAGGCGGAGACTACGCGGTGCCCACCTCTGAGATGATCCCAGCCTATAAAGCCGCTGAGGAATGGCTCAAGGAAAACTGGGGGATACTCATTGAGCAGAATCTCCTTCCCACAGAAACCATTCCAGTTGGTGAAAAGACCGGTGAACCCACAAACATGGGTATAAATAAATGGTACGGCCTCTTTAACGCCCGCCAACTCATTGTTCATGCTGAGCTTGTCCGGCTCATCAGGGAGACCCGGCTCCGCGTCGCCGAGGATGAGAAGAGGAAGGGGAGAACTTCTGAGGAGGCGGAGGAGTACTGCAAAGCCATCGCCACCTACCTTACCCTAGCCCTGGGAAAAACCCTCGATTATAATTCAATAATTACTTCATGGGATAGAGGACAAGGCTCAATCAACCATACATTTGATCAACACAACTTCGGCTGGACATGGGAATACGGCGAATTTGATCCCATGATTGAAGATCTCAGCATTGCATGGTCTTTAAAAAATGTCTTGAAGAGTTTAAAAGGAATATTAAAAAGAACGAACATGGCATCGAAAACACAGGTTATCTTCGGCGACGCTGCCAAGGTCGATGGTCAAGCTGGCGCATACGATGTGATCCTCACGGACCCTCCCTACTACGGGAGCATCCAGTACGGAGAGCTCAGCGACTACTTCTACGTCTGGTTCAAGAGAGCCATAGGCGACGCCTACCCCGAGGCCTTCACGACCGTCGACACACCCAAGTCCGAGGAGGCCGTCTCCAACCGCGTCCGCCACGGAGGCACCAAGCTCAGCAGCGCCGCATACGAGCAGAAGATGACCCAGATATTCAGGAACACATATCGGCTCCTCAACGACGAGGGCGTCTTCGCCCTCTGGTTCGCCCACAAGGCCGGCGAAGCCTGGACCACCACCATCCATGCCCTCCTCGAAGCCGGCTTCACAATCACGAGCCTCTGGGGTGTCAGAACCGAGATGGAGCACAGCCTCCACATCTCCGGGAAGGCCGCCCTGAGAACCAACATAATCATGATATGTCGCAAACGCCAAGCATCCGGAGGTTACATACAGGACGCGCTCCACCAGCTCGAGGCGAGCCTCGAGCCCCGCCTCGACGAGCTCGAATCCTACGGAATAGTAGGTCCCGACTTCCTGATGGCCGCCCAGGCGGAGGCTCTCAAGGCGGCGAGCAGCCGCTGGCCCCTCCGCGACCCCGAGGGTAGGCAGACCCCCATGGAGATGCTCAGCCACGTGATGGACGTCGCCACCGGCCTCGCCGTCAACCACATCACCCGCAAGGTCGCACCACAGATCGTCGGCGTCGACGCCCCCACCAAGTTCTACGTCCTCTCCCGGTACCTCTTCGGCGACTCCATCCCCTACGACGACGCCCGACGCCTCGCCCTCGCCTGCACCGGCACCACCGGCACAGGCGACCCCGTAACCGAGATAGCCGTGGACACCGGCCTCGCCGACCTCAAGAAGGAACAGCTCGACGGCACCTCAGCCTCTATACTCGTGTTCAGCAAGCCATGGGACCGCACCCGCGAGGGCCGCGTATCCACCCGGCCAGACGCCCCTGTCATCGACTGGATCCACCAGGCCGTCTCCATCCTCGAGGAGGGAGGAAGCATCAACAAGGCCGCAGAGTACATCGCCCAGGCCGGAGGAGCCGTCTGCGACGTCCTCTCCGCCCTATACCAGGTCCTCCCCGACCAGATCAAGGAGGGCCGCGCAACCACGAAGAACCTGGAGAAGGAGCACGTCCAGACCCTCCTCCTCACCGTCTGCCAGGAGGGCCTACACCTCCAGGCACGCCGCCGCCTAGACCAGGAGCAGGCACAGAGACGAATGACCGAGTACGCTGAGGTGAAACCTGACCCAAAGAAGTACGACCTCATCCTCGACGCCTTCCTCAGAGGCCAGCACGCCTACGTCAAGGTCGAGACACCCGGCACTGACCCCCAGACCCTCCATAAGATCCTCGCAGAAAGAATAACCGCCAGAAACCTCAAAGCCACAGTAAAGGTAACATTAATCGGCAACACAGTCTATTTGGAGAAGCGTTGACATGAGCACCCTCACAGCAGCCATATTCGCAGAGCAGGACGCACTCCAGGAGCTCACAAAGCTCTACGAGGACACCCTCCACACCAAAGCCGAGAGGATGAAGATCATCGAATTCATGCGAGCCGCCCAGTCCAACAAGCTCAACCCCATAATGCTCGTCCTCACAGGCCTACCCAGCCTCCTTAACTCCCTCTACACAGAGGACGCGGACCCAGTACCCCTCCTTCGCACCGCCCTACGAAGCCTCAGCCGAGACACCATCCTCCTCATCCACGCCGACAGGCTCGAATGGAGCCCCACGAACCGCACGGAAATCACCGTCGACGGCAGAACCATCCCCATCTCCGAGATAGACCTCACGGGCACTACCACCCTCAAGACTCGAATAAAGATAGGAACGACCAGAGGAAGAAGGAAAGACAACTTCGTCAAAGTCAACTGGTAGATGACGAACGCAAGCCGATCATCTGTCGGGCGCGCGCCATTAGACCTTATTACCCAGAATTTTCTGATATCAGCTTTTTCAACTATGCGCGCATTATATTTTATCCTAAACACGCACGTAATCAAGCACATTAAGAACAATGTACTACATTTAACTTTTTGACGCATTTTTTCTCCATATAGTCACCAATTGTATTCGAACGTGAATCACCTTGTTCTCTGAGCCAATTCAGTACCAATTCCACCGCTTTTTCATTTTTATCAAGAAGGTTATGAAAATCACTTTTTCGATTTACCCCCATTTTCTTGATGGCAAGTATAGCATTTTCTATTGTTGCGCGAGCGATATGCCTCATTGTAAGGTAATCATCCATAGTAGAGACTGCAAGTTTACTTCCATGCACTATTTCAGATCGAAGTTCATAGATATAGAGAACTCGTGAAGGATGAACAAATGAATCTTCAAGGTAAGTATTTAGCAATAACATTCTATATGCTATTGTTTCGCCTTTTTTATCATCAGATCTAGATGTCAATATTGATTCTAAAGCAGTTGAAAGATAAATAATTTTAATATCTAAATCTTCTTCCTCTACAGATCTACCAATCCACGTAATAGCAGTCCTAAAAGATTTCTTAAGATCAGGATCTCCATCAAATATGGTAGAACTGACTTTCTCAAAAAAGGAATTAACATCTGATTCAAGTTTATCATCAATTTCACGTCGAATCGGTGTAAAACCTCTAATCCAATCAAATCCCACATTATCAGGTTGATTAACTTCTCTTATTGCAACTTCAGAGCCTAATTTGTATAATAGCTCTACATCATGCAAAACACGTGAAGAAGTTAATGCAACTTGAAGTAATTTCATTAAAAAATACGCTTTCTCTCTTGCCCGATTGCATGCCAAATGCTCATTATTTCCTTTTTCTCTAATAATAAAACATGATTTGTTTAAGAATCTTTGGAATGTATAAGGAGACCCTGATTCTTTAGTTATACCCCACTCAATTAATTTAGTTTCATCAAAGCTCTTTATAATAGAATCACCAATTTGAATAATTTTATCTCTCACATCAATATACAATATCGGTATTAATACTTCATACTCTATGATAGGTTTAACAATGTCAAATGTAAATTGCCGTATTCGTTTTTTTACTGCGTTAAAATTAGAAAACGATGGTCGTAGTAAAATTATTTCACATGTGAGATGCCATAATTCTTCATCTAATTCTCTATCTTTTAAAAATTCTAAAGAGAGTTCTTTTCTTAGTAACGATAAAACTTGGCGGTACAACCAATGATATTTTCCATATAATTCAACATAATCACTACCTTCTTTAATATCATTCGGCTTAATTCTTGACATAATAGATTGTTTAGCTTCCGGTTTATAGCTATCTTTGGGATATTCTAAATATAATGCACCACATAGCTTATTCAAGGATTCTACTGTTTTTTTACTAACATCCAAGTTAATCAACCAATGTATTTATTATTTTCACTATTATATGAATGTTTAGAAATCCTCAAAGCGCACATTTATTGATAAAGTATATTAATTTATGCTTTGTGGACTTAATCTATGGCGGTAAGAGCCTTCTCTACCCCTCACCACCCACCAGCCAACCCCTCACACATTCACAAGCATATTATACACCGCCACCTTACCCGCCAGCTCCCTCACGATGTTCTCCAGGTTCCTGGCTAGGCTGTGCTCCCCGAACAGCCGCTTAAACGTCGAGTACGCCGTCTCCACAGCCCACC
>Ga0315279_10006580_pt1 | contig 14642 bp, 13 predicted proteins | sample YL17G06_20_MG_FD_203694 | JGI IMG/M metagenome (GOLD analysis project Ga0315279, IMG submission 203694) | Sediment microbial communities from Yellowstone Lake, YNP, Wyoming, USA - YL17G06_20 | ecosystem: Environmental > Aquatic > Freshwater > Lake > Sediment | place: USA: Wyoming | collected... | reverse complement strand
TCTTTGTTGGAACGCTCGTTCTTGACGATGACGACATCCAAAGACGTATCGTGATACTTCCAGGCTTTTCCGAAGATTTGCTTGGAAATCTGGTACGCCAGCTCCGGGCCAATGCCCATAGCGATGATGATAAGGCGCCAGCCAGTGCCCGGACACTTAGGAATGCGAAGCGCTGAGAAATCTACGACCAGACCGAAAACGTCCTTGTAGAACGTCTCCCATTCCCGACGGATCGCTTCGAAGGCGTCTGCCAGCTTGACTGTGGCTTTGGCAAAGGGATTGCGATGCTCGATAAACAGCTGAAGCTGGTCGAGCGACAAACCCTTGCCCGGTTCCTTGAACCAGAGGCACATCTGACGAAAAATCTCCGCCAACATCGTGCCCACCTTTTTGACCCAGTCCGGCGTTAATTCCGAACTCACAACCATGTTTTTCTTTTTCACGGCTGTTTCTCCCTTTTACTTTCCGCTTGGCTTTGTAATTTAAGGGGTTTTCCCCACCTGCGGAATATATCAAAATTCTCTTATTTTCTTGTTATCAATGATCTGCTTATAGTATAGCAAATTGATTAGAGTTTGTCAATAGTCAACGCCCTTTCAGCGGAAAACACAACATCTTCCGCAATCACCTGTTTTTTGATTTGTTCTTTATATTTTTCAATAATTTTCTGTAATTTATCGTCGCCGTAAAATACTCGAATTTTATCTTTCGGTGTCAGACCCATTTCTTTTCTTTTTGCCTGAATATTCCTCACAAAATCCCGCACCATTCCTTCTTCTTCTAATTCGACAGTAATTTCCGTGTCTAAAACCACCCCCTTTTTCAATTTTTCATCCGCAACTATTTCTTTCACATTCACCTCGTCTTTTATCAAATCAACTAATTCAACTTTTAACTTTTGATTTTTAATTTTTAATTCAGCCAAGGGCTGCCTCACCCTTATTCCAGCTTCTGCTCTTTTCTGTAAACCCAAACTACAGATATTTCTCACTTGTTGCATCTGTTCTTCCAATTTTTTATCAATCAATTTTTTCTCAATTTCTGACCAGTCATCCAAATGCACACTTTCTTTTGGCCCGCCAAGTTCTTTGTAAATATAATCTGCAATAAATGGCATAACCGGAGCCATTAATTTTGATAATTCCAATAAAACATATTTTAGGGTTTGTGCCGCATCTCTATCGTTGTTTTTAAATCTCTCTCGCGACCTTCGTAAATACCAAGTTGATAAATCATCAATAAATCCGGCAATCGGTTTTGTTGCTTTGTTTAAATCATAATTTTCGTATCCAGCGGTGACTTCTTTTTTAATTGACTCTAATCTAGATAAAATCCACTTGTCTAAAATATTTTTACTTTTTATACCGGCATCAACCTCACTTTCAAACATTTTATAAAAAGAAAATACATTTAAAAGAATTAACAAAACCTTTTTCACTACCTCGTCAACCGCTTTCTCGGAAAAACAAAGATCTTCGGCTTTCATTACCGGCGATGTAGCTAAATAATAACGTACTGCGTCGGCTCCGTGCTTATCAAAAACATCCATCGGGTCAGGATAATTATTCGAGTGTTTAGACATTTTTTTGCCATCTTCAGCCAAAACAATTCCATTTACCACAACATTTTTGAATGCTTCGCTATGTTTTATCGCGGTTGATAAAACGTGCATATAATAGAACCATGCGCGTGTCTGATCAGCTCCTTCGGCAATGAATTCTGCGGGGAAATTCTTTTCAAATTTTTTCTTGTTTTCAAAAGGATAATGCATCTGACCGTAAGGCATTGAACCGGACTCGAACCAGCAGTCTAAAACATCCGAGATTCTTTTCATTGTGCCGCCACAATCGCATTTAAACTCAACTTTATCTATAAAATGCTTATGCAAATCAAATATTTTCTGCCCACTCAATTCTTCCAATTCTTTTGTTGAGCCAATTACCCTTTTTTCTTTGCACTTATCACAAACCCAGATTGGGATAACCGAAGCCCAGAACCTTTGTCTGGAAATTGACCAATCCCTTGCGCCTTCCAGCCATTTTCCAAATCTTCCCTCTTTAATATGCTCGGGTACCCAGTTGATGTTCTTGGCGCGCTTTAACATTTTATCTTTCAGTTTTGTGACATTTACGAATAATGACGAAGTGGCGTAATTTAAAAGCGGGGAATCGCAACGATAGCAGAAGGGGTAAGAATGAGTAAATTTTTCTGTTTTAAAAACAAGATTTTTATTTTTTAGATATTCAATTATTTTTGCATCTGTTGACTGCGGCTTATCTTTTGATTTTACTTCTAAACCAGCGAATTCTTTTACTTCATCTGTAAATTGCCCATTCATTTTTACGTGCTGGATAAATGGCAATTCTTTTTCTTTGCCCAAATTCATATCATCCTCGCCAAAAGCCGGAGCAATATGCACAATGCCGGTTCCGTCTTCAATAGAAACAAAATCCGCCAATTGAATGGTGTATAAATTTTCCTTGTTTTCTAATTCCTTTCCGAGAAAATAATTAAAAAGCGGCTTATATTTTTTGCCCTCTAGGTCCTTGGCTTTTATTTTCCCGATGATTTCGTATTTTCTATCTGCGAATATTGAATCCAGATTTTGCTCTACCAAAATATACTTTCCATCGTCAAGCTGAACTTTAACATAATTTATTTTTTCGCCCATTGCCAATGCAACATTGCCTGGCAAGGTCCAAGGGGTGGTTGTCCAAGCAAGAATATAGGTTCCGGGCTCATCTATTAATTCAAATTTGGCAATTACGGAAATGTCTTCAATGTCCTGATAATTATCGCTTACTTCGTGTTGAGAAAGCGTGGTCTCGCATCGCGGACAAATATGCATTGACTTGTATCCTTCGTAAATTAAATTCTTGTCCCACAATTGTTTAAAAACCCACCATACGCTTTCCATATAATCCAAGTCCATTGTTCTGTAGGCGTTATCCATATCTGCCCATCTGCCCAACCTTTCAATTACTCTTTTCCATTCTTCCGCATACATCAACACTTTACTTCTACAGACCTCGTTGAATTTATCAATGCCGATTTTTTCAATATCTTTTTTGTGTTTCAATCCCAATTCTTCCTCTACAATAACTTCTATTGGCAAGCCGTGGGTATCCCAGCCCCATTTTCTTTCAACTTTATAACCCTGCATAGTCCAATATCTCGGCACTATATCTTTTATCAAGCTCGCCACAATATGGCCGTAATGAGGCGTGCCAGTGGCAAAGGGTGGCCCGTCATAAAATACAAAATCTTTGCCCTTTTTCTCAAGGGATTTTTCAAAAATCTTCTCCTTTTTCCAAAATTCCAATATTTTTTTCTCAATTTCCGGTATATTCATATTTTTTACATTCTTTCGGGCCTACTGATACCCATTAAATTTAAAATATTTTCCAAAACAAATTTTGTTGCCATTAATAATGCCAAACGTGCTTTTTCTAAATCTTTTTCTTCTCCCAAAATTCGGCAATCAGTATAAAATTTATGAAATGCTGTTGCTAATTCAATCGCATAGTTCGGCAATCTTTGAACTTGATAATCTTTCGCTGTATCTTCTATTATTTCTGGTAATTTAATTAGAGATTTAATCAAATCTTTTTCGCTTGGATGATTTAATAAATCTAATTTTTCAAATGAAAAATGGCTTTTTGCTTTTCTCAATATGCTATTTATTCGCGCATAAGCATATTGCACATAATAAACCGGATTTTTTTCTGATTTTTCTTTTGCCAAATCCAAATCAAAATCCATATGTCTATCTGCTGAATGCATTAAAAAGAAAAATCTTGCCGCATCTAATCCTACTTCATCTACTAATTCTTTTAAAGTGACGAATTGGCCGGTTCTTTTAGACATTCTAACCTCTTTGCCATTCTCAACCAATCTCACTAACTGCATAATTATTATATCCAATCTATCCGGATCTATACCTAAAATTTTTACTGCCGCTTTCATCCTCGCAACATACCCATAATGGTCGGCGCCCCAAATATCAATCACTTTATAAAATTTTCTATCCAAGAATTTATTTTGGTGATAGGCAATGTCAGATAAAAAATAAGTAGGCTCACCAGTTTCTCGAACAATTACCCAGTCCTTATCATCGCCATATTCCGATGTCTTTAACCACTGAGCACCTTCTTTCCCGTAAACTAACTTCTTTTTCTTTAATAATTTATAAATTTTTCCTACCCTTTTCTTTTTATATAAATCGTCTTCTTCTGAAACCCATCTATCAAATTTTATCTTTAACTTATTTCTAATAAAATCCTTTATATCTTTCATTACTTCTTTACCTAAATTATATCCAGCCTCACCATCATCTTTTATCTTGTTTAGTTTTGATTTTGCCGCCTCAATCTTTTTCTTCAAATAATCATTCAAATAGGTTTGTCCTTTTCCTAAGGCGGTTTTCCCAAACTCCTGAATCTGTTTGCTGTTTTTAGCATCATTAATATAATATTCTTTCTCAACCTTATATCCTGCCTTACTTAAAATATTGCCCAAAACATCGCCCGTAAATCCACCCCTGCCATTGCCAAGAGTCAACTCTCCGGTCGGATTTGCAGAAATAAATTCAACTTGAACTTTTTGCTTTTTCCCGATGTCAACTTTGCCGAATTTCTTGCCTTGTTTGATAATTTCTTTAATTTTTTTCTGCAAAAATTCCGGCTTCAAATAAAAATTTATAAAACCATTGGCAATTTCTACTTTGCCGAACATATTATTCTGGATTTTAGATTTGATTTCATCCGCCACTTCATTCGGGTTTCGGCCTTGTTTTTTTGCCAAAATTAAAGCCACATTCGTGGCATAATCGCCGTATTGTTTGTTCTCGGGAACTTCAACCGTAAAATTCTCATTCCCCACTATTTTGGAGATTATCTCCTTTATCTGCTCGCGTATTGTCATAATTTTATTTTAACTTAATTTAGCTTAATTTAAAAGAGGGTCGCAACTGCGGCCCTCATCGATATCCCTAATTTATTTTTTAATTTCCTCAATAATCTTTTTAAAAATTTCAGGGTGTTTTTCGGCCAGCTGCGAAAGAATTTTTCTGTCAATAATAATGCCTTGCTTGGTTATGGCATTAATGAATCTGCTGTAAGAAATTCCGTTTTCCCGGCAAATAGCATTGATTTTTATATTCCAAAGATTGCGAAAGCTTCTTTTTTTGTTTCTGCGGTCGCGATAAGCATAAGTCCAGGCATGTTTTAATGCGTCTTTTGCCGCGCGATAAGTGGATTTTCTTCTCCATTTATAGCCCTTGGCTAATTTGATGATTTTTTTTCTTCTTGCGCGCTTTTGCACGCCTCGTTTAACTCGTGTCATGGTTATCGATTTTTGAATTCAATAATATTCCTTACCATATTGGTTTTTGTTTCAACTCTTCTTGAATGGCGCTTTCTCCTTTTTTCGTCTCCTGTTTGCTTGGAATTCAAATGATCCTGATGCGGCAAGCGGTGCATCAGTTTTTTATGCTTTGTGATTTTAAATCTTTTTACGATTGATTTTCTTGTTTTCCCTGACATATGGTTACTGTAAATCCCTGGGGAGATTTTTTGATTTCTTCTTCTCTTTTGATTCCCCCTGGAATTGTGTTTAAAAATGACTCCAATTTTTCTTTTGCCAAATCAAAATGCGCTTTTTCTCTACCTCTCAATCTCATCTCGATTACTACTTTATGGCCTTCTTTGAAAAATTTCTCTATCTGCTTTGCTCTGATTTCTAAATCGTGAGGAGAAGTGGCAAATCCGATTCTGATTCCCTTCATCTCCCCTTTTTTGTGGTGCGCCTGCTGTTTTCTTTCTTTCTTTTCCTGCATATAACGATATTTCCCGTAATCAATGATTTTACAAACCGGCGGATTGGCGTTTTTAGAAATCTCTATTAAATCAAACCCCCGTTCTTTGGCAATTTTAATTGCTTCTTCGGTTTTTAAAATGCCGAGGTTCTTGTTGTTTTCGTCAATAACCCGAACCTCGGGCACGCGAATCTGCTCATTTATCCTGTCCTGATTCTGCCTTACAAAAGGCCTACTAAATTTTCTAAAAAATGGTTTTTTGAAAAACATTAATTTTTTAATGGAGGTGGCGGGAGTTGAACCCGCATCCAAAAAGCTTTTTAAAACAATTCTACAAGCTTGGTCTGTTTATTTTTGGATTGTTTGAGTATAAAACAGACAAAAACTCAAACAACCTGTTCCGAATTTCTTTTAATGTTTTGGTTCGGAAGCCCAAGACATCTATCTCAAGTGCCTTGCGGCACTATAACACTTCGATTGCCTATTGAGAATCTCAATCAAAGTGGCTATAGCTTATTTATGCCACAGCAAAAGCAAAATTTGTGTTTGCGTTTATTTTCTTCAGATTTTAACGAGATGCTGAATCCTCGACTTGCTTATTTTAAAAATGCTTTTTGTCGAAACCCTTCACCCCCTTAATTTTCTTCCCAGTTCCCTTTCGATATCTCTTTTCTTAATTTCCTCTCTCTTATCAACTTTCCTTTTCCCCCTTGCAACTGCAAATTCTAACTTAATCCTGTTTTTCTTAGTATATAACTTAATGGGAATCAATGTCAATCCTTTGGCCTTTAATTTACCGATTAATGAAGCTATTTCGCTCTTTTTTAAGAGTAATTTTCTGCTTCTGGTTGAATCATAATCAGTATAAACATTTGCTGCCTGATATGGAGGGATAGTAGCATTGGTCAAATACAATTCTCCATTTTTTAAAGTTACAAAAGAACCCCGTAAACTAACGTGACCGGTTTTGATTGCCTTGACCTCAAAGCCAAAAAGCACTAAACCAGCCTCGTAATTTTCCAAAAACTCGTAATCATAGCTGGATTTTCTGTTTTCCGCTAACACCCTCATTTTTTCTTGCTGATTCTTCTTTTTTTGTTACCTCTTCGTGCCACTCGTCTATTTTTTTCTCCACCACTTCGTCAACGGTCTCTATTATTTTTTTGATTTTGTCCTGAACTTTGTCGTTAGTGGCTAATTTGGAAAAAATATTGTGAATGGCAATTTTCTTTCGCCTTTTTTTAAGAGTGAAAATATAAATGCCGACAACAATCAATAAAATCGGCCAATACTGCCAAATTGCCGCGCTGATTATTCCCAAATTCGTTAAAAGCAAAAGAATGCCCACAACCACCAGCATCACTGCCCAAAATCCCAAACAACAAAAGGAATAAAACATAAATTTTTAATTTTTAATTAAACGACCTTTGTTTTTAATATACCACACCAAACCCATTATTAAAATACCAATGCTGTCAATAGCCACATCTTTTAATGCGCCGTGGCGGTTCAACACAAATGTTTGGTGGTATTCATCGGTTAAGGCATAAAAAATAGCGAAAATTACGGAAAAAATCAGTATTTTTGCAAAACTGATTTTTTCTTGTTTTAATGCGCGGATAAATAAAAAAGTTAAAATCGCAAATTCTACGGCGTGGGCGACTTTCCGCAAAATATAATCCTCTTCTAAATTTGTTTTCAAATTTGGAATCGAAGACAGGGCAAAAATTACTATCATCCAAAAAATTATCGGGGTCCAATATTTAAAAAACTTATTCATTTCAGCATTTTCAACATTTTATCAATGGGCCAGGCGTTGATTATATCTTTTTTTTCCAGCCAGCCGCGGCGGGCTTGAGCAATGCCTAATTCCAAATATTGGAAATGGCTTGGGCTGTGACTGTCAGAATTAATCGCCAATTTTACTCCGGCATTTTTTGCCATTTTTATATACTCATCTTTCAAATCCAATCTATTAAAGTACGAATTTATCTCTAAAATTGTTTTTGTCTCTCTGGCAACTCTAATTATTTTTTCTATATCCAATTCATATGCCGGTCTTAATCCAATCAATCTTCCAGTAGGATGAAATAAAATATCGACATTGGGATTTTTCATTGCGCAGATAATTCTCTCGGTCATTTTTTCTTTCGGCATTTTCATATTTGAACCAATATGCGCGCCAACAACATCAAGTTTTTTCAAAACCTCATCCTTCATAAATAATCTTCCATCATTTAAAATATCCACTTCTCCGCCTTTTAATATTTTAAATTTTAAATTTTTAATTTTAAATTTTAAATTTAGCTTATCGATTTCTTTCCCTTGAGCTATTATTTCTTTTTCATGAATATAATTCAAAATACCTCTAATATGGTCAGTAATCGCAATATATTCCAATCCCATTTCCATTGCTTTTTCTGCCAATTGCTCAATAGTGTTTGCTCCGTCACTCCATTTTGAATGCATCTGTAAATCGCCCCTCAGGCCGCTGTATTTGATTAAATCTGGTAATTTGTTTTTCTGAGCCAATTCAATTTCGCCAGTATTTTCCCGCATTTCCGGTTCAATATATTGTAGTCCCAATTTTTTATAAATCTTATCTTCTGTTTCGGATTTCGATATTCGTGCTTCGGATTTTATTTTAAATAATCCATACTCGTTAAGTTTCAATCCTTTTTTAATCGCAATTTTCCTTAATTCAATATTATGGTCTTTGTTACCAGTAAAATATTGTAGAGCAGCGCCAAAACTTTCTTCGGGAACTACTCTCAAATCGCAATCAATATTATTTTTCAAACGTACAGAAGAACGAGTCGGACCGTGACTGTAAACATGTTCGACCTCAAGCATATTCACAAAATAATTCATTACTTCTTTGGCTGCCTTGGGACTGGAAACCGTTGCCAATAAATCCGCATCGCCAATTGTTTCTTTCATTCTGCGGATAGAGCCGGCAATAATTGCTTTTTTCACGCCCCTGAAATTCCGAAGTTTTTTCTCAATTCTCCTGATATCGTATAATATATAGCCCAAGGGAAGCCGACCGCCAGATTTTTTCAGAAATTCTATTGCCAATAAAATATTCTCCTCGCTCTTCGGACCGAATCCTTCGATATTCCTGATTTTCTTGGCTTTTGCCATCCTCTCCAGGTCTTTCAAACTTCTGACATCAAGCTCTTTGTACAATTTAAAAATTGTTTTCGGGCCAACGCCTTCGATATGGCTCAACTCTTCCAAATTGACCGGCACTTCCTTTTTGAGCTTCTCATAGCCTTTTATTCTCCCGGTTTGTATCAGTTCTTCAATCCGCTCGGCAATGCTCTTGCCTACTGCCTCAATTTGTTCCAACGCCTTGGTCCCGCCTTTTTTGTAAATATCAGTCACATTTTCTTCCAAAGATTCGATGTTGGCCGCGGCTTTTTCATAAGCCCGCGGCTTGAACGCCACATCCTTCATCGCCAAATATTCCGAGACGTTATACAAAATTTGCGCAATTTCTTGATTAGTCATCTGATGGCTTTATTTAATTCCTCGATTAATTTATCTATATCAATGCCATGCGCGGTTGCGCCTTCTTCAAGATTTTCAAAACTCGCTGCCGCACAACCCACACAATGAAATCCGTGCTTCACAAAGACGCTAAGCGTCTCGGGATATTTCTCCAAAATTTCTTCAATTTTCATCTCTTTGGTTATTTTCATTTTTTCACAAATCTTAAATAATGGTTCCCTCTTTTGTTGACATCGCGAAAAACAATTAAGGGCAACAAAGCGCCAAAACAAGCAATAATTCCAGCCAATATAAATACCGTATTAAATCCAAACCTGGTAACCAAAATCCCGCCCAAGGCGCCGGTAATTCCCATTCCAATGCTGTAAGCTACGTGTTCAATGCTCCATTCAAATCCTTCCCTGCCTTTATCAATATGCCGCGTAAACATTGCCGCCCATCCTGGCGCTGCTATTGCTATGCCTATTGCGTAAACAAATTCCAAAATGTAGATGTGCCAAGATAAAGTTGCTTGCGTATATCCGAAATGCACCAAAGCCACAATCAGATACCCGGAAACCAAAAAGAGCAAATCATCTTTTTCTCCCTTTATTCTGTCCAACGCTCTTCCAATTGGAATTTCTGCAATTGATTTCACAACCCAATAAATGGCTGCGGCGAAACCCGCAACCTCCAAGCTCCCGTCCCTAAGTTTATCAGTAAGAAAAACCGCGAAAACCGGAGCAACAAACCCCAGAGCAGAATAAAAGAAAAAATCCGCCTTAATGAGAATTAAAATTATTTTATTAATGGAAATTCTTACATTCATATTATTTGTTTTTGACTATTTTTTTAATTGTCAAACCAATAAATCTTAAAATCCGAGATTCTTCATGGGTGCTTAAATTTTCTACAAATTCTGTTTCCGCGAATTTTCTAATCCAGAAGACCGTCAAAAATGAAATCGCGATAATGCCGACAAAAATCAAAGCACTTAAGCCGAAAGTAACGGCTTTTGTTACCACGGTTAACGCATTGTATCCAACGCCAAAAATAATTCCTATAGCAACCAACATTAGTGTCCAAATTATGGCACCCGAGAACGAGGTCAATAAAAATTTCTTAAAGTTCATCTTTGTACTGCCGGCAATAATGAAGGCCGGGGCGCCCAATCCGTAGGTTATTCTGGCCAAGAAAATTGTTTTTACGCTGTGTTTTTGGGAATATTTTTCTAAATTTTCCAATAACCTCTTCCCCCAACGTGTATGCTTAGATAGCTTTTCTAAAATTTTAGAGCCGCCAATCCTGCCAATTGAATAAAGACCAATCCCATTAAGAAAATATCCGCCAATCAACATAGTAATCAGTCCCCAAAATTTAAAATAACCCAGCTTCAGAAGAACCCCAGCCAAAATCATAATAAATCCGCCCTCAAACAGAGCGCCCAGAAAAGAAAATATGTATCGATGCTCATATAATAACACTAAAACCGAATTGTTAATTGTTTCCATATTAAAATAATGTTGCTTGTCTTTCTTTTGTTTTTGGCCTTTCCTCTCCATCTCCAAAAATACTGATTTTGCCATACTCGCCATCATATCCTGGTCTGATAGAAATTTTCCCTTGTCTTGCTCTTTCTATTCCCTCGGCAATTTCCGGAGTGCTTAAAGAAGAAATTTCTTGTTTTTTAATCTCTCTTAAAATTTTAAATTCATTGCCAAAAACCCTGACTAAGTTTTTATAATGCTCCTGAACAGCTTTCGTGGCTGTTCCCACGCCAAGAACATCGGCAATAATTTCTTCCAAAGGAATCAATTTTTCAAAAGGAATTGCGTTAACTGGTCTTTCTCCTTGTTTTCTATCTGCCAATCGGCATACTCTGTTCATCACGCCGATGGTCATTGGCTTTCCGCAGGTTGGACAAAGATTATTGTATTTCAATGATTCTTCTGGGCTTAAAACAATTTCGCAATTTCTATGCCCATCCCAATGATACTTCCCCTCTTCTGGAAAAAATTCAATGGTCTTAACAAGTTTCAATTCCCCTTCCCGTTTGATTGCATCCCTAATTAAATTATAACTTATTTTTTCTCCTTGAAAAATATTTGCCTCCCTGCCGATTTTTGACGGCGAGTGCGCATCGGAATTGGAAATTAAAGTGATCTTGTCTAATTTTGACCAGCGCCAGTTCATTTCCGGGTCGCTGGACAGACCGGTCTCAATTGCAAAAATATCTTTTGTATATTCTTCAAAACATTCTTCAATAGAATCAAACCCCGAATTTGAGCCGAATATGGAAAACCAGGGAGTCCAGGCATGAGCCGGGACAACCAAACAATCTGGCGAAATATTTAAAACAATTTTAGCCAATTCTTTGGCATCCAGTCCCAAAATTGGCCTGCCATCTGATTTTAAATTGCCAATCCAGCCCAGATGAGTGTTGATTTTTTCCACAACATCAAAAGACGGCGCAAAAATAATATTATGAATTTTTCGGGTTTTGTTTCCTTTGGAATAAATGCTGGAAATTTCCGTGGTCAGAATAAATCTTGTTTCGTTATGATTGCCGTTTTGCTTTAATTTAAATAATCCTTCTTCTGTTGGAATTAATTTCTCTTTTAATTCCTTAAACCATAACGGGTGCGTAAAATCTCCAGTGCCCAAAACATCAACGCCTTTTATTTTCGCCCATTTGGCAAAATTATCAATATTGCCCTCTTTTGATGTGGCTCTGGAATATTTCGAATGAATGTGAAAATCACAGATAAATTGCATATTATTCTTTTCTGGCTAATGCCAGCGCTAACCAAAACATTATCCCGCCCTGTTGCAATGTCCAAAAATAGTGATCAGCCAAAGCAATGATTAAAAAACAAGAAATAAGAAAAAAGAAACAAGAACTCCCCTTGAATCCTTTTAACAAAATTATTCCAATAAACCCCAAAAATACCATTAATCCAATGATTCCCATTTCCGACCCAGTTAATAAATAAATATTGTGAACGGGCTGAAAAACCCAGTCCGGAACCCCTTTGATTTCCCCTTGATTCCCCATTTCCAGCATTCTCTCGGCAGCCCTTAAATATGTTTCGTAATTTTTTGAATAATTTACAAAATTGCCAATCCCGATTCCCAATAATGGCTTGTCTTTAATCATAGAAAGAGCCATTTTGTTGTAAAAAAATCTTAAATCAATTGCCTGCTCCTCCAGGGATATGGTAAAAAATCTGGCTTTTAAATATGGAAAAAGAATGGCGGTAGAAATTAGACAAGAAACTAAAAATATAAAAAACAAACCCACCATTCTCCTTCGCCTTGATTTATCAGGGCTTCGGAGGCCAAACCATAAAAACATTATTAAACTAATTATAAGAAATATAATAATCGCAGTCCGAGAAAAAGTGAGAAACAAACCAAAGACGATAACCAAGAAACAAGATACAATAACCAACCCCCTTGATTTCCCTTTGATTCCCTTTGAATTCCCTTTGAATTCCCTTTGCAAGAATAATCCATAAAAACAAAAAATCGCCATTAACAAAAATCCTGCCAAAACATTCGGGTGAGGAAAACTTCCGTAAGCACGCAATATTTTTTCGCCATTTAAAACAAAATTCGCCACTCCCGGAGAATTTGGATTATAAACTCCTGCTTCAACAAATTTTATGCCAATACTCCCTTGTTTTATAAATTGCGCAATTGCCAAAATTGATTGAAAAACTCCCCCTAAAACCAATATTTTAAAAATATTGGTTCGGGGCCCGAGCACCGAAGACGCTTTAGGGCCGTAGTTAAATAACACATATACAAATAACGCCGCAAATTCCACTAATTTTAACCATCGAAAAGCGCTGATTTTTGTTGCCGGACTAAAAAAAATGGAAATAAACGCAATTACCAGAAAAATCAATAATAGGAGGTTTAACCTCCGATTTTCGGAGGTTAAACCTCCGAAAATTTCTTTTTTATTAATTCTGACCAACCACAAAATTAAAACCAAACCAAACACTAAATCTCCCAAATACAAAAATATTGAATTCCACTCATTACCCGCATTAACCAGAAAAACTCTTATTTGAAAAGGAATAAGAATTAAAAAAAGATAGAATAAAATTTTCTCAATCTTCAACAGCATAATAATTCTATTCTATCACATCTTTAATATCCACGCTCGCACTGGGGTCAACAATTATCGGCGGAACACCAGTGCCGTAACGCATAATCACATGGTCAAATATTGAACCAATGCTGATTGAGGTAAATTCAATATATTTCCAATCCCCATTAGCAGGAATAGTGACGCCGTCGTTATTCGTATCTCCGCCAAAATTATCATCTTTCAACGAAGTAAACACAATCTCGCTGCCCGACGCTGCTTCTGCTTTTATTGTTCCTTTAACTAATAAACTTGGATTAGATCCCTGAAATTTAATAATCGTGTCGGGCTTTATAGTCAATGTTTTGTTCTCATCGATTATCGGAGTGTGCCCAGACGTTAAAATAATATATGGTCCTTCCTGCCATTCGCAGTCTTGATACAAAATAAATTCACCATGCAGCAGGACGCCATTCAATAAATTATTCGTAAAAGTATTACTGCTGAATTGCGGGCAAGAACTATGCAGCGCGATTGCTCCCTGACTATCGTATCGCGTATCGGTCCCAATCTGGCCATTATTAACAAATTGATTATTGCTGATTATTGGCATAGCTTGAGTAATGATTTGTAAACCAAATTCAGAATTATTTTCAAAAGAACAATTGTCTATGGTCGAGGTATCTAAAGCACCTTCAATTAAAATTCCCAACTTGGAATCCTTAAATGTTGAATTTTTTATTAAGGAATTTGAATTAATCAGATGCAGTCCTCTGGTTTTGCTTTTTTCCATAGTAACATTTTCCATTGTTATCGAACCACCATCTACTTTTACCATCTCTGTTTCTGTATTGTTAAACCCGATTGTTTTTCCTCCATAGCGGAAGATAACGTTTTTAAAAGAGGAATCATCACTCGTTGAAGTAAAAATTATATTCAGCCAGTCGCCAACAGCGGCTCCGCCGCTACCTCCGTAATCGCTGTCGTTTTTCGAAGTAAAAACAATTTTATCGCTTGCTGTGCCCTCTGCTTTCAATGTTCCTCTGATTTCCAAAAATGTATAATATGGATTTTGCGGCATTATTATTGCTCCCGGTTCAACAATTAAAGTAAAACCATCGTTTACAATCGGCCATTGACCGGCATTTGATTCAACATAATACGGGCTTCCGGCAATTGTCCAAGTTGTATTTTCGGAAATAATTGTATGGTCGCCAATTATCGTACCAAGTGTCCTTG
>Ga0315279_10006579_pt1 | contig 14642 bp, 7 predicted proteins | sample YL17G06_20_MG_FD_203694 | JGI IMG/M metagenome (GOLD analysis project Ga0315279, IMG submission 203694) | Sediment microbial communities from Yellowstone Lake, YNP, Wyoming, USA - YL17G06_20 | ecosystem: Environmental > Aquatic > Freshwater > Lake > Sediment | place: USA: Wyoming | collected... | reverse complement strand
CGCCCCCGCTTCGCGATGCCCTCGACAACCTCGACAACCAGATACGCAAACTACACGAGGAGGCTGCCCTTGCCGCCGCCTGAAAACTTGCTTCAACCGTGACGATCTGACCTTTAGAAAGTGTTTAGGGCCCGCTTCGCGGGCCGTCGGCGGCCCGCCTGCCAGGGAAGCTGCGCCGCGCTTTGCTCTCCGGTCTCGGCGGTTCGAGGCGCAGCTTCACTGGAGGAACTTCCTCAGGAACGCATCCATGCGGTGGAACTCGTAGAGATATCGCGAGTGCAGCAGCGGCTCGTGCACGTCGTCCGGAAAGACGATGAGCTCGTAGTAGACGTCGCGCGCGCGCAGCAACTGCACCAGGCCGGTCGTCTGGGTGAACGCCACGTTGCGGTCGTCGTCCCCCTGCATCAGCAGCACGGGCGACCTCCACTTGTCGATCGACGAAATCGCCGAGGACTTGTAGGCGACGTTCTCCGGATCGAGCACGTTGGTGTACAGGTGCACGCCGGCCATGTCCACCCCGCACGCGAAGATGTCCGAGTTGCGCGCGAGGGCCTGCGCCGTCAGCAGGCCGCCGTAGGAGAGGCCCCAGATGCCGACGCGCTTCGGATCGACGTCCGGGCGCCCCTGCAGGTATTTCGCGCCGGCGACGACGTCCTGGTACTCCGAGTTGCCGGCCGGGCCCCTGTTCGGCGCCATCCGAAAGGACCTGCCGTAGCCGATCCCGCTGCGGTAGTTGACCGACATCACGACGTAGCCCTGGCTGGCGAGCCACTCGTTGACGGCGTACGCGATGTGGTAGAAGTGCATGTAATGGTAGCCGACGAGCATCTGCCGCACGGGGCCGCCGTGCACGAAGATGATGGCCGGCCGCCTCTCACCGGGCTTGAGATCCTTCGGCAGGAACAGCTGGTTGTGGATGTCGAGGCCGTCCTCCGCCCTGGTCATGACCGCCTGTGGAACGACGTGCGCGTCGAGCGGGAACTCCTTCGGCAGCGCCGGGAAGATGATCTTCGCCTGACCGCCGCTGGCCGCAACGATGCCTACTGATTGCGGACGCCTGGCGCCCGCGCTCAACACCGCGACGCGCCCTGAGGGCAGCACCACCGGGTAGGTTTCGATCTCCTCCCCCCTGGTCAGCTGCACCGGCTCGCCGCCGGAGGTGGGCACCTTCCACACGTGGCGGCGATCGATGTCCCCGAGATTGTTGCAGTAGTAGAGCGTGCGGCCGTCGGCCGAAAGCGAGGTGAACGCGACGCCCTCGATCAGGCCCTCGCCTGGCGTGATCGGCTTCGCGGTCGTCGTGGCGCCCGACAGGCTGACCGCGTAGAAGCGCAGCCACTCCTCCGGCTCCGCGGTGAAGAGCACGACGTCGCCTGCCCACTGAATCGCGTTGACGGCGTTGACGCTGTTGTAGATCGGATCCTCGGACACCGGGTGCCAGAACTCGTGCGCCTCGCCCGTCTCGACCTCCGCCACCCAGAAGGACATCGTGTAGCCGCCCCTGAACGCCGCGCGCATCAGGCCCGGCACCTGCATCGCGGCGGCGTTCACCTGCGATCCGGCCTGGCCGCCCTCGCCCCGCTGCCCGCGGCCCGTCGGTGGTGCGAATTGGCCGGGCGCACCACCGCGTCCCTGTGCGGCGCCGGGTGTATAGGCCGGCCCCGGCGGGTTGCCGATGCCGCCGGTGCCCTGCTGTGCCTGCTGGCCGAAGGGCAGGCCGGGACGGCGGATGAAGGCGATGCGCTTGCCATCCTGCGACCAGGTCGGGCTCGTGTCGCGATCGACACCTGGCGCAAGGATGGTTACCTTCCGCGTCCGCATGTCGTAGACGCCGACGAAGCCGTGATCGACGCGGTTGCTGGTGAACGCGACCTTCGTACCATCGGGCGACCATCGCGGGTTGGAGTTGGTGCCGTTCGCCTTGATGAACGGTTTGTCGGCCTGGCCGCCGTGGGATCCGACTTCAGCCGGATTTGACGGGCCGCGGGGTCCAGCCACCATCACGCGGTAGATCTGGCCATCCTTCACGAAGAGCACCGAGCGGCCATCGGGCGAGAGTGCGGGATTGGTACCCGCGGTCAGGCGCCAGGCGGTGCCGGGCACCTGCGTGCGCGCCGCCCAGATGGCGAGCTCGGCCCCGTTCGGATCGCCCGTCGGATTGGCCGCCCGCTCCTCGCGGCCCAGCGTGTAGCCGCGCACGAATACGACGACGGACCCGTCGTCCGAGATCCGCAGGCTGGTCACGTCGATGCCGTTGTCTTCGAGAAATCGTGTCAGTCGAACGGGACGAAAGTCAGGAGCGGCGGCGGTGTAGACGTTGCGCTGGCCGCGGTCGTAGGCAATCCAGGCCACGCGGTCGGTCTTTTTCGCCGCCACGAGCTCCAGCGGATAGGCGGCGCTCAGGAATTGATCGATGGTCGGGCGGGCGCTCTGCGCCGCGGCTGTGGGGACCAGCGCCAGCGCGAGAGCCGCGACGAGAATCGCAACGCAAATCCGGTGAAGGCGCACGGCTCCTCCTTGGGGCAGGTGGGCAGGTGGGGGTACGGCGGAGCGAGCCGCCCGGCCTGCCCCACTCGATCCACCTGCCTTGCCTGCCCTACCTGCTTTCTTACCACCTGCCATCTGCCAACTACCGACACGCATTGAGCTATCCGTACGCCCGCTCGCCCTCACCGGCTCTGCGTCGTGACCGCCCCGCCTTTCAGGTACCGGTTCAGGAACTCACCCGTGCGCGTCAGCTCGTAGACCCAGCGCCGGTGCAGCAACGGGTCGTGCACGTCGTCCGGGTAGATGATGAGCTCGTAGTAGACGTTGTGCGCGCGCAGCAGCTGGACCAGCCCCACCGTCTGCGAGAACGGGACGTTGCGGTCGTCGTCGCCGTGCCGCAGCAGCACCGGGGACTTCCACTTGTCGATCTGCGAGATGGCCGACGACTGGTACGAGACGCTCTCGGGATCGAGTGAACTGCCCTGCAGGTGGACGCCGGCCAGATCGACGCCGACCTTGAAGATGTCCGAGTTGTGCGCGAGCGCCTGCGCCGTCAGCAGGCCGCCGTAGGACAGGCCCCAGATGCCGATGCGCTGCGGATCCACGTCGGGCCGCGCCTGCAGGTACTTCGCGGCCGCGACCACGTCCTGGTACTCCGAGTTGCCGCGTCCGCCCGTGTTCGGCGCGGTCCGGAACGACCTGCCGTACCCGATGCCGCTGCGATAGTTCACCGAGATGACGACGTAGCCCTGGTTCGCGAGCCACTGATTCACGCCGTAGGCGAGGTGGTAGAAGAACCGGTAGTGGTAGCCGAGCAGCATCTGACGGCCCGGCCCACCGTGGACGAACACGACCGCCGGGCGCCGCTCGCCCGGCTTCAGGTCCTTCGGCAGGAACAGCTGGTTGTGGATCTCGAGACCGTCCTCCGCCCTGGTCATGACGTTCTGCGGAACGACATGGGCGGAGGTCGGAAACTCCTTCGGCAGCGTCGGAAAGATGATCTTCACGGCCCCGCCGCTTGAAGCCACCACGCCGACCGACTGCGGCCGGTTCCAGGTCGCACGCAGCACCGCCACGTGTTTCCCGGACGCAAGCACCGCGGGGTACGTGTCGATCTCCGCGCCGCTGGTGATCTGCACCGCGTCGCCGCCCGCGGTCGGCACTTTCCAGATGTGACGGCCGTCGATGTCGCCGGCATTCGTGCAGTAGAACAGCGTGCGGCCGTCGCTCGCCAGCGCGATGTTCTCGACCATGCCCTCGCCCGGCGTCAACACGATCGGCGGCGCCGTCTGGCCCGAGACCGCGACCGAGTAGTAGCGAATCCACTCTTCCGGCTCCTGCTGAAAGATGACGTGGTCGCCCGCCCACTGGATCGCCGTGACGTTCGTGAACGTGCGTTCGTCGGGCTGGTTGTGCCAGAACTCGTGGCCCTCACCGGTGGCAGCATCCGCCACCCAGAACGCCAGCGTGTAGCCGCCCTTGAACGCCGCCCGCATCAACCCGTCAATCGGCCCCGGCGGCTGCGCCCCCCGCTGGCCGCCCTGCCCCGCGCCACGGCCCTGCGCCGCTGCCGCGGCCGCGCCGCGGCCTCGTCCCTGTGCGGCCGGCGCGCCGGGCGCAGTTGCCGCCGGCGTCTGCTGCGGCACCTGCCCGAAGGGAAGGCCCGGACGGCGGATGAACGCGACGCGCTTGCTGTCGGCCGACCACGTCGGGCTGGTGTCGCGATCGACGCCGGGCGCCAGGTACGTGACCGTCCGCTTGCGCACGTCGTACACCGCGACATAGCTGTGATCGACACGGCTGCTCACGAACGCGATCTTCGACGAATCCGGCGACCAGACGGGATTGCCGTTCGTGCCCCACGCCCGGATGAACGGCCTGTCGGCGGCAACGCGCTGCGGCCCGGCGCCCGCACCCCGCGCCACCGGGACGCGGTAGATCTGTCCCTCCTTCGCGAACGCCACGAAGCGCCCGTCCGGGGACAACGCCGGGGCGGTGCCCTCTGCGAGCCGCCACGGCGTGCCACCGCTGGTGGGCGCCGCCCAGATGGCGCGCTCCGCGCCGTTGGGATCGCTGGTCGGATTGGCGATCCACCCGTCCCGGTTCGGCGTGTGGCCGCGCACGAACACGACGATTGAACCATCATCGGAAATGCGAAGGGTCGTCAGATCGACACCGTTGTCGCCCTTGAATGGTGTCACCCGGACCGCCCGAAAATCGGGCGCCGCGGCCGTGTACACGTTGCGTTCGCCGCGATCGTAGGAGATCCACGCGATGCGTTCCGCTTTCTTCGCCGCCACCAGTTCGATCGGCCAGGCGGCGGTGAAGAACTGCTCGACGGTGAGCGGCGCCGGGGTCCCCAACGCGGCATCCGCGTTGGGGTGGCCATTCTGGGCGGACGCCAGAGGCGTGAGCACCAGGGTGAGTGCAAGAACGGCGACGACGCGGCAGGCTCGCAGCACGTCTCCTCCCTTCGAAATGCGGTTGCGGCTGCGAAATGTAGCACTATGGGCGGGACGGGGCAAACGATTGGGGACTCGCTGGAATCAGGCGAGCGCGCCCGCCGGCAGCCGCAAACGGGCCGCGCCGCGCACTTTGTGCGGAAATGGGGTCGGGAGCATTTTCCCGGCGGAAATCGGGCGAGCATTCTCGGGGACGCCGGGCTTTCGAACGGCGGCGACGGGCTACTTCAACTGCGTCTTGCTGCCAGGCGGTCGTCCTCTGGGCCGCAGGCCGCAACACCAGGGCAGACGTTCCGCTGTTTCCACGCACCAGTGCTCCGCGCCGAAGGGTCGGCCAAGTCGGAGACATTCGCGAATCTCTTCGATGCTGGCCGGCGCCTCCACTTCCGCCACCAGATCGGTCCAGCCGTGGGGAATCGCGATCGGCCATTCATCCAACCGCGGACCGCCACCCCTCTGGCGCCGGTATGCGCTGCCCCACGGCCATTCGGTCGGCAGATTCACCAGTCCGCCTCGTACCGGGTTCCTCTCTACGTAGCGACAAAGACGGAGGAAATGACCGTCGGCCTGGACCGGAATCGCTTTGAACCGGCCCTGGTACAACGTGCCGCAGCCCGTCGTGCCTCGCGCCTTGTGCCACCGCTGCACATGAACCATCGTCAGCCGCTGCATGTATCGCGAGAGGTCGCTGTCAGCGCGAGGCCACAGCACCAGATGGAAATGGGTCGGCATGCCAGCGTAGTCGAGCAGGCGCATCGGGACGCGGTCCCCTGCTTCGCACAGGACTTGGTCGAATGCCTCGTAATCCTCAGGCGACGAAAAGAGCGGCAACCGGCGCGCGGCTCGATTCATTACATGAAAGACGTAACCGCCGCAGAGTGCTCGTGGACGTCTGGGCATTTGCCAGCGAGCGATGGCAAGGACCGTACCCGGCCGTTTCTCCAGGTTCTTCGAGCCGGCGGTCGTCGGAGGAAGCAGGACTCGCGATCGGGTTCTTCCCGGTGTGTTGCAGTTACTGCAAGGTGCCGCTGCTCTTGTTCCGCTGTGAAAATGGGAAAAGGGGAAATGGGAAAAGGGGTCGGGAATGGGAAAAGGGGTCGGGAGTATTTTCGCCGGCCAAATTGACATCGAAACGATTCCCGCAGCGAAGAATGGGGTCGGAAGAGTCAGCGGCGAAAATACTCCCGACCCCTTTTCTCCGGCCTTGCCCTACGGGGTAATCGGCTTCAGGCCGGTGCCGGCGATCGCCCGGTTGAACGCCGGGATCTCCGTCTTCACCAGCGCGGCATACTCCGCCTTCGCGCCGTTCAGATCGGCTTCGATCGTCTCGAGCACCTTTACCGACGTATCGGTCGGCCGGAAATCGGTCCCGCCTGCGACGTCGCCGGCGCCCGGTCCCACTTCGCCGTTCAGCCAGATCAGGTTCGTGTAGACGTGGTAGGCCTGCACGAAGTACTTGTCGTCGCTCAGCCGCATCGATGGTTCGAGCAGCTTGTCCTCCACGTCGGTGATCTTCCGGTGCATCCCGGAAACGGTCTGCAGCAGGTTGTCCTTGCCCTGCTGGCCGCGCAGGTCCTTCTGCGCGTCCTCGAGCTGCCTCCGCATCACCTCCATCCGGTTGATCGTGTCGGAGGTGGCGTTGATGTCGTCGCGGATCCGCAACTGCAGCCTGACCGACGCCTCCAGGTCCGCCTGCGTCGTCGTGAACCGCGGGTCCTTCACGATCTCGATCGGTTGCGTGAACGACTGGCCGTCCACCGTGAGGCGCACGCTGTACCTGCCGGGCGCCACCATCGGCCCCACCTGCGCCTGCGCCATGCCCCAGTGCGTGACCGGTCGCGTCTCGGCGCCCTTGAAGCGCGGCTCCTCCCAGATGTGCGGATTCTCGGGCGGTGTCGTCCGCAGCGCCACCAGCCGTGGCGGTTCGTAGCGCAAGTCCCATCCCGCGCGATTGAGCCCGGCGCGGGCCGGTGCCTGCATCTGGCGAATGACCTGCCCTGCCGCGTCGAGGATCTGGATCTGCCCCGGGTCCTTCGGCGCGGCCTTCAGCGAGAAGTTGATGAACGCGCGCCCGCCGCGTGCGAAGCGATAGGTCGCGCGCGGCGTGAACAGCTGCGCGTCGGTCGCCGGCTGCGCGGCCATCTGTTCGAGCGGCGTGATGTCGTCCAGGATGTACAGCCCGCGCCCGTAGGTGGAGACGACCACGTCGCGGAACTGTTTCTGCACGACGATCCACGTGACCGGCGCCTGCGGCAGTCCCGCCTGCATCTGCGTCCACGAGCCGCCATCGTCGAGCGAGTAGTAGAAGCCGTGGCCCGTGCCCGCGAACAGCACGCCCTTGCGGTTCGGGTCCTCCGCGATCGCGCGCACGTAGGCGAGCGGATGCTTGCCCGGCAGGCCGTCGCTGATCTTCGTCCAGGTCTGCCCGAAATCGGTCGTCTTGTAGATGAACGGCTCGCGGTTGTCCATGAGATGGAAATCCACCGCGATGTAGGCCGCGCCCGCGTCGAAATGCGACGGTTCGATCCTGGTGATCGTGCCCCACGCCGGCATCCCGGCGATGTTCTTCGTGAGGTCGGTCCAGGTCGTGCCGCCGTCCTTCGTGTACCAGACCTTGCCGTCGTTGGTGCCGGCCCAGATCAGCCCTTTCTGGATCTCGGACGGGGCGATGGCGAACACGACTTCCGGCGCGAACTGCCCGAGGTTATCCGCGACGATACCGCCCGACGACACGATGCGGCTCGGGTCCTGCGTGGACAGGTCGGGGCTGATGACGGTCCAGCTCTGACCGCCGTTGGTCGTCTTGAAGATCACCTGGCAGCCGTAGTAGACGCTGTTGTGATCGAACGGATCGATCGCCAGCGGCGCCGTCCAGTGACAGCGGTACTTCGACTCGTTGGGCGCCGAGTCGAGCGTGATCATCCATGGCGCCACCGAACGCGCGGTCTTCGTGCGCGCGTCGTACCGGGTCAGCTTGTTGCCGTAGCAGCTGGCCCAGACGATATTCGGATCGACCGGATCGGGAATGGTGAATCCCGATTCGCAGCCGCCGATGCCGTGCTCCCAGACGCTGCCGCCGCGGCCGCCGCCGCCGGCCTCCGGCCCGGTGCTCACCCCGCGCATCGTCCCGTCGTCCTGCATGTTGCCGTAGATCCAGTACGGCACCTGGTTGTCCGCCGCCACGTGGTACATCTGCCCGATCGGCAGCGTCACGCGGTTGGTGACGCGGCCATGCTGGCTGGCGATCGTGAGGCCGCCGTCGTCGGTGACGACGAAGCGATCAGCGTTGGTCGGATCCCACCAGATGTCGTGCGTGTCGCCGCCATATGGCCGCGTGTTGAACGTCTGGCCGCCGTCGGTGGACACCCAGAACGAACTGTCGGCCACCATCACTTCATCAGGGTTGGTCGGCGACACCGCAAGGTGGATGTAATAGCCCGCGCGTCCGATCAGGCCACGCTGCCAGTTGACTACGCGCCACGCCGCGCCGCCGTCGTCGGAGCGCCACAGCGACCCCTGGTCCCGGGTCTGAATGAGCGCGTATACGCGATTCGAGTCGCTCGGGGCCATCGCAACATCGATCTTGCCGAGCGGTGGACGCGGCAACCCCAAGCTCTCCACTTTCCTCCAGGTGGTGCCGCCGTCGCGCGAGGCGTAGATCCCGCTGCCCGGCCCGCCGCTGAACATGGCCCACGTGTGCATCTCGACCTGCCATGTACCCGCGAACATCACGTTCGGGTTGTGCGCATCCATCGTCAGGCCGGAGCAGCCGGTGTTCTCGTCCGGGAGCAGCGCCTGGTCCCAGTGCTGGCCGCCGTCCGCCGTCCGGAAGATACCGCGCTCTTTCTGGGGACCGGTGGTGCGCCCGACGGCGCACACGAAGACGATGTTCGGGTTGGTCGGATGCACGAGGACGCGCGCGATGCGGCCGGTTTCGTCGAGACCCATGTGCGTCCAGGTCTGCCCCGCATCCACGGACTTGTAGACACCGTCGCCCATCACGTCGATGTCGCGGATGGCCCAGGCCTCTCCGGTGCCCGCCCACACGATCTTCGGATCGGAGGGCGCGACGGCGAGGGCTCCGATCGCAGCCACCGGGATGCTGTCGGCGATCGGCGTCCAGCGGTTGCCGCCATCGATCGTCTTCCAGACGCCGCCCGACGCGGCACCGGCGTAGTAGGTGTAGGGATCGCCGGGAACGCCGGCAACCGACGCAACGCGATTCCCGACCGCCGGGCCGAGGAATCTGAATTGGAAGGCTTCCGCCCGGGGCCCGCCGCCTCCGCGTTGCTGCGCCAGGGGCACTGCGGCCATCACGACGGCGAGGCCGACACCCAGAAGAAGGTTCCAGCCACGACAGCTGCTCGCTCGCATCTTGTGCACCTCCGGTGCGTCGCAGTATATCGCAGCGCGGCCTGACATCTGCCACCCAGTCAGGCCGCGCTAGCGGCGCTGACGCGCCGGGAACCTCACCGCAGAGCCACAGCCCAGCGGCGTATAATCCAGGTCGACCGTGTCCGCGACACGGGTCGGTTCCGGGCGGCGGGGTCCCCAACACGGCAGCCGTGACGGGGTCCCGGGCGTGGCAGCCACGCTGGGGGCCTCGTGTTGGGGTGCCTTTAGCCCGGGAGGACAAGCGAGGCCTTCATGGTTCATCGACGAGCGCCGTTCGTCCTGCTGATTCTCGTCCTCTCGCTGCTGCCGGCTTCAGCCCTGCAGCAACAGCCCGCCGCCAGACCGGCCGACGATTTCCTCAAGGCGGTCAAACAGCGGTTCGCGCCCGACACGCGGCTGGCCGTGTTCGACGTCACCACCGAGCGCGAAGGCGACGCGCTCGTGCTCAAGGGCGAGGTCGACGTGGCGGCCGCGAAGGACGCGGCGCTGAAGGCGGCGCGCGAGGCCGGGCACGCCAACGTCGTCGACCGGATCGTGCTGCTGCCGGAGGCAGGCCTCGGCCCGCGTCAGTTCGGCGTGGTGACCGTCAGCGTGGGGCACATGCGCGCGCAGCCGCGCCACGGCGCCGAGCTCGTCAACGAAGTGCTGATGGGTGCGCCGGTCAGCGTCCTGAAGAAGCAGAACGGCTGGTACTACGTGAAGGCCGGCACCGAGAAGTACCTCGGGTGGATGGAGCCGGATCACGTGGCGCTGATGACGCCCGAGGAACTGAACGCATGGAACGCGGCGCCGAAGGTGATCGCGACGACCTACTTCGGGCTGGTGCGCGAAACGGCCAGCCAGGCGGGACAGCCGGTCAGCGACACGGTCATCGGTGCCGTGCTGAAGTCGAACGGGACGCGGGCCGGATGGATCGAGGTCGAACTGCCGGACGGACGCAAGGGCGTGATCGACCAGGCAGCCGTGCAGGATCTCGCCGCATGGAAGGCCTCACGCCGCGCGACGCCCGACACCATCGAGAGCACGGCGAAGATGTTCTTCGGCGTGTCGTACCTGTGGGGCGGCACCTCCGGTCACGGGTTCGACTGCTCGGGGTTCGTGAAGACGGTGTTCTACCTGAATGGCATCGACCTGGCGCGCGACGCCGACCAGCAGGGCGAGCAGGGCCAGGACGTCTCCATCGACCGCGACCTGTCGGATCTGAAGAAGGGCGACGTGGTGTTCTTCGGCCCGCGCCCGACGGGCGATCGCACGCAGCACATCTCGCACGTCGGCATCTACCTCGGCAACAAGGAATTCATCCATTGCTCGGGCCGCGTCAAGCGCAACAGCTTCGATCCGAAGTCGCCGATCTTCAGCGAGAACCTGCTGAAGCGGCTCGTCCGCGCGCGGCGGATGGCACCGCCGATGACCTAGAGGCAGGCCTGAAGGCCTGCCCCACCGCGGTCACAGGGCAGCCGGGATTCAGCGGTGGAGCAGGGCTTCAGCCCTGCTCCTGGGCCCCGCGCGCATCGCTGGCGACGACATTCTCGCGCCGCATGCGTTATGATCTGCGGTCCCCCCAACGGCCCGGGCCGAGCACGCCCGGTCCCACGGAGTCCGCGAAACCGGCATGACGTTGTCTTCCACGATCCCGGCCTCCGCCCGGCCGCGGCGCACCACCACGATTCTGCTGTGGACCGCCTTCCTGCTCGCGGCCTTCGCCTATCGCCTCGGCTTCGGCCTCTGCTCGGAGTTCTTCTTCGAGGACGAAACCCAAATCTTCCTGATCGGCCTGCGGCATCACGCCACGGGCGCGTGGCCGTATTACGGCGCCGACGTCGTCTGGACGCAGAGCCAGATTCCGGGCGCCTTGCAGGGGCTGCTGGTCGGCCTGCCGATGGACCTGGTGCCGGCGCCGGAAGCGCCGTTTGTGCTGCTGAACCTGCTGTCGCTGGCATCGCTCGCCCTGATGGCGTGGTACATCTGCCGGCGGCTGCCGGAGCTGCCGCGCTGGCTCGTCTGGGGCTGGCTGCTGTTCATCCCGTGGACGCTGCAATACGGCACGCATGTCATCAACCCGTCCTACGTGCTCTGCGGGGCGATCGTGTTCTTCGTCGGCTTCTTCGAAGCGGTTCCCCGGTTCAGCAGGCACCTGATTCCCACGACCGCCGCGCACATCATGATGGGCGCAGGCCTGTTCTGGGTCGTCCAGATTCACATGTCGTGGCCGCTGCTCGGCCCGTTCGTCCTGTTCGCCCTATGGTCGCAGATGCGCGAAGGCCGCAGGTCGCTCGCTGCGGTAGTCGTCGGGTTCGTTGCCGGCACCGCGCTGACCGGAAGCCTGCTGGTGCCGACGTTCTGGAAGTACGGGCTGCTGGCGGGGGGCGGCGGAGCGCATCGCAACCTGACGATCCAGTTCGAGAGCCCGATCACGCTCGTCAGCACGCTCGCCCGGCTGTTCTCGTTCGCCAGCCTCGAGATCGCCCGGTTTCTCGGCCTCGACACGGCGCGGCGCGTGCAGTTCCTCCTTGGACACGCGTGGTTGATTCCGTCCGTGGCCATCGCCTGGATTGCCGGCTTCGTGCAGCCCGTGTGGATGGCCTGGTCGTGGTTCCGCAGACGATCGCCGCACGCCGAATGGCGGGCGCTCACGTGGCTGGTCGCCGGCACCGTTCTTCTCATCTACTTCAGCTACTGGTTCGTGATGGAACCGCCGCAGGCGCACGCTTTCTATCTGCTCGCCCCCATCGCCTTCGTGTACACCTTCTATTGCTGGAGCTTCATCGATTCACGCCGCTGGCGGGTGGTCGCCGGCGTCGTGCTGGGCGCAAGCATCGTCTATCACGCGGGGATGGTCGTCGGCCGGGCGCCGGAGCGATCGCTCTACAAGAACCGGCAGGTTGCGGCGGCAGCGGTCTATTACAGGAACCCCGACCTGCTCGGCCACCGGCGGGTGTACGCCGTGGAAGGCGCGCCGGCACCTGACGTGATCGTCACGGGCGACGCGCTGTCGGACGTGCGGTTGGCCAACGCCACGTGGTCGCGAGGCCCCTGGGGGATGGTGCTGTGGACCATGACGGTGCGCAACGAGAGCAGGACCCACGCGTACCGCGATGTCTATTACGACGCAACGTATCGCGACGCGGCGGGCCGGATGGTGAGCGAGCACTACGATCTGGTCGCCGAGATCCTGCAGCCGGGACAGTCGGTCACGCTCACCGGCGCGAATCACGGTTTCATCGATCCATTCCGCACGGCGGAGATCCGGCTGCTGCGCGCCGAGCGGCTGGTGCCGCTGAGGGCAGTGACGCAGGATTGAAGCGCGGCCGACCAAATCCGGCCGTCCCACCTGCCCCATCTGCCCCACCCGCCCCACCTGCCCACCCGCCCCACCTGCCCACCTCCCCACCTGCCTGCCCTGCGCGGCAGTGGGACCGCACGGCCGTCAACGGATCGACATCAGACAGCAGTGGGTCCGCACGGCCGTTAACGGATCGACATCAGACAGCAGTGGGACCGTACGGCCGTCAACGGATCGACACAAGACAGCAGTGGGACCGTACGGCCGTCAACGGATCGACACAAGACAGCAGTGGGACCGCCGGGCTTCAGCCCGGTGGCTGGATCCCCACCTGCATGCACGCGTTCATCGCGGGCCGCACCTCGTCGAACACCGCCATCATCGTTTCGATGAGGTCGGTGCCGTTCATCGACTGCACGTCGTGCTCGTCGAGCGGGAAATAAATCTGAAAGCCGCACCATTGGCGGGCAGGTGCGTCCTCGAGGATCGCGCGAAGACGGGAGGCGCCCGGGAGCGTCGCCTCGCGAAACACGTTGGCGTCCGACCAGCTCCCCGCCTGGATTTCGAACTCGTCGGCGACGAGGCGCTTCAGCTCCCGCATCAGCAATCCGCGCGGCGTCAGCGCCGCCACGAGCCGCTGCCAGTCCCAGTCGGATCGGAGCTGGCACTCGCGCATCTCGCGCGGCGCTCGCAGGTAGCCGCGCTCCACCTGCATCCCGCACTTGAATCGCCGCTCCTCGGTGTCGACCATCACGAAGAACTTCGAACACCCGAAGCTGACGTGGCTCGACTTGGGCTTCGCAGAACGATTCGGCCGGTTCAGGAACCCGATCCACTGCCAGAAGACACCGCGCCCCCACCGCTCGGTGACGAACTCCTGCCGGTAGCGCGCCTCGAGGCCGGCCTTCAGGATGCGCGTGATGCGCTCGTGCGGCTCCAGGTTGCCCACCCGGATGCCGCGCGCGAAGTCCAGATACTCGGGGCGAAAGCCAATGGCAGTCTTCGCCCAGGACCAGGTCTGCGTTTGGCTCGGAGAGATCACGGACATGCCGTCAGTTTACCGCATGGAAGAGCACTGCCCCGCCGGCCGTGATTGGCACTGGCCGGCCCTGACGGTGTAACGTAAGGGGCGTTGCCGGTGGTCCGAAGGTCCGAGGTCCGGACTCCGAGTCCGAAGTCCGAGGTCCGACGGTCCGACTGGTGCCCCGCCGAGAGGCATCCCATGCAGGAAACCGGGAACGTCGCGACCGGCCGGGCGGTCATCCTGGAAATCGTCCGCGCGATGCGCGAGAACCTGGAGCCGCTCGTCTTCTCGACCATCGCGCCCACGCGCTTCTACGTCTACCTTCATCCGGACGACCACAAGCGACTGGAAGGCATCTTCCCGCTCGTCGTCGAGCAGGCCAGGCGCGCGTTGGACGAGGAAGTGAAGCGCGCGAGCGAGAAATCCGCGGCCGACAAGCTGCGGACCTGGCTGTCGAAGGAACCCGCCCCGACGCCGATTGAACCGCCGCGCGAGGGCTGGGACATCCGCTTCGAGCCCGACCTCGATGGCGAGATGCAGCCGGGCGATATCGCGGTGGCGTCGGAGCTGGTCCTGCCCGCCCCGGCGGAATTCGCCGGGTCGCGCACGAGGCGGGTGACGACGCTGCAGAGCGGCGGCAAGACGAGTCGCCGCGAACAGGTCGTCGAGAGTCCGGCGGGGACAGGCGCTTCGGCGGCCCTGCCGCGCCCACCCGACGGAACCGTCTTTGCCACCCTCACGTATGACGATCAGCAGGGCCCCCATCGCTTCTCGATGACCAAGAACGAGATCGTGGTCGGCCGCGGCGGCGTCGGCTACTGGGTGGACGTGAAGCTGCAGACATCCGCGGATGTCTCGCGCGAACACATCCGGCTCCGGCGCGACGCGGCGTCCGGACAGTTCTACCTCAAGGACCTGAGCACCCTGGGAACGACGATCGACGGGCAGGCGGTGCCGTCGAGCGTCGAGATCGTCGATGGGAACAAGCGCG
>Ga0315279_10006578_pt1 | contig 14647 bp, 15 predicted proteins | sample YL17G06_20_MG_FD_203694 | JGI IMG/M metagenome (GOLD analysis project Ga0315279, IMG submission 203694) | Sediment microbial communities from Yellowstone Lake, YNP, Wyoming, USA - YL17G06_20 | ecosystem: Environmental > Aquatic > Freshwater > Lake > Sediment | place: USA: Wyoming | collected... | reverse complement strand
GCGATCTGCTGTAATCAAAACGGTACTCGGCGCGCATTTCGCGCACTGAATTCTTCTGGGGTTTAGATTGTATTTTCTTCATAGTCTTCACGCTCTTTCGGTGTTGCCGGCCGCGAGCTGAAAATGCGGATCACATTATCGGCACGTTCTGTGCAATAAACTAACAAAAAGCGGTTCAACACGGAATGTCCAATGATGATTTCGCTCTGCTCGTCAAATGAATGATCTTCGTCATCATGGATGCGCGCCAGCGGGTCGTTGAACACCGTCAGCGCTTCGTCAAAACTGACATGGTGCTTGACAACATTGATGGCTGCTTTTTTAGGATCCCATTCAAAGCGCATAGCGGAATCCAGCCTTGCTGATAATGAGTTTCGTCATTGAAAATTATAGCACTTCTTTGTGTTGAGTCTTTTTCCGTTTGTGTAAAGTTAATTCATGCTGACCCGCTCCCTCGTCGTGGTCTGCCTGCTTCCCTCCCCGCGGGACCTGGAAATTGCGCGCCTGCTGGGCTGGTACCGCATCCCGCTTAGGAAGACCCCCAAGGTGATTGCTTTGGACGCCCTGGCCTTTTACCAGCCCGGCAGTCAAGGCCAGTGATAAAAGAACAGTTTTTGTTTTCATTTCAAAACCCTTCTTCCTCGCTGTGACACGGTCTCCCGACCGTGTCACTTGACTTGACCGAAGGTCTCACAGCGAAGTTAGGGAGACCTATGGTCAGGCTCACGGCGGGGTCAGAGACCGCCGCCGAGCAGTTTCCGCTTCCCACTCCTTCACGCGTGACAACAGTCCGGCCAGCGGCTTCAATTCCGAGATCGGCACAACCAGGTTTTTCGAGCGCGTCTGGTCATATTGAAAGACGCGGCTGCCCACTGGCAGCACGTGCGCCTTGCGGCGGAATTCTTCGTGGGTCAGGTAACCAGCCAGCAGGATGTCCATGCCGTAGACCCAGATGTTCCCCCATCCGTGCGGATGGACCAGGTACGCCTCGCCGCGTACCGGGCTGTGGATGCCGATGCGGGCCTCGGGCCGGCTGCGCGCCTGGACGTAGGCCAGGCTGCAAAAAGCCTGATCCACTGCCGCGCGCTGCCTGGTCGGGAGTTCCAGCGCGGCGGTGGTGAAGTTCCGCTCAGCGTCCTGCCCGCCGATCTCGACCGTGATCGGCGCTTCACATTCGCTCTTCAAGGCCAGTTTTTCGAGCGATATCCAAATCTTCGGTCGCGCCCATTCTGCCGGCATGGGATGGATGAGATAAAACGGCTGACCAGCGAGGATCGCCTTCTGCAAGTCTGCCTGGGAGGGCGCGGTCAAGGCCAGCAGGAAGGCGAAGAGATAAATATCCTGGCTGGAGTGACCCTCAGCAGCGAACTCGTCGAGCGGGACGAGCGCCGAGGCTTGCAGCAGCAGGCCCGGGTCGCGGCGCACCAGGCTAATCTGACTGCGCCGGGAAATGAGGAAGCTCTTCACGTTACAGCGGTGGCCGCCGAGCGATAGGTCGTAGCGGTCGGGGTCGGTGAAGGGCGTCGCGCCGAGCACGTCGAAGGGGATGCCCTGCTCGCTCAGGTAGCGGCGAAAAGCCAGCTCCACCACCACGCCGCCCACTATGCGCCGCAGACGGTCGAGCGGCGAGCCGCCCATGCGGTCATAGGTGTAGGCCAGCGAGCGGCAGGCATAGGCAATGCCGCCCTCAGTCAGGTCGGGGGTGTAAGGGAGATGGAGGAAGTCATCCCTGGTCAACATGGTTTTTTACTTTTTCGCTGCGCACGCTGTGACACGGTCTCCCGACTCTCGCTGTGACACGGTCTCCCGACCGTGTCACTTGACTGACCGGAGGTCTCAAAGGTGGAGACCTTCAGTTAAACCCTCGGCTCGCTGTGACACGGTCTCCCGACCGTGTCACTTGACTGACCGGAGGTCTCAAAGGTGGAGACCTTCAGTCAAACCCTTGGCGGGGTCAGGCCCCCTTCGGGGGTGCTTCGCGAAGACCGCCGCCGAGCGCCCAGCCTGTTTCTCGTTACTGATTACTCGTTTCTAAACTGCAAACAATAGTGGTGGAAGGTATTGCTGACCCACGCGCTATTCATGCCATATGGCGCAAGCCGTTGGTTATCCTGGCACCAGATTTTTTCATCCTTCAGGGTGTAAAACTTGCCCAGTTCACGGCCCAAATCCCAGGCCAGGGGATAGATTTTGCCGCCTTTCTTGACGTTCTTGACGATGATGGTCAGATAGGCCTTCTCACGTAATAAGGGCTTTAACCCCGTGTAAATCGCCAGCAGCCTGGCAAGGAACTCTTCGTAATCGTGGAGGTTGCCCAGATCGTTCGGATCGTCGGAGTAGAAGACATCTAGGTCGCTGGATGCGCGGCGTTTCTTTTGCGTCGCCGCGCCGCGCGCGTGGAGCATGTCCCAGTAGGGCGGGGATGTCAAAACATAGTCGAAGGTCGAAAGTCCAAGGTCAAGAGCGTGAAATGCGTCACCCGTGATAACATTTGACGTTAGACCTTCGACGGATGCCCCTAGCGCGGCGCGTTCCCCGGCGATGATTTGCCGCGCAATTTCGGCATATTTCGGATTCAACTCGATGCCGTAGGAGTGGCGACCGGCGCGCAGGGCGGCGACCAGCGTCGAGCCGGTGCCGGCCATCGGGTCCAGCACGCTTTCCCCGCGCTTGGTGAAGAACTCGATGAATTCCTGCGCCATCGTCTCCGGGAACTTGGCAGGATGCACCAGCACGCCTTTCTTGCGCGGCGGCGGGTTGTGGATGAACCAGGATTTCTGGAATTTCAGCCACTCTTTCGGGGAAATGTCGTTTAGTTTGTTCGGCATCTTGTCTCACAAATCACAGATCACTGGTAACTGGTCACTGATTACTTTTCACGGTCACGGTGTTTTGGTTGGCGTGGAGGAGGCCGTTGGGCTGGCGTAGGAGACAGCATACACGACCAGCTCCGAGAAGCTGACCGTCACCGGGTCCGCGCCTGCGGATTTAACGAAAACGCCCAGTATCCCCTGCCAGAAGAGTGGGTCACGCACGGTGAACTGGTAGTGGTCGTTCAGGAAGAAGCGCATTTCGGAGCCGACCGCCCAAACGCCGATCTTGACTTCCCCGGGCGCGCCAGGAGGGGCGTCGCCGCTCAGCAGCCAGTCTTGCACTGGATAAGACTGGCCGCTGCGGACGCGTTCCAGCCGCACCTGACCGGCGCAATTGACCGCGTAGCGGTAGTAATCGCCAGCCGATGAGACCCGCACGAGCAAGCCATACTGATCTTTGCCCCCGCACAGGCTGAGACTGGCGGTGATCTCAGCGTAGTAATCCCCCAGGCGCGGTTCCTTGCGCAGGCTGAGGATGGCAAAGCCCGACTTGCTGATCGCCAGCGTTAGCCGGTTGCGCTCGACGATGGCGCTGGCGGTGTTGGATACGGCCGTGTCCCATAACTCCGGCTGATCGAAATTATCGCTGAACAGCACCTCGCCCAGGCCGGGGCGCTCCTCCGGCGTGGGGACGACGATCTGCGTTGGGATGGGCGTGTTCGTTTCGGTCGGGGGGAACCAGACGATGGTAGGGGTGACGGTTGCGGTTGCGGTGGCGGTGGGAAGCGGGGAGGGCGTTGGCGTGGGGGCAGGGAAAAAGCCGGAGCAGGCCGTCAGCGCGGAGAGCAGGCTCGCGCTGAACGTGATCGAAGTGATCAGGGTCCAGAAAGAATTCGGACGGGAGATCATGAGTTTTATCGTCAAACAGAATGGCAATTATCCGAACGAATCCAGCGCGGCTGTTGTACAATAGAATTCAGAGGCAGAGTGCAACATCTCAGAGACGGAGTGCAACATCTCTGATTTTGCATTTGCAAAGACATTCTAGCATAATGGTAGCCAATAGGCTACCATAAAGGAGAAGTTTATGAGCGAAAAATCTGTCCTGGTGACCGGCGCGTGCGGCGAGATTGGGCAGGCGCTCGTCCAGAGCTTGGCGCGACGGGGCGGCTACCGCCTCGTCACCGTCGACCTGATGCCGCTGCCCGAGGCGATCAGACCGCTGGTTGTCGAGCACGTTCAGGGCGACCTGGTCAACAAGGTAAAGATTTTCTACGATTACGATTTCGACATCCTCTTCCACCTTGCGGCCTCGCTCTCCTCGAAGGCGGAAGTAGCCAGCGAGGAGGCCCATCGCATCAACGTCGAGGGGACGATGCAACTGCTGATGATGGCGGCCTACCGCTCGGAGAAGTACCACAAGCCGGTCAAGTTCCTGTTTCCCAGTTCGATCGCCGTCTATGGCGTCCCGAACCTGGAGGAAAAGCACGCCGCCGGGCGCGTGAAAGAAGACGAGTGGAACACGCCGCATACGATGTACGGCTGCAACAAACTGTACTGCGAGAAGCTGGGCATGTACTACAGCCGCTACTGCGGACAGCGCCACCTAGACCCGGACCCGCCGGTCATGCTCGACTTTCGCGCCCTCCGCTTTCCCGGACTTGTAAGCGCCTTCACCGTTCCCTCTGGCGGGACGAGCGATTACGGCCCAGAGATGCTGCATCACGCTGCGCAGGGAATACCCTACTCCTGCTTCGTGCGCGAGGATACGCAGATCTCGTTCATGGCCATGCCAGACGCTATCTTTTCGCTGCTGATGCTGACGGACGCGCCGCGCGAGAAGCTGACTTTGTCGGTCTACAACGTGGCGGCTTTCAGCCTCACCGCAGGCGAGTTCCGCGAGCGGGCGCTCAAGGCTTTCCCGGCCGCGCAGATCACATTCGAGCCGAACCCGCGCCGCCAGGGCATCGTCGACTCCTGGCCGGAGGATGTGGATGACACCGCGGCGCGCAAAGACTGGGGCTGGCAGCCTGAATACGATGTGGATAGATTCTTCGATGAGTATTTCCTGCCGGAGATCCGCAAGCGGTATAAACGGGTCAGCGATAGGACGAACTAGTGACAGTAGATCACGAAAACGTAGTGACGACTTCAGTCGTGCCGCTAAAAAGCGACTACACCTACTATGCCTGCACCTGTGGCGCAGGCACAGGTGGCGGGCGGTGCCAGGGAAGTCGCCACTACGAATCCTTTTCGTGAAGTACTAAGTGAGGGAAATAAGTGATGAGGAACGAGTAATGAGTAAGAAGCGAGAATGATATAATTTCACCCGGTGAGATCATGAGAAATAAGCGCATCCTGGTTATCGCTGTTTTTCTGGCCGCTTTTCTGCTTTTGCGCCTTTCAGTTGCCGCGCTGGCGGCCCCGGCTGCCCAGGTGCAAACCTATTCCACGCCCACCCCCGGCGCGGATGGACGCATCATCTATGTTGTCAAGGAGGGAGATAACTGCCTGCGGATTTCTTTGATTATGGGTGTTTCGATGGAATTTCTCCGCCAGACGAACCGCCTGGATGAGAATTGCACCATCCAGATCGGGCAGCAACTGGTCATCGGCATCGGCGCGCCCGCAGCCGCCTCGCCGACCCCGGGCCCGTCTCCCACCCCGGCCGCGGCCCTGCCTACCGCGACTCCCATCAGCGGAGGCGTGGCAGAGGTATGTGTCGCTCTGTATGACGACGTTAATGGTGACGGCCTGCGCCAGGCGAACACGGACGCTCTAGGGGATTACCTTCCGGACGGAACCGAGCCGATCGTCGCGGGGGGTGCGATCAGCCTGACGAGTCTGACCGGCACGTATTCTCAAACGCTGGATACCCTCGCAGGGTATGACCCGATCTGCTTCACGGACGTGCCGGATGGAAAGTACTCAGTCAGCGCGGCCGTCCCGGATGACTATAACCCGACCACAGTGCTGAATTATTCATTGGAAGTCAAACCTGGCGACATCACTTACGTCAGTTTCGGGGCGCAGGCGAAATCCGTGGCTCCGACCGATAGCGGGACGCCGACGCTGTCGCCGATATTGGGCATCGTCGGCGCGCTGCTCTTACTAGGTGGGATCGGCCTGGGAATTTTTGCCTGGCGGATGAGGAAATAGCTCTCTTTATCCTTACCCCATTGGATGGCGCATCCGCTGGCCGCCGATCAGGTGCAGATGCAAATGGGGGACTGTCTGCCCCCCGTGCGCGCCGGTGTTGACTATCAGCCGGTAGCCGCTTTCTTGAACCCCCTCTTGTTGGGCTAATTGCTTTGCAACGCTGAACAGATGGCCGATCAGCGGCTCATCTCCAGGATCTAGCTCGTTGACCGAGACGATGTGCCGGTTGGGGACAATCAGGATGTGCACCGGCGCCGCTGGATGGGCGTCGCGGAAGGCAGTCACTTGCTCATCCCGGTAGAGGATCGCGCCGGGCACTTCGCCCCGGATGATCTTGCAGAATATACACGGTGACATTTTAGCCAGACTCCGTAACAGCGCGACGGTCAAATCGCCGACCGCGCCGCGCGTCAGGAAGGCGCGCAATCTCGCTTGTTTCTCATCCCAGGGGGTCATGGTGTCGCGACCGGGATCGGCCCATAGCCGGGGGCGCAGACGATGTCGTAGTATTCCAGTTCGGTGGCCTTGTTCGCCTCGGCGTAGTCGGCCGCCTCTCGGCCGATGACGCGCACATCATCAATGTGCTTGTCCGCATCATAAGACCAGAAGCGCGGCAGGACCATCAGTGGGTCGTTGACCGGGCCTTCGGGCGTGTACGAGGGCCGTTGCGGGTCGGGATTGTCGCTCAACGGGATCCAGTCGAACATCAACGGGCCGCGCGGGTTGATGGTAAAGCCAAGCTGGTAGCCAAGCTGGCGTCCGATCTGTGCGGCGTGGGCGGTAAACCAACCGAGGGGCCAGATGTAGGCGATGGGCTTTTTGTTGAAATGCGTCTGGAAGGCGTCGATGGAGCCTTTCATTTCACTCATGATGAAATCATCAGTTGAAGACGATGTAATGCCGATGTTGTGGACGACGCCATGCGCCTGGTGATCCACCCAGCCTTCGGCTTCCAGGTCAACTTGCTGCTGCCAGAGGTCTGCAGAGCTGAGAGGGGTGCTGAGCCAGGCATTGACCACCGGCCAGCCATACTGCTGCCAGTATGGATAGAACAATGTGTCGAAGTAGTAGCGATCCTTGCGGTCATCCACCAGCAGCAGGACGGAGCGGGGCGGGATCTTGGCGTTACGCTCCAGGAAATCGGCCAACTGGCTGGTATTGATGGCCTGGAAGTCCTGCTCGTACAGATCGCGCATCAGTATCTCGAACGCGCCCGAAGTGATCTGGCTATAGTCGCTCAATTCATCGCCCGGTTTGAGGATGGCGTGAAACATGATGACCATCACGACCGTGCCAGGCGCGGCGTTGTTCGGGTCCCATCTGACTTTGAGGTACTGGCACGTATCGGTGAGGTAAGTGTGCGGCGTATCGAGCGGATTGAGCAGCGAGGTGGTAAATCCGGCGGGCAGGGCTGGCGGCGTGCGCTGTATGGTCGGCGTGGGTGTGGGTGTTTCGGTAGGAACGGCTGTCGGCGCCTGGGCTGTCTGCGTGATCGCGGTGGAGAGGGTGACCATGGCCTGGGTACTGGCAGCGTTAATGTCGGCGGTGGGAGCGGGAGTCGCTGCCGGGGCGCAAGAGACCAGAAAAGCGGTAAGCAGGCCAAGGGTCAAGAAAGAATATGTAATACGTAATGTGTAATGCGTAATCCGTAAGCGGAGAAAGAGTCTGGGAGTCGGAGTCATGCGCTCGATTTTAACCTAAAAAGGAGATGAAGACGCGGGAAAACTACCTTCATCTCCTTACGTATTACTCGTTACGTTTTATAAGTATTATTCGGTTCGGCGAAGATGGCCTCGGCCAGGTCCTTGCTGACCTTGGTAACATTAATATCAATGCCGAGGGTGAATTCGATATCGTGGATATGGTAGCCTCCCAGGTTGACGTGCATCAAGCCTGGGACGCTGGCATCATCGGGTGTATCTTTGTAGTAATGCACCCCCTGGACGAGCGAGGAGGCGCAGTTTCCCACGCCGATGATAGCCACACGTACTTTTTTCTTGCTCATGGATGAGAATCTCCTTTTTCGTTGAAGTAGAATTTGTAGAGACGACTTCCCTGGCCTGGCCGCCACCGTTCGTGCCGCGAGCAACGGCGGCACGCCGGTGCGAGACGGCAGGGCAGGCAGTCGTTCTTGGCCTCTAAACGAACGGCTAAAGCTGCCACTACAGTTTCTTTTTTAGTGAAATTTCCAGTATAATCCAATCAAGTATCATCTCACTAAATTGGGGGGGCGGGGGATGTGCGGGTGGCTTCGCACCCTTCGGGTATGCTCCGCGACCGCCCGCACATCCCCCATCCTCCCTTACTTATTAAGAAGATACTCAATCAGCCAACTATGGAACAAAATGAGCGAATTCGACACTTTGAATACCTAGTGGGGCTTGTCCGCAACTTGAGCGAGTCCATGGAGGTGGAGTCCTTCTTCCAATTGGTCATTTCTGCCGCCTGCGAAATGACAGGTAGTGAAGTTGCCTCCATCCTGGAGCCGGATGAAGAGTCTACACAGCTTCACTTCCTGGCAACGCCCTGGTTCCATCGCGACTTGCTCCGCTCTGTAAAAGTCCCGATAGACGCCAGCCTGTCGGGTTGGGTTTTCCAAAATGGTAAACCCATCATCGTAGCGGACGTTACCACCGAGCCGCGTCACTACAAGGGGGTGGATGAGGCGGATGGGTTCGAGACCCGCTCGCTCCTGGCCGTGCCAATCGTCTACAAGGGCGAAACCCTGGGCGTTCTTGAAGCGGCCAACAAGGCTGGGCAGAAACATTATACCGAAGAAGATGTCTCACTCCTGGAGACCCTGGCTGCGCTGACCGCGATTGCCATCCAGAACACGCGCCAGATGAGCAAGGTCAAGGAATCCTTCGATGAGATGGGCCAGCTCGACCAGATGAAGAGTGATTTTATCGCCATCGCCTCGCACGAACTGCGTACGCCGCTCGGCCTCATCCTGGGCCACGCGGCCTCTCTCCGCGAAGCCGTTGCCGAAGAACAACGCCCGGATGTTGATATCATCGTGCGCAATGCGATGAGCCTGAAGGAGATCATTGACAATATCGCCAACCTGGACAATATCCGGCGCGGCATAACCAGATTCCGCCACCGTCCGGCTTCCATGCGCCGCATCGTCGAGGAGGTCTTGGATTCCTTCGTCGAAGAAGCTCACCAAAAAGGCGTTTCCATGTCGGCGGATATCAGCCCTGACAACCTGGTCGTGGAATGTGACGCCTCCAAGATAACCATTGTATTGAGCAACCTGGTCAAGAATGCGGTCGCCTTCACCGAGTCGGGCGGTCATGTCCAGATCAACGTCGAACAGATCCCGAGCTACGTCAAAGTTTCAGTCATTGACCAGGGGATCGGCATTCCTGCCAAAGACCTGCCGCACATCTTTGAACGCTTCTACCAGGTCGAATCGCACCTGACGCGCAAGCATGGGGGGATCGGCCTGGGCCTTTCGGTTGCCAGGCTGATGGTCGAGTTGCACAGCGGGCGCATCTGGGCCGAGAGCGTGGAAGGCAAGGGCAGCACCTTTAATTTTATCCTTCCACACGTCCCAGCCCAGGCCGAAGCCGCCAACAAGGTTTTCATCACCTGACCATCATCAGCCCATGTACCCGACTTTCGTCATAGCCGGTCGCCTGCGGCGCGATTATCTCTTACCTCCTGTGGGACGCCCCCTGCTGGATGTCCCAGGAGGCGATTTGTTGTACGCTGCAGCCGGGCTGGCTGTCTGGGAAAGGAACACCGGTCTGCTGGCGCGCGTCGGCGAGGACTATCCCCACGAGTGGCTGCGCGCCTTCGAGCAGCGCGGCCTGGATACGCGCGGCGTCCGCATCCTGCCGGAACACCTGGATTTACGCTTCTTCCAGGCCTACCTTGACCCCCTGGCTCCGCAGCGCAATAATCCGGTTGCCCATTTCGCCCGCATGGGCTTGACTTATCCGAAGGCGCTGCTGGGCTACCAGCCGCCGGCCGAGGTCCAGGATGACAGGAAGACAGTCCAACCAGCCTCGCCGCGCCCGGTGGACATCCCCGAAGATTACCTGGACGCCAGCGCCGTGCATCTCTGCCCGCTGGATTATTCGACCCATAACCGCCTGATCCCGGCCTTCAGGCAGGGACGCACCACCACGTTGACCCTCGACCCGTCTGCGGCTTACATGACCCCGACCGCCTGGGCTGACCTCCGCCGCCTGCTGCAAGGGCTGACGGCTTTTCTCCCCTCCGAAGAAGAGTTGCGCGCCCTGTTTTGGGGGCAGAGCACTGATCTGTGGGAGATGGCTGAAGCGCTGGCCGAGCAAGGGTGCGAATTGATCGTCGTCAAGCGCGGCGGGCTTGGCCAGATGCTTAACGATGCCCCGGGGCGTAAGCGCTGGGAGATCCCGGCCTATCCGACCTACCTAAGCGACCCGACCGGCGCGGGCGATTCGTTCTGCGGCGGCTTCCTGGCTGGTTACCGGCAGACCTACGATCCCTTGCGTGCCGTCCTATACGGCAACGTGTCGGCTTCCCTGACCATCGAAGGCAGCGGCGCATTCCATGCCCTTGAAACCCTGCCGGGCCTGGCGCAGGCGCGCCTCGATTCGCTGGCCGAGATCGTACGGCAGGTGTAGGGTGGGATTCCAATCCCGCCGCCTGGCGGGTAAGAAACCCGCCCTACGATTTTTATGATGACAGATCTCATCTCCCGCCTCCTTGATTTGGCAATCGCCATTCAACAGATCCCCGCTCCGACCTTTCACGAACAAGAACGGGCGGAATTCGTGCGCGACCAGTTCTTGAAAGAGGAATTACAAGACGTAGAGATGGATGCGACCGGGAACGTGTACGCGCGCCTGCCTGGCTCTTCGACTTCGCTCAGGGCTGCGCCCTTCGACGCCGCTCCCAGGCCTGGCCGCCAGGGCAGGCAGGGCAAGCCGCTGTTCGTTAGCGCGCACCTGGATACAGTCTTTCCGGCCAATATCGAGCTGCACGTCTTTCGCGAGGGGGGGCGCGTCTCTGGGCCGGGCATCGGCGATAATGCCATTGGCGCGGCGGGCTTACTCGGGCTGGTCTGGGCGTTGCGAGAGAGGAGTACCCGCCTGACGGGCGATCTTTGGCTGGTGGCGAATGTCTGTGAGGAGGGGCTGGGCGGTCTGCGCGGCATGAAGGCGGTCGTGGATCGGTTTGGAGATGAGCCGCGCGCCTATATCGTCCTGGAGGGCTTGGCGCTGGGACAAGTCTATCACCGCGCCTTGGGAGTGCGCCGTTATCACATCGCGGTCAAGACAGCCGGAGGACATTCCTGGGTGGATTATGGGTGCCCCTCGGCCGTCCATGAGTTGATCCGCCTGGCGTCAGAACTGGCTGCTCTCAGGCTCCCTACCACTCCACGCACCACGTTGAACGTAGGGAAGATCAGCGGGGGCATTTCGGTGAACACTATCGCGCCCGAGGCCGCGCTGGAACTGGATCTGCGCTCGGAGGGTTCGAATACGCTACTCGACCTGGCGCGGCAGGTCGAGGGTCTGGCGCGAAACGTGGAACGTGCGGGGGTGGCGGTCGAGGTTATAGCAATAGGGGAGCGTCCCGTGGGAGGGATAGCAGCCAATCATCCTTTGGTTCGCCTGGCGCAGGAATGCCTGCGCGCCCAGGGCATCGCGCCGAACTTGAACATCGGCTCGACGGACGCCAATGTGCCGCTCAGCCGCGGCATTCCGGCAATCACCATCGGCCTGACGACCGGCTCCGGCGCGCACACGGTGCACGAGTATATTAATGTGGAACCGCTGAAAAAGGGGATGGAGCAGTTGGTAAAGCTAGTGAGCAGTATTCAGTGAGCGCCCCGCTTGTTCACTAGACCAACCCCTCCGGCCACACGCTCAATCCTGCCTCCCGGCTTGCCAGCAAGAGGTCGCGGTCGAAGGTGGCGAGCGTGACGGGCGCAGCGAGGGCCTCCTGCCAGAGCATGGAGGCAGCGAGATGCACCGCGTCATAACCACGCAGATGATGCTCCCATGCCAGGGATGCCGCGCGCTCCACCAGCCGCGTTGAAACCAATAGGAGCGTGATGAAAGGCCAATCCTTCAGGAACTCTTTCCAGGCATCCTGCCCCTCATCGGGCGAAATCATACCGGCTCGCACTGCTCTTGACATGGCCGAGGCAATTTCCGCTTTCGTCACCTCAACTGTACCTGCGCCATCCGCTTTACGGATTAGTTGCTCTACATCTTCTGCCCCTGGCTCGCCAATGTATTGTTTGAGCAGCGCGCTGGTATCAAGGTAAATAATCAACATCCCGCCCCTCCGAGACCAGGTCAGAAACCAGTTTTGAACCACGATTGACAACGGTAGGCTTGTGCGGCTTTAATTTCTTTCCATTCCACACCACGAAACCGGCGTCCACTAGCGCTTTCATGCGCTGCTCGAGCGTCAGGGGAGCTGGCATGATGTGTCCGATCACCTTGCCGCGCTCGGTGACGACGACCGTCTGCCCAGCTTTGACGAGGCGCAGGTATTCGCTCAAGCGGCTTTTCAGTTCACGTGTGCCTACTCGTGTTTCGTTCATCACGCTCTCCTTTATGTAGTTGCATTATACATCATGTAGACACATAACGCAATGGCACATTCCTGCTCCTTTGGGTGCTCAAACCCTGGAAGAGCAATACCACTGAGTACTGGTCACTGCTCACTGACCACAGCCCTCTTCACAGATGCCAGGAGGTTTCGCAGCGCGGCGCGCCTCGCTTCTTTGCGGATGGTCGCAGCCGCGCGGCGGGCAGGGTGGAGGTGACCCAGCCTCAGGCTGTAAAGCGAATGTTCATACTCACGGAGAAGAGTCTGGATGGAGGCCGCCGCCTCCGGCAGCAGCCCGGCCAGCGCGGTGGCAGCTTCGGCGGGCGTCCGGCTTGGGGAGGAGAAGCCGCCCAGCCGCCGCAGGCTGCGGTAGATCACCCCGAAGGTGCGTTCTATCGGCGTCAGCGCAGCCAGGTAAGCCCAGCGTTCCAGCCAGCGCGGCGGCGTGAGCGCCAGCCTCTCCAATGTGGTCTTTAGGCGGATCGGCAGCGGAACGATGTGGACGCGGCGGCTGTAGCGTTTCCAGGCCAGGATGACCAACAGGAGGACGACCGCTGCCGCCAGTCCCAGCAGGCCGTCATGCCACCCGACGAGCAGCCAGCTCCTTACGGCCCCGGAGCCGGTTGACTGATCTTGGGCATTCGCTCCGCCCTCAGCGGGCAACTCACCCTCCGCCTCTTCGGTCTTAGGCGTTTGGGGGACAATGGCATTTGTGGCAGCCTCCACGCCGCTCGGACGGTAGAGCGGCGGCTGGGAGGCGGTCGGTTCGAATTGCACCCAGCCGGCGCCCGGGAAATAGACTTCCGGCCAGGCGTGCGCGTCCTTTATGCGGACAGACCACAAGTCCGGCTGGGCGACATCCCACTCCCCTTCGGCGAACCCAACCGCCAGGCGCGCCGGGATGCCAACTGCCCGCAGCAGGATCACCTCCGCCGTGGCGTAATAGGTGCAGTAACCCTGTTTGTAGTCGAGCAGGAACCATTCCAACCTGTTGCGGCCGAACGGCGGTTCAGGCATGGTTTTGGTATAACGGATTTCATTCCGCAGGTAATCCGTGACTGCTTTGGCCTTGTCATAAGGCGTGGCCTCGTTCCTGGTTAATTCCTGCGCCAGTTCGAAGACGCGCGCCGAGAGATTGTCCGGGAGTTGCAGATAGCGTTCAGCGACCCAGGCGGGGTAGTCCACGCCGGCTTCCCGTAATTGCTTTTCGGTGGGATTGTAGTCGAGGGACTCTACCTGGTATGTCTCACCGGCGCGGATGACCGGGCTGGCGCGGAACATGAGAGGGTCCAGACTTGTATCCGAGGCGCGCACGAAGAGCAGTTTGCCCGGCCGGCTGACCCAGACCGGATTGGGCGGCGTGAACAGGGTGAAGATCAGCGGCTGGTTGCTTTTGAAGGTGTATTCGGCCGCGTTCACCCCACCTACATCCGGGAGAGTTAGCGGCGACTGATCCGGGGAATAATCCCGGCTGCTTGGAAGAGAACCATTCCACTTGTCCTTCTCGTATTGTTCATAAATCCGTACGCGCCAGTAGTAGCGGGGCACCTCTTTCGGCGAGGCCGCCAGCACAGTGAAGATAACCGTATCGCCTGTGGCTGCGCTCGTGCCTAATTCCAGTGTGTCGCCATAGAAATCGTTGCTGACCCCGATTGTCCTGCCCTCCAGCCCGGCGACAGCATTGCCCAGATCGTCGAGAACGGGTTGCCAGAATTTGGTGACCCGTCCCCAAAATCTTCCCACCGCCTCGATTGGATGCGCTGGGGAGGGCGCCACCCATGCCAGGAAGATCAAAACGGCGGCTGCAATCAGCATCGTACCGTTCAGGTCGGTGACCGACTCGGAGGAAAGCTTGATGTGCTGTTCTTGCCAGAAGCTGCGCCTGCGAAGGTAGTTTAGCCGTCCAAAAAGCACTAGGCAGAGGAAGAGATAGAACGCCAGGAAGCCGACGCGCTCCTGGACGAACGAGTCGAATAATTGGATGAGGAACAAGATTATCCCGGCCGGCAGGGTGGCTGCCAGGTAGCCGGCATGGCGCGTCAACGAATAGCCGGAGACCAGGCTCAGGGTCCAGAAAACGACGCATGAGAAGGCGATGAAAAGAACGGGATCTTTGA
>Ga0315279_10006577_pt1 | contig 14649 bp, 12 predicted proteins | sample YL17G06_20_MG_FD_203694 | JGI IMG/M metagenome (GOLD analysis project Ga0315279, IMG submission 203694) | Sediment microbial communities from Yellowstone Lake, YNP, Wyoming, USA - YL17G06_20 | ecosystem: Environmental > Aquatic > Freshwater > Lake > Sediment | place: USA: Wyoming | collected... | reverse complement strand
TGGGGCATGTTGGTAAAGAGAGAAGACGTAAGGGCTTTCCCTACGGACACTGTATTCGCCGAAGAACCAAAGGGTATCGATTTTGATCTTTTTCAGTTGACCGTCCTGCCGGTGGGGAGTCCGGTAGCAATTTTACATCAAAGCAAAAATGGAAAGTGGTATTATATTCAAAGCATGATTTATAAAGGATGGGTTAAAAGAGAAAGCATCGCTCTGGCAAAAAACAAAAAAGAAATATTTGATTATGTAAATTCAGATAAATTTTTAATGGTAACAGAGAGTAGAATCGAGACAGAGCCCAATCCTTTCATCAAGGAAATATCCAATATTTTATTTCAAATGGGAGATAAGATTCCTTTAATCGAATTTGATAAAATTCCGGAATCGATTCCTATTAATAATTTACACGCTCAATCTCCTCATGGTTGTTATGTCGTAAAAATTCCGGTTAAAGATGAAGAAGGACACCTTGAATTCAGATTAGCTTTAATTGCTCGCTCCAATGATATCTGTGAAGGTTATCTTCCTTATACCAGGGGAAATATCATTCAGCAGGCATTCAAATTGTTAGGAGAAAGATATGGATGGAACGGTATGTTTAAAAGAAGAGATTGTTCCCAGTTTATTATGAATGTTTACAAAACCATGAATATTATTATTCCCAGTTACACCCGGATGCAGGAGGAAGGAGCAGCCGGAAAATCGATTGAATTTAGTGGTTCCATTCAAAGAAGAGAGAGCCTATTAAATAAATTACAACCTGGTGATCCCATTCATTTAAAAGGGCATGTCGTCATGTATTTGGGTAAGGTTGGAGAAAATCATTATATTATTCACTCAGGTTCCGGATATAGGATAAAAAGTAAAGATGGAAGGATAAAATCGGTAACCGTTCACGGGATTTTTATTTCGGAAGTACACCAATTGCTTATGAGCGAAGAGAAAAGCTATTTGGAGGCATTCACAACTGCCCAAAAGTTTCTATAATTATTAATTATATTATTTTTATGAGGAGGTGGTGACCTAAAAAAGATTAAATGGAAAATGATTAAAATTCAAAAGAGGCGATGCTAAAGAAAAAATTATTGATTTTTTGTAAAAAAGTAAATAATTTTTAAAGGAGTGTTTATTATGTTAAAAAAAATGTATCTATGGACAATATTAATTGTATTGTTTCTTTCATTGACCTGCATGACCAATGCTACTACTCCAAAGGATGCTTTGGTTATCGGAGCCAATACAGAAATATTTATTACCAACGATCCTGGAGTAACTTTTGAAGTTCTACCTAATGCTATTGTACAGAATATATATGCAAAACTCGTAAATGTTGTAGTTAAGGATAATCAATTTATAACAGTACCAGGTCTTGCTGAGAGTTGGGAAGTTGCTCCAGATGGCAAAACCTGGACATTCCACCTTCGCAAAGGATTAGTCTTTGCTGATGGTGATCCTTTAAAAGCAGATGCGGTTGTTTATTCTTTTCAAAGAGTCTTAAAACTTCAAAAATCTCCTTGTTGGTTATTTTCTGACGTATTGGGATTGACAGAGGAAAGTATTGCCGCTCCTGATGATTACACAGTTAAAATAATTACAAATGGTGCTCCCTCGAATGTTGTACTCACCATGATGGGTAATACTCTTAGTGGTGTTTTAAATCCGAGGGTTGTAAAAGAACATGAAGTAGATGGTGATATGGGACAGGTATGGCTTATGGACCATAGTGCAGGTGCGGGTCCATATAACCTTGAGGAATGGGACCGAAAGATAAAGGTAGTGCTTAAAGCCAACAAGAATTATTGGCAAGGAGAGCCCAGGATTAAAACTATAATCCTTCAAGATATTCCGGAACCTACCGATCAACTTTTACTGCTCAAGAAAGGGGATATAGATATTGCATGGGACTTAACCGCTGAACAGGCTAATTCCTTGAAAGGTGGTCCTGATGTTTCCATTGTTACTACTCCTGGACAAAGCGATGAGTATGTTGGTATGAATGCTGGTTGGGGACCTTTTAAAGATGTAAGAGTAAGACAAGCAGTGAAATATGCCATAGACTATAATGCAATAATCGATAAAGTAATGACCGGTTTTGCCATAAACAATCAGCAATTTCTTCCGGTAGGATACTTTGGCTATGTTGAGAATAATCCTTATTACCAGGATATAGAAAAAGCAAAAACACTTATGGCTGAAGCAGGATATGCCGATGGTTTCGATGTAGAAATAGTGACAAATACAACAGAACGTCGAAAAACTGAAGCTGTAGTCGTTCAGGAAAATCTTGCCAAAATAGGGATAAGAGCTACGATAAATCTGATGCAGGCATCGCAAATGTATGCAAAATTTAGGGAACAAGGATTACAAATAATCGTCGCTGGTTGGGGGGTTGATTATCCGGATGCAGATGCCCTTTCTAATCCTTTTGCTAATTATCGGGTGAAGCAACTTGCCTGGAGATGTGTCTGGTACGATGATTATGCCGCTGATCTCACCGAGGCTGCGAGCAAAGAAATCAATGAAGACAGGCGATTCCAAATGTATCAGGATCTTACCAATTACTGGCATATATATGGTCCATTTGCCATGATGTATCAACCGATTCAATTCTGGGGAGTAAGAAATGAAGTAAAAAATTATGATAAAGCTGCTGAAGGTTATTCTGTACACTATGACCTTACGGAAGTTTATAAATAATAATGGTTAAAAATTGAAGTTTTAAAAGAAAGGATTGTAGTTCATCTGTGAATAGCGGTTTTAGGATTGACGTTCCGATATTTTAGAGATGATTTTCTATCCTAAAACCGCTTTTATTTTAGAGAAATGATTGATTTATAAAGATTTAGAGAAATGAAGGAAGATATTTAATGAAACTGGGAACTTATATTATAAAAAGAATTTTTTTAATGGTCATTGTTATGTTGGGAGTAGCAACCATCGTTTTTTTTATCACTCGTGTTATTCCTGCAGACCCGGTTGGAGCCATATTAGGTGGAAACGCCCCCATAGAACGCGTTGATGAAATGAGACATCAACTTGGTTTGGATAAACCGATAACCTTACAGTTCATTGATTATATAAAGGGCATAGTTCATGCAGATTTTGGAATATCTCTCAAATCAAATCGATCTGTCTTAAAAGATATAATAAATTATTTCCCGGCTACTATTGAATTAGCAATTGCTTCTATGATTTTCGCAGTAGTAGTCGGAGTGGTTCTTGGAGTATATTCTGCAATCTACCGAAATAAACCTATCGATCATTTTTCAAGAATATTTTCTATTTTAGGTGTATCGATGCCAGTTTTTTGGCTCGGTTTATTGCTATTATTATTATTTTATTATCATTTAGATTTGCTTCCCGGTGGAGGGAGAAACAGTCTATTTATCTTTTCCCCGCGTATTACAGGACTCTTACTCTTAGACTCTATTATTGCTGGAGATTGGATAGCTTTTTGGGATGGACTTAGCCACATTATACTTCCTGCCTTTGTTCTCGGTTATGCTTCAGCGGCATCAATAGCAAGAATAATGAGAGCAAGCATGCTGGATATTCTAAGACAAGATTTTATAAGGACCGCCAAATCCAAGGGGCTTTCAAAAAGGGTGGTCATCTATCGTCATGCCCTTAAGAATGCATTGATACCTGTGGTGACCATTATAGGACTTTCTTTTGGGAGTCTTTTAAGTGGAGCTGTGCTTACGGAAACTATTTTTAGCTGGCCTGGCTTGGGTAGATATATCGTTAATGCTTTGCTGGTATTGGATTATCCGGCAGTAACCGGAGGGACGCTGTTTATTGCATTTGTGTATTCTCTTGCCAATTTGGTGGTTGATATTTCTTATGCCGCTCTCGACCCAAGGATGAGAGTATAAAGAAAGGAATAAGGGAAATTGTTAAATACTGTAAAAAATATAGGAAAAAAAGAAAAAATAAAATTGTTTCTTGAGCAAAGGAAGCCTATTATTGAAGATTGGAAACATACTTATTATTTATGGAAGAGTACACCTCTTGCCATGATTGGAACCGTAATTATTTTTATATTTTTAACTATAGCAATTTTTGCTCCCTTATTGACATCCTATAGTCCGACCGAACAATTTATGGAAGAAAGGTTACTCTCTCCGAGTTCCCAGCATATTTTCGGTACAGACCAATATGGTCGAGATATATTTAGCCGGGTAGTTTACGGTGCAAGGGTTGAGGTGTGGATTATTTTTATCGTGTCCATCATCAGTGTGATGATTGGCATCATTGTTGGTATTACCGCCGGTTATTTCGGGGGTGCTGTTGATGAAATTTTAATGAGAATAACCGATATGTTTTTAGCTTTTCCAAGATTAATTTTGGCAATGGTGCTGACTGCAGTACTGGGACCAAATCTGACCAATACGATGATAGCCATCTCACTGGTGGATTGGACGGTGTATGCGAGACTTGGAAGGGCAGAAGCAATGAAAGTAAAATCTCAACCATATATTGAGGCAATAAGAGCAATAGGGGCGAAGGATTTGAGAATCATTGCTTTTCATGTTTTGCCCATGTCCATATCCCCGGTAATCGTTCAGCTGACTTTAAGAATGGGAACCATTATTCTTACCGCGGCAGGTCTTGGATTTCTTGGTCTTGGAGCACAACCTCCCACGCCGGAATGGGGAGCCATTGTCAGCGATGGACGAAATTATCTTGTAAACCAGTGGTGGATAACTACTTTTCCGGGTATTGCCATAGCTTTTGTCGTTTTGGGTTTTAATCTTTTAGGTGATGGTATTAGAGACATATTAGACCCCAGGCTTAGGAGGTAATGGATGCAAAAGGTGAGAGGGGATCTCTTAAATATAAGTAAACTTAAGGTGGTTTTTTATACTTATCGCGGAATCATTAAAGCATTAAATGGCGTAGAACTATGGATGAACAAAGGTGAAAGGCTTGGCATCGTTGGAGAAACGGGATGCGGTAAATCCGTAACGGCATTATCCATCATGGGTTTAATAGAACAACCTGGTGAAATCATTGAAGGAGATATCCTCTTTGGAGATAAACTGTTGACTTCTATGAAAGAAAATGCCTTGATTAATATTCGGGGTAAAGAGATATCGATGATCTTTCAGGAACCGAATGCTGCCCTGAATCCGGTGATGAAAGTAGGATTTCAGATAGCGGAAAGCATTAGTAAGGTAAAGACTAAAAAGATAGGGAAGGAAGTATATGTAGAAGTTAGAAGAATGTTGGAGATTGCAGGCCTTGATTGGGAAAGAACCATCAATCTTTATCCTCATGAATTAAGCGGGGGCATGGCGCAAAGGGTTATGATAGCCATGGCTTTGTCTTCTAATCCAAAACTGCTTATAGCAGATGAACCGACTTCTGCCCTTGATGTGACCATACAAGCGCAAATCCTGGAATTGCTTGATGAATTAGTGAAGAAGTTTGGTAATGCGGTGATATTAATCACCCATAATATGGGAGTTGCAGCAGAATTCTGTGATAAAATGGCGGTCATGTATGCAGGAAACATGGTTGAATATGCAAGGACGACAAATATTTTTGAAAATCCTCATCACCCTTATACCAGAGGGCTTCTTAAAGCAGTGCCAAAAATAGGGAGGACAGATGAACTTCAGAGTATACAAGGGATTGTGCCGGATTTAGTTAATCCGCCTTCCGGTTGTCGTTTTCACCCAAGATGCAAGCACACCATGGATATTTGCCGAAAAGATTTTCCACCTCTGGTAGAAATTAAATCCGATCATTATGTAGCCTGTTATTTATATGGGAAGGAAGGGATAAAAAATGCAAACAACTAATGCTAAAGTGGAAATAAAAAATTTAATATCGATTGAGCATCTTAAAAAATACTTTGCCATTAAACAGGGTTTATTCTCTTCCGTCAAGTATGTGAAAGCGGTGGATGACATTTCTTTTGATATTCCTAAAAATAGTGTCTTCGGCATTGTCGGTGAATCCGGTTCCGGAAAAACGACCATAGGGCGAACTATACTTCGGTTAATAGAACCGAATTCGGGTGTTATTCGATATCTTTCGACAGATATTCTCTCTCTTAACGCAAGGGAACTCCGCATCTTTCGTCGGAAAATGCAGATTGTTTCTCAAGACCCGTATAATTCGCTTCATCCCAGAAAACTGGTAAAAAATATTATAGGAGAAGGCTTGCAGATTCATTTTAAACTTTCATCGGAAGAAATCTACCAAAGGGTAAAAGATATTCTTGAACAGGTTGATTTGCGGGAAGAGCATATGTTCCGGTATGCTCACGAATTTAGCGGAGGCCAACGCCAACGTATTGCCGTCGCCAGGTCCCTTGTTTTAAAACCGGAATTTCTGGTGTTGGATGAACCCACATCTGCCCTTGATGTTTCGGTACAGGCAGTTATTTTGAAAATGTTAAAGAGTCTGAAGCGAGACTTTTCCTTAACCTATCTTTTTATTACTCATAATTTAGCTGTCATCGATTATATGGCAGATTATATGGCAGTGATGTATCTTGGTCAGATTATGGAGATTGGGTCAAAAAATGATATATTTTCATCTCCCATGCATCCTTACACATTACTTCTCCTGAATTCAATTCCCAATCTTGATCCGAGAAAGAAAAAGAAAAAAGTCCTCCCCAAAGGTGAAATTCCGAGTCCGATAGACCCGCCTCAGGGCTGCAGGTTTCACACCAGATGTCCTTATATGAAAGATAAATGTGTCAATGAAGAACCTGAAATTAGAGAAATAAGCAAAGGACATTTGGTGAAGTGTCATTTTCCATTAAATTAATAGAAAACCTGTTACATATTACGGATTAGCCTCGGCTTTTTCAATTCATGGCGACCTTATCTTTGGCCTCAATTGCCGCTCAGTCCGATTATTGGTCGGCGAAGTAGAGGATTATCCAGAAAGGTGAATAACTCCTGATTATATTTTATTATTCGCCTGCGGACACGCCGGGTATCTTTATGCTCAATAGGTAATAATAGTAATTTCATCATCCTTGAGATGGCCCACTCTTTTGCCTTAGCCAAATCTTCAAAAACCTTCGCCCCTTCATGATATTCATTCCAAACGTCAATCGTCTGTTTTAGTATCATCTTCAACTCCTGGCAAAATATGCCATCGATACTCTTTGTAGCAAATTTATTCTTCTTCTGAATTTTTTTAAGCTCAGCTAGAAGATGTCCCAGACAATGCTTGCAAGCCCGGGCCTGACTCCACATGCTCATCAAAAATTTTCTCATAGGCCTTAATCCGTCCACCGCACTTATCACCTTTGTCATGATAGAGGTCAATAAATTCCGAAACCTCTTCTGGCCGTCTGCGACTGTTGTCCCGATGACCACAGGGGGCACCCCGCTTGGAACGGTTAACCTCGGGATCTGGCTTTACTCGAGATTTGAAAATCTTACCCAGCATTTGCTTCAATTGATAACCCAGTTTCTCCTTTTCCTCTTTAAGCCTTTGGTTTTCTTGCCGCAACTTTTCAGTCTCTGCCTGAGTCTGCGCCATCACTTTTTCCATTTCATCAATCCGTTGACTTAAATAATCCCGCTCACCAAGTAGACGCAAAACATCTCTCCCATTTACGTAGAGACAATAAGTACCGTGATGACACTCCACTCTATTTATCATCTTCCACCCGTCGTCCTTTCTGCTCGCCTACCTGCTGACTGAGGGCCTCCCGAAATCTTTTGGTCAGCGGGTAAAGGTAAATGTCTTTGACGGGTGCGGAACTCTGACCCAGGGCAAAATCAAAAACCGCATGTTGTTGGTCAAGAATTTGAGATTTGCTTCCCTTGTAGCTGCATCCCAGCCGATAAAGTCATCCCGGGGGGCACACTTCCAGGCTGCCGAGCCAAAGAGAAGGCAGGCCAGAGGATTGTGCTTCCGGTCAAAAATCAGACACTTCATGTTCTCTTCCACCGTGCCATTGAAACCCAGATAATGATACCGGGAAAGCAGACACTTGAAGAGCCCCAGAAGAGATACATCTTCAACCAACTGGACATGTACCGGTTTGAGAGTGCTCAAGGCGCAGGCAATAGAGCAGTATTATGTGGAACATAGGGAATAGAGACCTTGCGACAGCCGGGAGAGCGGTGCCTGGGCAAGGTGATATAGCCACGTAGCTTTAATTTCAAAAGAAGGCATAGCTCTTGGGAAAGCCGGGTGCGATTTCAGCATGAATTGGCTTCGATCAGCCAGCGAACTAATTCGATATCATCCTTTGTTATTTTCCTCCCTTGAACAGTCGTTATCTCATCCATGATTTGATACTATCATAAAAATGAGACGGAGTTCAGAGGAATATCACAAATTGATTGACTTTTTCCCAATTCTCATGCAAATCTCAAAAACGCTTGACAGCTTGGGGGGGGTGATATACTATAAAAAAGGATTAGCTCAGTGGATTTTGGAAAAACTAAACTATTACAAAGAAGGAGGTGAGCTCTACACCAAAAATCTTTCCCTTTTCTTTACTTTTCTTTACTTTTTTCTTAGATTAATAAAAATTAAAGGAGGATATTTTTTAATGTCAAGAAGTAAAAAGAGCTTAATTTTAACTTTAATGCTAACTGTTGTTTTTGTTTTAGCTATCAGTAGCAGTCTATATGCCGCCGAAAAAATATTAGTTATAGGTATGAATACCAGTCCTATAGTCTCTTTAGACCCGGCTAAAGCCTATGAATTTGAGGGAAGCTGGATATTAGATAATGTATATGATAAACTAGTCAGATTTAAACCCGGCTCAGCAAGTGAAATTGAACCTGCAATAGCAGAATCGTGGAAATTTTCCGATAAGACTATAACCTTTACTATAAGAGAAGGAGCAAAATTCTCCAATGGTGACCCAGTAAATGCTGAAGCAGTGGCCTATTCATTAAAAAGGGTGGTTACGTTGGCTCAAGCTCCCTCATGGGTAATTACTCAATTTGGGATAACCGAAGATTCTATAAAAGCCATTGGTAATAAAGTCCAGATAACTATGGACAAGGCCTATTCCCCCAGTTTAGTTCTTTCCTGTATGACCTATTCCGTTACCGGTACCGTAAACCCGAAGATTGCCGAAGAGCATGACCAAGAAGGGGATATGGGAATGGCTTATCTAACAGAACATTCTGTAGGAAGTGGTCCTTACGTATTAGTCAGCTGGGAGAGAAACCAGAAGATAATCTTTGAACGCAACAAATATTATTGGGGACCTAAACCAGAAATAGATAAGATAGTAATAGTAGATATACCCGAATCATCCAGTCAGCTCCTCCAACTTAAAGGTGGCACTATCGATCTTGCCTGGAACCTCGAACAAGATCAGATTCCAGACGTAGAGAAGACCAAAGGACTCTACGTCCTCTCTAAACCCCAATTCAAGCTGATATACTTCGCAATGAATGGGCAATATCCGCCTATGGATAATGTACTGGTTAGAAGGGCCGTCAAATCTGCCATAGACACCGAGGCAATTATGAAAGCCATAGGAGGTGGTGGAATCGAAGTCCATACCTTCATCCCTAAAGGGATGTTCGCTTACTACGACGGAGAAGAATTTCCCTATAATCCTGAGAAGGCCAAAGAATTGTTAGCCGAAGCCGGCTATCCGAATGGTTTTGAAGTAACCTTAACTGTTCCTGATTACTTATCTACTGAAGGAACAGTGGTTAAATCCTATCTCGAACAGGTGGGGATAAAGACTAATTTGGAGGTAATTGCTTACAGTACACTCTTAGGTAAATATAGAGAACAGGGGTTACAGATGGTTATAGCCCGATGGGGAGCTGATTATGCTGATCCCGATGCCAATGCCAAGCCATTTGCCCATTGTCGGACCACTGGCCCAGAGGCAATAGTAAAACAATTAGCCTGGAGAAATGCCTATGCCAATCCTGAATTTACCGATATGGTAGAAAAGGCTGCCTTTATACAAGATAAAGGCGAACGAGAAAAGATCTATATAGATTTACAGAAAAAGTGGCAAAGTGATGGCGTTTTTAAAATACTCTACCAGATGGCCATTCAGTTAGGGTTAAACGATAGAGTTGGTAATTTTATCCTGAACGAACTAACCCAGACACCTTGGGAACTTATAACTCTAAAGGATTAGCGCACAACCTTATAAATTTAGTTGAAAAATCTTTTATAAAAAAGTATTTTTGCTAAATATATATGTTAAAATATCAGTAGTAAATAAACTATACCGTATGTACTTACATTACAGTATATACGGTATAGCTAAACAATTAATTAAATTTAAAAATTTAGAATAAATATAAAGTTAAAATAAAGATAAGAAAAAGCTAAGAACGGAAGCATAGATTATAAATGTTAAAATATATAGTAAAAAGATTAATACTATTCGTTATAGTTATTTTTGGAGTAGTAACAGTTACTTTTTTTCTTTCCCATGTTATCCCCTCTGATCCAGTAGGTGCAATTTTAGGCGAAAATGCCCCTCAAGAGTTAGTGGAAAAGATAGAAAGACAATTGGGTTTGGATTTGCCTCTGGGTCAACAGTATACCCGCTATATTAAAGGATTAATAAATTGGAATTTCGGGATATCCTTAAGGACTCAAAAACAAGTTTCGGAGGACATGCGAGTATATTTCCCCGCTACCATAGAATTGGCTTTATTTGCCTTATTTATTGCCATAATCTTTGGTATATCTATTGGTATAATTTCCGCGGTTAAGAGAAATCAGTTACCGGATAATATAAGCAGAGTATTTTCTTTAGTGGGAATATCGATGCCTGCCTTCTGGCTCGGTTTATTATTTATTTTAATTTTATATTATCATTTAGGTCTTATACCCGCTGGAGGGAGGCTATCCCCCAGCATCTCTCCTCCCCCCATGGTAAGCGGACTTTATCTACTGGACAGCTTAATAGCCGGTCAATTTAGGACTTTCTGGGATGCCCTTTACCACTTATTAGGTCCAGCCCTGGTCTTGGGATGGATTCAAACGGCTTATATATGTAGAGTTACCCGGTCCTCGATGCTCGAGGTCCTTAATGAGGAATATATTAGAACTGCTCGAGTCAAAGGCTTAAAGGAAAAGATAGTGATCTTTAAACACGCCTTCAGAAATGCCTCTATCCCGGTATTAACTATGATAGGAATATCTTTTGGCTACCTGCTGGAAGGCTCGGTGCTGACCGAGACCGTCTTCGGGTATCCCGGCTTGGGAAGATATGCGGTAAATTCCTTTTTATCCCTCGATTTAAATGCAGTAATAGGTTCAGTTACCTTGATCGCTATTTGCTATGCTCTGAGCAATTTGATAGTCGATTTGCTTTATGCGGCTTTAGATCCCAGGATTAAATATTAAGGGGGTAAACAATTTGGTTAGGGAAAATTTACAAAATTGGATAACTTCTTGGAATAAGAAACACTCTTCGGAAATCTCTGACTTTAAAGAGGCCGTTTATTTAATAAGGAAAAGTCCGCTGACTATAGTCGGTTTATCTATAATCTTAATGTTAATTATTGTAGCAATCTTTGCTCCTTGTATTGCCCCCTATGACCCCATAACTATGCACCTGGACAATAGATTAGCACCCCCTTCAAAGGCTCATCTGTTGGGTACCGATGAATTAGGGAGAGACATCCTTTCCCGGATAATTTACGGGGCAGGGATAGCCTTAAAGATTATGATAATTGTCCTGGCCATAGATTTACCTTTGGGTATTTTATTGGGACTTATCGCTGGTTATTTTGGGGGTTGGATTGATGATATCATAATGAGGCTTTCTGATATATTTATGGCTTTTCCACGACTTATCCTGGCTATGGCTATTGGCACAGCCCTGGGACCCAATCTCAGAAATACAATGATAGCCATTGCCCTGACTATGTGGCCAGTTTACGCCCGATTGGCTCGAGGAGAAACCTTAAGCATTAAAGAGAGAACATTTATTGAAGCGGAAAAAGCCTTAGGTACTTCTAATCTTAAAATACTGGTCTTTAACATTCTGCCACTTTGTTTATCCACTTTAATCGTTCGGGCTACCCTAGATATGGGAAATATCATTCGTATTGCCGCTGGAATGAGCTTCCTGGGATTGGGTGCTCAACCTCCTACCCCGGATTGGGGTCTGATGATAAGTACAGGGAGAAAATTTTTAATCAGTCAGTGGTGGGTTCCTACCTTTCCTGGTTTTGCTATTCTACTAGCGATTTTTGGTTTCAATTTATTGGGTGATGGGATAAGAGATATTTCTGATCCTCACCTGAGAAGGGGGAGGCAGTGATGGTTAAAGACCTATTATTGGAGATAAAAGATTTACGGGTCAATTTTTATACTTACCGGGGGGTAGTCAAGGCTTTAAACGGAGTCAACCTGAAAATTTATAAAGGTGAATTTTATGGCCTGGTCGGTGAAACCGGCTGTGGAAAGAGTGTAACTGCTTCTGCAGTCCTTAATTTGGTGCAGAATCCCGGAAAGATCGAGGAAGGAGAGATAATCTTCAAGGGGAAAGACCTCTTAAAGATGAGCAAGGAAGAGATTAGGGATAAGATTCGAGGGAAAGAGATTACTATGATAATGCAGTATCCCGTCTCTGCCCTAAACCCGGTTATAAATAATGGTGATCAAATAGCTGAAAGCCTTATCGCCAACAAAAATATGAGTGAAAATGAAGCCAAGAAGAGAGTCATTGAATTGTTAAGAGAGGTCAATATTCCTGAGCCCGAAAAGATTGCCCGTCAATTTCCCCATCAATTATCTGGAGGAATGGCCCAAAGAGTGATGATTGCTATGATGTTATCTGCCGAGCCCTCTTTACTTATTGCCGATGAGCCAACTACCGCCTTAGATGTTTCTATTCAAGCCCAGGTATTGAGTTTACTCAAAGATTTAATCAGTAAACACAAAGCCACAGTTTTACTTATCACCCATGATTTATCTGTTGTTGCTGAAACCTGTGATCGGGTAGGGGTAATGTATGCCGGAGATATGGTGGAAGTGGGTGAGGTAGGCCAGATTATTAATAATCCTCAGCATCCCTATACTAAAGGCCTTATAAATGCTATTCCATCTGATCGGAGAAAGGAATTAGTGGAGATTCGGGGGAGTGTTCCCGATTTGGTGAATCCACCTTCAGGGTGTAGATTTCATCCTCGCTGTGACTATGTACGGGATTTATGTAAAAGTGAAAAACCTAAAGTCTTACAGGTAGAAAAAGATCATATGGTCGCCTGTTTCTTGTTCGAAGGAGGATACGAAGGAGGAGAAAGTGGAAGAACTGATTAAACTCAGAGAAATTAAGAAATACTTTCCCTGGAAGAGACACCAATATGTAAAGGCAGTTGATGGTGTTTCTCTACAGATTAATAAGAGAGACATATTTGGATTGGTAGGTGAATCTGGTTCAGGAAAGACTACTTTGGGGAGGATAATGCTTCACTTAATAGATTCTACTTCAGGAGACATCTTCTATAAAGGGGAAGATATAACTAAGATAAAAAGTTTAGAAAAAAGTCTGCGAAGAAATATGCAAATAGTCTTCCAGGACCCTTATTCTTCATTACATCCCCGGAAAAAAATAAAAGATATTGTTGGTAGTGGACTAAGAACCCACCATTTAGTAAAAGACGAGGGCGAACTTATAACTAAAGTTGAGGAATTTCTAAATTTGGTGGGTATGGGAGAAGAGCACCTTTATCGTTATCCCCACGAACTTTCCGGAGGGCAGAGACAGAGGGTAGCTATCGCCCGGGCTCTTATTCTGAATCCGGAATTTGTCGTCTTGGATGAACCTACTTCTTCTTTGGATGTCTCAGTCCAGGCTGAGATTTTAAATTTATTAAAGAAACTAAGAGAGGAATTTAACCTCACTTATGTATTTATTACCCATGACCTGTGTCTGGCACGGATTATTACCGAAAAGATAGCCATTATGTATCTGGGGAAGATAGCAGAATACGGAGAGACAGAGAATATCTTCGAAAATCCCTTGCACCCCTATACCAAGGCATTATTTTCAGTCGTTCCCAAACTTTACCCTAAAAAGATAATCAAAAGGATTATTCTCAAAGGAGAGATCCCTAGTCCTATCAACCCTCCTTTAGGTTGCCGATTTCATACCAGATGTTCGGAAAAAATCGGAGAGATTTGCGAAAAAGTTTTTCCGTCTTTAAAAGAGATAGAAGATAAACATTTTGTATCCTGCCATTTGTATGACTAAAAGAGAGTAGCGAAGCAAGCCTGCCCCAGCGAAAGTAGGGGAAGCAATCTCATCAGTTAAGGGATTGCCGCGCTCTCGGGAATACCTGGTGTGTTAAGACTTAAAGTGTCTAGCCTGAGGGGTTCACTCCAAGTTTATCTGTCTTTCTTTTTGTGAATTAAAATCAAATAATTTTTTGAGGTAAGAAAAGTCCCCACAAGTTCTTGACACCAACTGGAAATTAAAGACCATTGAGGCTAGTAAATAATTTTTATTATTATTAAAGTGGATAGAATTAGTTTAAATTAAATAATTTTTTATATTTTTTTAAAAAAAAGAAGGATATTTTTAAAAGTAGGTAGTATAATATAAAAAGATTTATAAAATGGAACATTTTTCCATATTATGGAACAATATAAAAAAGTTAAGAGCAGATGAAATCATTAAGAAAAACAATAGATATTTTAGATTATTTAAGTGATGTA
>Ga0315279_10006576_pt1 | contig 14650 bp, 12 predicted proteins | sample YL17G06_20_MG_FD_203694 | JGI IMG/M metagenome (GOLD analysis project Ga0315279, IMG submission 203694) | Sediment microbial communities from Yellowstone Lake, YNP, Wyoming, USA - YL17G06_20 | ecosystem: Environmental > Aquatic > Freshwater > Lake > Sediment | place: USA: Wyoming | collected... | reverse complement strand
GCGCGCGTTGTGAGCCAGGTCGAGGCCGTGGCAACTGCCGCGGACGCCGCATCAGCCCCGCTGCCGTGCCCGGCGCAGCCGGAGATGGCGCTCGGCAACGCTCCGGACGCCGACTACGCCTGGTAGCAAACGTCGCTTCATGACCGGTCGGGTTCGCGCGCGGCGGTCGCGCCAATCGCCCATGCCGCGGGCCGCAGCTCTGCGATCCGTGTCATGCCGGACTGCAGGGAGCGCCTCTCAGGCCTTGCCCGTCGACCCGAACAAGCGCATCTTCTCGGCGATGACCTCAGTCATCGCGTCGCGCGCCGGGGCCAGCAGCTTGCGGATGTCGTACTTGCGCACGCCGCCTGAGGCGTCAGCCTCGGCGTGCTCCTTTTCCGCGGCGTGGACTTGCTCAGCTACTGCGTCGTAGAAGGCGACGCGGATCTGGGTGTCAATGTTGATCTTGCGGATGCCCAGCTTGACCGCCTTGCGCACTGCTTCATCCGGCACCCCGGTCCCGCCGTGCATGACCAGCGGGACGGGAGTCGCCTTGTGTATCTCGGCCAGGCGGTCGTGGGCGATCTTGGGCGTGCCCTTGTAGAGCCCGTGGGTGGTGCCGATGCCGACGGCCAGCAGATCAACCCCGGTGTCCTCCACGAACCGCTTCGCCTCGGCGGGCACGGTCAGGTGATCTTCTTTCTTGGTGTCGATGATGCCCAGCCGGCCGATCTCACCCTCGACGGTCACCCCGATGGCGTGGGCGGCCTCGACCACCTTGCGCGTCACCTCGACGTTCTCCTCATAGGAGCGAGGGCCCTTGCCGTCGGCCTGCAGCGACCCGTCGATCATGACCGAGGTCATCCCCAGCCGCAGGAAACGCATCACGAGCTCGAAGGAGCGCCCGTGGTCGAGGTGGATGGCGAAGGGCACCGTCGCCCGCTCCCCCAAGGCGCGAATGACGGCGAAGAGCTCCTCGGGTTCGGTGTAGGCGATGGTGGTCTGGGTGATCTGGATCAGAAACGGCGCCCGCTCGCGCTCGGCGGCGGCGAAGATTGCCTGGGCGCTCTCCATGTTGACGGCGTTGAAGGCCCCCACCGCGTAGTTGCCCTCTTCGGCCATGCGCACGATTTCCATGCTCGGCAGCAGCATCGTAGATGAACCCTCCTTGGCGGTATTCCGTCGCGTCACCCCGGGGCAGCCAACCGGGGCGGCATCACGGCATGCGGGGGCTTGCCCCAGGTCCCGGTGACGCTTGCGTACACCCCGTCAGCAGACCGCTCGCGAGCGATTATACTTCGCGCCCGCCCACAACTTTCCTCTAATCTCCGCCGGCGGGCGCCCGTTCCTTGCCAACCACAGGGCAACTTCCTATAATTGCGGAGACGCGTGTCAGCGCCCACGGGGCGGCGCGAGCCGCGGGAGCAACCATTGAGTATCGCGTCTCGGGCAATCGCAGGTGTGCCGGCGGCGTGCAAGACTCTGCGCGTGCTGCTGGCGCTCGGACCAGCGGTCGGCGGCATGGCCCAACACGTCGCCAGCCTGGTGCGCGGGCTTGACCGCACGCGCTTCGACGTCGCACTGGCGGGCCTGCAGGACGATCCCGCCGCCGAGGCCGCTCGGGGCTGCGCCTGTGCTGTGCACCCGATACGCTTCGGAGCATCACCGCTGCGCATGGCTTCCGCGGCGATCCAGCTCGCGGCGCTGGTGCGCCGCGGCCGCTACGACATCGTGCATGCCCACGGCTATTCCGCCGCCGCGGCCGCTGCGCTTGCCCGCCGCGTAACGCCCCGAGCCAGGCTGGTGTGCACCCTCCATGGCTTCCTGACCGCCACCACCGCACGCCCGGTAACTGGGCGGCGGGCGCGGTTTCTGCTGCGGCTCATCGCCCGGTGCGCGGAACGCATAACCATGGTTTCCGCCAGCCTGCGGGATCAGTTTGCCGACATCGCGGAGGTGGACGCGAAGCTCGTGGTGGTCCCCAACGGCATCGACCTCGCGGCGTTTTCGCATCCTGACCCCGTGCGCGCGCGGCGCCAACTCGGCGTGCCCGAGGGGGCGCCCCTGGTCGGCATGGTCGGGCGGCTGGCGGCCCAAAAGGGCCCGCTCGACTTCGTTCGCGCCGCCGCGGCGGTGCGACGGCGGGTGCCGGACGCGCGCTTTGCCCTCATCGGCGAGGGGCCACTGCGGGCCGATGTCGAAGCGCTGGCGCGAGGGTTGGGGCTAGCCGAGTGCCTGGTGCTGGCGGGGCACCGGGACGACGCGCCCTTCCTGACGCAGGCGTTCGATGTGGCCGCGGTGGCGTCGGTCAGCGAAGGTTCGTCCATCACCGCGATGGAGGCGATGGCCTGGGCGAGGCCGGTGGCGGCGACCGCGGTCGGCGGAGTGCGCGAGGTGGTGGAGGACGGCGAAACGGGGGTGCTCGTGCCGCCGGGTGATCCGCAAGCCCTTGGGGAGGCAATAGTCTCGCTGCTGCGCGATCCGGAGCGCGCCCGCCGCCTGGGCGAAGCGGGCCGGCGGCGTGTGGAGCGTGAGTTCTCGTTGGCTCGCATGATCGAGCGCACGGAGGAGGTGTACCTGGCCGTGGCGCACGGCAGGAGTGACCGGGGGACAGCGCGATGCGCCTGACGCCGGCGATAGTGGTGGCATTTACGGCCTGCGCCTGGGCCCCGGTTTCCTCGGCGGCGGCCACCGCGCATCAGACGCAGCGAAAGGTAGTCATCGTGGTGGCCGACACCGCCACATGGCAGGACTACACGTCGTCCGCCGCGCCGTTTGTGCGCGGGTGGCTGCGCGAATGCGCAGTCGGGCTGATGAACACCCGCGTCGCCACAGTGCCGACCCCTCCGTCGGCGTACCTGACCCTGGGCGCGGCCAGTCGTGTCAGCGCTCGCCTCGACCCCGACCTGGCTGACCTCGCGCTCAACTATGATGAGCCCTACGAGGGTGGCCCGGCACACCAGGTGTACTACGCCCGCACGGGGCGGGCTCTGCCCCCGGGCGCGTTGGCCTATTTCGGGCTGCCATCCGTTTCCAGTGAGAATGCTGACGCGCTCTATGGGCTGCGGTTGGGCCTGCTCGGCCAGGCGCTCGCCGACGCCGGGCTCAAGGCCGCTGCCATCGGCAACGCGGATGTGCCGGGCGCATATCGGCGCCAGGTGGTGACCATCGTTATGGACGAGGCCGGGGTTGTGCCGCTAGGGGACATCGGGCCCGGCATGCATCGGGCGGCGCCGGAGCATGCCCCGCCGCTGATTACCGATTACCGCGCGGTCCTGGCCGAGCTGAGACGAACGCTGCCGCATGCCGCCGTGGCCGCCATCGAAACAGGTGACCTGGCGCGCATCGCGGAGCGACGCGACGTCATAACGCCGGCCCGGCTGCTTGAGGAGCGCGCCGCCGCAGTGAGCCGACTGGACGCATTCATGCGCGAGCTGGTCGGCATGATGCGCGACCGTCCATGGCGGCTTTACCTGGTTACCCCCTCGGCGCTTGCGGAGCTGGACGAGCGCTCAGACGTGCTGACCCCCATTGTGGCCTGGGGGCGCGGGATCCAGCCGGGGTTACTGACCAGTCCCGCCACCCGTCGCACTGGAATCGTCGCCAATACGGACCTCGCCCCGTCAGTGCTGCACTTCATGGACCTGCCGGTGCCCGCCGAAGCGATCGGCCGCCCGATGTCGGTCCAGCCGTTGCGCGGGGCCGCAGTCGCCTACATCACGCGGGTGCAGCATGCCCAGGAGCAGGTCGAGATCAGCCGTCCGTACCTTCTCGATCGCGCGAGTGCCTTTGTCATCAGCGTCTTTGTGCTGGCGGCGGTGATGCTCATACTGTCGGGGCCTGCGCCGCGCAGTCTGACCGCGGCGCTGCGGGGCGCGGCGCTGGTGGTCATGGCTCTTCCGCTCGCCGCGCTGCTGATGCCCGCGGACATCCACACCGGGCCCGGCGTCATCCTGTTAAGCGTCGTCGCCCTAATCGCGGTGCTTTACGCGGGCGCGCGATCGCTGGGGCGCTTCGCCCCGCCGTATGCGTGGCTGGCGGGTGCGTTCGCGCTCGTGCTGTGCGCCGACACCGCAACCGGGCAGCACCTGGTTCAGGCCTCGCTTCTCAGCTACTCGGTGACCGTTGGCTCGAGGTACTACGGGCTAGGCAATGAGCTCGGCGGGGCGCTTCTCGCGGCGGCGCCGCTTGCCCTTGGCGTATGGCTCGGAACCACGCGAGCGCGCCCGGCCAAGCGCCTGGGCGCGGCGCTGGCCCTCGCCGCGGTGGTGGTCATCATCGGCTACCCGACAATGGGCGCCAATATCGGCATCGCGGTCCCCGCGGCGGTGGGGTCTGGGCTGATGATGCTGGGGCTCTACAGCCCTCGCCCCGGCCTCCGACAGATGGCCGTCGCGGCAGGGATCGTGCTGGCCGCGGTGGGCGTTATCGCCGCGGCCAATTTGCTCATCGGCGGGGAAGGGCTCTCCCACATCGGGCTGGCGGTGCGGGCGGTCGGGCATGGCCACTTCGTCGAGGTTGCCCAGGCTTTCTCGCGCCGGTTCGCCCGCAACCTGCTACTGGTGCGGTACTCGTCGGCGACGTGGGTGCTGGTGTCCGCCCTCGTCGTACTGCTCGGGACCGCCATGGGGCGCAACCGCGCATTGTCGGAGAGGATCGACGCCACCTCCGCGCTAGGGCCCGCGCTCACCGGCGCCGGGGTTGCGTCGGCGCTATCGTTTTTCCTCAACGACTCGGGCGTCGCCTCCGCGGCCTGGGGGTTTTCCTTGATCGCCGCAGCTACCATGTACATTGCCTTCGACTGGCGCCTGAGCCAGGGAGGCCCGCGCGCATAGGGCTCGACGGGCAGGACGCCTTGGGGGGCCCGCCGAAGTAGGAGCCGACGGGGGTGCAACGTGACGCACGACGAACAGAAGGATTTCTCCGAGCAAGAGGTGCAGGAACGCTTCGAGTCCATCGGCAGGACGCTGGTCGAGCAAGGGCTGTACGCGGAGGCGATTGAGGCCAACAAGGAGCTTATCCGTGACTACCCGGCGAGCCGGTGGTCAGCCAACGCGTATATGGCCATTGCCCACTGTTACCACGCGATGGGGCAGGAGGAAGAGGAACTCGAGGCGCTTGAGGACATCATTACCCAGTTCCCGGACCACGTGGTAGCGAAGCGAGCACGTGGGGCCATCGGCGCGCTGCGGGAGCGCCGCCACGGCGAGGGCGGGACCAGCGCCGATCTTCACGGCGCGGTGCGGCGCCTCACGCGGCAAGTCGAGCGCATGCACCAGGCCCAGCATCGCCGTGCGTGGCTCGGCGCGATTACCTACCTGGCGCTGGGTGGCGTCGTCCTGTGGCTGGCCCTACGCGCGCCGGGGGGCGTCCTCCCCGCGGGACTGCGCGATCTGGACAAGCGCGTGACCGCGCTGGAATCGGCGGTTGCCGCGCTCTCCGACGGCGGGACGAGCGCCCATTCGCCGCGCCCGCCAGCGGCACCCGCGCCAAGCGTCACCGTCACCCCGGTGACGCCGGCGCCCGTGGCGCCTGCCGCGCCCGCGCCCCAGCCTGCGCCCAAGCCGTCACCAGCTGTCAAGCCGTCGCCGAAGCCTGCCCCGGCAAAGCCGTCCGCGCCGCCGGCCGCGGCGGCACGAACCTACACGGTCAAGCAAGGGGATTCGCTGTGGACTATCGCCTCCCGCGAACTCGGCGACGGCCGCAAGGCGGAGGAGATTGCCCGCGTGAACGGCCTGCAGGCGCCGTACAGCATCCGCGTTGGAGACAAGCTGAAGCTGCCGGCCAAGAGGTAGTCGGGGCGGGGGCGCGAGCCAATCGCCCGCCTGGAACCGCGCAGCGCGCTGCGACAAAGGCCAAGGCCTCCAGGTCGTCCCGGAGGCCTTTCGCTGTGGGCAGTGCGAACTGAATGGCCTTGCTAGTGCTGGCTCTCGGCGCGGCGCCAGAACTGCAGGAACGCCAATGCGGGCTTCTTGGTCTGTCGCTGCTCCAACTGCTCCAGTTCCAGGGCGGCGTTCTCGTGACCCAGTTCCCGCGCGCGCTCGAAGCATTCGCGTGCCGGCTGCACGCGTCCCATCTCCATCAACGTCTTTCCGTACAGGAAGCGGTAGTCCGCGTTGTCGGGGTCTGACTTCAGCAGCACGCGGTAGTAGCTCAAGGCCTTCTCGTGCTCGCCCGACTGGCGCAGGGCATTTGCCTTCATCAGGTAGGCGCTGATCGTCTGCGGGCTCAGCGCCGACAACTTCGCCACATCGACGACGGTGTCGCGCTGGAAGCCGAAGTTTCCAACGAACAGGCCGCGGAAGTCCAGGGCTTCCACCTTCGGCTGGAACTGCTCCGTCAGCGCGTCCGCCTTGGTGGCGTGCTTCTTGGGCTGGGGCGCGACCGACGCGTTTGGCTTCAGCTCGACTTCGGCGATAATCTCTTCGTGCTCGGGCTCGACTTCCACCGCCACTGCAGCGGCCACCATCGCCTCCTCGAGTTCGACCTCGCCCTCGGCCAGCTGCTCTTCGGGGCAAGGGGGCTCCACGCTCTCAGGCGAGTCTGCCAGCGCCGCTGCTTCCACCACCTCGATCGGCTCGGCGTCGTGGGACGCCAAAGCCGTGCTGTCCGCCGCCGGCTCGGTCGCCGCAGACCATTTCTCAGACGCCGATCCGTAGTCGTCATCATCGCCCCGGCGTGGCGTGTCGGCGGCGACACTCGAATCGCCCGCGGTTGCCGCCTGGCGGTCCGTGGGAGCGGTTCCGACTTGCCCCGCCTCGGGTTCCTGCGTCATGGTCACCTGGCCTGCGAGCTGGGGGACGGCAAGCGCGCAGCACATATCGCGGCGCAGGGCCTCCCGCGCATGGGCGGCGCCCGCGTTGTCGTGGTGGGTCGCCATGGCGGCAGCGCCGAACGGTTCCACCGTCAGGTGAAGGACGAAAAGGGAGGCGGACTGGTACTCCCCGCTGCCCTGTACCAGGAGCGACCGCGCCTGGACCTTACTGGCGCGGGCGGAGTCAATGGGGTCGTTGTGGTCGCGGACGAAGACGCGATAGCCTGAGTCCAGAATGGACTTCACCTTCTCGGTGATCTCGCGTTCGCCGACGTACTGCTGGGGGCGCAGCTCGCGCAGGAGTGCCACGACGTCGTCATCCACCGCGCCCCGCATCAGCGCCTCAACCGACAGGCCGCCTATGGCGTGCGAAATGACGCCCCACCGCCGGATCATGCCCTCCGCTTCGGAGGACGAAATGGTGATGAGGACACTGGCGTCATCCGCGACTTCAGTGCGCTCTATCCATGGGTCGTTGACGTGTGTCATGTAACCTCCCCGGCCCCGCGCAACGTTCAGCTCGCGCGCGCGAGGCGCTGCAGCAACTCGTCCGCCACCGCCTCGTACGCCTTCGCGGCCGACGCGCTCCGATCCAGGAGCACGATGGGCTTGGCGCTGCCCTCGGTCTCGCCCACTGCGACGTTCTTGCCGATAACGGTCTCAAAGAGGAAGTCGCCGTACTCCTTCTCGATCTTGCCTTTCAACAGCCTGTAGATGACGCCGTCGAGGGCGGTGCTGCGGTCGAACATGGTGACCAGGATACCGAGCGTTTTCACCCTCGGGTCAAGCTGCTCGTAAAGGGAGGCGACGGTTTCCGCCAGCAGGGCCATTCCCTGCAGCGAATAGAACTTGGCCTGCACCGGCACCACCATGTCGGTCGCCGCCATCAGGACGTTGATGGTGATGAGGTCGAGCGACGGCGAGCAGTCCACCATGACGTAGTCGTATTTCTTGGTGAACACGCTCTTCGTGTATTCCAGCAGCTTGTTGCGCAGGCGCACCTCGCGGCCCACCTCAGCCACCAGCGTCTTGTTGCACATGTTCATGCTCGGGCTCGACGGCACGATGTCCAGGTTGTCGATGCCGGTCTGGGTAATCGAGCGCTCGAGCGGGTAACGGGGATCCATCAGCAGCATGTGCGTCTGCGCCTCGACCGCGTCCAGGTCCAACCCGAACGCGAGCGTAGCGTTGGCCTGGGGATCCATGTCCACGCACAGCACGGAATGGCCTCGCTGTGCCAGCACCGCCGCCAGGTTGACGCAAGACGTGGTCTTGGCGACGCCGCCCTTCTCATTGGCGAAGGCGATGACCCGCATACCCCCGTAGCTGTAGCCAGCCTCGGCCAGCGAGTATCCCTCCATCGCATACCTCCACTGGGCGGCCCACGCGCGCAACCGCCTGGTCCTGCCTTATCGGAACTGCTGCAGCGAGGAGCGGCATCGACCCCCAGGGGCAAAGCCGGCGCTCGCCTAGGCCGGCAAACCGGCGTCCGATAGGTCGTTCGGCTTACTTATTCCATATGGCGGTGCGGGCTTCACATCCATACCGGAGCCGTTGCCGCGGTGCAAATCCTCGTTCGCTGGGGGGGTGAGGCGTGGTGGCCGCCGGCGCTTCCGGCCCGCCCCGGCGCGTGTGCTTCCGCCGCGTCGCATCGCGAGGCGGACACTTGTGCGCCGCCGGCGTCATCTATGCGCCGCTGGCGACATTCCATCGCTTGTTCGGCGTGGGGGTCTCAGGTATAATCTCGGCGCGGGCTCACGCAAGCGGAGTCGAGGTCTATGGCGGGCCTTCCCCAGAGCAACGACAAGGAGTGCATGTTCTACGATCCCCCCGCGGACGGGCGCATTCACTGCCGGCTGTGCCCCCATGAGTGCCGCATCGCCGACGGGAAGACGGGCATCTGCCGCGTGCGCCAGCACCGGGGCGGCGTGCTCTACGCCCTCACCTATTCCCAGGTGTCGTCGGTCAACCTCGACCCGATAGAGAAGAAGCCGCTCTATCACTTCCACCCCGGCTCGTGGATCCTGTCGCTGGGGACGCTGGGGTGCAACCTGGCCTGCGACTTCTGCCAGAACTGGCAGATCTCGCAGGATTCCGTGCCCACGCGCACCCTCACGCCCCAGCAAGCGGTCGAGATGGCGCGCCGCGAGCAGCGCAACATCGGCATCGCATACACCTACAACGAGCCCCTGATCTGGTACGAGTACGTCCGTGACACCGCGTTCCTGGCGCGCGAGCACGACCTCAAGAACGTCCTGGTGACCAACGGCTACATCAACGAGCAGCCCCTGCGGGAACTGCTGCCGGCGATCGACGCGATGAACGTGGACGTCAAGAGCTTCGCCGAGGACTTCTACCGCACGCTGTGCAAGGGGCGCGCGGAGCCGGTGCGGCGGACGGTGGAGATCGCGCACGCCGCCGGGTGCCTGGTGGAGCTGACCAACCTCGTGATTCCGGGGTACAACGACTCCGAGGAGGACCTGCGTGCGCTGGTGAACTGGATCGCGCAACTCGATCCGACGATGCCGCTGCATTTCTCGCGCTACCACCCCGCGTACAAGCTCGAAGCGCCGGCGACGCCGCTCGAGACGCTCCAGATCGCCTACCGCATCGCCAAGGAGAAACTGCAGTACGTGTACCTGGGCAATGTGGCCGACGCGGGGGGCGAGGATACGCAGTGCCCACAGTGCGCGGCCACGGTGGTCTCGCGCAGCGGGTTCTCCGCGCGCGTAACGGGGATCAGGCATGGCAAGTGCGCCCACTGCGGGGCGCAGCTCAATATCGCAGGCGTGTGAGAGGAGACAGGGACATGAAGGGTGAGAGCGAGCATACCTCGTGGCGCGACCTGCTGACCAGGTCGATCGACCTCGGCATGGGGGCCATCATGCTGACGAAGGAGGCCGCGCAGAAGGCGATTGATGAGCTGGTCGCGAAGGGCGAAGTCAGCCGCCAGGACGGCAAGCAGTTGCTGGAGCGGCTGATCGAGCGCGGCAAGGAGCAGAAGGAACGCCTGGAGAAGCTGACCGCCGAGGCGGTAGATCGCGCCCTCGACAAGGCCGACCTGGCGCGCGGGTCCGAGCTGCGCCAGGCGCGGGCGCTGATCGCGGCGCTGCAGGAGCGCCTCGACCGCCTTGAAATGGATATCGGCTCGGCCCGGACGCCGCACGAGCCGCCCGAGTGAACACCGCCGCCAAGGCCGTGGCGCGCTGCCCGCGCATGGGGAGCGCGGCGTCGTAGGCCGGCCGGGGGACAGCTGCGCGAGGGCACTGTGCTACTTTACAGAAGACTGCGTAACCTGCGTCGCCTGCGCGAGATATCCCGCATCCTGGTGAGGTACGGCTTCGGGTACGCGCTGCTGCAGCTCGGCGTCGATCGCCTGATCCCGATCAGCCAGTGGCGCGCGCGCGTGCTGCGCCGTGAATACGCCCTGTCGCCCGCGGAACGACTGCGGGTGGCGCTGGGAGAGCTGGGGCCGACGTTCATCAAGCTCGGCCAAGCGCTGAGCAGCCGTTACGATCTGCTGCCGCAGTCGTTCGTCCACGAGCTGCGCAAGCTCCAGGACGAGGCGCCGCCCGTGCCCTATCGCGCCGTGGCCAGCGTGGTGGAAGCCGAGTTCGGCGCATCCCCCGAGGAGGTTTTTGCGTCGTTCGAAGTGGCGCCCGTGTCCTCGGCGTCCATCGGCCAAGTGCACGGGGCGGTCACCAAGGACGGCCGGCGCGTGGTGGTCAAGGTGCAGCGCCCCGGCGTTGCGTCCCTGGTCGAGACCGACCTGGCGATTATGGCCGACGCCGCCAGCTTCCTGCACGTGCGCTCCCGGGCGCTGCGGCGCTACGACCTGCCGGCGTTCGTGCGCGAGTTCAGCGCGATCATCCGCGACGAGCTGCGCTACCGTATCGAGGCCCACAACGCGCAGACCATTCGCGACAACCTGCGGGAGTTCGAATGGGTGCAGGTGCCGCAGGTGGTGTGGGAGCTGACTACGCAGCGCGTGCTGACCCTCGAGCGCCTGAGCGGGGTGCGCATCGACAACGTGGACGAGATTCGCAAGCGGGGATTCGACCTGCCCCTGCTGGCCGCGCGCTTCGCGCAGTGCATCGTAGCGCAGGTTTTCGTCAACGGGTTTTTCCACGGGGATCCCCACCAAGGCAATGTGTGGGTGACGGCCGACGGCGAGCTGGCGCTCCTGGATTTCGGCAGCGTGGGGCGCCTGGACCGCACCTTTCGCCGATCGCTCATCGATCTCGTGCTCGCGCTGCGCCGGCAGGACTCGAAGGCCGCGCTCGACGACATCGCCGTCATGGGCATGTTGGGCCAGCACCAGGAAGTGACGATGCTGCGCCACGACCTGCGGCGCCTGTTCACGCGCTATTACTTCCTGCCGCGGCGTGAATTTCCGTTCGGCGACCTGTTCGTGCGCGTGGTGCAGATCATGTCCAACCGCGGGGTGCCGGTGTCGTGGGAGTTCTCGCTCATCGCCAAGGCGCTCGCCATCACCGAGGGCATCTGCCACGAGCTGGATCCGGCGTTCGACTTCGATGAGGCCGCCCAGCCGGTGATCGAACGCCTGCGCCGAGAACGGTTCAGCCCCCACGCCCTGGCGGAGGAGGTCGTCGAATTCGCCCGCGACATCGGGCGCGACCTCGCAGCTCTGCCCGACGGCCTCAACCAGGTCCTCAGCCAACTGCGCCGCGGGACGCTCCGGCTGCGCGTCAGCGACGAGGAGGTTGACCACGTCCTGGCGCACCATAACGCGCTCTACAATCGGATCTCGCTCGCGCTGATACTGTCGGCGCTGGAGGTGGCGACCGCGCTCTTCCTTGTGTCGCCGGTCGCCTCCACCACCGTCAAGCTGTGGGTCGGCATCCCCGTGGCGGCGATCGCCGGCATCGCCATCGTCCTGCTGCTCGGCGGCGTCGCCCATCCGCGCGACTGACTTTTCACCCATCGGACATCCATTAGGAGGAGAGGCTCCTTGAGCGGCGAAGCCATTCATCAGCGGTCGCTCATTCTCGCGTCGGCATCTCCGCGCCGGGAGGCACTGCTCGCGCAGATCGGGCTGCCTTTTCGGGTGCAGCCCAGCAGCCTGACCGAGCAGGGCGCGGTGGAGGCCGGGGACCCCGCTTCGTTCGTCGAGCAGGCGGCCCGCGCCAAGGCCGACGAGGTCGCGGCGCGCGTCGGCGACGGCCCTTCGACAGGCTCAGGGCAGGCTCTCGTGCTGGGCGCCGACACGGTGGTCGTGGTGGGTGCGCAAATGCTGGGTAAGCCGGACTCCGCGGCGCAGGCGCGAGACATGCTGCGGCGCCTGTCCGGGGTCACCCATCGGGTGTACACCGGGCTGGCGCTGGTGCAGGTCGAGGGCGGCCGCGTCACGCGCCGCCGGATGGCGCACGAAGTGACGGGGGTGACCATGCGCCGGCTGGATGAGCGCGAGATCGAGGGCTACATCGCGACCGGGGAGCCGCTCGACAAGGCGGGGGCATATGGCATCCAGGGGCGGGGCGCAGTGCTGGTGGAGCGCATCGAGGGCTGCTATTTCAACGTCGTCGGCCTGCCGCTGGCGCGGCTGGCGGCGATGCTGCAGGAGTTCGGCGTGAGCGTGTGGGAGGATTCATGCGGCCGGCCGACGCCGGCGGCCGGCGCCGCGGAGGACGCACGATGAGCCTGTCCCGCGCATGGCGAGGGCTGTTCCGCCGTTGGGCGCGTGACATGGGGGTGGATCTGGGCACCGCCAACACCCTCATCCACGTGCGCGGCCGCGGCATCCTGCTGCGCGAGCCCTCGGTGGTCGCCGTCGAGCAGCGCAGCCGGCGCATCCTCGCCATCGGCGAGGAAGCCAAGCGCATGCTCGGCCGCACGCCGGAGAACATCGTCGCCATCCGCCCGCTGAAGGACGGCGTGATCGCCGACTTCGACATCACCGAGAACATGCTCAAGTACTTCATCACCAAGGTGCACCGGCGCCGCGCGTTGGTGCACCCGAGCGTGCTCATTGGCGTCCCCTCCGGCGTGACTGAGGTCGAGCGCCGCGCGGTCAAGGACGCGACGCTGCGCGCCGGCGCGCGCGAGGCGCTGCTGATGAGCGAGCCCATGGCGGCCGCCATCGGGGCCGGCCTGCCCGTGGCGGAGCCGACTGGATCGATGGTGGTGGACATCGGCGGCGGCACCTCCGAGGTCGCCGTCATCTCGCTCGGCAGCATTGTGACGTCACGCTCGATTCGCATCGCCGGGGACGAAATCGACGAGGCCATCATCGCCTACATGCGCCGCGAGCACAACCTGCTGATCGGCGAGCGCACGGCGGAGCAGGTCAAGATCCACATCGGCTGCGCGTGGACGGAGCCGGAGGATCGCTCCTGCGAGGTGCGGGGACGCGACTTGATGAGCGGCCTGCCCAAGTCCCTGCGCGTGACGTCTTCCCAGGTCCGCGAGGCCATCCAGGAGCCGGTTGCCGGGATCGCAGAGGCGGTGCGGCTGACCCTCGAACAGACGCCGCCGGAATTGTCGGCCGACATCATGGAGCGCGGCATAGTCCTCACCGGCGGGGGAGCGCTGCTGCGTGGTCTCGACCGCCTCATCGCGCACGAAACCGGCATGCCGGTGCACGTGGTGGATGATCCGCTGACGTGCGTGGTGATGGGCACCGGCATCGCCCTCGAACACCTGGACGCGATGCGCCAGGTGCTGGACGGCAGCGGCCCGTCCTAGCGCGGCGACTCGCATCCGCAGGTCGGGGCGCGTGCGGGGGCGGACCACTCCGGCGACTGACCTGCCGTCCGCCGCAGCGTGACTCTGATGAGCGCCAAGAGACCGATAAGCCTGGGGCGAACCTACATGCGCCGGGACTGGCGGGTCCCCAACACGCGCCGCGGCAACCTTGTGCGCCTCGTGTTGTACCTGGCGGCCGCAGCGCTGGTCGGCCATTGGCAGGCCAGCCGACCGGCGGGGCGCATGCTCGTGCAGGAAGGCGTCAGCATGCTTACGGCCCCCGTCCTTACCGGTCTGTCGGCCGTGGCCAGCGCCGTTCACGACGCCGCCACCGTGCTGCCCCGCGCGGGCGAGGTCGCCGCCGAGAATCGCAAGCTCAAGCGCCAAGTCGAGGAGATGCAGCGTCGCAACGCGAGCCTTGCGGAGGATTCGCTGGAAAACGAGCGCCTGCGGGCGCTGCTCAAGCTGCGCTCGGCCCTGCCGCGGCACGCCGTCGCCGCTGCCGTCGTCGGCCGCCAGCTAACGCGCTGGCCGACGGCACTGGTGATTGACAAGGGGCGTGCCGACGGCATCCGGCCCCGCCAGCCGGTGGTTGCGGCCGGCGGCCTGGTAGGGCGCATCTACTCGGTATCCGCGCACAGCGCGGTGGCGATCCCCCTGATCGACCGCAACAGCTCGGCCGGCGCCACAGTGCAGCGCTCGCGCAGTGCGGGCATTCTCGAGGGCGACGGCGAGCAGTGCCGCCTGAACTATCTGCCTCTGTATGCCGACGTCAAACCCGGCGACGTGGTCATCTCGTCCGGGCTCGGCGGCATCTTCCCCAAGGGCATCATGATCGGCACCATCGAGGGCGTCAGTCGGGACGACGCGACGGCGGTCAAGTCCGCGGTGGTGCGCCCGAGCGTGGACCTGTCACGGCTCGAAGAGGTGCTGGTGATAGGCAATGCGCCGGAGGCGCACAAGTGAGCAGGCGGCGCGCATGCACTGCAGCCATAGCGCTGACGCTGGCCGTCGCCTCCGCGGCGGCCGGCCAGCCTGCGGCTGTGCGCGCGATCTGGGTGTCGCCGTTCAGTTCCGCCGCCGTCATCCCGGTGGTGATGCGCACCATCGGCAGCGCCGGCCTCGACACGGTCGTCGTGCCCGTGTTCTACG
>Ga0315279_10006575_pt1 | contig 14650 bp, 15 predicted proteins | sample YL17G06_20_MG_FD_203694 | JGI IMG/M metagenome (GOLD analysis project Ga0315279, IMG submission 203694) | Sediment microbial communities from Yellowstone Lake, YNP, Wyoming, USA - YL17G06_20 | ecosystem: Environmental > Aquatic > Freshwater > Lake > Sediment | place: USA: Wyoming | collected... | reverse complement strand
GACTTGCGAAGGAACCAACTCCTATGCCATGGTTCGGTGGAAGGCACTTGGTGATCACTTTCGCCTGAAATTGTCCGTGGGGCTCGCCGCTGTTAGCTCAACTCAGTACCGTGGAAATCGAGGCTAAGCGCGTGCAGGCACTGACGGAGGCGAAAAATCACGCCCTGGTGCTGCGTGATGCGGCCTTGGAACGGACAGCCCGCGGGATCGTCAATTCTGCCTGCGGGTGCGCGGGAGAGCGGTGCATGGCCCTTCCCGCAGTGGTCGTGGAAGAGACAATCGCCGACAAGCTCGTCGCCCTGATCGTGCAGATGATGAAGGAACTGAAGGTCGGGCCGGCATATGAGAAGAGCAGCCAGCTCGGGCCGGTCGTGAACGCCGAACATCGGCGGAGCATCGAGGGCTGGATCCAGAAGGGAGTCGAGGAAGGCGCGAAGCTGGTTCTCGACGGCCGCGGGCATGTCGTGAAGGGCTACGAGAAGGGCTTCTACATCGGGCCGACCCTCTTCGATCACGTGAAGCCGGGCATGACGGTGGGCGACAGGGAAATCTTCGGTCCCGTCCTCTGCATCAAGAGGGTGAAGGACTTCGAGGAGGGAATCTCCCTCATGAATGCGAGCGAGTTCGCCAACGGAAGCGTCATCTACACGCAGAACGGCTACCATGCACGGGAATTCGCGAAACGCAGCCATGGCGGGATGGTAGGGGTGAATGTCGGCATCCCCGTGCCGCTGGGTGTCTTCGGATTCACGGGACACAAGAACAGCTTCTTCGGAGACCTGCACGCCATGGGCACCGACGGGGTGCGCTTCTTCACCGAGCTGAAGAGCGTTACTGCGCATTGGTTCTCGGAAGAGGAGGCGCGAGAGGCGAAGGTCCTGAACAGCTGGGACGGGATGATCTCGTTCCCTGACAAGGAAAAAGAGAAGTAGCGCTCTCGACGCGACAGACAAGGGAACAGTGCGGCTCCCAGGAATCCCGAGGGAGCCCACCGTTCTCCATTTCCGACGGTGCGGCACAATTCTTTGCGTCACGATAGAGCAAGGAAATATCAAAATACGGTAAGACTTAAGAATCGGAAGTACGGATAATGTGCCTTGAGAAATCGGCTCTTCCACTGAGGATGGCTGATGCAGAAGAATGCGTATCCCTCAGTCAGGCAGAGCCCGTGCGCAAAGAGTGCTTGTGCGAAGGAGGAAGAGAGCTAGTGAAAAGGCTCGAAGGCAAAGTCAGCCTGGTGACCGGTGGCGGGACCGGAACAGGGCGTGCGATTGCGCTCGCACTGGCCGCCGAGGGCTCCTCCGTCGTCGTCAACTATTCGCGGTCGAAGCAGGATGCAGAGAAAACGGCTCACGACATCTCTCAGATCGGCGTTCACGGCATTGCCGTGAACGCCGACGTCTCCCGCGACGCGGAAGTCCGCGACATGATGAACCGCACGATCGGGGAGCTGGGCCGACTTGACGTGCTGGTCAACTGCGCCGGCTACACTGCATTCATTCCGCATCGTGATTTGGAAAGCCTGACCGACGAAGTATGGCAGAAAACGCTGGACGTCAACCTTCGAGGGGTCTTTCTTTGCTCACGTGCCGCGATTCCATTGATGGTGAAGCAGGGGCAGGGGAGCATTATTAACATCGCGAGTATCGCCGGCATTACGGGACTAGGGAGCTCGATTGTGTATTGCGCTTCCAAGGCGGGCATCCTTTCGCTTACCCGGTCCCTCGCGATGGCATTCGCGCCCGAGGTTCAGGTGAATGCCATCTCCCCTGGCGGCATCGAAGATACGCGCTGGTCGAAAGGCCAGGAGCAGTTCAACGAGGCCGGGCGATTGCAGACACCGATGCGGCGACTGGCGAGCGTGGCCGACATCGCAGAAGTCGCGGTGTTTCTTGCCGCGGGGAGGCATTTTATGACAGGACAGAACCTTGTCGTCGACGGCGGAAGGGTGATCCACCACTGAGGAGAGGGACGACCGTGACTATCGTTCATGAGCGTGAAGAGAAAGCCGGTCGTTTCGAGAACAGGCGGAGTTTTTCTACCGTTTGGCCGGCAGCGGAACGATGAAAGGGGGAGGGGGGAAATGACTTCGAATATCGGTCAACATATGAATCGTGAGGGGCTCGTTCGCGCAGGGTTGATCCGACTTCTTGAACTGAAGGACACCGACATCCGGATACTCACTCTGGAACAGGCGCGCGATGCAGTGGACAAGGGCATCCACGTTGGCGGGGCCTTCTCGGCGGTCGTTCCTCTCGTCTCCCTCTACTACGGCGGTTTCATGAATCTGGATGTGGTCGCTCCAACCCGCGTCGGCCAGGATCTGTTCGTGCTGAGCAAGGGTCACGCAGTGGCTTCCATGGCCAGCATCTACGCTGACCTGGGGTATTTCGATCGCGCCGTCCTGAAGAACTCCCGCTCGGCGCAGAGCATCTTGAACGGCCACCCGGGACCCATCCTGCCAGGTGTGCATGTGTCCACCGGTCCCCTCGGGCAGGGAGTCCTCCTCGCGCAGGGATTCGGGCTCGCTGGTCGTCGCGGAATCCGTTTTGACGTGTTCTGCCTCGCTGGGGACGGGGAGCTTCAGGAGGGACTGCCCTGGGAAGCGATCATGCTCTCGCCGCACAAGAGGCTGGACAACCTGTGCCTCATCGTGGACAACAACGAGGGACAGCTCGACAATCCGCGGCAATTGATCCTCCCCATGCGCGGCCTGGACAAGAGGCTTGCGTCCTTTGGCTGGAAAGTTTTCGACTTGGACGGTCGCCAGTATGGTCCCATTGTCGAGGCGCTTTGGCAGTTCAAGTACGGGCCGCGCGACGGGCGGCCAACTGCGATCATCAGCCATACCACCAAGGGTTGGGGCAGCTTCTCCAGCTTCATGGTGGGGCACAAGGTGGAGATACCTGATCCCCTGGCCGAGCAGGAGATCGAGGCGCAGAGGAGGCTGCGTGATCAGAGGAGCGCTGAGTTCCTGCAGTTCTGGACTGCCCTACGTGAGTCCTCCGAGGCGAAGGAAGCCCAGCGAGAAATCGCAGCGTTTGCTGAGGCGATGAACTTTGAGCTGCCGCGCGGAACGGGCGAGTCCGCTGAAATCGTCGCGCGGTCCCAGCCTCCCCGCACGCGAAGGGCAGCGGTCAGGGACAAGCGGATTCGCTACGACCCCGCGCAGCTCCCTGTTCTGGATGCCAAGAAGGAATACAGCGCATCGGCGATCATCACGCAAGCCATGAAGGTCTTCGCCCGCGATCCTCGGGTCGTGTCGGTGGATGCCGACCTCTCTTCGACGAGCGGTCTCGAGCAAGGTGTGGGTTGGGTCGACGCCGAACGAGCGCTGAACGTGGGCATCGCGGAAGCGAACATGATGGCGATCGGGGAGGCATTCGCCGCGCTCGGGTACAACGCCTGGGTGAGCACTTTCTGCCCGTTCTTCGATTGGAAGGTCCTCCGTCGGATTGCCATCGGGTACCAGGAACGTTTGGAGGCGATCGCGCACAAGGACGGTTGGCTCGCCAAGGGACATGGCCTGGATCTGACCTTTCTCGCCACTGCCCCGAACTTCGAGACCAAGACGAACGGCGCCACCCACATGGGCAACGATGACGCGCTGGTGTTCGGCGAGATCGGGCACCTGAAAATTGTCGATGTGAGCTGCCCCAACCAGCTGATGGGGCTCATGAAGTGGATCATGGAGGGGGACCGAGGCTTGCTCTACGTGCGGATTATGAGGTCCCCCTCGGCGGTTCTCTACCCGAACGATTTTCGTTTCGAATTCGGAAAGGCCTATGCGTTGAGGGAGAGCGGGAAGGACCGGGCAACCATCCTTTCCAGCGGACGCGGAGTGCACGAGGCTCTGGCAGCGGCGAAGCTGCTCGAGAAGAAGGAGATTGCCGTTGGCGTGGTCGATATGCCCTCAATCGATCGCGAGAAGATCATGGAGCTTTCCTCCTCTGAGAAACTCATCGTTCTGGCGGAACAGAACAACGGTATCATTTGGTCAGCACTCGGCAAGCTCCTTATTCGCGGCAAGAATCCCGTACGCACGGACAACCTCCTCGCGATCAACACTTTAAGCGAGGAAGGGACCCCGATGTTCATTCATTCCGCCACCTACGAACAGTTGCTGGACCAGTTCGGACTGGGCGCGGAGCAGATTGCCGCGTCGATTCTCAAGAGACTTCAGCACTCCGCGTGACGCGCGAAAGGAGAGTAGGCACATGGTTCTCGTGACTGGAGCAACAGGTTTTATCGGTGCTGCCCTCGTTGCGCGTTTCGCGGCGCATGGACAGGCTGTGCTCGCATGCGATTCCCGACCGCCGGCTGATGCCATCGCGAAGCGATGGGGAAAATCTGTGAAGTTCGCTGAGTGCGACGTCCGGGACCGCGCCGCGGTCAGGACCCTCGTCGAGCGCTCCGGTTCATCCGGCGCGGTCGTCCACCTCGCGGGCATCCTCACTGCGGGCTGCGACCTGGATCCGGGCGCTGCAATGCAGGTGAACCTGCTGGGTTTCCAGCACGTTGTCGAAGGCGTCTGCGCCATCGGCAAGAAGCGTGTCGTGCTCTCAAGCACGATTGGCGTCTATGGTCGTGACCTTCCCCAGCCCATCGATGAGACGATGAGAACGGAACCGGACGGCTGGTATGGTTACACGAAGCTCGCCGGCGAGCTGATGGGGCTGCTTTGCGAACGCCGTAACGGCCTGGACTTCCGGGCAGCGCGCCTTGCCGCGGTTACTGGGCCTGGACGGGCAGCGGCATCCGGGTCGGCAAGCCTCTTCACGTCCTTCATCGCTGAGAAGGCAGCCCTCGGGGAGCCGTACGAGATAGAAGTGACGGAGGACACCGCGTATCCTGTGGTCTACATCAAGGACGCGGTCGAGGCATTATTCGCCCTGGCAACTGTGGAGAAGGCGCCGAGCCGGATCTACAACGTGAGCTCCGGCAGGGTGATCGTTTCCGAGATGGTCTCTTACGTGAAGAGCAGGATTCCCGCTGCGCGGTTCACATTCAAGCCGAATCCCGTCGTGATGTCTGTGGTCAGCGGGTACAAGGAATGGCACATCGGATGTGATCGCATCCGCAGGGACATTGGCTGGGAGCCTGCCTACGGGGTGAAAGCCATGATCGACGACATCATTCTGACCGTCCAAAAGGGAAGGGCGTGAACGGGGATCGGGAGGGACAGACGCCTGTTCGGATTCTGCTTGTCGAGACCCTTGCGGCTCCACGTCTGCCGGATCGTCGGCTTGGCTCCTGGCGACGCCATTCAGGCATCTGGACACCCGAGGTTTCGCCCCGCGAACCCATGTTGCAAAGCCGGCGGGGGCGCAACGCTCTTGTGATTCACGGTATGCAATCGATTTTGGACAGAGGCGGCCCTTGCGTTTGATGCAGTGGCGATATACGCCCACGCCGTGGAGCCGAGCGTTGAAGATATTGATGGCGCTGCAGCCTTTCTGTGCTCGGCTAACGCCGACCACACTAGAAGGCAGACCCTCAGGGTCGACGGCGAGCATAAGGTGGACTGAGGAAGGCTGCTGTTTCCACCCTGACGCGGGGAATGGCCAAGGAGCTGGCTGCCTTCAGTATCCGGGTAAACGCCATTGCCCCTGGAATTGTCTTCACACCCTTTCATGACAAGTATACAAAGCCCGAGATCCTCAAAAAACTCGTCTCTTCAATCCCCCTTGGTCGGGGAGCAACTGCGGAGGAGATTGCGGGCCCTGCGCTTTTCCTTGCATCGGAGAAGCTGTCCAGTTTCATCACGGGCGCGATCATCGAGGTCAACGGCGGCGCTCTCATGCCGTGAATAGACAGGATGCAAGGCCCGGCTTGCGCTGCGCTCTCGCTCAGCGGGAGCAAGATCGCCGGCCCACTCAAAGGCCTGGAAATGAGCATTCTAACTTTGCGCGGGCTCGCAAAATCTCGCGTTAGCCCAAAGTTGACTGGCATCGATTCCGGGAGACGTTCAACGCTCCCTTGGTTCCCTACTTCGTCACCGCCTGGCTGAACTCTCCGGCCGCTTCAGTCTCTTGAGCTCGGCTATGATGTGGTCTTTGTAGGCAGCGAGAAATGCTTCCGGAGCCTTGACGCAGTTTCGAGCCGCCGATTCTGCAAACGTGAACGCCTGCGTCTTTTTGCCCAGGTGAATCTTCAAGGTATAGACTTTCTCATCCAGTTGGAGCCCATGCTCAGGGAGCACCATTCTTTTCAGGGCATTCCACCTGAACAGAATCTGCTTCGGATCAACGCCCTGGTCACTGGCCAGGGCCGCCACGATTTCCTGAATCCTGTCCTTCCCCAATTCGACATCGTCCAACGGAGTTCTCCATTCCTCCCCTCCCTGGAAATTATTCTATCATAGAGATTGGACATTTCAACGCTTTTTTTGCGCGGCGATTTCCGTGAGCCTTGTACCCAGGATTCTCCACGTCGTCCCCTGAAATAGATAAAGAGAAATCCTGCAGCCTGCATGAAGAATCCGAACGTCCACCACGCTGTAGGGCGATTCCTTCCACGGACGCTCCACCTGATGGCGCCGAAGGTCAGTGCGACGATCAGCGAAACGATCGTAGAGACCAGGGCCAGCGTGCGGATATCGAGCCCTCGCATGCATGCTCCCCTGAGGGCTCAACGTCGATACATGCCGATCAGCTCGGCGGCAGCGAGGATCGTGCCAGCCATCGCCTTGTCCAATTCGCGGCGCGATGCGCCCGCGGCGAGGGAAAGCTTCTCCCTGAGGGCGTACAATCGGAAGCGGTATCGGTGCGGATTTCCCGCCGGAGGGCTGGGGCCCCCGTATCCGATCCGTCCGAAATCATTTTTCCCCTGTGCGCTGCCATCCGCCAATGTTTTCTTCGACTCGACGGCCTCGGGGAGTCCCCTGGCCGAGGCCGGCAGGTTCCAGATCACCCAGTGAACCCACGTGCCCATGGGGGCGTCCGGGTCATCACAGACAAGGGCAAAAGCGTGTGTCCCCGGCGGAGGGTTCTCCCAGCTCATCGCCGGTGAGACATCCCTGCCGTCCGCGGTGAAATCCCGCGGTATGCTTCCCCCCGCTTTGAACGCAGAAGATGAGATCGAGAAGGCCATGGTGGTTCCTCCCTGTTCTGCAAAGGACGGCAGGACGACCAGGCATCCCGCTGCTACGACAAGGGCACGCAGTGACCTCATGAGGAGTAGCCGGCTACTGCCTGAAGGCAGCCACCGTGGGCTTCACCAGCTTCTGGTAGTCTTTGTACGTGAGCTGGATCAACTCAGTGTGGGTGCACGCGTTGAATGCAATTTCCTCGTCCTCGGTCAGGCTCGTGTCCACAAACACCGGCATTCCATAAAGATTCCCGAACGGCGGCATGGCCCCTTCGTCGCAGCCCGGGAACTCGCGGGAAAACTCCCCTTCTGCGGCGAGCTCGACGCTCCCCGAGGAGCTCGCGACCCGCAACCGCTCCAGGTCGACGTGGTACCTGGAGGGAAGGACCGCCATCGCGAGCTTTCCGTCGAGCTTGACGATGACTGTTTTTGCGAGGTTCTTGCCTTTCACGTGGGCCGAGGCGGCGATCTCTGAGGCTGCATACGCTGTCGAGTGGTGAATGCTCACGTACTTGACCTTGTGCTTGTCCAGAAACTCCTTCAATTGTCTTGCTGGCATACGTTCTCTCCTTCCCCGGACGAGGGAGCCGGTCGTGACGACGCCATCCCAGTCAATCGTAGCAGAACCCGCGGCGCTTGCAAGGGGAGGGCCAGGGTGGGCCAGGGGGCCTTCTCTGCGCGCCAGAACGCGGTATATTCTGAATAGGGAACCTTGCAGTTCGCCTTTGTACAATGACAGGAGGTGCCGCCATGGCCAGGACTGGGATGCCTCGCAAGCAGCCGGACAGGAAGCGGAAAGAGAGGGCCCTCCTCCTCAAATCAAGGCTCATGAGCGGAAGGGACATATTCCGTCGGGAGGAGCATTTCCGAATTGCACCGAAGCACCCCGGCATGGGAAGAAGATAGAAGACGGCCCGTCAGTCCTTGATTGGAAGCCCCGGCCCCAGGAGACGCGTGCGCGACTCGCTATTCCGCGGCCGGAGTCCCGATCCGGTAACAGGCAACCGTGCCGTGCATGCGCTCCGGAGTCATCGTGGGAAACCCCCAATAGTCGGACACCACGCGGGCGCCCGGTGCGAGCTCTTTTCGCAGCTTGGCCTCCAGCCGCCGCATGACGAAGCTGCCCTGGAAGAGAGTGACGACGTCGAAGCGGGACAGGTCTGCGCGCCAGAAGCTTTTCCAATGGATGAATGCGAGTCCCCGGAGTCCGGCGCGGCGGATGTTTCTCCGCGAGAGGAGCACCAGGACCGGGTTGATCTCGAACCCGTGCGCCTCTGCGCCTCTGCGGGCAAGCGCGATGACGATCCGCCCGTCTCCAGAACCGAGATCCGCGGCCCTTTCGCCGCGTGAGGCGCCGGAGAGCTCCGCGAGGAGCCGCGTTTTCCCCTGCGTGCTGGGGACGTAGATAGCGCCCCGGCCAAGGGGGAAGAACACGTAGAATACGAGGGAGAACCCAGAGAGGATGATCGCGATGGTGAGGATCGGTCCGAGCATATGAAAAGCGCTGCCTTCGGCAGCAAAAAGAGGGCCGCAAGGGGCGGCCCTCTCACATCTTCGAATTGCTGCGCTAGCGCGTGAGACCGATCGTGACGTCGGTCCCCTGCCGCGTGATCTTGAATGTCACGTCCTTCTTGCTCTTGTCGTTCAGCGCCTTGTAGAAGTCCATCACGCTGTGCACGTCCCGACCATTGATCTGGGTGATGACGTCGTACGGACGGAATCCCGCGATTGCCGCGGGGGATTGGTCGTCAGGGGTGCTGCCCGCCGCGACGTATCCGATCATGACTCCGTCCACCCCCCGGGGAATGCTCGTGTCACCCGACTGCTGCCGGACCTGGTCATTCACGTGCACCACGGTGAGCCCGGGCCAGAGGTTCTTGTATGACAAGGCGTCACTGCCTTCATCGGGCCGCACGGCAAGACGGATGGTGAGCTTCACGCGCTCGCCGTTGCGGACGAGCTCGAAATCATACGGCCGGTCCGCCAGGAGGTCTCCCACGACCTGCGTGAGCTTGTTCGCGTTCGCGATGTCCTGTCCGTTCACCCGGGTGATGTAGTCCCCCGGCATCAGCCCCGCCCTCTCACTGGGCTGTCCGCGGTACACGTTGAGGAGCATCGCTCCTTTGGCCGTGTCGACGCGAAGGTCCTTCGCCACGCCGGGGTAGGTGTCGGCGTTCGGGTCTGCAATCTGCACGCCCAGCCAGCCGTATTCGACCTTGCCCTTGTTGATGAAATCACCGATCGCCTTCTTGGCGTTGTTGATCGGCACTGCGAATCCCAGCCCGATGCTCCCGCCCGTCGGAGCGGCGATCCACGTATTGATGCCCACGACTTCACCCTTGATGTTCACGAGGGCGCCGCCCGAATTGCCCTGGTTGATGGCCGCGTCGGTCTGGATGTAATCGGTGTTCGTGGCCACGTCCGTCGATGGACTGCTGCGCCCGACGGCGCTCACGATGCCCATGGTGACGGTGTTCTCGAAGCCGAACGGGTTGCCGACGGCCAGCACGAGATCTCCGACCTGCAGCTCGCCGGAATCCCCCAGGTCGGCGACCGGAAGGTCGGTGCCGCTGTTGAATGAAACCACCGCAAGGTCGCGCCGCGTGTCCTTGCCGACAAGCTTCACCTTGCTGAATACCGTCTGGTCCTGGAGCTTCACGGTGATCGTGGAGGCGGTGCCCACGACGTGGTTGTTCGTCAGCACGTAGTAGGTGTCCCCGGACCGCTTCACGATGATACCCGAGCCCAGGCCCTGCTGGATGCGCGGCTGGCCGCCCCTGCCGCCCGGCTGCTGGTTGAAGAACCAGTCGAAGGGGTTCACCGTCTGCTGATTGCCCGCCTGCTCCGTGACGTCCACTTCCACAACGACGGGGAGGACTTTCTTCGCGACCTCCCGGAAAGAGTACTGTATGGTGGCGAGGTTCTTCGTGGCCTCCGCCAGGGCCTGGGGGTTCACGGCCTGTCCCGAAGCCGAAGCGCCCGGCGAAGTTCCCTGTCCGCTGGTTTTCTCGGCACGGCCCAAGGCGAATGTCAATGCCGGGACTGCCACAAGGATCGAAAGCGCGGCAACCGCGATGGCAGTCATATGTCGATGTCTCATTTTGCCTGTCCTCCTGTGCACTAAGATATCCATTATAGTTTGGGGATTGGCGGCACGTGTGTTAAGTTTCGTTAATCTGGTATCATGGCTGACGCATCGTGTCCAGAGTGCGGAGGCAGCCGGGTGAGCAACGACCAGATCAAGAAAGTCCTCCTGTCCCTGCGAAAGAGCGCCCATGATTTCACGGTGATCCTTTCCGGGAAGAAGAGCAGGAAGGTTCACGGCCTGTACAAGCCGGACAGCCGCGAGATCATCATTCACAACAAGAACTTCAAGAACGACAACGAGCTCATGTACACCGCCATTCACGAGTACGCGCATCACCTCCAGTTCACCACCTCGGCCGCTCCCATCTCGGTGCGCACGCACACCACCGCATTCTGGAACCTCCTGCACACGCTCCTCTTCGAGGCCGAGGAGAAGGGCATCTATACCAATCCTTTCGAGAGCATCGAGGAGTTCCGGTCTCTCACCCGGCAGATCCGCAGCCGGTTCCTGGAGGGAAGCGGCACGCTCATGAAGGAGCTGGGGAAGCTTCTCGTCCAGGCGCATGAGCTGTGCGAGAAGCATGGGACCAGCTTCTCCGACTACCTCGACCGGGTGCTCGCCCTTCCCCGGACGAGCGCGAATGTCATCGTGAAGGCGCATACCCTGGACCTGGACCCCCGGGTCGGTTTCGAGAACATGCGCAGCCTCGTCACCATCCGCGACGAGGGTGCGCGCGGAAAGGCACAGGAGGAGCTCCGCGCCGGGCACAGCCCTGACATGGTGAAAGCGAAATACGGGAGCGCGGCTGCCCCGAAGGACCCGCGCGACGCGCTCCAGGCCGAGCGCGAGCGCATTGAGAAGAGCATCGAGCGCATGAAGAAGCGCCTGAAGGAGATTGAAAAACGGCTCACGGAGCTGGAGAAGGAGTGATCATTCATGGATGTGTTTGAGGCAATCGCCGCGCGGAAGAGCGTCCGCGCTTTCCTCGATCGGCCCGTCGAGGAAGACGTGCTGAACAGGATCCTCGATGCGGCGCGTTCCGCCCCCTCGGCGCGCAATGTTCAGGAGTGGCGGTTCGTCGTGGTGAGGGACTTGGCCATGCGGGAGAAGATCGCGATGGAGGCCGCTCGGCAGCCCTTCATCGGCACCGCGGGGGTGCTCCTTGCCTGCTGCGCACAGACCGATGGCAGGATCATGCGCTGCGGGCAGCCGGCGTACCCGATCGATGTTGCTATTGCCATGGACCACCTCACCCTGGCAGCAACCGCACTCGGACTGGGCACCTGCTGGGTCGGCTCCTTCGACGAACCGCTGGTGAAGCGGATGCTCGGCATCCCCCAGGAGGTGCGGGTGGTCCAGCTCATGCCGCTGGGATACCCCGAGGACCCGGCTCCGGTGGCGAAGAGCAGGCTCCGGCTGGCCGAGATCATTCACCGCGAACACTGGTAGAGGCGGACGACGGATGCCGAAACTGGAAATCAGCAAGGTCCACGACGCATATGCGAAGCTCGGCGAATGTCCTCTCTGTGATCTGGAGGCGGATGCCGAGAAGACCTACCTCACTTCCTTCCAGCATTCCCGGGTCATGGAGCCGAACGTGCGGGTGCAGACGAACAGGCAGGGATTCTGTGCTGCCCATTACAGGAAACTCTACGACGGAGAGAACAAGCTCGGCCTCAGTCTGGTCGTTCACACTCACCTCCAGCACGTGCTGCCGGAGATCGGCGCCGCCCTTGATGCCGTCACGCGGGCGGCCGAGGGCCGGACACTGAAGCACCGTGTTGCCGCGGCGGCGGCCCCGCTTTCCGATCTCCGCGACTCGTGCTTCATCTGCGGGCTCCTTCGGGCAGATCGCGAACGGTACATCGTGACGATCCTTTACCTGTGGAGCAGGGATCCCGACTTCCCCGCGGTGTTTCGCGCTTCACGGGGATTCTGCATCCCCCACTTCACGACGATGCTCGACGAGGCCTCGAAAATGATGCGGGCAGACCGTTTCCGGCGCTGGCTCGCCGAGGCGATTCCTCTGATGAGAGGAAGCCTCGAAGGGCTTGAGAGGGACCTGCACGCATTCTCCCAGCTGCACCAGGCAGGAAACGAAAGCATGGGCACAGACGTGGAGCGGTCGGCCCTCGGTCGGACCCTCCAGAAGCTCGCCGGCGGTCTGTTCGGAGGGCGCTGAGGAACGTCACGCTCCCTGTGCCCTCAGCCGATTCACGATGGCCTCAAAATCAGGCGGAATCGGGGCCTCGATGATGATCCGGGTACCCGTGACCGGATGTGAAAAGCTCGCGCGCCGGGCGTGCAGGAAGTGTCGAGAGGGGAGGGGACCGTTCATCTGCTGCGCGGCAAGAAAGAGGGACTCATCCTTGTACAGGAGATCTCCCCGGACCGGGTGGCCGATCGCCGCCAGATGGACCCGTATCTGATGCTGGCGCCCGGTGAGCGGCATGACCCGGATCAGGGTATGTCCGGGGAGCCTCTCGATGACCGCGTATCTCGTCGCGGATTCCTTTCCACCTCTCCGACAGGCCATCTTCACGCGCACCCTGCTTGAAGTGTCCTGGCCGATTGGCAGATCGATCATGCCCTCATCGTCATCAATCTCACCTTCGACCAGGGCGATGTATTCGCGGGAGATGAGCCTTTGCGCGGCGAGTGCCTGCATCGCAATGTGCACGGGGTGCGTCATGGCAAGGATCACGATCCCGCTGGTGAAAACGTCCAACCGGTTCACGAGCGTCGGATAGAAGCTCATGTCGCCGCGCTCGAGGCTGTCCCGGATGCTCTCCCGGTACCTCAGCCGCGCGAACTGCACCACCGTGCCCGCCTGGCGCTTTCCCATTGGATGCGAGGCAACGCCCGCGGGCTTGTTCACGGCGAGGATATGCCCGTCCTCGTAGAGGATCTCGAGGTCCGCTCCCGGGCTGCGCTCCGGCAGCCCGCGCCAGGATATGCTGATCTCGTCTCCCTCACGCAGCCGGGTTGCCGTGGAATAGCGCCGGCCGTTGAGGAGAGATTCCCCCATCTGGATTTTCTGCCGGATGCGCGTCCGCGAGAGGTACGGCAGCTCACGGGAGAGGAAGACGTCGGCGCGGAGCCCGGCGCAGGACGGGGGGACGTGCAGGAGGGAGGGGACCTCGTCCGGCCCGACGGGCGGTGCCGGGGAGGTCACGGGAGCGTCTTCTTGCCCACGGTCATGTTCCATGCTTGAATCAACGGCTCAGGAGAACAGGGTGCAGATATTGCTGGCGGGGCTGTCGGCCCTCATGTACGGTGCGGGGGATTTCTGCGGCGGCCTGGCCGCCCGCAAGATGCCGGTCTTCACCGTTCTCCTGTTTTCCCAGCTCGTGGGTCTCCTGATCGCCGTTGCGGCCGCCCTGGCATTCCGCCAGCCACTGCCGGATCTGCCGAACCTCCTGTGGGGCGCCGCGGCGGGAGTCTGCGGGGCTGCCGGACTTGCCGCGCTGTACCAGGCGCTTGCCACCACACTGGTCGCCATTGCGTCCCCCGTCGCCGCGGTCACCGGCGCAGCCATCCCCGTGATCCTGGGCCTGGTCATTGGCGAGCGTCCCAGCGGTCTTGCCTGGGTGGGAATCGCCCTTGCCGTTCCCGCGATCGTCCTGCTTGCTGCCGGGCCGGCAGAGCACGCCCAGAGAGGAATTGCCCGGCGCGCCGTCTTCCTGGGAACGGCTGCGGGGATCGGATTCGGCCTGTTTTTCTTTTCGATCTCCCGGACTTCCCCCGCGTCCGGGCTGTGGCCTCTCGCGGCCGCCCGTCTTTCCACGATCTTCCTGGTCGTGATCTTCGCGGGCATGAGGCGGCGCACGCTGCGCCCTGCGCGGGAGGGGTTTTCCCTCGTCCTTCTCTCCGGCGGGCTGGACATGGGAGCGAACATCGCCTTCCTCCTGGCCAGCCGCATCGGTCTGCTCTCCATCACGGCCGTCGTCACCTCCCTGTACCCGGGGCCGACAGTTCTTCTCGCGGTGCTTGTTTTCCGCGAGCGGCTGACCATGCCGCGGGTTCTTGGTCTCGCGCTTGCCCTGGCCGGGGTGGCCTGCGTTTCCGTGTGACCCGGGATCGAGAATAGCCTATTCGCCTGCAGCGAAAGAAGCCTCCCCGTGCGGCGGTCCGCGGGGGAGGCCCTGGTATTCACGTTCGAGAAAGGGGAAGAACGCCTATTTCAACAGCTGCAGCACCGTCTGAGTCTTCGTGTTGGCCTGGGCGAGCATGGCCGTGGCCGACTGCGTGAGGATGGCGTTCTTGGTGTAGTCCACCATCTCGCTGGCCATGTCGGCATCCCTGATGCGCGACTCTGCGGCCTGCAGGTTCTCCGCCCCGATGTCCAGGCCCTTCACGGCGTACTCCAGGCGGTTCTGGTAGGCGCCCAGGTCGGCGCGCTGCTTGTTGATGGCCCGCAGGGCGGAGTCCAGCATGCCGATGGAGCGGTTGGCCCCGTCGGGGGTGGAAAGG